>JADMIO010945844.1_pt1 | contig 14480 bp, 14 predicted proteins | sample 8958161 | NCBI WGS metagenome assembly JADMIO01 (sample SAMN16585339, study PRJNA669376) | soil metagenome | isolation source: Crop rotation soil | place: USA: Cullars Rotation, Alabama | collected 2011 | reverse complement strand
CGTCTTGTGCAACCAATGCACCAGGTTTGTGATCGATGCCTTGGCCGTCGGCGGAATAAGTGTTCCCGATTACACGACCGTGAAACCGTCCTCGTTCTTCATGGAGATGCAACGACAATATGGTTCACGCAATTGGCCATAAGATTGCAATATCCGTAGGCGGCGTCATGGGAATCGTCACGCCGCTTTTTCTGCTTTATTTAGACTCCGCTTCCCCGGCTGGTTGGTGGCCAATGTGGATCATATTCGTCTGGCCATTCGCAGTAGTGACGTGGGCCATGCCAGGCGGCAGCCTAGATTTCGAGGGGCACGTGATCATCGCGATTCTGGTGCTACTCAACGGAGCGCTGTACGCGTTCTTGGCATACACCTTCTACCGTCTCGCTCGAAAGCGCGGCCAAAAGCTGGCGCAGTAAGTCTATAGACCATATGGGCGTGATGATGCCTGCGAAGTCTGATACCCGCGATATCTATCGTCAGCTTCGAACGCCCCTAGTAGGGCCTTGGAGCCTCAACCTCTAGCGCGGACTTACAGTCCTAGACCCCTTGTCGCTCGATCGGCGGCCGGCGGTGCGCGGCCGCGGAGCCTTTTGCTGTTGCTGCGAAGTGCGCCTCGGCTCGACCCTGCGCCGGTCGAGCAGGTCCGGGTACGCGTAGACCCAGCCTTCCTCGTCGAGGGTGCGCAGCTTGCGTGCCTCTATGGGAAGCACCACGCCCGAGGAGCACACGATGGTGGGGTCGAGCTCCACGGCCGGCCCGCCGCCGTCAGGAACGAGCTGGGAGGCCGCCGTGACGTGGCGGCGTCCGGCAAGCATGATGTGGTAGACGACCGGGCGCCGGGCGCGCAGGCTGGATTGCTTCATTGAGGCTTAAGGAAGTGCAAGGGTCGTTCCGAGGTCAACGGGACAGTGACAACCTGCGGCGTCCTTGTCGGTGTCCAACGACATGACGCCAATATGACACGACCGTTAAATAAGGGGCCCGCTATAGTCCGCCACCCGGCACGGTCCTAGCATCGATTCGCCTAACAACACACAGCCGGGAGATCACCAGTCATGGGCGGTTCCATCCTCGTAGTCGAAGACGAAGCGGCGATCCGCGATTTGCTGGCCGCCAACCTGCAGCGCGCCGGCTACCGCGTCATGTGCGCCGGCGACGTTCCCCAGGCCGAGGCGCTGGTGCGCGAGTCGCGCCCCGACCTCGTGCTGCTCGACTGGGTGCTGCCCGGCGTTCCCGGGCTCACCTTCGCGCGGCGCCTGCGCGGCGACCAGCGCACCAAGGACATCTCGATCGTCCTGCTCTCGGCGCGCGCCGAGGAGCAGGACAAGGTCACCGCGCTCGAGTCGGGCGCGGACGACTACGTCACCAAGCCCTTCTCGGCGAGGGAGCTGCTTGCCAGGGTCAAGGCAGTCATGCGCCGGCGCGCGCCGCAGCTCGCGGACGACGTCGTCGAGATCGCCGGCCTGCGCATCGACCCGGCCGCGCACCAGGTCTCCGCTGGCGACAAGGCCATCGACCTGTGGACCACGGAGCTGCGCCTGCTGCACTTCTTCATGACCCATCCCGGCCGCGTCTTCTCGCGCGCGCGGCTGCTCGACGAAGTCTGGGGCGAGCACGTGTTCGTGGAAGAGCGCACGGTCGACGTGCACATCCGCCGCCTGCGCCAGGCGCTTACGCCCACCGGCCACGACAAGCTGATCGAGACGGTGCGCGGCACGGGCTACCGCTTCAAGCCCGACCTGCAGACCGCCAACATCGCCGCGTAAGAACGTCGTACACCCGGGGCGGCCGAGGGCCGCCCCCGAGTGCTTCTGTCGGGGGCCCCGGTGCTATTCCACCGTCACGGATTTGGCGAGGTTGCGCGGCTTGTCCACGTCGTTCCCCCTGATCAGGGCGGCGTGGTACGCGAGCAATTGCAGCGGCACGGTGCTCACGATAGGGCTGAGGATCCCCGCATCGTCATGCAGCGGCACGATGTTCACGCCGCGGTCGCTCTCCATGGGGACGCTCGAGAGCACGTAGAGCTCGCCGCCGCGAGCGCGCACTTCCTGCAGGTTGGACTTCAGCTTGTCGAGCAGCGCGTCGCGCGGAGCGATGGCCACCACCGGCATGTCGCGGTCGACAAGCGCGAGCGGGCCGTGCTTTAACTCCCCGGCGGCATACGCCTCGGCATGGATATAAGAAATCTCCTTCAGCTTCAGCGCACCCTCGAGGGCAATGGGATAGTGCACGCCGCGTCCGAGGAAGAGCGCGTGGTGGCAGGGCGCGAAGCGCTCGGCCCAGGAGGCCATCTCGGGCTCGACGCGCAGCGCGTTGGAGATCCACGCCGGCAGCTTGCGCAGGGCCTCCAGCATCTCGACCTCTTTTTCCCTGGAGAGCCTGTTTCTCTGCTTCGCGAGGACCAGCGCGAGCACGAACAGCGCCGTGAGCTGGCAGGTGAAGGCCTTGGTCGAGGCGACGCCGATCTCGGGGCCGGCGCGCGTCAGGAATCTCAAGCTGGCGTTCCTGACCAAGGACGATTCGGGGACGTTGCAGATGGCGAGCGAGCTTTTCTGGCCGAGCGCCTGCGCGTGGTGCAGGGCGGCGATGGTGTCGGCCGTCTCGCCGGACTGGGAGATCACCACCACCAGCGAGCGGGCGTTGGGCACCGTATCGCGGTAGCGGTACTCGCTCGCGATTTCGACGTTGCACGGGATGCCGGCCAGGCTCTCGATCCAGTAGCGCGCAACGACGCCGGCGTGGTAGCTGGTGCCGCAGGCGAGGATCAGGCAGCTGTCCGTCTCGCCCAGGATTTCTTCCGCCTGGGCGCCGAAGACCTGGGCCTGGATGCTGGACGCATTGGAGACCCCCTCGAGCGTGGCGGCGACCGCCGCCGGCTGCTCGAAGATCTCCTTCTGCATGTAATGCCTGAAGGCCCCGAGCTCGATGGCGTCGGCGGCGAGCTGGCTCACGTGCAGCGGCCGCTCGACGGCGTGGCCGCGCGCGTCGACGATGCGAACGTTCTCGAGCGTGACCTCGGCGCAGTCGCCCTCCTCGAGGTAAACCATGCGCCGCGTCACCTGCAGCAGGGCCGCGGTGTCGGAGGCGGCGAAGTTCTCGCCATCGCCCAGGCCGAGCAGCAGCGGCGCGCCCATGCGGGCGACCACCATGCGGCTGGGGTCGTCGCCCGAGATCACGGCGATGGCATACGCCCCGACCAGCTCACTGATGGTTTTCCGCACCGAAGAGAAAAGATCCAGTCCGGACTTCAGGTGCGAGTGGACGAGATGCGCGATCACCTCGGTGTCGGTGTCCGAGGAGAACTCGTAGCCGAGGCCGCGCAGGCGGGCGCGCATCTCCTCGTGGTTCTCGATGATGCCGTTGTGCACCACCGAGACGCCGCCCGACACATGGGGATGGGCGTTGCGCTCGGAGGGCACGCCGTGCGTGGCCCAGCGCGTGTGGCCGATGCCGATGCTGCCGTGCAATTGATTTTGAACAGTCAATTGCTCAAGTTGGGCGACGCGGCCGCAGGAGCGCAGGCGTTGCACCGTCCCGTTGATGACCGCGACGCCGGCGGAGTCGTAGCCCCTGTACTCGAGGCGCTTGAGCCCCTCGATCAGGATGGGCACGACGTCGCGGCGGGCTACGGCTCCGACGATTCCGCACATAGGTATTGCCTCCGGATGAAGAGCGCCGCGGCGACGAAGAGCGCCGCCGCCGCGCCGGCGAAGAAATTCACGAATGCGGCGGCGGCGATCACCGCGGCCACCACGGCGCAGCGCGCGCGGCCCTCGGTGCCGCGCCACAGCAGCGCGGTGGCTAGCGCGAAGCACAGGAAATGCGCCGGGCCGGCCCATTCCGCCGGCAGGCGCGCGCCGCCCAGCAGCGCGAGCATCAGTCCCGCGGCGAGCGCAAGGCAGGCGAAGCGCTCAGTAGGCATTCTGCTTCCTGAGCACCACCACCACCGTCTTCAGGACGATCTGCAGGTCGAGGAGCAGCGACCAGTCGCGCAGGTAGGCGAGGTCGTACTCGATGCGGGCCCTCATCTTGTCGACCGTGTCGGTCTCGCCGCGCAGCCCGTGCACCTGGGCGTAGCCGGTGATGCCCGGCTTCACCTTGTGCCGGATCATGTAGCCGCGGATCAGCTTGCGGTAAAGCTCGTTGTGCGCCACGGCGTGCGGGCGCGGCCCGACCACGCTCATCGTGCCCTGGAGCACGTTGATGAACTGCGGCAGCTCGTCGAGCGAGGTGCGGCGCAGGAAGGCGCCGAAGCGGGTCACCCGCGCGTCGTTCTTGGTGGCCTGGGTCACCACGTCGCCGTCCTCGGCGACGGTCATCGAGCGGAACTTGTAGACCAGGATCTGGCGGCCGTCGACGCCGTAGCGCCGCTGCTTGAACAGCACCGGGCCGGGCGAGGAGAGCTTCACGCCGGCTGCGATGAGGAGCATGAGGGGCGAGATCATCAGCAGGATGGCGCTCGCCAGGATGAAGTCGGAGATGCGCTTCACCAGGCCGTTGAAGCCGTAGAAAGGCGTCTCGCACACCGCCACCAGCGGCAGGTCGCCGAGCGAGTCGACGCGCGCCTGCACCAGGTCGAACACGAAGATGTCCGGCACGAAGTAGATCGACGCCGTGGTGTCGCGCAGGTCCTCGAGCAGCTTGACGATGCGCGGCTGCGAGGCCATCGGCAGGGCGATGTAGATGATGTCCACCTGGTTGGCGCGCACGTAATCGGCGAGCGAATTGATCGAGCCGAGCACCGGCTCGTTGATGCGTTTCGCGTCGCGGTCGTCGAAGAAGCCGGCGATGCGCACGCCGTGCACCGGGTTCGCGCGCACGCGCGCCGCGAGGCCGCGGCCGAGCTCGTTCGCGCCGGCGATCACGGCGGTCTTCTGCAGGCCCTGGCCGGCGAGCATGCGCGGGAGCAGCTGGGGCAGGGACACGTGCGCGGTGAAGAGCACGAGGGGCGTGGCGAGGCTCCAGGCGAGCAGCACGCGCTGGTCGAACACGCCCAGGGTGCGCGACGCCCAGCCGAGCAGCAGCAGCAGCGCAACCACCGCCAGCCAGCCGACCAGGATGTCCAGCATCAGGTCGCCCTTGCCGCGCAGGCCGCTGTCGTAGCGCTCGCGAGCGAGGCTGCCGGGGAAGGTCATGGCGAAGACGAGCAGCGAGAGGATCAGGCTGGGGCCGTCGAAGTGGCCGCCGAAGAACGCCTGCGTCGCGGCGAGCGTGCCGATGGCCACCGCGGGGTCCACGGCGGCCTGCACCAGCGCGCCCGGTCCGGGCTGCGCGTGCAGCAGTCGAGTCTGGGTTTGAAGTTGCAAGGGAGGCCCAGTTTGGGGCCTCTTGGTTCAACCACGATGTTGCGAAGGGGCCGCTCCAGTAGCCTCACCGGACTAGCGTTTAGGCCCTGCGCCGTCCGAATCATTTAGGAATCCACGCAATAGGATGCATCCATGACAACCGCACTCACCGGCATTACCGACACGACCGACACCGCACACGCACCGATCCTCCCGGGAAGCGCGGACCACAGCGCCGATGGCAAGCCGGGCGATACGCGCTCGGCGGCCACCGACTTCCTGCAGATCGAGTCGATCGTCCTCAACCTCGATGCGTCGCTGCGCGTGCATGCGCGGGCGCATTTCTTCAGCTGGACCCAGGGGCTGCTGCAGAGCCTGATCCGGCACGAGCTGCTCATCTGCACCCTCTGCCTGGGCAAGCCGCCCGCGTTCCGCGCCGACGGCTTCTCCATGACCACGCCCGAGCCGAACATGTTCAGCGACATGTTCCTGCGCGACACGGGCGTCGCCCCCGCGCTCCTCAAGGCATGGGAAGAGCGGCGTTATCAGCCCGTGGTCCTGGACTTGTCCGCCCAGAACACGATTGGATCGGGCGGCTTCCAGAGGGAGCTGGAGCGCCTCGGCGCCACGCAGCTCCTCGTGCACGGCATCCATGACGCGGACGGCCGCGCCATCAGCCTCTTCACCTTCGCCTGCCGCCCCGGCGCCGCCGGCCAGCGCCAGGCCTACCTGGTGCAGCTCCTTGCGCCTTCGCTGCACGCGGCATGGGTGCGCACCCAGCTCACCAAGCGCGTCGAGACGGCCGGCGACAAGGCCTCGGGCGGCAGCGTGCTCACGGTGCGCGAGCTCGACATCCTGAAGTGGATCTACCTCGGCAAGTCGAACTTCGAGATCGGCGCCATCCTCAAGATCAGCCCGCTCACGGTGAAGAACCACGTGCAGAAGATCCTGCGCAAGCTCAACGTCGTGAACCGCACCCAGGCCATAGGCAGGGCGCTCGAGCTTCGCCTGCTGAACCCGTAGGGCGGACTTGCTCTCCTGACGAACTAGATCGTCGCCCCCGCGAAGGCGGGGGCCCAATTCTGCAGTAGGTACTAGGGCATTGGGCAGTCGTCCCCGCGAAGGCGGAGACCCAATTCCACTTTCGTCAACGCTGCGTCACACGAGCGCGTTTTTCGTGTCATGAAGCAGCCGGTGGTCTACATCCTCGCCAGCAAGCGCTACGGCACTCTTTACGTGGGTGTTACAAGCAACCTGGCGCAGCGCATCGAAGCTCATCGCCAGTTTGTGTCGACGGTTTCACCAAGGAGCAGGGCGTGCATGCCCTCGTGTACTTCGAGGCATGAGGACATGTACGAGGCGATTTAGAGGGAGAAGCGCCTAAAGAAGTGGAATCGCTCTTGGAAAGTCAGGCTGATCCAGGAGCCGAACCCCGAGTGGAAAGACCTTTCCGCCGAAGCTTTTTGAAGCGAAATTGGGTCCCCGCCTTCGCGGGGACGACGAAGCGTCACGTTCGTGTAATCAAATTGGGTCCCCCCTTCGCGGGGACGACGGCCGGTTCTTTAGAAATAGTTGCACTAGTCCGTACGGTGCATCGCAGCGCATCACCTTCGGTCCAGCCCCGTAACAGACGCTCCCTACGATGCTTCGACGCGCGCATGAAGATTTTTCTCTGCCTGGTAATCCTGTGCATCGCCTTCGGCTTCGCCGCCTTCGACGGCTGGCGGCTGGCGCTGGCAGGGATCGCCGCGGCGGGGTGGGTGGCGCACCGGCGGCTGACCGGCTCCTTTTGATTCCTAAATTCGTTGAGGTGACGATGAAGCGCATTTTGATTGGGTGTCTGTGGACGGTGCTGGCGCTGCCCGCGCTGGCCCAGGCGTCGAACGAGAAGCTCGGGCCGGGCGACACGGTGCATGTCACGGTCTTCCAGCAGCCCGACCTGACCACCGACGCGCGCGTGAGCGAGCAGGGCACGATCGCCATGCCGCTTGTCGGCCAGGTGAAGGTGGACGGCATGACCACCGGCGAGGCCGCCGGCAAGATCGCCGACTCGCTCAAGCAGGGGCAGTACCTGAAGAACCCGCAGGTGGCGATGGCGCTCACCACGGTGAGGAGCCGCCAGGTCTCGGTGCTGGGCCTGATCGTGCGCCCCGGCCGCTACCCGCTCGAGGAGAGCTCGCCGCGCATCCCGGACCTGATCGCCGCGGCCGGCGGCATCGCCGCGGGCGGCTCGGAGAACGTGACGGTGATCCGCGACGGCAAGGCGCAGGTGGTGAACTCGCTCTCGAAGGACTTCACGCTCCAGGGCGGCGACACGGTCTACGTCGAGCGCTCGCCGGTGTTCTACATCTACGGCGAGGTGGTGCACTCCGGCGCCTACCCGGTGGGCCAGAACCTCACCGTGATGCAGGCGCTCTCGCTCGGCGGCGGCATCACCCCGCGCGGCAGCGAGAACCGCATCAAGCTGCGCCGCACGCAGACCGACGGCAAGGTGGTCGAGACCGACGCCAAGCTCACCGAGACCGTGCGTCCGAACGACGTGATCTTCGTCAAAGAATCGATTTTCTAGGGAGCCGTCCATGGATCTGAACCAGTTCATTCTTGCCCTCAAGGCGCGCCGCAAGGCCTTCCTCACGGTGTTCGCCGTGACGGTGTTCACGGCCATCGTCGTGTCCCTGATCATCCCGAAGCGCTACGACGCCACCGCCACGGTGCTGATCGACGCGCGCGACGAGCAGTCCATGGCGCCGGCGCACCTCTCCCCGCGCGAGCGCGCCGGCTACATCTTCACGCAGATGGACCTCATCACCAGCGGCAAGGTCGCCCAGAAGGTGGCGCGCGAGCTCAAGCTCGCCCAGCAGCCGGGCGTGCGCGAGGAGTGGGAGAAGGACACCGGCGGCGCGGGCTCGATCGACGAGTGGATCGGCGCGCAGCTGCTCGAGAAGCTGAAGGTGGACAGCGGCGCGAGCAACATCCTGATCATCAAGTACTCATCGTCCGACCCGAAGAAGTCGGCGGCGGTGGCCAACGCGTTCGCCAAGGCGTACCTCGACACGGCGCTCGCGCTGCGCACCGAGCCGACGCGCGAGGCGGCCGAGTGGTTCGACGAGCAGGTGAAGTCGCTGCGCGCCCAGGTGACCTCGGCGCAGGCCAAGCTCTCCGCGTACCAGAAGGAGAAGGGCGTGTACGCGCCGGAAGACCGCATGGACGTGGAGTTCACGCGCCTGGCGGAGATCTCGGCGCAGCTCTCGACGCAGCGCAACGTCACCTACGACGCGCAGACGCGCTACAAGCAGGCGCAGCAGCTGATCGCCGACGGCGTGCCGGCCGACAACATCCCGGACGTCCTCTCGAACGGCTACATCGCCTCGGTCAAGGCCTCGCTCTCGGCCGCCGAAGCGCGCCTCGCCGAGCAGACGCAGGTGTACGGCGAAGCCCATCCGACCTACCAGCGCACCGCGCTGGAAGTGAAGGAGGGCAAGGAGCGCCTCGCCTCGGAGATCAAGAAGGTGGTCGCCGCCCTGGGCAACGCCGCCGCGCAGAGCAAGAAGCGCGAGGAGGAGCTCGAGGCCGCCATGAGCGCGCAGCAGGAGCGCATCGCCAAGGCGAAGGACGCGCGCATCGACATGGCCGTGCTCACTCGCGACTTCGACAACGCCCAGCGCTCTTACGACTCTGCCCTGCAGCGTTACATGGCCGTCAAGGTCGACAGCAAGGCGCGCCAGACCAACCTGGCGATGCTCACGCCGGCCGTCGAGCCGCTCAAGCCCGCCGTGCCGAAGATCGGCCTGATCAGCGGCCTGTCCATCGTCATCGGCCTGCTGCTCGCCGCCGGCATGGTGTACCTCGCCGAGATGCTCGACCGCCGCGTGCGCTCGCGCACCGACCTCGAGGCGCGCCTCGCCGTGCCTTCGCTCGGCATCCTGTCGCGCTGGACGCCCGCGGGCGCGAGGCTGCTGCCGGGCCCGGGCTCCCATTCCAACGCCGCACGCGCCACCCGCGCGCTTCCGCATCCCTGGTAAGAGAGGCCAACCATGCTCGTAAAGACTTCCGACAACGTGCTGCCGATCGAGGGCCCCGCCCGCATCGTGGATGACGGCGCAGCCAGAACCTCGGGCCGGCATATCGGCGCCATCCTGATGGACGAGGGCAAGCTCACGCCCTCCGACGCCGAGCAGGTGCTCAAGCGCCAGCGCGAGCTGGGCTGGCGCTTCGGCGAGGCGGCGATCGAGCTGAACCTGATCACCGACACCGATCTGCGCCAGGCGCTCGCCAAGCAGTACGAGTTCCCGTACCTGGTCACCGGCCCCGACGGCGTATCGAAGGAACTGGTCGCCGCCTGGGACCCGTTCCACCCGGTGGTGGAGGAGATGCGCACGGTGCGCACGCAGCTGCTCATCCGCTGGTTCAACCCGGCCGCCGGGCGCCGCACGCTGGTCATCGCCAGCCCGGGCGCGCGCGAGGGCCGCAGCTTCATCGCGGCGAACCTGGCGGTCTCGTTCTCCCAGTTGGGACAGAGGACGCTGCTCATCGACGCCGACTTCCGCGCGCCGCGCCAGCAGGGCATCTTCAACATCGCCGACCGCTTCGGGCTCTCGTCCGTGTTGAGCGGCAGGGCCGACCTGTCGGTGGCGACGCCGGTGGCCGGCATCACCGGCCTCGCCGTGCTGCCCGCCGGCCCGGTGCCGCCGAACCCGCTCGAGCTCCTGTCCCGCGCGAGCTTCGCGTCGCTGCTCGGCCGCGCGCAGCAGGAGTACGACGTGATCCTCATCGACACGCCGCCGGCCACCGAGTACGCCGACGCGCAGAGCGTGGCGTTCCGGGCGGGCGACGTACTGCTCGTGTCCCGGCGCGACAAGACGCGCGTCGACGACACCGAGCGCGCGGTGAAGGAGCTCTCGGATGCCAGCGCGCGCATCGTCGGCACCCTGATGAACTCGTTCTGATGAAGCGCCCGCCCGACCGCAAGCTCATGCTCACCGCGACGATCCTGATCGTCGCGGCGGGGCTGATGCTCGCGCGTCCGGCCATCGGCACCGACCACGGGCCGAGCCAAGTCTCCGTCGTCAAGCTTTTCGGGAGGTCCTGAGTCATGACAGCGATGAATGCCCGCCTCGGAGCCGAGCGCGGGCCCGGCCTTGCGCTGGGCGTCGCCCTGCTGGCGCTGTTCGGCGTGCTGTGCGGCGTCGGCGTCGCCATGGGCGAGCTGCAGGCGCTCATCGGCGCGGTAACGCTGGTCGCCTGCGTCGGCGTGCTGATCGACTTCCGCGTCGGCGCGGTGCTGCTGATGGCGCTGCTGCCGATCGAGCAGAGCTACATCTTCCCCCACAGCATGTTCGGGTACACGGGGCTCAACCCCCTCAACGTGCTGCTGGTGGTGACGATGATTTCCTTCATGGCGCGCGGCCGCGACCTCGGCCGCTTCGTGCCGAAGCCCCTGGTGTGGCTGTTCGTCGCGCCGATCCTGGTCGCCGCGCTGCTCGGCACGCGGCACGTGGACGACATCTATCCCGCCTTCTACGAGGGCGAGATGATCCACTTCACCGACCAGCTCGGCTACCTGCGCGACATTGCCGTCAAGCCGCTGCTGATGGTGGTGGCGGCGCTGCTCATCGGCGCGGCGCTGGCCCAGTCCAAGAAGGCCGAGCGCTTCCTCGTGCCGATCATGGTGTCGGTATGGGTGATGTGCGGCATGGCCATCTTCTATGTCGTCGCCTCGGGCGTGGACCTCGGTATCCTGGCCGGCGCGAACGAGCGCGGCTTCTTCTCCGGCATCGGCATGCATGCCAACGACCTCGGCCGCCTTTACGCGGTGGCCTACGGCCTGCTGCTCTTCACCTGGGGCGAGACGCGCGACTACGCGCTGAAGACCGTGCTGCTCGCCACCATGGCGGCGCTTACGGTCGCGCTGATCCTCACCTTCTCGCGCGGCGCCATGGTCGGCTTCGTGCTGGTGAACGCGCTCTTCGTGCTGTGGAAGTTCAATGCCAAGACGCTCGGCATCGGCCTGCTGGTCGGCGCGCTAGCGCTGCCGTTCCTGCCGGGCGCGCTGTGGAGCCGCCTGGGCATGGGCTTCGAGGGCGCCGCGGACGTCAACGCCATCTCCGCCGGCCGCGTCGACGAGATCTGGGTGCCGCTGCTGCCCGAGCTCTTCAAGAGCCCGATCTGGGGCAACGGCCTCGACTCGACGATGTGGGCGCATGCGTTGTGGGCGGAGCAGATGATCCCGGTCACGCACCCGCACAACGCCTACATGCAGGCGGTGCTCGACATGGGCCTCCTGGGGCTCGGCCTGTTGCTCGCCTTCTACTGGCATGTGTACCGGCATTTCCGCGACCTCGGCGGCAACGCCTACCTCAGCCCGACGATGCGCGGCTTCTACCAGGGCGCGGTGGCCGGCCTCCTCTGCTTCCTCGTCACCGGTCTCGCGGGCTCCAGCCTGCGGCCGACGCCCGAGTTCGCGTTCCTGTGGATCGCCATCGGCATGATGTACGGGCAGCTCGCGAGGAGAGCGTCTCCCGAGAACAAGGCGGCCGAGCGGACCTGAGCATGGCGGCAACCCTGCGGCGCATGCAGCCGGCTGAAGAGCCGAGCCAGCTCCCGCACATCTGCTTCGTTGCGCCTTATGCATGGCCGGTGCTCTCGCGCGACGCCGGCATCCAGGTGGTCGGCGGCGCCGAGGTGCAGCAGTGCGCGCTGGCGCGCCTCCTCGCCTCCAACGGCTACCGCGTCTCGATGATCTCGTTCGATTACGGCCAGCCGAGCCCGACCGTGGTCGACGGCATCACCGTCCACAAGGCCTTCCGGCCGGACGCCGGCGTGCCGGTGCTGCGCTTCCTGCACCCGCGCCTGTCGACCATGTGGCGCGTGCTGCGCGAGGTGAATGCCGATGTCTACTACCAGCGCTCGAGCGCCATGTGGACCGGCGTCGTCGCCGAATTCTGCCGCCGCCACGGCAAGCGCTCCATCTACGCCGGCGCCTCCGACCGCGACTTCGACCTCGGCCGCGAGCAGATCGCGCACGCGCGCGACAAGTGGATCTACCGGCACGGCCTCGCCCGCGTCGACCGCATCGTGGCGCAGAACGCCTTCCAGGTGGAAAGCTGCCGGCGCAACCATCGCCGCGAGGCGGTGCTGATCCCGAGCTGCTACGAACTGCCTTCGGGCAGGAAAGCGCTGCACGCCGATCGCGTGCTCTGGGTCGGGACGATCCACGACTACAAGCGCCCGGAGTGGCTGCTCGACATCGCCGAGCGCCTGCCGCAGCGCCGCTTCGTGGTGGTCGGCGGGCCGAGCGTCGGCAGCGACCGGTCCGGCTACTTCGACGCCATCCGCCAGCGCGCCGAGGGCCTCGCCAACGTGGAGTTCACCGGCTTCCTGCCGCTTGCGGAGGTCGAGAAGCAGTTCGACCGCGCGCGGCTCCTGGTGAGCACGTCGGTGTACGAGGGCATGCCCAACGTCTTCCTCCAGGCCTGGGCTCGCGGCGTGCCCACGGTTGCAACCGTGGATGTCGGCGCGCCGGTGAATACCGTCTTCGCCGATGCCGAGGAGGGCGCGCGCAAGGTCGAGGCGCTGCTCGCCGACGAGGTGCTGTGGGCGCGGCGCTCGGCCGAGAGCCTCGCGTGGTTCGAACGCAACCATTCCAGCAAGGAGGTACTCGCGCGCTATGCGCGCCTCCTGGACGAGCTGACGAAGTGAATTACCTTCGGGGAGAACGAACTGAAGATCGGGGTCAGGCACCGAACAGGAGTTTGGTGCCTGACCCCGAACTCGGGTTGGTGAAATGAGTGCCGCGGCCAAGACCATAGCCGCCCAGGGGCTCGCGCGCCGCGCGCTGTCGCTCGGCGCGGTGAAGGCGCTCGACAACGCGCTGCAGTTCCTGCTGCCGATCGTGCTGGTGCGCTGCCTCGACGGCGCCACCTTCGGCGAGTACCGCCTCCTGTGGCTCGCCGTCGGCACGGTGATGGCGCTGGCGCCGTTCGCCATGCCGGGCGCGCTGTACTACTTTCTGCCGCGCTCGGATGCGTCCACGCGCCGCCTGTACGTGCACCAGACGCTCGGCTTCCTCGTGGTCACCGGCCTGCTCTCGGCCCTGATCGTGAGCCCCCTCAACCCGTGGATGCCGGCGACGCTCGAGCCGCTGATGAAGTACGGACCGCTCGTGCCGGCGTTCATCGCGCTGTGGGTCACCTCGGTGCTGCTCGACTTCCTGCCGACCATCGAGGAGCGCATCCCGCTCCAGGCGTACGCCACGGTCTCGGTGACGCTTGCCCGCGCGCTGCTCGTCGCCGGCGCCGCCTGGCTGACCCAGGACATGGGCGTGATCCTGTGGATGCTCCTCGCCGTGGTGGTGCTGAAGATCGCGCTGCTGCTCGCCTACATCCAGCGCTTCCACGGCTGGGCGCGCCCGTGGTTCCGCGCCGACGTGTTCGGCGGCCAGATCCGCTACACGGCGCCCTTCGGCTGCTCGAGCGCGCTCTACGTGCTGCGCGCGCAGGCCGACCAGTGGGTGGCAGCGACGCTCTTCTCGCTGCACAGCTTCGCCGCGTTCTCCATCGCCTCGATCCTCGGCCAGGTGGTGAACATCTTTCGCGCCTCGGTGGTGGAGGCCTTCATGCCGAGCATGAGCCGCATGGAAGCCGCGGGCGAGCTGAAGGCGATGATGGAGATGAACGCGCGCGCCAACGCCATGGTGGCGATGCTGCTGTTCCCGATGCTCGGCTTCGTCTTCGCCTTCGCGCCGGACATCGTGCGCCTCGTCTACACCGACGCCTACCTCGAGGCCGCGACGGTGATGCGCGTCTACATCACGGGCCTGGCGCTCCTGGTGATCGAGTTCTCCAGCGTCCTGCAGCTCATGCGCCAGGGCATGTTCAACCTGGGCATGAACATCCTCGTGCTCGCCGTCTCGGTGCCGCTCTCGTGGATCGGCGGCGTGCAGCTCGGCCTCGCCGGGGCCGCCGCGGGCAGCGTCGCCGCCCTGTACATGGACCGCACGCTCACGTTGCGGCGCATCGCGCGCATCTCCGGCATCCCGGTGCGCCGCCAGCAGCACTGGGGGCATCTCGCGCGGTACCTCGGATGGACGCTGCTCACCGGCCTTGCCGCCTGGGTATTCGTTAATGAAGTGCTTGCCGATTACCGGCCGATTCTCCGGATCATGGCGGGCGCGGTCGTCATGGCGGTGATTTACCT
>JADMIO010928686.1_pt1 | contig 14480 bp, 15 predicted proteins | sample 8958161 | NCBI WGS metagenome assembly JADMIO01 (sample SAMN16585339, study PRJNA669376) | soil metagenome | isolation source: Crop rotation soil | place: USA: Cullars Rotation, Alabama | collected 2011 | reverse complement strand
AGCGAGAGACCGGTGCAAAATCAAGCTTAGAGCCTACGTTCACAAGAATTACCCCGGAGCGGCTCCTTTCTCTCCGGAGATATTAAAAACCGGAACAGAAGCCATTCTTGATGCATATCTTGAGAACGACTCTCTATGTGGAACGGGGGATGCACTTCTCCCAGCCCGGAAATCGTCTGGCAAACATGATGCTGCTTTTGAGGTGGTAGTTGCAACTCCCCATCACATCGTTGTCACCCATGAAAAAATTCGTCTCGGTGTTGTTTCCAGTATCCTAGCTAGCGGACAAGGTTCGCCACCCCAGTCGGGATACATTTTCACACCTGACGGAAAACTTCATCCGATTCGACTTCAGACGATCTTCCCTCAGAGGCTGTCTTAAAAATATCTAATCGGCGATTCTGGCGAGCATCCGTTTGCTCATCGAGAGGTAGATCATGGCTTCCGAGTGTTCGATCTTCACCTCGTAATCCCTGACCAGCCGCCGTGACTGGATCAACCATCCGAAGGTGCGTTCCACGATCCAGCGTTTGGGCAACACCTTGAAGCCCTTGATGTCGTCCGAGCGTTTCACGATCTCAAGTCTCACCTTCCTGTGGCGCTCGATTTCCGCCACATGCCCGACGAGTTTTCCCGCATAGCCACCGTCCGCCCAGATCAGCTTGAGCCATCCGAATGCCACGCTCAGGACATTGAGCAGCAATTGCGCGCCGTCCCGGTCCTGCACATCCGCCGTGGTCACCTTCAAGGCGAGGATGTTGCCCAGCGTATCTACCAGAATGTGTCGCTTTCTTCCTGTAATCTTCTTACCCGCATCAAAACCACGAACTCCGGGCTGGCTAGCTGTCCGAACGCTTTGACTATCGATAATCGCAGCGGTCGGGGCTTTTTTTTACCCGTCGCGCGGCGGACCATGTCGCGGATGGCGTGGTGAATCCGTTCCCAGTGGCCCAATTTCGCCCACAGCCGGAAGTAATGATAGCAGGTTTTCCAATGGGGCAGATCATTGGGCATCATCCGCCAGGCGCCGCCCGTTCGGATGATATAAAGAATGCCATCCACAATGCTCCGTCGGGAATGCTCCTGCGGACGCCCGCGCAAGGTGTCGGGCTTGGGTGGCAATAGGGTTTCGAGAATTTCCCATTCGGAATCCGTCATGCTGCTTGGATAACTGGCCATGTCGAGGTTCTCCAATACATGACCAAACTAGTACAGATTAAAATGCGGAATGTTAGTATTTTTAAGACAGCCTCTCAGGTCAAGAAGACGGTCGGAATCATCAGCAAATGGAGCACCAAAGTCGTCACCGATGAACCCGCGGTCATCCTCAACAAGCACTGCCCCGAATGCCCCTTCCGCATCAGTTGTAAAAATATCGCGGTCCGGGATGACAGCCTCACATTGCTCAATGGAGTGACGCCGAAGAAGATCCAGCAATATCACAAGAAGGGAATATTCACCGTTACTCAACTCTCCTACCAGTTTCGTCCTCGAAAGAGCCGTTTGCACGCACGAAAAATGCCAATCTACAAGCCTGAGTTGCAGGCTCTGGCCATTAGAACCAAGACGACCTATGTTGTCCAAGTTCTGGAGTTCAAACGTTCTGACGCCGAGATCTTTCTGGATTTCGAAGGCGTCCCTGAGCGGAATTATTACTACTTGGCAGGACTTGTCGTAACAACCCGAAATGGCACGACCTCGTATTCGTTCTGGGCTGATACTCTGGATGACGAACCGAAACTATGGAAAGATGTCCTTGATGTCGTTCGCCGGCACCCAGAGGCTCCTATTTTTCACTACGGTCAATACGAATCCAAGGCATGTCATACGCTTGCGGGAAAATATGGTTGTGGGACTATCCAGTTAGAAAAGCGATTGGTGAACGTCGTTTCCATGCTATACGGGAAGGTGTATTTCCCGGTGTATGGAAACAGACTCAAGGAATTGGGTGACTATCTCGGGATCAAGTGGCCACCACCGCTGGATTCCGGCCTCAAGACCCTTGCATGGCGTCAGCGTTGGGAGTGGTCCCATGATGCTGAGATCAAGCGGCAACTTCTCCTTTATAATCAGCAAGACTGCAACGCCCTGAGGACCATTGTCGATAGACTGTCCGACGTTTCAAAATTGGTCGAAAGCGATCCCTCCGTGGATTATGCCGATCATCCCAAGAGGCAAGCTACGCAATCAGGAGAAGGCATGCACAAGGACTTTAGCAAACTCCTCCTTCTTGGCCATTCGAGGTATAGCGAGAAACGTATCGCTTTTGCAAATAAGCTGATAGAATCATCAGGTGCTGAATGTGATCCAGCCCAGAGGAAACCGAAAGCCAAGCTCCCCAGGGCCACCAAGACTGTCGAAGTTGCTCCGCGTCGAAAGTGCCCGAAGTGCAAGAATTCAAATATCACAGTAAGGAAAAAAATGGCCAAAGCGGTTGTGGTGGATCTAGTCTTCACTGGGAGCGGTTGCAGGAAGACTATAACCCAATTCATCGGCCCAATGATTCAGTGCCGAAAGTGTGATACGTTGTCTATTCCTGGAAGAATCCAGGTACTTCGAGGGAAAAGGCATGGCCATCAGTTGATCTCATTTATCGCATATCAGCGAATGGTATTGCGCCTCTCGCTTCGGACCATATCCAGTTCACTCAATGAGATATACGGTGTCAAAGTATCGACTGGGAGAATCGATTTTTTAATGTCACGAGCTGCAGATACACATTTTGAAACAGAGAATCGAATTGCAAAACAAATTTTAGATTCGCCATGCGTCCACTGCGACGAGACCAAAGTAAATATTGAAGGAGAAAATCATTTTGTTTGGGTGGTTACTGATGGCAAACACGTAATCTTCAAATCGACTCCTTCGAGGGAGGCGGATTGGGTGAAAAGTTTTTTGACGGACTACACCGGCATCGTGGTTTCGGACTTCTATGCCGGCTATGACTCGATCGATTGCAGGCAGCAGAAATGCATGTCCCATCTCATAAGGGATCTCAATGAAGACCTTTGGAAAGATCCGTTCAATCAAGAGTTTGAGATCTTTAGCGACAACTTCAAGGACTTGATTGTTCCAATCATGGAAACGATTCAGAGATATGGATCAAAGAAACGAAATCTGAACAAGCACAACAAGGAAGTGGAATATTTCTATCAAAAGTGTATCGATGGAGTGGAATACTCCCATGAAATAACGAAAAAATATCAGAAGCGGTTTGAGCGCTACCGAGATAGCATGTTCACTTTCCTGACGGAGAATGCGATTCCATGGAATAACAACATGGCGGAGCGAGCCCTTCGGCACTTGGCTATCCAAAGAAAAATTTCAGGGTCTTTTGGAAAAGAGGGAATTCACAGATATCTCCGGCTTCTTGGCGTCGCACAAACATGTAGATTCCAGGAGAAGTCTTTCCTCAGATTCTTGCTATCTGGAGGAAAGGACGTCGACGCATTTGATACTTCAAGAAGGAGAAAACAATGATCCGCTGTTGCACAATAGGGATGTGCTGTGACCGGGTTGTTGATGATAGTTTGAATCAAGGCAGCAGCCGGGGATCGAAGGAAAACGGCTCTGGCTTGGCGATGGTGATCGTTCTGAAATCCGTGTGGGAGGGATTTAACAGATAGTTGGACTCGCCGGGGACGATGACGCTGGGAAGTTCCAGCACGGCCGAGCGGGTCTGCTTGAACCAAAGGTCGCCGATTTGCTTCGTCGATGGCGGAGGCGGTTGTTCCCTCCAGTCAGGCGGCAAATCGGCTGGCACGATTTTCTCTATCAGAGCTTCATCGAACTCGATACGGAAGACGACATACTTGAAGCGCATGAGTGGATTGAGATGCACCAAGGTTTCCAAGGCAGCCAACGACGCGGCTCCGCTGGTGTAAACGATATGGCTTCCCCGCGAATTCCACCTGCCCCCCATGAGCGCGGCACCCTCGCCCGTGAAAGCGGTGGCGGCGTGTTTCTCTTTCACGATGCGCCAAGCCTGCCTCATCACGAATAGACTCCGTGTTCGATGCGACCGAGGAGATGCTCCACCTCGCGGGCTCCCACCTCCGTTTCCGCGTATTCGAGAGGGACTGCTCCACCCAATCCGAATTGAGGCGAGGCGAGCCAGGAACGGGCGTTTTGCTCGTTTTCCAGCACATCCACCGCCGTTCCCATCAGCCGGGCGAAACGCAAGACGCGGTCGGACTCCGCAGGATCCAATCGACCTGCCGCTTTCCGCCGATGGAGTGTGGCCTTCGAAATCCCAAGCATGGGGGCGAGCCGATCCATCGGCAGGCCAAGACTGCTGCGGAGGTCTTCGAGTTCCCGCACGGCCAGCCCCGCCTTCAGCGACTCAATGAGCATGGACGGCGTGAGCGCCGGAACCGAGCCCAAGCTGGACGGCCCATGAATGCAGGAATGCACCACACCTTCCAACGCGGCTGGAACTTGATCGGAATCGAGTTTGCCTGCAGCGCCCTTTAAAGCCCTGGTGAGCCGCTTTTTCGCTTTGGACTTAACCAGCACGTTTTTCATATGAGAGAATCCATAGTCTCATCTGCAAATCGAGTCAATGCGACACTTGGCTCCGTCCGTCGCACCTCGGTTCCGGCCTTGCGCGTCCGCCCGCCGGTCGCTAAACGTCCGCCCGCATGGCCACGATCAATTCCAATTTCCTCAAGCTCAAAGCCGGTTACCTGTTTCCCGAAATCGCCCGCCGGGTCCGGGTTTACACCGAACAAAACCCCGACAAAGCCGCCCGCATCATCCGTTGCGGCATCGGCGACGTGACCGAGCCGCTGCCCGCCGCCGTGGTCAAGGCGATGCACGAGGGAGTCGATGAAATGGCCGATCGCGCCACCTTCAAGGGCTATGGACCGGAGCAGGGTTACGAGTTCCTCCGCCAGGCGATCGTGGACAACCAGTTCGCCGATCTCGGCATCGCCGCCGACGAGGTTTTCATCTCGGACGGCTCGAAATGCGACACCGGCAACATCCTCGACATCTTCGGCAAAGGAAATGTGATCGCCATCACCGATCCCGTCTATCCGGTTTACGTCGATACCAATGTGATGGCCGGCAACACCGGCGACGCCGATGAAAAAGGCGCCTACGCCGGCTTGCTCTACCTTCCCTGCAACGCGGCTAACAAGTTCGTCGCCGACGTCCCTAACGAAAAGGCCGACATCATTTACCTCTGCTTCCCCAACAATCCGACCGGAGCCGTCGCGACCCGCGCCCAGCTTGAGGCTTGGGTGAAATACGCCAAGGCGAACGACGCGATCATCCTGTTCGACGCCGCCTACGAGGCCTTCATCCAGGACCCGGAAATCCCGCGCTCGATTTTCGAAATCGAAGGCGCGCGCGATTGCGCCATCGAGTTCCGCTCCTTCTCGAAAAACGGCGGCTTCACCGGCGTCCGCTGCGCCTACATCGTCATCCCGAAATCCGTTAGCGGCAAGTCGGACACCGGCGAACGCATCCCGCTCCATCAGCTCTGGTCGCGCCGCCACAGCACCAAGTTCAACGGTGCCAGCTACCCGGTCCAAAAAGCCGCCGCCGCCGTGTTTTCTCCTGAAGGAAAACAACAGGTCAGCGCGCTCATCGAACACTATATGGGCAACGCCAAGCTCCTCCGCGAAGCCGCGGCTGCCGCCGGACTTCCCGTCTTCGGCGGTGAGAACGCGCCTTACGTCTGGGTCGGCTGCCCCGCCGGACTCACCTCGTGGGACATGTTCGATAAAATGTTAGGTGAAGCCCAGGTCGTCATCACTCCCGGCTCCGGCTTCGGCTCGGCGGGAGAAGGCTATTTCCGCATCTCCGCGTTTAACTCGCGTGCGAATGTGGAGGAGGTCTGCCGCCGGCTGAAGGCGCTGGTGGCTTGATGCCATCCGCTACGGAAGGCCGAATCAAACCACGAAGGAAATGCCACGCTATCCATATCTGAAAGCCATCATTCCAGTCGTGTGTTTGTTGGGCCTGGCCGCCTGCCAAACTGTTCCCAAGACTCCTGGCAGTTCGCCTCCCCGGCAAGAAGGCTGGCCCACTGCGGATGAGAAAGCAACATGGCTGAAGCATGAAGGCCTCGTCGAAGCCACAGCGGAAGAAGTTGCGACCGCAAGTGCTGGTGAAATCCGCTTTGAAGAGAATAAGGCGATTCTCCCGAACAAGGAGTTACGTCTCGTTTTCAAAATGGGAACACGCCAGTCCGTTAGCGGCACCAGAAACTCGGGGCCTCAGACGACCACCTCCTTTTACGCGCTTAAAAGCATCCGCTCCGGAAATACCGTGGCCCGAATTGCAAGTTCCCTCTCGGCAGGGGATGCAAAGGAAATGGGTTACAAACAGAAGATCCTGATTTCCCGCAATGGACAATGCCTGCTGATTTACGAGACGTAGTGTGATGGCTGCAGTTATCATGATACGGTCGCTCTTGTGTCGGCCGTTCCGAACGGGGAATCATGGACCGTGAAGTATCTGAAGCTTCCGCAGTTCGACGGATTCGACGGCGATCCCGAACACGGTTCAATCCCCGTGGGTTTTGCCGGAGATGATCTGATTTTCGAACCGCTGCTGTCGGGCAAGGCTTACAAAAAGAAACTCGAAGAAATCAAGGAGGCCAGAAATCCCCTTCCTTTCACGATCGGCTGATCGATCATGCGGGCGAAGGCTATTTCAGGATCTCCGCTTTCAACTCGCACACGAATGTGGAGGAGATCTGCCGCCGCTTGATAGAGAGGAATTGACGCCCATGATGTCGGAAAAATCCCGTCAGACTCGGAAGTCTCTACTCGGAGATTTCGATAGTATTCCCTGGCGTTGCGTCATTTACATTGGCGCAGTTTGGCTTGCCTGTTCCATCGGCGCAGCGGGGCTGTTTGCTGCTGAAAGCGTGCGATCCGGAAGGTGCGACTACGAGCAACTCGCCTTGTTTTTGTGGCACGCGCCACTTTTGCTTGTGGCCGGTAACGAGTGGATGCTCCTAACACTACCTTTGTTCTGTTTGGGAGCCGTCATCTTTATTCTGAGCCTGAAGCTGCGCTACCGCGATTGGGGAGTCTTGATCGCCGTGAGTTCATTCCTGGCCATGGTGCCGCTCATGGCAGAAGCACACTCCGCTGGCAAGACGATGGCTGCGGCATGGTTGACTTGGGCGGTTTTGTTAGTGCAGACGGAGTTGGGTTTATGGCTGCTTCCCAAGATGGAGAAGAATTGTGCCCTCCGACGGAAGATGGCGCGAGAGGTTGCCGAGGCGCGAGGAGGAACGACCGGGATTGAAGGCTGAAGGCGCTGGTGGCTTGATGCGCCAAAGTAGTCGGGGACTTCAGTCTGCTCTCCGCGCGGAAGAAACGGACTGAAGTCCATTACTACATCCGGCCTCGCGAGAAGCGACCGAACCTGATCCAATTAGTCCCAGTCCTTCTCCACCATCTTGCGCGTTCCCTCGCGCATCTGCGGATCGGAGATCAGGGGCAGCATGGCTTTCGCGGACTCGGCGTCCCGGGTGGCAATGGTTTGGCAAAGACTGGAAATCGCCTGGTCCCGATCCCCACCAGGCGGGAGTTTTCCCGCGAGGGCGAGCGCGACGGCCTTTTTCGGTTCGAGTGAATGGAGTCTGCCGAGCGCGCTTGCGGCTTCGGGCCGACCATGCTCCATCGCCCATTGGATCGCCGCTTCCGGATGATCCTCGGCCCAATACTCGATGAGCTTGCGCATGTCATCGCGGGAAAATGCGGCGATTTGTTCGGGAGTGAGACGGGCGGCGTAAGCTGCGGGATCCTTGCGCACCACAGACTCCCATTCGCTGGCCACCGTCTCGGGAATGGCTTCCTGGAGTTCTGAAATGAGACCAGCCCGTTCGGAAGGATCAGCTTTTTGCCAAGCGTCCTCGGCGAAGATGCTGCGAGCTTCTTGGGTTTTCGCCGCGCGGAAAGCCGCGAGACGCGGTTCGATTTTCCGATTTGGATTCGCCCCGTAGCGGCGGGGGGTCCCGATAGTCTGCAGTTCGTCCTTCGTCAGGCCGACGGCAAATTCGTCCAGCCAGGCGGCACAGGCGACGGGATTCTCCGCGACCCAGACCAGCAGCAGATTGGCCGCGATGGTGAGTTTTTCGGAGCTTTCCGGGATCCGGTCGAAATAGGGCAACTGCGCCTCGGGAGCGAGATCGGCGAGGAAGCTGGACCACATTCCGGCTCTCGCCGCGGCGGGAACGGATTGCTCGATGAATCTGGCGGCCGTCTCCGGATCGCTCTTGGCGAGTTGCCTCAGGACTTTTTGCGCCGCATCCAGCCAGCTTGAAATCAGGCCGTCGTTCCATGCCTCGAGCAGGGCGCGTGCCTGCGCCGGATCCACTCCGGCAAGGCTCGCAATAACGGTTCCGATCGCACGATCCCGAGCTGCGGAGGGCGGCAGCGTCCGGATGTCCGCCAGCATGGCCTCGGCTTGCCCGGCATTCGGGATGATTGCGAAGCCCACGCCTCCCCTGCGGTTCACAATGATCCTGGGCGTGTTCAGCAGGGGTTCCGGCACGCCGGAAGCTGCTGCCGGAGGATTTGCCGGGGGTGAAGCCCTACGGGATGGCAGCGCGGAAGTATCCTTCCGCGATTTGGTTTCCTCACGACACGCGGTGGCGGAAAGAGCGAGCAGGATGATGATGAGGCGTTTCATGGCTGCTTGATGAGGCGGTTCACCACGTCATCCGTGGCGTGATTGAAGCGCAGGATGTCCAGCGCGTCGCGCGTGCTTGGAGAAAGCGCCTTGGCCCAAGCCAAGGCGGCGTTGGCATCCTGCATGGACCATGAATGCCAGAGCGAGCTGGCGATTTTATCACGATTTCCCGCATCGTCCTGATTGGCCAGCCAGTCCAGTAAATCTTGAGGATCGCGCAGGGCGACATGGTCCATGTCCGGCACCTTCCAAAGATCCCCCTTCAGCTCCCCGAGAACGTCGTAGGCGCGGGGATCGCCGCGTTGCAGCAGCAGTGATGCGGTGAATCCGAGCGCGATCTGGCGCTCGTTTCCCTTCAAGTCGGCGGCGAGTTTTTCAATCCCGGCTTCATCGATGTCGGCGGACTTTTCACAGACTTGGCGGATCAACCACTCGCGGACTTTCGGCTGGCGGGCGAGCCCGAGCGCACCGGCGTAATCGTAGTCCATGTACTCGGAGTTCCTGTAGTCGCATGCGATGAAATGGACTCCGCGGAGCTCCGCCATGGAGTCCACCCAGACGATGGCGGACTTGAAGTCACCGGATGCGCGCGAGTCGAAGATTCCGTCGACGACCTTGCCGCGCGCCTCCAACCCCTCGATCACCGCAAGGAATCGCTCCGCGGCGGGGAGATCGCGGTCAGCCAGCGCCCTGACGGATTGTTTTGACAAAAACGACACCGCACCTTGGGGCCGTTGCTTCACCCATTCCCAAGCCGCTTGGGAATCCACCTTCGCCTTGGAGATGAACTCGCGCACGTCGTCGCCCAGATCCTCATCCTTCGTTTGCGGGGCAAACGGACGGGTGCGCGGGCGTTCGCCCGGCGGGGATGGAGCGGCCGCGGTCATCGTTGCGACTTTCGCGGGAGCCGGCCGGGTGATCTCCACCGTGGCCCAAGTTCCGCCGACAAGAGTCAGCACCGCGGCGACGGGCAGCCACGGCAGAGCGTGGGCGGCCAAGTGTTTGACGGCCGAAACCTTGGCGACCAACTCCGGGGACGTCGGCGTGTTCGCAGGAGCGAGCGACACCGCCAACCACATCGAGCAGGCATTCGAGTCCCGCCCGATGCCTTGGGAGCGGAGGAATTTCCCGAGTTTTTCCAGCGCCCGGTGGCCTCGGCGTTGGGCGGCGGCCTCGCTGATTCCCAAGCGCGTGGCGACTTTGGCGAAGGAGAGTTTCTCGAAATGATGGAGAAGCAGGATCTGGCGGTCGCGCTCGGGCAGTGAGGCGAGGGCCCGGTCGAGCTGCCGACCATCATTTGCCGGCTCGGTCGCGTCGCGGAGATCGTGTGCCTGCCCGATCCTCCGGCGGTGGCGATCTTCCTTCCGCGCCAAGTTCGCGGCTTCGTAAACGGCGGCTTTCTGAAGCCACGCGGCGAGACACGGGATTTTGCGGCGTTCCTTCAGCTTTTGGAATAGCGCGATGAACACCTGCTGCGCCGCGTCTTCCGCAAGGCCGGAGCCGCCCAAACGCCGCCGGGTCACCGCGAGAACCAGCGGCAAATGCCGGCGGACGATTTCCGTGAACGCCGTGTCATCCCCGTGCGCGGTGAAACGGGCGACCAGTTCCGAATCCTCGGAAGTCGGAGGAATTTCCTGATATGTCTGCATGTTCTCCTACTCACCGCCGCTCGCGTCGCGAATCAGACAATTTTGCCGAAAAAATGTCGAGGAGGTGTGCCGAATTTGAATTCGCCGCGCGGGGAAAGGGTCGGCGGGCAGGATGGATTCGGCGGCCAGCCCCATGGGGATTTTTCTGGTTAGAGAACGGTGCGGGAACGCGCCTTACGTCGGGGTCGGCTGCCCGGCCGGTCTAACCTCGTGGGACATGTCCGACAAAATGTTAGACGGGGCCCAGGTCGTCATCCCCCCGGCTCCGGCTTTGGTTCCGCGGGCGAAGGTTATTCCCGAATCTCGGCCTTCAACTCGCGCGCGAATGTGGAGGAAGTGTGCCGCAGGCTGAAGGCACTTGTGGCGTGATTGGCACCAGTTCCCGCATTGATCAGGTCTTGCGCCCGATCGACTGCATTGATAGATGCGGGAATGCGAAACAGCTTGGGATGGATCTGCTGGTTCGGAATGGTTGCCATTTCCGCTGGCGAAATCGTCGCTTGGAAAGGGCCGCTAGGACAATTTTCAGAAAGCGATGAGCCGAAAGTCAGGCTGGAAAAGCCACCGGAAGCATCGCCGTTCTTCCAACCGGGCGACCGGTTGTGGGATCCGGGAAAGCGGCATTTCGCCAACCCGGAGGACATTCCCAATGTGGAGTGGGTGGTTTGGAACGAGACGGCCCACACGCTGGTCACCAAGTGCGGAACCGAGGACATCTGGAGGCTGCGCAATTTCCTGCGAAGCAATGATACGCCCCGGCATTGCCGCGTGAAAATGGAGGTGTTCGAAACCCAGCCAAACGAGTTGGTGACCGCTGATGCGAAACCAGTCGTCATGCTGGAATGGGTGGCGGCTTCCCGAATGAAATCGTCGGCGGTCAGCGAAACCGGAGGACGCCACATCAAAGTGGAAGTCGAAGCGACGGTCAGCGGGGATGGGGAAAGCATCGATTCTCCGTTCGCCGCGACCATACGACTTCCCGGGCGGGCGGGCTTGGAGATCAAATCCCAGCTCACGCTCAAAAGCGGTTTGGCGGCTTGGATTGCGGAAGACCGGGATGACCAAAGTGGAATTGAGGTCAGGATCACGGCGAGCGTGGTGTTGGGGGACGGCACTCCTTTCGCCGATTTGGTGAGGGTTCAGGAAGACGGGGAGGCCCGGCCGTTCGTGCGTCCGCTGGTGGATCCGGAAATTAACTTCGAGAGGCGGGACATCGACGCGAATGCCTGGCTCAACATCGCCCGGATTCCAATCGGGGTGTTCATCAACGACGAAGCGCCGGCGCATGAGGCGGATCCTTTCGTAGAACCGACTGCGTCGGCGGAGGACAGGCTGGCGAAGCTGAAAGTAACGGCGATTCCCGAGCGGATTCGGAAATGGATCGCAGGTCCGGTCTTGGATGCCCGCGAGCTTTTCGAGAGCCGCGGAATTAGAGTCGAGGAAGGGCGGGATTTCGCGGCTTACGATGTGCGGGGACGGGCATTTTTCCTGCTCACCGGTTCGCCTATGCAGGCGGACAAATTTCAAGCGCTGTCGATGGGGTGCTCTGACCTGCCGCTGATGATCGCAACAACTTGTAACGGCGGAGGAGAATCGCGGGTGCTGACCCGGTCTGGAACGAAGGCATCGATAGTGAGAAGGACGGACAAAAAGTCCGAAATCCGGAGGTTCAATGTTGAGCCGGAGATTGATGATGGAAGGAACTCCATCGGTGTGAGGATCGAATTCGATAGTCATCCCAGCCCCGATAAGACCGTGGGTCTGAAAACCTCGGCGACCTTATGGAATGGCCGGTCATTGGAGGTCCGGTCGAGTGGGGATGGAGAGGTGATGAGGGTGGGCGCGGAGATCGTGAGTCCGCTGGCCGGGAAACCGGCAAGATACTTTGGACAAGGATGGATCAGTTCGGAGTGACACGGTGCGGGGCTCACCGGTTTCTAACTTGGCAGACGGACACCGGGAAGCTGCAAGCCGCTCGTTTTATTCTCCCCCTGAACTCCGCGGCGTGCCCATGCACCGTGAAAACCTACTATCATCACGACTATGATGCCACTGCGCCCAATGGGATTTCAGCCACCGAAGGCGGACAACTTGAACCGAGCGGCCGGTGGTGCCATTCTTCGCCGATGAGAATGAAACTGATCGTCGCCGCGGCATGTGCTCTCGGGGTGTTTTCCTCCGTTTCCGGAGGAGAAATCAAAACGCCGTCATTGAAGGAGGGTGATATCGTTTTCAGCAGTGCCACCCACGGCCAGGGCGAGGCGATCATCGAGGCGACCGGATCCCTCTACACCCATTGCGGGATCGTTTTCTTGAAGGACGGGAAGCTGATGGTGCTGGAGGCGGTGCAGCCTGTCGGGGTCATTTCTCTGGAGGCCTTTATCGCGCGCAGTAAGCCGGAAGCCTTCACCGTGCGGCGGCCGATAGTCGCGCCGGCTCCCGCCGAATTTCTCAAAGCCCGCGAGTGGGCCGCCGCGCAGATCGGCAAGGACTACGACATCCGATTCCTGTGGGGCGACGACAAGCTCTACTGCTCCGAGCTCGTCTGGAAAATCTATCAGCACGCCGGCATCGAGCTGTGCCCGCCACGCCAGTTCCGCGACTACGACCTGCAGAAGCCCGCCGTGAAAAAGATCATCGCCGAGCGGTTCGGCGGGATGTCGAAGCTGCCGATGGACGAAAAGGTCGTCGCCCCGTCGGACATCGCGGCATCGCCGCTGCTGGACGAGGTGCGGCCATGATGGAATCCAACGGCTGCCTCAAATCACGAATCCCTTGCCGGACTAGCACCTGCCTGCCATTCATCGGTCATCGTGGCCATGGATCCCGCTGAATTCCGCATGAGAACCCGCTTCGTGGTAAAGCTGGCGCGCGCGCTTCACGAATGCGGAACCACCAGTCAGCGGATCGAGCGGCATCTCATGAATGTCACGCGCATGCTCGGGCTCAACGGCAGTTTCATGATCAGCCCGACGACGTTCACCTGCGCGTTCTGGGAGGAGGACGAGCTCGACCAATTCGTCCACATCGAGCGTGTGGAACCGGCGGATAACAACCTCGGCCGGCTGTGGGAAATCGACCGTTTGGTCGAAAGCATCGCCGACGGACGGCTCAGTTTCAGCGAAGGGGTCGATCAGCTCGAACGGGTCGCCAGCGCGCCGCCGAACTACTCGCCGTGGGTCAACGCGCTTTCCTGGGCGCTCACCGGCGGCTCGTTTGCCGCGCTGCTCTCCGCGAATCCGCAGGACTTCATCGCTGCCACGGTGCTGGCGCTGGTCCTGTTTTTCATCACGGATCTGAGTTCCCGTCATGCGAGTTGGAGCCCGGTGATCACCATCCTCGCGCCGTTCGTGTCCGGCGTGCTTGCCAGTGCCGTGGCGGCGCTCGGTGTCGGCATCAACGTGCCATTCGTCATCCTTTCCTCCATCATCATCTTCATCCCCGGCCTTGCGCTAACAGTTGCCCTGACGGAGATTTCCGCCCGTCACTTGATCTCCGGCAGCTCGCGGTTAGTGGATGCCGCGATGCTGCTGGTGAAACTGTTCTTTGGCGCGGTCAGCGGCATGGCCGTCGCGAATTTCCTCCTCCACGGGGATGGCGGCGGCACTGCATTTCTGCCGTTGCTGCCGGCTTGGAAAACCTGGCCCGCGCTCGCGGGGTTGTCGTTCGGCATCGGCATCGCCTTCAACATCCCGCGCGGAAAGTTGCTGTGGGGCCTGCTGTCGGGAGCCATCGCCTTCGGTGCCGCCAGCATCGGCGAGACCTGGTTTGGAATCTACGGGGGGATGTTCATCGGAGCCCTTGCGGTCGGGCTTTTCAGCAACCTCTACTCCAGGATCGCCCGCGGGCCGGGTTCGATCCTGATGACGCAGGGCATCGTCCTGCTCGTTCCCGGAAGCAAGACCTACATGATTCTCAACCACTGGGTGTCAGGTGAAGACATTCTGCCGGGTGCCAGCGGCGGCGACCAGGCGCTGATGGTTTTCATCGCGCTCATCGCCGGGCTGTTGTTTTCCAATGCCCTGCTGCCGACCCAAAAGAGCCTCTAGCAGCCAGGCCGCGTTTCCACCCCTTTGCCGTCAGCGGTGGAAGAGATGTTTCTCCACCGCCACGTCGGTCAGCGCGGCGACGGATTCCGGCCGGAGAAAACCTTTGCCGGTCATCGTGTGGCGGGCG
>JADMIO011614268.1_pt1 | contig 14488 bp, 16 predicted proteins | sample 8958161 | NCBI WGS metagenome assembly JADMIO01 (sample SAMN16585339, study PRJNA669376) | soil metagenome | isolation source: Crop rotation soil | place: USA: Cullars Rotation, Alabama | collected 2011 | reverse complement strand
GAGGAGCCGCCGCGCGAGGATCACCTCGCGCGTCTCGGTCACCGGGCTCCCTCGCTCGTCCTCACCTGGCGCAAAGGTAGAACGTGTTCCATACTGCGGCCAGACCCCTTTGGCGCTGGAGGCACGGACTCGATGGCAGAAACGCAGAAGCGCGAGCACCTCTACATCGGTGGCGAGTGGGTGGCCCCCGCGGGCACCGGCACGATCGACGTCATCAGCCCCTACACGGAGCAGGTGATCGCGACGGTCCCGGACGGGACCGAGGCCGACATCGACCGCGCCGTCGCCGCCGCGCGCAAGGCGTTCGACGAGGGTCCGTGGCCGCGGATGACGCCGGCCGAGCGGGCGGACTACCTGCAGCGGCTCTCGCAGCTGATCCAGTCGCGGATGGACGACTGGGCCGGCCTCATCACCAGCGAGGTGGGCGCGCCGTTCACGTTCTCGCAGATGGGCCAGGTCTTCGCGAGCACGATGATCATGGACTACTACGTGGGGCTCGCCTCGACGTACCACTTCGAAGAGGTGCGCAGCGGCATCATGGGTCCGGCCCTGATCCGCCGCGAGCCGATCGGTGTCGCCGGTGCGATCGTGCCGTGGAACGTGCCGCTCTTCACCACGGCTCTGAAGCTCGCGCCCGCTTTCATCGCCGGCTGCACCATCGTCCTCAAGCCGGCGCCCGAGACGCCGCTGGACGCGTACGCGCTGGCAGAGGCGTGCGAGGAGATCGGGCTGCCGAAGGGCGTCCTCAACATCGTCCCGGCGGGCCGCGAGGTCGGCGAGCACCTGGTGCGCCACCCCGACGTGGACAAGATCGGCTTCACCGGCTCGACGGCCGCGGGCAAGAAGATCGCCAGTGCGGCCGGCGAGACGCTCAAGCGGGTCACCCTCGAGCTCGGTGGCAAGTCTGCCTCGATCTTCCTGCCGGACGCCGACCTGTCGGTAGCGGTGCCGCAGGCTCTCGGCAGCGGCTTCATGAACAACGGCCAGGCCTGCGTCGCGCAGACGCGCATCCTGGTCAGCCGCGACAAGTACGACGAGACCGTCGACGCGCTCGCGGAGTTCACGCGCAACCAGGTCGTGGGCGACCCGATGGACCCGGCGACGAACATCGGCCCGCTCGTGGCCGAGCGGCAGCGCGAGCGCGTCGAGGGCTACATCGCCAAGGCGCAGGCCGAGGGCAACAAGGTGCTCGTCGGTGGCGGCCGGCCGTCCTCGCAGCAGACCGGCTGGTTCGTCGAGCCGACCCTCGTCGTCGACGTGCAGCCCAAGAGCACGATCGCGCAGGAGGAGGTCTTCGGCCCGGTCGTGTCGGTCCTGACGTACGACTCCCCCGAGGAGGCGGTCCGGATCGCCAACGACTCGGCGTACGGGCTGTCGGGCTCGGTCTTCACCGCCGACGTGGCAGCGGGCATCGACATCGCGCGCCAGGTGCGCACCGGCACCTACACGGTCAACGCCTTCGCGCTGGAGTTCGCCGGCCCGTTCGGCGGCTTCAAGCAGAGCGGTGTGGGGCGCGAGCTCGGGCCCGAGGGCCTGGCCGCGTACCAGGAGTCGAAGTCGATCTCCCTCCCCGCGGGCACCGAGGTGCCCGGCGTGCCGGTCGTCTAGGAGTGGGGCCCGACACCACGGCGGCCGAGGCCGTCGCCGGCGTCGACCTGTCCGGCAAGACGGCCGTCGTGACGGGCGTCAGCGCGGGGCTCGGCGTCGAGACCGCACGCGCTCTCCGGAGTGCCGGCGCGGACGTCGTCGGGACAGCGCGCGACCTCGACAAGGCGCACGCGGCGCTGGACGGCATCGAGGGCATCAACCTCGTGCAGATGGACCTCGCCGACCTGGACTCGGTGCGGGTCGCAGCCTCCGAGATCGCGGACCGGCGGCCCCGCGTGGACGTGCTCGTCAACAACGCGGGCGTCATGGCGCCGCCGCTGATGCGCACGGCCCAGGGCTTCGAGCTGCAGATCGGCACGAACCACCTGGGCCACTTCGCGTTCACGACGGCGCTGATCCCCTCGCTGGGCAGGGGCTCGCGGATCGTCAACGTCAGCAGCCGCGGCCACCTCCGTGGCGGCATGCGGTGGGACGACCCGCACTGGCGCACCACGCCGTACGACAAGTGGCTCGCCTACGGCCAGAGCAAGACGGCCAACGTGCTGTTCGCGATGGAGCTCGAGAAGCGCCTGGCGGACAAGGGGATCCACGCCTACGCGCTGCACCCCGGCGTGATCATGACCGAGCTCTCCCGGCACCTCACCGAGGACGACACGGCCGGCCTGGCGACGCGGCTGACGGGGCTGCAGCTCAAGACCGTCGAGCAGGGCGCGGCAACCCAGGTCTGGGCGGCGACCTCGCCGGAGCTCGAGGGCCGCGGCGGCCTCTACCTCGAGGACTGCCACGTCGCCGGCCCCACACCCGGCGACGGCAGCGGCGGCTACGCCCCGTGGGCCGTCGACCCTGAGGAGTCCGCCCGCCTCTGGGCGTGGTCCGAGGAGCAGACCGCCCCCTAACCCCTCACCTTTCGCGCCTTGTCCATCCGCCCGGTGATGCAGAACCCGATGTGAGTCACCACAGAGGTGGACAAGGCCTCGGGGGCCGCCTGGCTCACACGGGGCGGAAGCGGAGGGCGGACCAGGTCCCGTCGACGGAGATCTGGCGGACAGCCTGGACGCCCTCGGCCTGCAGCGCCTCGTTGAGGGAGTCGCGGTTGAGGTCCGTGCCGAGCTGGCCGGCCTTCGGGTAGACGACCCAGGCCAGCCGGTCCTCGCGCGCGGCGTCGACCACCGGCGACGCGACACCGAGGTCCGCGCTGCCGAGGACGAAGGCCACGACCACGTCGGCCTCAGCCGGGTCCTGCACGAGCGGCGCGACCGCGCCGAAGTCCAGCGCCACGCCGGGCGGCAGCCCTACGACGTAGACGCGCTGGCCGTCCTTCACCTGCCACTTGGACGGCACGGCGACCTCAGTCGGCGTCGGGGTTCGGCGGCAGCTCCGCCGTACGCGGGGTGTCGGTGTCGAGCGGCCCGACCTTCATCGCGCCGCCGGGGGCACCGATCGGCTCGTCGCGGCCGGGGAGCACCTCGTAGAAGAAGTCCTTGTTGTCGTCGCGCTCGATCAGCTGGTCGGACGTGAGGGTGCGGTCCGGGTAGATCGCGTCGACGGGGCAGACCGGCTCGCACGCGCCGCAGTCGATGCACTCCTTGGGCTGGATGTAGAGCTTGCGGTCACCCTCGTAGATGCAGTCGACCGGGCACTCCTCGATGCAGGACATGTCCTTGATGTCCACGCACGCGGAGGTGATCACGTACGTCACGCCTGGGCGCCTTCCGTCGAGTGGCCGGGGAACACCGTCGCCGTCGGGTCGATCACGGTCGCGGCGTTGCACACCGCGGTCGCGGCCTCCCCGAAGCCGACAGAGATGAGCCGGACCTTACCGGGGTACTCCGTGATGTCCCCGGCAGCGAAGACGCGCGGCAGGTTCGTGGCCATCCGGCTGTCCACCACGATGTGCCGCTCGGCGGTCTCCAGGCCCCAGGCCTCGAGAGGCGCGATGTCGGCGGTGAAGCCGAGGGCGGCCACGCACGCCTGCACCTTGACCTCCTGCGCCTCCTTGGTCTTCACGTCCCGGACGGTGACCGACTCCAGCTCCGCGTCGCCGTTGATCGCCATCACCTGCGCCGGCGTGATGACCTGGATCGTCGACTCGCGGAGGAGCTTCACGCTGTGCGCGTGCGCCCGGAACTCGTCGCGCCGGTGCACGAGCGTCACGGACCGCGCGACGGGCTCGAGGCCGAGCGCCCAGTCCAGCGCGCTGTCCCCGCCGCCGACCACGACGACGTCCTTGCCCTCGTAGGGCGCGTACGTCGGGACGATGTACTCCAGCCCGCGCCCCTCCCACGTGTCCCCACCGGGCAGCGGCCGCGGGGTGAACGTCCCGATGCCGCCCGTGACGACGACGGCCTTCGCCTTGACCTGCTGGCCCGACGCGGTGGAGATCACCACGCCGTCCTCGCTCTGGTGGTACGCGATGGCCTGCTCGCCGAGCAGGTACGCCGGGCCGAAGGGCGCCGCCTGCGCCACGAGCGCCTCGACGAGCTCCTTGCCCTTGACCGTCGGGAAGCCGGCCACGTCGAAGATCTGCTTCTCCGGGTAGAGCGCCGTGATCTGCCCGCCGGCCTCCGGCAGGCCGTCCACGAGCGCCACGGTCAGGCCGCGGAAACCGGCGTAGTACGCGGCGTAGAGCCCGGCCGGCCCCGCACCCACGATCAGCACGTCGACGTCCACGGCACCTCCTCCCAGCACGCTGAGCGAACGAGAACACGTTACAGTTCCGCCACCCCCCGGCACCCGCGCGGCGTCCCGGTGAGCGGACGGCACCGCCCATTCTCCGGGATGCTCCTCCGCCGCCCCACAGCAGGACTCCCCGGACGCGTCACGAACTCCCCCGCATGACTCGCCGCCTGCTCGCCGGCGCCGCGGGGCTGCTCGCCCTCGGGCTGCTGGCACCCCCCAGCGATGCCGCTCCGAGCCCGGTCGGCTCGCCCGCCGCCGACTGCCGCGCGCGCATCGTGGGCCTGGACCTGCAGACCGCCACGATCGCCGACCTCCAGCGCGCCATGGCGACGCACCGCCTCACCAGCCGCCAGCTCGTGGACCGCTACCTCGCCCGCATCAAGGCGCTCAACGGGCCCGTCAACAGCATCCGGTCGCTCAACCCGCACGCCCGCGCCGAGGCCGACCGGCTCGACGCCGAGCGCCGCGCGGGGCACGTGCGCGGCCCGCTGCACGGCATCCCGGTGCTGCTCAAGGACAACATCGGTACGACGGAGATGCCCACCACGGCCGGCTCCATCGCTCTCGAGGGAAGCGTGCCGTACCACGACGCCACCCTCACCACCCGGCTGCGCGCAGCAGGCGCCATCGTCCTCGGCAAGACGAACCTGTCGGAGTTCGCCAACTGGGTCGCCTACGGGATGCCGAACGGCTACTCGAGCCTCGGCGGCCAGGTCCGCAACGCCTACACCTTCGGCGACCCGCTGGGCTCCTCGTCGGGGTCCGGCGTCGCCGGCTCGATGGCATTCGCGGCAGGGACGTTCGGCAGCGAGACCTCCGGCTCCATCCTGGCGCCGAGCAGCGTCAACGGTCTGGTCGGCGTGAAGCCCACGCGCGGCCTCATCAGCCGGGCCGGCATCATCCCGCTGGCGGAGGGCTTCGACACGGCGGGCCCCATGACCCGCGACGTCGCCGACGCAGCAGCACTCCTCACCGTCGTGGCCGGACCTGATCCGAAGGACCCTGCATCGGCCACGGCACCGCGCAAGGACTACACGCGCGCGATCGCCGGTGCGCGCAGCCTCAAGGGCGTTCGGCTCGGCTACAGCGAGGACTACGCGAACGGGCTCGACAGCGCGAGCCAGAAGCTGTTCCGGAACGCGCTCGCCACTCTCAAGCGGCTGGGCGCGACCCTCGTCGAGACCGACGACCTCGAGAACACCAAGAACGCCGGGGTGGCCGAGCTTGGCCTGATCCCCAACGACTTCAAGGCCAACCTCGACCACTACCTGACGACGAGCATCCCGACGCCCAGGAGCGGGGTGAAGAGCCTGGTCGACATCGTGCTGTTCAACCAGCAGCACACCGACAAGGTGAAGTACGGCCAGGACCTGCTCATCGCGAGCGCCGCGCAGCCCGGCAGCGCCGAGGCCGCGTCGGTGGCCTCGCTGGGCATGCGGACCGCGATGGGGGCGATGATCGACCGCGTCCTGGACGCCAACAACCTGCAGGCCTTCGTCAGCGCGGGCTACGACAACGCCAACCTGGGGGCCTCCGCCGGCTACCCGTCGGTGACGGTGCCCTCGGGCCTCGTCCACGACCGGACGCCGCTCGGCGTCACCTTCCTCGGGACCGCGTGGAGCGAAGCCGGCCTGCTGCGCATCGCCGCTGCCTACGAGCACGGCAGCCGCATGCGGGTTCCGCCCACCCAGGTGAACGACGCCCTCCTCAAGCACTGCTGAACCTCCTGACCGGCTGCGGGCTCGGCCTGGCATGAGACGCATCGCGCTGGTGGCGGCCGTGACGGTCGCTCTCGCCGTACCTGCTGCTGCCGGACCGCTCGACCGCGAGGGCGGGCGCGGCCTGGTGCAACCGGGCATGTCCCTGCACCGCGACAACCAGCCGTGGTGCACCGGCGGCTTCCTGCTCGACGGCGTGAAGCGCCTCCGCGGGCGGGTCTTCCTCGCCGTCGCGGCGCACTGCTACGAGAACAGGATCGGAGAGCGCGTGTACGACGAGCAGAACCGTCGCATCGGCCGCGTCGTCTACTCGCACTGGCCCTACACGACGTTCGCGGACGACATCGCGCTGATCGAGGTGGACCGCTCCGTGTGGAAGCGGACTTCGCCTGAGGTGGCTGGCCATCCGGGCATGCCGACCGGCATCGGGAACGGCGAGAACATCCACGTCGGCGACCCGGTCGGCTACGCCGGATGGGGCTTCGTGACCGACTACAACAGCACCACTCGTGAGAAGCGGGTCGGTGTGCTCAACAACTACGACACCAGGCTGTGGGGCGCCGACGGGCCGGTCAGCAACGGCGACAGCGGCGGACCGCTCGTGGACCTCGCGACCGGTGCCGCGGTCGGCTCGATCAGCAACTACTGCGTGCCGCTCCCGGTTTACACCAGCGACGGGTTCGTGCCGGGCTGCACCGGCTACGGGCCGAACATGGAGCAGTTCGTACGGCTGGCGGCAGCTCAGGGCTGGCCGGTCAGGCTGCGCCCGGCGTCAGCGGGTCGGCCCCACCAGTAGGCCCACGTGGTCGGAGTAGATGCCGTCCACGCCCGCGCGCACGACGTAGCGCTTGGTCCACGCGTGCTGGACGTCCCAGGCGAACGCGAGCATCCCCGCGTCGTGGACGATCTCGACGAGGCGCCTGGTCCAGCGCCCGTGCCGCAGGTTCACGGCGTCGACGGTCTGCTCTGCCAGCAGCGGCACGACCTCCTGCGCACGGAAGAGCGCGTCGCGCCAGCGCAGGTCGGTGACGAGCTTGACCTTCGCGTCGTACTGCCGCCACGCCGCGCACGAGCCGCTGCCGCCGCACAGCCACAGCCGCGACACGTCGAACCCGGCCTCGTGCGCCACCTGGACCGTGCGCTCGGCGGTCCCGGGCCCCTTCATGTCGAGCGACAGGTCGAAGTCGGTGCCGCACGCCTCGAAGAGGCCGGCGAGCGACAGCGGGGCCTGCTTCTCCTTGTCCGGCGGCCCGTGGTGCAGCACCGGCTCACCGTCGGGCGAGAGCCAGACGTCGGACTCGAGGCCGGGGCAGCCCTTGCTCAGCGCGAGCTGGAACGCCTCGAGGGAGTTCTCGGGGGCGTCGGCCATGCCGCCCCGGTGGGCGAAGCCGAGGAGCCCCTCAGAGCTCGTCGGCCCCACGGGCCCAGCCGGTGGTGAGCCGGCGAGCGGTCCAGAAGCGCTCCAGGTCGCGCATCGGCTTCTCGACGCGGAGCAGCGGGGCGAGCTGCGCAGCAGCGACAGCGATCAGCACAAGGATCACGAGGTACAGCACGGAAGTCCCTTTCGGACCAGATGTCGGTCCCCCCTAGGACGTCGCCAGTCTACCTAGCGGATCCGGGTCCCCCCGACGACCACGGCAGCCGGCGTCCGCAGCACGGCAGGGTCGTCCCGCGGGTCGTGCTCGTAGGTGACGATGTCGCACTGCTCCCCCGGTACCGCGAGGAACGCGCGGGCCGTGTCGGAGGCCGCCGCGAGCGCCTGCTCGGGTGACAGACCCAGCCCGGCCAGCAAGGCCACCTCGCCCGGCACCGAGCCCACGACGTCGGTGCCGGCGAGCACGGGCACACCCGAGTCGACTGCGTAGGGCAGCAGCTCCCTGAACCGCTCGCGCACGTCCTGCACCTGGGCCCGGCGCTCCGCGGGCGCGGTCGGGTCGTCGGCCAGGCCGAGCACCGCGCTGCACGTCGGCGTCCAGGCGACCCCGCGTGCGGCCATGAGGTCGACCGTGTCCCGGTCCATCCCCACGCCGTGCTCGACGGAGTCGACGCCTGCCTCGACGAGTCGCCCCACCCCGGGCAGCGTCGTGTGCACGGCGACCCGTCCACCCGCGGCGTGCACGGCGGTGCACATGTCGGCCACCAGCTCGATCGGGTACGTCGGCGCGTTGTCCTGGAAGCTCGGCACCTGCGGGAAGTCACCGATGAGCTTGACCCATCCCGCACCCCGCTCGAGCTCGGCGACCGCCGCCGCGACCAGCTCCCCGTCGGTCACCGGCTCGAGGAGCAGCGCCGGCATGTAACGGCCGGGAGGAGCCAGGAAGCGCCCCGCGGCCGTCACTCGCGGGTGCCGAGGGTCGGCCGCGACGTCGAGCGTCACCCCACCGGGAGACCCTGTGTCGCGCACCAGCGTCACGCCGGACTCCGCCCAGGCCAGGAGCGTCGCAGCCGTTCCCGCGGCGTCCCGCGCCTCGGGTCCTCCGCTGTCCGCGGAGATCGCCGGGTGGGCGTGCGCGTCCACCAGGCCGCTCAGGAAGAACGCGCCGGGAAGCGTCTCCGCGTCGTCGAGCGGTCGGTCCTGCTGCGAGCCGGTTGCGTCGAACCAGACGTCCTGCACATCTCGTCCGTAAGGAAGGTGCGTGCCGCGGACGTGCCAGCTCATGCGCCGCTCCTAGAAGAACTCCTGGGGGTGGTAGACCCCCCAGACCTCCCGCAGAGCGTTGCAGACCTCGCCCACCGTTGCGAGAGCGCGCAAGGCGTCCTTCATCGGGTGGAGCACGTTGTCGGTGCCCACCGCGGCCTTCTTGATCGCGTCGAGGGCCGCGTCGACAGCGGCCTGGTCGCGCCGCTCGCGGAGGTCCTTCAGCCGGGCCCGCTGGTCCACCTCGATCTGCGGGTCGACGCGCAGCGGCTCGTACTTCTCCTCCTGCGCCGCCTGGTACTTGTTCAGCCCCACGACGATCCGCTCGCCGCTGTCGATCCCCTGTGCGATCTGGTACGCCGAGCGCTCGATCTCGCTCTTCTGGAAGCCCTTCTCGATGGCGGCGACGGCACCGCCGAGCTCCTCCACGCGCGCCATGAGCTCGCGGGCGCCCTTCTCCACCTCGTCGGTCATCGCCTCGACGACATACGAACCGGCGAAGGGGTCCACCGTCGCGGTGACGTCGGTCTCGAAGGCGAGCACCTGCTGCGTCCGGAGGGCGAGCGTGGCGGCCTTCACTGTCGGGAGGGCGATCGCCTCGTCGTACGAGTTGGTGTGTAGGGACTGGGTGCCGCCGAGGACGGCGGCGAGGCCCTGGACGGCGACCCGGACGAGGTTGACCTCCGGCTGCTGGGCAGTGAGCTGCACGCCGGCCGTCTGCGTGTGGAACCGGAGCATCTGCGACTTCGGGTCCTTGGCCCCGAACTCGTTCTTCATGACGTCGGCCCAGATGCGACGGGCGGCGCGGAACTTCGCGACCTCCTCGAGCAGCGTGGTCCGCGAGACGAAGAAGAACGCGAGACGGGGGCCGAAGTCGTCGACGTCCTGCCCGCTCGCGATGGCGGCGCGGACGTACTCGATGCCGTCGGCGAGGGTGAACGCGATCTCCTGCGTGGGCGACGCCCCGGCCTCCGCCATGTGGTAGCCGGAGATCGAGATGGTGTTCCACTTCGGGATCTCGGTGCGGCAGTACTCGAAGATGTTCGTGATCAGTCGCAGCGAGTGCGCCGGCGGGTAGATGTAGGTGCCGCGGGCGATGTACTCCTTCAGCACGTCGTTCTGGATCGTGCCGGTGAGCTTGTCCCCGCTGACGCCGTTCTCCTCCGCGACGAGTTGGTAGAGCAGGAGCAGGACGGACGCCGGCGCGTTGATCGTCATCGAGGTCGAGACCTGGTCGAGCGGGATCTGGTCGAAGAGGACCCGCATGTCCTCGAGGCTGTCGATCGCGACGCCGACCTTGCCGACCTCGCCGTGCGCCACCGGGTCGTCCGAGTCGTAGCCCATCTGCGTGGGGAGGTCGAAGGCCACGCTCAGGCCGCCGGTCCCCTGGGCGACCAGGTGGCGGTAGCGCTCGTTCGACTCCTTCGCCGTGCCGAACCCGGCGTACTGGCGCATCGTCCACGGCCGGCCGGTGTACATCGACGCGTAGACACCGCGCGTGAACGGGTAGTCCCCGGGCGCACCCAGGCGCTCCTCGAGCCCGGGGGCGAGCGAGTCGGCCGTGTAGAGCGGCTCGATCGGGAAGCCGGACTCGGACTGGCGTGTCATTCCCCGAGGGTACGAAGGCAGCTCACGCAGAGGAACGGGAGGTGACGAGCCTCACTGGCCTACGGGACAGGGCGCGAGCAGTGGCCGCGGGCCATGCCCGCCAGCGCGCGTGGCAGGGCCCTGGGCAGCGGCTTGGTGACGGGCGACTCCGCGTCCACGCGGGCCCAACGAGCGAGAACGCCGTCCTTGCTCTGGCAGGACTTGCTCAGGAGCAGCCCACCGGCGTGCATCACCTGGTAGACCCGCACGCCCGCCACCGGCCCCTCGGCAGACACCTCGTAGGAGGCGAGCATCGAGCTCTCCGGGGCGTCCCACACGAGAACCACGCGCCGCCCGAACAGGTCCGTCGAAAGCGAGCCCGAGGACAGGTTGCTCTCGGCGCTGAAGGCTCCCGGCGCCAGCGCGCCGACGAACGTCATGCGCGTGGGGCAGCCGGCCGCGAGGCACCGCCGGACGGTGACCGAGAGGGACCCGGTGCCCGATCGCGAGCCGGCCTCCGACGAGCGGGCGACGAGGTCGACCAGGTACGACGCGTGGTCGCTGCCGTAGATGTTGAAGTGGGCCTCGCCCTCGACGACGACATCGGCGCCGAGCCCGGCCCCCTGCGACGGCACAGCCGCCAGCAGCACGGCCCCGAGGGCCAGGACCAGGAGACGACGCACCCATCAGGGTTCGCCACGGGCGGCCGCGCACCTGCCGCGCTGGTGACCAAGGCCATAGGGGCTGCGAGATCTGTTGCGATCACGCGTCACTAGCATGACGCCAGACGAGTGAGCGGAGGGCGGCGCGATGGCGAAGGCTCCATCCGGCACCCTCTACCGCGGCCGGGACGGCATGTGGACGTGGGTGGCCCACCGCGTCACGGGCGTCCTGGTCTTCTTCTTCCTCTTCGCGCACGTGCTCGACACCGCGCTTGTGCGCGTGTCGCCGAACTCCTACGACCGGGTCATCGACACGTACAAGACGCCGGTCGTGAACCTGATGGAGCTCGGCCTCGTCGGTGCGGTGCTCTTCCACGCGCTCAACGGGCTGCGGATCATCGCGATCGACTTCTGGGAGAAGGGCCCGCGCTTCCAGCGCCACATGACCGTCGTGGTCGTCACCGTGTTCCTGGTGGTCATGGTGCCCGGGGCCTACTTCATGCTCGAGCACACCGTGCGCACGCTCTTCGGGTCGTCGTCGTGACGGCTCTGGACATCCCGGCGCCGCGGACCCGCCGTACCCGGTCGACGAACTTCGAGATGTACAGCTGGGTCTTCATGCGGATGAGCGGGATCCTGCTCGTGGTCCTCGTGCTGGGCCACCTGCTGATCATGAACGTCCTCGACGGCGGTGTGCAGCGCATCAACTTCGGGTTCGTCGCGGGCCGGTGGGCCTCGCCCTTCTGGCGGACGTGGGACCTCGCGCAGCTGTGGCTCGCGGAGCTGCACGGCACCAACGGGCTCCGCACGATCATCAACGACTACGCGGTGCGGGACAGCACGCGGTTCTGGCTGAAGATGCTGCTCTACACCTCGGCGTTCCTGGTGCTCGTGCTCGGGACGCTCGTCATCTTCACGTTCGACCCGAGCATCCGATGACCGTCCACTACCACCGCTACGACACGGTGATCGTCGGCGCCGGAGGCGCCGGGATGCGCGCTGCCCTCGAGGCCGGCCAGCGCTCGCGGACGGCCGTCCTCACGAAGCTCTACCCGACCCGCTCCCACACCGGCGCCGCCCAGGGCGGCATGTGCGCCGCCCTCGCGAACGTCGAGGAGGACAACTGGGAGTGGCACACCTTCGACACGGTCAAGGGCGGCGACTACCTCGTCGACCAGGACGCCGCCGAGGTCATGTGCCGCGAGGCCATCGACGCAGTCCTCGACCTGGAGAAGATGGGGCTGCCGTTCAACCGCACCCCCGAGGGCCGCATCGACCAGCGCCGCTTCGGCGGGCACACCCGCAACCACGGAGAAGCAGCGGTACGGCGGTCCTGCTTCGCGGCCGACCGGACCGGCCACATGATCCTGCAGACGCTCTACCAGCAGTGCGTGAAGCACGGGATCGAGTTCTTCAACGAGTTCTACGTGCTCGACCTCCTCGTGAACGAGGGCGTGACCGCGGGCGTCGTGGCGTACGAGCTGTCGACAGGTGAGCTGCACGTCTTCCACGCGAAGGCCGTCCTGTTCGCGACCGGTGGCTTCGGCAAGGTCTTCAAGGTCACGTCCAACGCGCACACTCTCACCGGCGACGGGATGGGCATCGTCCTGCGGCGCGGGCTTCCCCTGGAGGACATGGAGTTCTTCCAGTTCCACCCGACCGGCATCTGGAAGATGGGGATCCTGCTCACGGAGGGTGCCCGCGGCGAGGGCGGGATCCTGCGGAACAAGGACGGCGAGCGCTTCATGGAGCGCTACGCGCCGACCATCAAGGACCTCGCCCCGCGCGACATGGTCGCTCGCGCCATCTACACAGAGATCCGCGAGGGGCGGGGGTGCGGCCCTCAGGGCGACCACGTCTACCTCGACCTGACGCACCTGCCGCCCGAGCAGCTGGACGCGAAGCTGCCGGACATCACCGAGTTCGCCCGCACCTACCTCGGCATTGAGCCGTACACCGACCCCATCCCGATCCAGCCCACCGCGCACTACGCGATGGGCGGCGTCCCGACCACCCTCAACGCCGAGGTGCTCCGGAACAACACCGACGTCGTACCCGGGCTGTTCGCGGCGGGTGAGGTGGCCTGCGTGTCGGTGCACGGCGCGAACCGGCTGGGCACGAACTCCTTGCTCGACATCAACGTCTTCGGCAAGCGCGGCGGGCTGGCCGCCGCCGCCTACGCCAAGGCGAGCGACCACGTCGAGCTGCCGGCCGAGCCCGCGTCCCGGGTCGAGGCGATGCTGGCCGTTCTGCGCGGAGGGACCGGCACCGAGCGGGTGGCCACGATCCGCGCCGAGCTGCAGGACACGATGGACACCAACGCGTCGGTCTACCGGACCGAGTCGACCTTGAAGCAGGCCGAGCTCGACATCGCGGCCCTCAAGGAGCGCTACGCGAAGGTCGGCGTCATGGACAAGGGCAAGCGCTACAACACCGAGCTGCTCGAGGCGGTCGAGCTGGGCTTCCTGCTCGACCTGGCGCAGGTGCTCGTGGTGTCGGCGCGGGCCCGGAACGAGTCGCGGGGAGGGCACTTCCGGGAGGACTTCCCGCACCGCGACGACGCGCAATTCATGCGGCACACGATGGCCTACCGCGACGGCGACACGATCCGGCTCGACTACAAGCCGGTCGTGCAGACGCGCTACCAGCCGATGGAGCGGAAGTACTGATGACTGCCGATGCGGCCGCCGCAGGCGTCGAGCGTCACGTCACGCTGAAGATCCGGCGCTTCGACCCGGAGAGCGGCGAGGACGCGCGCTGGGAGACCTTCGAGGTGCCGGTGGGCAGGGGCGACCGGCTGCTCGACGCCCTGCACCACGTGAAGTGGTACCTCGACGGCTCCCTCACCTTCCGGCGCTCCTGCGCCCACGGCGTGTGCGGCTCGGACGCGATGCGCATCAACGGCGTCAACCGGCTCGCCTGCAAGGTGCTCGTCAAGGACTTGGGCGACGAGATCACCGTCGAGCCGATCAAGGGACTTCCGGTCGAGAAGGACCTCGTCGTCGACATGGAGCCGTTCTTCGCGGCGTTCAGGTCGATCAAGCCGTTCCTGATCACAACGGGTAACGAACCGACGCGGGAGCGGGTCCAGTCGCAGGCGCAGCGTGAGCGCTTCGACGACACGACGAAGTGCATCATGTGCGCTGCGTGCACGACCTCGTGCCCGGTCTACTGGAACGACGACGCCTACTTCGGCCCGCAGGCCATCGTCATGGCGCACCGGTTCATCTTCGACAGCCGCGACGAGGGCGCCACCGAGCGCCTCGAGATCTTGAACGAGAAGGAGGGCGTCTGGCGCTGCCGGACGACCTTCAACTGCACCGACGCCTGCCCACGCGGTATCGAGGTCACGAAGGCCATCCAGGAGGTCAAGCGCGCCTTGATCTTCCGTCGGTAGCGGCCCTCCCCCGGTCCCGCCGGTACCCTGGTCAGGTCATGCGTCGCCTCCCCACTGCGCTGCTTGCCGGCGTGCTCGCCTGCCTTGCGATGGCCCCTGCCGCCGCTGCGAAGAGCACCGCCGTGGGCGGCGACCGCCTCGCGAGTCGCGGCGTGATCGTCGGCAGCGGTGCGCCGCCACTCCCGGTCACGGCGGCCTC
>JADMIO010930533.1_pt1 | contig 14488 bp, 9 predicted proteins | sample 8958161 | NCBI WGS metagenome assembly JADMIO01 (sample SAMN16585339, study PRJNA669376) | soil metagenome | isolation source: Crop rotation soil | place: USA: Cullars Rotation, Alabama | collected 2011 | reverse complement strand
AGGTGAGCCAGTGTGATTACATTTGCGGCCTAACTGTGGCCAGTCCAGTTACGCTGGAGTCACTAGTATTTAGGTGACACTATAGAAGCGGCCGCGACAACTTGTCCACGTGGAATTCTAAGCTTAGGATCCCAATGTGCTGGAAAGGGGGCGACCTGCTCGAACGAGTGGGCCTGGGGGACCGCCGGGATTCGTTCCCCGACCGGCTGTCCGGCGGCGAGCAACAGCGGGTGGCCATCGCCCGCGCCCTGGCCCACGATCCGGCGGTCGTCCTGGCCGACGAACCTACCGGCAACCTCGACGCCGAAACCGGCAGCCGGGTGCTCAACCTGCTGCTCGATCTCACCCGGTCCGCCGGGAAAACGCTCGTCATGGCCACGCACAGTGCCGACGTCATTCCTCTGGCCGACCGCGTCTTTCGCGTGGGCGGCGGCCGCGTCGAAGCCCTGCCGGCCGCCGCCGGGCGACCGCAACCCATGACCACCGCCCCATGAACCCGACCCTACTTCGATCCAGCCTGCGGTATCTCGCCCGGCACCGGCTGCAAAGCGTGCTCCTGGTTATCAGTATCGCCCTCGGCGTGGCCATGGTGGTCAGCATCGACCTGGCCAACCGCAGCGCCAGCCGCGCCTTCGAAATCTCGACCGAGAGCCTGACCGGTCGCGCGACCCACCGTATCGTCGGCGGGCCGACCGGGCTGGACGATGCCCTGTACCGACGCCTGCGGGTCGATCTCGGATTGCGCGACACCGCTCCGGTCGTCGAATCGTTCGTCACCGCCGTCGAACTCGACCAGCAGCCGATGCGCCTGCTCGGCGTCGACCCGTTCGCCGAGGCTCCCTTTCGCAGCTACCTGGGCACGAACGGCGCCGACGCGCCGGTGGCCGATCTCACCGCGCTCCTCGTCCAGCCCAGCACCGTGCTTCTGTCGGAAGATCTGGCGAACCGATACAGGCTCAAACTGGGCGGCAATCTGACCGTCCGCTGGAATACGCACGAGCGCTCCCTCCAGATCGCCGGGCTGCTTCGCCCCAGCGACGACGTCACCCGCCGCGCCTTGCAAGGGTTGATCCTGGCCGACATCTCCACCGCCCAGGAGATCGTCGGCCAGATCGGGCGGTTGAGCTATATCGATCTGATCGCCGACGACCGCACCCCGGCCGGGCAGGGCCTCCTGGAGCAGGTGCAGGCGATTCTGCCGCCGGATGCCCGGATCGAGCGCTCGGAGGCCCGCAGCGAGACGGTCGAACAGATGACCGACGCCTTCGAACTCAACCTGACCGCGCTCAGCCTGCTGGCGCTGCTCGTCGGCATGTTCCTGATCTATAACACGGTTACGTTCTCCGTCGTCCAACGGCGGCAGGTAATCGGCGCATTTCGCGCCCTGGGCGTCACCCGCAGCCAGATTTTCCGCCTGATCCTGTCCGAAGCCGCCGCCGTCGGCGCGCTTGGTGCGATCCTCGGCCTCGGACTTGGCCTGATCCTGGGACGAGGCATGGTCCAGCTGGTCACCCAGACGATCAACGATCTGTACTTCACCGTCTCGGTCCGCGAGGTCGCGGTCGAGCCGGGGATCCTGATCAAAGGTGCGGTGCTTGGCCTGGTCGCCTCGCTCGCCGCCGCGACGATCCCGGCGCTCGAAGCGACCAGTATTCCGCCCCAGGGCACGCTTCGCCGCTCCGAGGTCGAGAGCCGCGCCCGCCGCTTCTTACCCTGGATCACCGCCGCCAGCGTCGTCCTGGTCGCCCTGGGCGTCGTCGTGCTGCTGCTCCCCACCCGCCGGGTCGACGTCAGCTTCGCCGGGCTCTTCCTGGTGTTGATCGGCATCGCCGGGCTGGTTCCAACGCTCACAGTACTTTTGATGGCCGTGGCCCGGCCTATCAGCACCCGGCTGTTCGGCGTGCTCGGGCGCATGGCCCCGCGCTCCATTGTCCGCTCGCTCAGCCGGACTTCCGTCGCTGTGGCGGCGCTGATGGTCTCGGTATCGGTCATCGTCGGCGTCAGCATTATGATCGGCAGCTTTCGCGCAACCGTCGAAGACTGGCTCAACACGACTGTCCAGGCCGACGTCTTCATCGGCCCGCCCGGCGTCGCCGCCAACCGCGCCAGCGGCACCCTCGATCCCGCGCTCCAGGCGGAAATCCAGAGTCTGCCCGAAGTAGCCCGGGTCGAAACCGCCCGGACCGCCGTCGTCGACTCGCCCGATTTCGGTCAGGTCAATCTGCTCGCCATCAGCGACGACGTCGCCCACCGGCGGCGTTTCCTCTGGATGGCGGAGTCCCCGGATCGGCTGTGGCAGACGGTCCGCCAGGGCGCGGTTCTGGTCTCCGAGCCCTTCGCCCGGCGCCATGCCCTTCCGGCCGGCCCGAGCCCGGATTTCCGGCTTCACCTGCAAACCGACCGTGGCGTGGTCGAGTTCCCGATTGCCGGCGAGTACTACGACTATGCCTCCGACCAGGGCACCGTTCTACTGGCCGACGAAGTCTACCGCCAGTACTGGAACGACACGAACATCAGTTCCCTGGCCCTCTTCGTCCGGCCGGGCACGAACGTCGACGCGCTCGTCCAGCAGCTACAGGCCCGCTTCGCCGGGCGCAGCGAACTGGTCATCCGCTCCAACCAGGGCCTGCGCCAGTCCGCGCTGGAAACCTTCGACCGCACTTTCGCCATCACTGCCGCCCTGCGGCTGCTGGCGATCGTCGTGTCCTTTATCGGGGTGCTGAGCGCTCTGATGTCGCTGCAATTGGACCGTACCCGCGAACTGGGCGTGCTTCGGGCGACCGGTATGACCATCCGCCAGTTGTGGAGCCTCACCCTGCTCGAAACCGGGCTGATGGGCGCGGTCGCCGGGCTGCTCGCCCTGCCGACCGGGCTGATCCTGGCCATCATCCTGGTCTACGTCATCAACCTGCGCTCGTTCGGCTGGACGTTACAGATGCAGCTTCGCCCGGAGTACTTCTTCCAGTCCGTGCTGATCGCCCTGGCCGCCGCGCTGCTGGCCGGGATCTATCCGGCCCTACGCCTGGGCCGGATGGTCACCGTCGAAGCGCTGCGGACGGAATAGTGGAATCGCCGATGAATCGTTCTCGACTTCTCCTGACCGGTCTACTGCTCGTGCTCGTCGCGGGCCTGGCCGGGTTCGCGCTGCAACAGCGCCAGCCCCAGCCTGCCATCGGAGCCAGCGTCGTCGAGGCGCTCTCGGCGGCGGATCCCAGCGCCGGATTCGAGCGCGCCCTGTCGCCGCGCCCGCTCGTCTTTCCCGCCGATCACGGCCCGCACCCGACCTTCCAGACCGAGTGGTGGTATTACACCGGCAACCTGGAAGACGCCTCCGGGCGGCATTTCGGCTTTCAGTTGACCTTTTTCCGCCGCGCTCTGTCGCCGGATGCGCCCGTTCGCGCTTCGGACTGGGCCACGAACCAGATCTATTTCGCCCACTTCACCGTCACCGACGTCGCCGGGCAGGGTTTCTATCCCTCGGAACGGTTCAGCCGGGGCGCTGCCGGGCTGGCCGGGGCGCAGGCCGAGCCGTTCCGCGTCTGGCTGGAGGGCTGGTCGGCCACCGGCAACGTGTCCGACACCGTCCGGCTCCAGGCGCGCAACGACCGGGCGGCCATCGATTTGAGCGTGCGCCCGCTCAAACCACCCGCGCTCCACGGCGAGCACGGCCTGAGCCGGAAGAGCAGCCAGCCCGGCAACGCCTCGTACTATTACTCGCTCTCGCGGCTGGCGGCGCAGGGAACCGTGACCATCAACGGACAGCCGTTCTCCGTCACTGGCCGGGCCTGGATGGACCGCGAGTGGAGCACCAGTGCCCTGGAAGCGGGCATCGCCGGCTGGGACTGGTACTCGCTGCAACTCGACGATGGCCGCGAAGTGATGTTCTTCGTCCTGCGCCAGGTCGCCGGGGGCGTCAACCCGGCCTCCTCCGGCAGCCTGATCGAACCCGGCGGGCAGGTGCGCTCGCTCACCCTGGCCGATTTTCAGTCCGAAGCGCTGGACCACTGGACCAGCCCGCATACCGGGGCCGCGTACCCTTCCGGCTGGCGTCTGACGCTTCCGGCGGAGAACCTGACCCTGACCGTCACTCCGTACGTGCGCGATCAGGAATTGCCGTTGACCTTCGCCTATTGGGAGGGCGCGGTCCAGGTTCAGGGAACGTCCGGCGATCAGCCGATCTCCGGCGCGGGCTACGTCGAACTGACCGGGTATACCGGCCAAACGCAAGGGAGATATTAGCGGGGCTGTGCAACCAGGATATTCGCCATACGTAGAATCACTGGAAACACACCTGGCACGACTCGTGCTGTAGAAAGCGAAGAATGCAGTCCGGAGGTACTTGCAATGGCAGATCCAACCCGAAACCGTGTCGAACCGACCTCGTTCTTTAACATCATCGAGCAGGCCCGTCTGGCGTGGCGCTTGTTCCGCGACCCGCGCCTGCCATGGGCGATCAAGGCGGTGCCTTTTGCCACCGCTCTGTATGTCGTACTGCCGCTCGACTTCCTGCCCGACTTCATCCCAGGACTCGGCCAGCTAGACGATCTGGCGGCGATCTTCCTGGGTGTCCGCATGCTGATCGAGCTTGCGCCGCAAGAACTGGTCGACGAACACCTGGCCCAAATCCGGGGTCAGGCTGTGCCCGACAGCGCCGCCAACCCATTAGAACCCGGGATGGTCATCGAAGGCGAACTGCGCCCGACCGAGGAGGCCAACCGGTACGAGACCAGCGGGCGGCGCTAACCGCGAGCGAACGACCACGACGTCCGTCGTCCGCGGTCCGTTGTCGGTGGTCTCAGAAAGGATCGATCATGACCGGCCCAGTTGTACTGCACGGCGGTGGGGAGTTCTCCCCGGAGAACGAGGATTTGGACAACCTCCTGGTACGCGCCGCCGGTGGGCCAGGAATTCCGATCGTGATCTTGCCCACCGCTGCGGCCCACTACCGGCCCGACCTGCTGGCCAAAGACGCGGTCGAGTATCTGGAACGCCTCGGCCACCCGGCGCGCTCGCTCATGGTGCTGGACCGGATGTCGGCCAATGACCTGGAACTCGCGGCGGCCGTCGCCGGGGCCCGGCTGATCTACCTGACCGACGGCGACCCCAGTCAACTGCGCGATACGTTCTATTACTCCGCGGTTTGGGACGCCGTGCAGCAGGCCCAGCGGGAAAACGCGGCTTTGCTCGCCGCTTCGGGAGCCAGCGCGATGGCCCTCGGCGCGTTCTTCTGGGATGCAGCGCACGGCGGCGTGGTGCCGGGCCTGGGCCTCTTGCCTGGTGTCGCGGTCTTCCCCCACTACGAAAACCAGACCGCGTCGGTCATCCAGCAGTACACCCAGGTCTTTCCGGCGGGCACGACCCTCGTCGCGATTCCCGATCATACCGCCCTGGCCTGGGATGGACAGATCTGGACGGTCATCGGGGCCAGAACGATCACCCTGTATCGCCCGGACCGCGTTCAAGACGTCGCCCCGGACGAGACCGTAGACGATCTTCCCGGCCCCGAAAGCTCGTAGTCGCCCTAATTACAGCTCAACTGGCTCACGTTGGGCAGGAACACGTTCGGATCGTGGTTGAGCACGTCCACCGTGACGGGCACGTTCACCACGCCCTCGGCTCCGGCGTTAATTGTCACCGTAGCCGTGTACGTTCCGAGCGCTTTCCCGCGCATATCCGCTGTCACCTGGATGGTCGCCGGTTCGCTGGAACCCGACGCCGGCGTTACCGAAAGCCAGTCCCGATCGGTCGACGCGTTCCAGGTAAAATTGTTCACGCCCAGGTTATCGATGAGCAGGTTCGTCGGCCGGCTCACTCCCCGTCTCCGCGACACCGAGATGCGCGGGTTCGACGGCGTGACCCGAAGCGCGGCATCCGTCTGCTGGGTGATCACCAGCGGCCCCGGCGTCTCGGTCGTGACCGTGGTTCCATAGGCTGAGTGCACAGTCGCCCGGAGCCAATAGGCATCCGGCGACATTCCCGACAGGCCCCAGTCATAGGTCGTGTCCGTCGCCGACAAATCCGTGACAATCGTCTCCTCTCCGCACGTTCCCGGAGCCGGGACCCACGACAGGTCCACCTTGCCGCCCTCGGCATTGGTCGTCTCGAACTCGACGGTGTAGTCATCGCCGGAAGACACCCGCTGGCCCGCCGGGTCGGTGAGCCGGATCGTCGGCGGGCTGATCACCTGGACCGGGACATCGCTGTACCAGCCAGCCGAATTTATGCTGTCCTCCACCTCGGCATACACATAGTATTTGCCGTTGGGAAGACCGGTCGTGTCCCAGGTGTACCCCGTCGGATTGTTGCCGAGGGTCGCGATGAGCGTCCGCCCGCCGTTGGCATAGTTACGGTCGTTATCGCGGTACAGGGTGACCGTGCCGGTGTCGTCCAGGTTGTTGAGCGTCCAGCCTAACGGGAACTGGCCGTCGGACACGGGGTCTCCGGTCAAGGTGATACTGTCCAGGTCAAATTCAATCGGGGTCGGGACCTCGCTGGGATCGAAGCGCAGACTGTGAATCGTCCCGTTCCACCCCGGACTTCCCGCCTCGAGCGCCGCCCGAGACAAATCGATCGTGTAACTATGCCAACCATCGTTCGAACCATCGTACGGCCACTCGTCGTCGATCACGATGTCTTCCATCGTCGAGGTTCCCGAGAAAATATCCTCACTTTGGGACCACAGGAAGCGAGCGATCCAGCCGCAGCCGACGTCCTGCGTCCCATATTGCTTGTACCGGAAGGTAATATACCGGTACACGCTCGTGTCGATCCCCTGCGGGCCGACGTTTAGATACACCTGCGAATCTCCCCAGTCGGTGTGATGGTACGGATCCGTGCAGGGCTTATGCCCCCCCGACGTAGTGGCATTGAGTACACCGTTGGAGTAGCTGGTCCGGGCGATTTCTCTCAGCTCGGTCACGTCCCCATCTCCCGATGAGCCTGAGCCGTTCATATCCCAGCCATTGTTCAACTCCACAGTGGCGTAATCCGGTCCGGTCGTGAGGGTCGGGTTGGTAAACTTGAGAACCCCCTGGGAGTTGACGGTCAACGCCCCATCGCTGGAGTCGCGAACCAGGTTGATATCGCCCCCTGGACTACTCAACCGAACGTAGTCCAGTTCCAGATGCAGGCTTCTGCCCAGCTCTTCAAAGTCCAGCCGGACGTTGGTCATATGTTTGTTCGGCCAGTCCGGGTAGTTGTCCAGCCGAATCACGACCTGATGTACACCGGCGCTGATCGGCTGCCAGTTCCCGACGATGTTGTAGGCCGTTCTCCAATTGTCCGGGCTGGCATACACCAGCCATTGCGTGTCGTAGCTGAGCGAGACGTTGAAGGCCAGTTCCTTGAACAGATTGGTATCCAGCGTGTAGTTGGGGTCCAGGTTCATATTGAGTTCGGCGTTCCCGCCGCTGGTATCGCCCTTCAGCCAGCCGCCGCTGCTCTGGACGTTGACCAGATGCGACGCCGATACGTCGCTCGTCTGCGACATATCCCAGGCATCTCCCCGGAGCACGGCGGCATAGTCCGTACCCATTTCGGCCACCGGATAATACTTGCCGGGGGCTAAGAAACCGGTAGACCAGGAATACTGGTTTCCGGCACTGGCCCGCAGGCCCTTTGCGATCAGACCCACCGTGCCATTGTTGGGATCGCGGTCGTCGTCGTAGGACAGATTCACGAGGGCTTCCGGCGAGGTGTAGCTGGCCTGCCACTGGATGGAAAAAGGTTGTGCACTGAGCGGTGTCAGTCGCACCCAATCCAGTTTCACGGTAACGCCGCTCCGGTGAATCGGGTCCAGGCGCAGCCCGGTGATCGTCCCATCCCACGAACCGGTTGCAGCCGAGGACGGCAGGTCGAGGACGTACGTGCGCCAGCCGGAGTAGACCGGAATCGCCTGTGACGAGCCGGACGTGTTATACCCCGGCGCTCGGAACCAGTACACGTAGGCCTGATCGGATGGGTTGGCGGAGCTCAGATACATCCGAAACGAGAGGGTCCGATAATAGTTTGCGTCGATCGGATATTCCGCCCCGGTCTTGCCCTGGGTCTGGGCGCTGAACGTTCCCTGATACAGCAGGTGGAGATAACTGTTTTCATTCACAGAAGGGCTGGTCGTGCCGGTCATGAACCCATCCTCAAACGTGACGTTGGACAGGTAATGGACGTACGAGACGTCGGTAGAAACGTTCATATCCCACGGGTCGGCCAGGACCGTCGTGGCGAAATCAGGCCCATCGCCCACACTGGCTCCCGCAGGGCCGGGGTTGGTCACCGTAACACTAAGAGATTCGGGCCGGGACTGCGGCTTCTGAGCGGGGCTGAGGGCCGCGATTCCGATCACGAAAGTAGCGATCGAACGAAGTACGTACGGATTACAGGATCGACGGAAAACGAGACGTGGCTTCATCTCGACCACCTTTACGATAGGATAAGAATTTCAACAGATTGGCTGTGCTGGAAAGTCGGATCGTAAGCAATATCTTGAGGCCAGGCGGCTACCTGATGCAGGCACTCTCAAAAGCGCTGGACGGTTAAGATATAGACTGCCCTGTCATACACGCGGAACCGATGAGTATACCGGTATGCGATATACCAGGTTACGTGACGGCGGGTCTGGGCTTAGACGCTATACCCTGTGTACCAAGAGTGGAGCTGGGTTTCGTATCCGCCATAAAGAGCTGAGATACACTGGCCGGGGGAGGGTGGCCTTGCGATCCTCGAATCGCGTGTCGACGGCAAGTCTGAAACCACCTGTAGTGTACGAGGGGAAACGGCAGGAATCAACTGTGCTTTTGGTCCTACTGCCGTCCCGATTGCCAGAAGGCGCGAGGTCGTGATACACTGCCGGTATCGGGCATGGACATATGGGGTTCGTCTTCAACCGGCAACAGCAAGGCACGCAGCGCTTCAGGTTTCAGATCCTCATGTAGGGGATGCTCCTGAGCGTCGCTGCTTTGCTCCGTTTGTGGGGCATTAGCAGCGGCCTGCCGTATTTCCTGAAGCCAGATGAGACTGCCTTTCTCGATCCACCCATCCACATGGCCGCGATGGGCACGCTCGAACCCGGCTGGTTTGGTCATCCGGGTTCGACGGTCCTGTATCCGCTATTAGGTCTGGATTTGCTCTACAGCCGCTATCTGATTACTACCGGTGAACTGGCAAGCCTCAGCGCCCTGCCCGTTTACTACGCCGCACATCCAGCCGCGTTTGCGCTGCTGGGACGCGGACTCATGGTACTGTATGCCGTGCTGACGATCCCGGTTGTATTCGTCCTTGCCGCAGGGATCTTCAACCGGCGAACGGCCTGGTTTGCGGCCTGGCTCGCGGCGATTCTGCCCTTGCATGCTTCCTACTCCCAGATCGTCCGCACGGATGTGCCACAAACATTTTTCTTGTGCCTGACGGCATTAGGCTCGTTGGCAATTTACCGACGAGGGCGAACGCTCGATTACGCGCTCGCCGGGCTCGCTCTGGGTCTGGCAACGGCCACAAAATACAGTGCCCTGTTCGGCTTCGAGTTCGTGCTGTTGGCTCACGTCCTCGCCCGACGTGGCCTGGGTGGAAAGCAAGGGATCTTCCGGCTCGGAGCCGTTCTCGCGATCGCGGTGGTGACATTCTTCATCACATCGCCGTACGTACTGCTCGATAGGTCTACAGCCGTACACGATATGGTCTACGAGGCACGCGCGGTTCAGCCGGGAGCGGATGGCTTATCCCCGCTGGGAAACTTCGCCTGGTATGTGACCTGGCTTCTTCCCGTCACGATGAGCGGGTCGTTGTACGCGCTGGGCGTGGTTGGGATGGTCCTGCTCATCCGATCCAGGGAGCGTTCTGCGTGGTTGCTGGCGTCCTTACCGATTCTGTACCTGGCGAGCATCAGTCTGCACCCGATGCACTGGCCGCGCTGGGCCGTACCCACTGCTACGTTCCTGACCATCCCGGCGGCCTATGCTGTGTGGAAAGTCGTGGGTTGGGTTCAATCGCTGCTTCCTCGGATGACACTTCCAATGCTCGTGCGCACACGTCCGTCCTGGATCGTGCTGTCTGCTTTCGCGGTGGTCAGCGTGTGGCCGCTTGCCGCCACGCTGAAGGAAGACTACCGGGGCACGCAGCCGGCCACGTGGGTGGTTGCCCTGGACTGGATCACCGCCAATGTACCTGCTGGCACGAGAGTCGTTACCGAACCTTTCGGCCCCGCTTTACCATCTTCGCGCTATTCCGTCGAAGTGATCGATAGGCTGGCCGATCGTACCCTGGCGACCTACCGCGAAGAGCGCGTGCAGCTGTTGATCGCCAGTAGTTGGGTGTTCGGTTCGTATGACGCCGAGCCGGAACGCTACGCCGACGTGCTCCAATCTTACCGAGAACTGTACGCGAAAACCCAACTGCTACAGGAGTTCCAGCCGTCTCCATGGCAGTCCGGCCCAACGCTGCGGTTGTTAGGTCTGCAAAATACCCAGATAGCGGGCCCGCCGTGACACGAAAGTCTACTACCCTTCGCTGGGAAAAGCCGCTGGCGATCTTGCTGTTCTCCGGCCTGTTGGCTGTCCTCGTTCTGATTCGGACCGATCCCAATCCCAGTACGGGACTCGACCCGTCCTATATCATGGGACTGGCAGCCAAGTTCCAGCAAGGAGAGATCAGCGGGCGCGACTTTATTTTCAATTATGGCCCCCTGGTGCAGGTGGTTACGGTCATCGGCACTACGCTCAATAGCAGTGGATCGCCGTACGACGGTCTGCCGATGATCTTCTTCTGCTTCTTTCTGCTCAACATTGCCCTGCTGGCCGTCTTGCTGGCTTCCATCCGGCCGCTCGGCGCCAGGTTCGTACTGTTTCTATTCGTCGCCGTCGCTTTGCTCAACAATGTCCCCTTCGACGTGCTCGGTTTTCGCGGGCTGACGACGATCCTCGGCGCTGTGCTCCTATCCCACGCTATGTCTGCGCCTGGCAAGCGGGCGCGCCTGTTTCTGGGAGGAGCGGTAGGCGGGATCGCGCTCGTTTCGCAACTGATCACCCTGGAACTCGGCCCGTACCTGATCGCTGTGGCGGGTGTCGTGCTCGTTGCCTACGCCATTTGTGCCCGGTTCCCAGGAATCCTTCGCGGAGTCGAGCTCTTGCCACCGCAAAGCTATCTTCAGCTTCTCGGGACCGTTCTCGGTACGTATGTGCTGGGCAACGTTGTGCTCAGTCTCCTGTTCAAGTTATCCTCCTCGAACTATGAATCGCTGTTCGATTACCAGAAATACGCTCTCGAACTGATCCGAGGTTTTACTACGACCATGAGCAGCCCGTGGTCATTGACCTGGTTCCCTTCTCTGGGGCTCTTTCTAATCGTAGGATATAACCTGGCGTATATACTTGGAAATCTGCGCCGATTCCGGCCGTCGGACGGTACCTTGCTGGCCAGCCTGCTCGTGACCTCGCTCGTCCTGTCCAAGCAGGCGACAATTCGCAGCGACCTGGGGCACGTCCTGATGGGGCTGTTCCCTTCAGTCTTGCTGTTCCTGTTTCTCGGGCATGATTGGCTTCGCTCAGGAAGAGTGAGCCTGCTCTGGGCGGCGTTGCTGATTGTATTATTTGCGATCTGGCCGACGGTCAACTTCGACGCGCTGGCCCAACTGCGGGCTGTGATCGAAGGCAAGTTCTCGCTACGGCTAAAGCTCGAGCAAATCACTTCCGTCAAAACGCCGCCCGACACTTTCTTACCCACCGGCCTGGCAGAAGCGCCACAGGAGCCGTTCGCGCCGATGGTAAGTTTCCCCTATGACGACTACATTCCCATCGGTCTGCATCGCCGTCTAGTCGCGCCGGTGCTCCAGGCCTATGCCGCACACACGGAATCCCTACAGCAGAAATACGTAGCGATGCTGGAGCGAGAACCAGCATCGCTAGAAGTCGTCTACGGGCTTGACGTAGCAGCCGTAGCCGCCATTGACCGGGTTCAGCACGCAACGCGCGTGCCAGTCATTTTCGATTATCTCGTCCGCCACTTCGAGTTGGAATCGACGCAGGGGTACGGCACGGGGTACTATCTGTTACGACGAAGAGAACGGCCTATCGAGTTGAATACTACGGTTCTGGGGTTCACGTCCGGCCACTGGAATGGCTCAGAAGTCGACCTGAAACTCGATCAGCCCGCAAACTGCGGGCTGGTGCGCCTGCGAGTCGAGATCGGCTATCCGCCCACCACCGCACTGGGTCGCCCTGACCCGCTGCAGGTCACGTTTCTGTCCGGAGGCGCGCTCGCACACCAATCTAACCTGGTGGCGATGGAGAGCGGTAAGGAATTCTCGACCTTCTTCAGCTTGATCGATCCCCTTGCGTTCTACCAGTACTTTGGGAATGCCGGGTATCCAGAGAAACCATGGGACGAACTGCAAGTCACCTTGGATACGAGCGGTATCCTCGGCGTCTCGCCCAATCGGGTTGAAATCAGCCAGGTGGAATGTGTCGAATTTCCCTGAATTTCATCCCTTATCTGTAGATCGCCGGCGCAAGGATCTTGGGGGTAAGAATGGCGGCATGGGCCTCTCGAAGATAGATCTGATAGGGGGAATAGATTGTCGCCGTGTTGAGAATCGACGTCACCGAAACGGTCTCCTCCGATACCAGACCGGGAATGATCAGGTCCCCGGTCGACGTCGGGCTTACAGTTCCCCACCAGAGGATCGTTCCATCCTGCTCGACCTCCACCTCGCCCTGGGTTGCCTCGAGCCGGTCCAGTTCCGGCTGAAAGAGAGGCGGTAGCGCGTCGGTGACTGTAAAAGGACTCGATTCCGCCAGGCTCTCCACGTGTATGGTGAAGGTGAGTTCGCCGCCCGGCTCGACGGCCGCTGGCTCGGCAGCCTTGTAGGAAGGGTCGAGATTCACGCTGTGATTTGGGGCGAGACGATAGATTCCGCCGACGGTGGAAAATAGCAGCGATCCGTCGCGGTCCACCAGCAGATCGAGGGTACAGGGCACGTCAATGTCGAGGATGCTCTCCGAGACAACGATTGTTCTCGAAGGATCGAGCGTGAAACGATGGAGCGCGCCGTGGTTGTAATCGCACATGAACAGGCTGCCCTGCCAGGAAGGGATCGCCGGATTGTCGTAGAAAGCGACACCGGTGGGAGCGATAGTTGGTGTCCATTGCCGAAGCGGTAGCACGCCGCCGTCCGGATACGGGCACAGGCCGTCCGGGTACATCCCCCAGCCGTAGTTTCCGCCCGAGATCATCCGATTGAGTTCATCGTCACAGTTCCATCCGTTCTCACTGGCAAACATATACCCGCTTACGGGGTCAAAATCAAAATCGAAAGAATTGCGCAGTCCATAGGCGAAAATCGTCTTCACCGGGACATTGGGATCAAAAAAGAACGGGTTATCCGCAGGCGGGTACCCCCATCGATTCATGCGATGGATCTTCCCCTGCGGCATCGTCAGGTCCTGGGACCAATGGGAGTTCGCGTTGTCGCCCATGCTCAGGTATAGCATATCATCCGGACCGAAGTGCAGGCCACCGCCCATATGGATGATCGTCCCATTCGTAATCGGTACATTGAAAATGACAACCGGATCTCTCCCGGTCCTGGTCGCGGGATCCTCGCGATACCGTACAATTTGATTGGATAGCGAACTGGACGGGGTGGTCATATAGAGATAAACGTAGCTATTTTGGGCAAACAAGGGGTCGATAGTCAAGCCGTCCAGGCCGCGCTCTTGTTCGGTATTCACCGTGACGGTGATCCAGGGTTCTGGCCTCAGCTTGCCACCTTCGATGACCCGGACGTAGGTATCGACGTCGCCATTGTTAAAGCCGCCTTTCTCCGCAAAGAAGAGACGACCGTCAGGAGCGGCAGCCAGGGCAGTCGGAAAATCTACACCTTCCGTCAACACCGTTGTCAGCGTCACGCCGGGCGGCAGAGCCTCCTCCGGGACGTCAGGTCCAGGGCCGCCGGGGTGTGCGGAAGCCATTTTCCCGCTGATGACCAGCATCGATACCAGGACGCACAAACACACGATCGCGACCGCAAGCATTCGAGATAGCAGACGATGCATAGGAAGTATGAGCCCTCTCTTGAGGTGTATCGTTCCGCCTACTTATTCAGCCCGCGCCGTTCCAGTTCACGGTTGGCTTGCTCGAACCGGTCCTCGGCTTGCTGGGTGCGAACCCACTCGACCAGTTCGGCGGAGCCTTCCTCGAAGGATACCGACGGCTCGAAACCGAGGATACGCCGGGCGCGACTGATGTCGGCATAGCAGTGGCGGATGTCGCCGTCGCGGAACTTGCCCAGGATCTCCGGTTCCATTCCCGGAGCCAGGTGCTCGATCAGGATCTCGGCGACCTGCCGGATGCTCAGCGGCCGGCCGCTGCCGATGTTGAACACCTGCCCGTCGGCGGCTTCGTTCTCCAGCGCCAGAATATTAGCTTGAGCCAGGTCGCGGACGTGGACAAAGTCGCGGGTTTGATTTCCATCCTCGAAGATCGGCGGCGGGTTTTCGTT
>JADMIO011667600.1_pt1 | contig 14489 bp, 13 predicted proteins | sample 8958161 | NCBI WGS metagenome assembly JADMIO01 (sample SAMN16585339, study PRJNA669376) | soil metagenome | isolation source: Crop rotation soil | place: USA: Cullars Rotation, Alabama | collected 2011 | reverse complement strand
CGCCGCCTTGCCCGCCGCCGAGGGCACGCCCGCCTCGCTCGGCCGGCTCACCTGGCGGCTGGTCGCGCTTGACGCGACGGACGGCACGCCGGCCTTCGACCAGACAGGCCAGGCCGTCGGGGTCGCCCAGGTCGTCGGCTGGACAGATGCCACCCACGCCCGGATCGTCGTCCGCACCCCTCTGCTGCCCTCCAACCAGATTACCGGCACGCGCGGCAACTGGGTGGATACGCCCTACGTGCTACGCTTCGATACAACGCCGCCCCGCCTGGAGCCGGGATCGTAGCGCATTTAAGGCAATACCATCCAGTTTTTGCCTTGCGTTAGGCTATATTTACAACAACAGCCTTAAGTACGCGCTTATGGGGGTGCGCCCTCCACACTCTTATTTAAATGGTATTGGCATTTAACGGCATCCGTAAAAAAACAATTTCTTGGAGTCCAGACGTAAGTCGGGCGGGGCGCGGCGGACTTACGTCCGCACTCCAGCAGAGTAATTCTTTTGGGAGTCCTCCGTGGCTGTTGCAAAGGCAGATGGCGGGCCACCCAGGGCCGACACGTAGGTCGGCCCCTACAAAATCCGGGTACACGGTAGGGGCCGACCTACGTGTCGGCCCTGGTGAGGCGCCGGGATGCCTGGGACTTTGCAACAGCCATAGGGAGTCCTCGGGCGTGCTTGACAGGGCCTTTCCTGAGTGCTACGATCTTTGGTGGTGAACAGAAATCCATATTGACGCCTAGATGCAGGTGGCACAAGGAAGGCAGGAAAGATGGATCGGCAGGATGTTCGTGAATCATCGACGAGACAGCGCCTCATCACGGCCTTTGAGCGCCTGAGCCGTGACCTGGGCCGTGAAGCTGCGCGGCAGGGGCTTACCGAAGAAGAACTGTTCGCAGAGCTGAAGAGAGTCAAACAGGAAGTCTACCAGGACTGGTACGTCAAGCGATCTTGAGGAGTAAAGACGTGGAGAATCTGATAGAAGAAGTGCGCGCGGTGTTGACCGCGACCCCCGCCCGCTGGCTGAGTTTGACCGAGACCCATTCCGCCGCTGCGCTAGAACGCACGCCGGCGCCGGGCGAATGGTCCGCTGCCGAGTGCCTGGGCCACCTGATCCAGACCGAGCGCGACGTGTTCCCGCGCCGGGTGCGCAACTTCCTGGCCGGCGAGGATCTCTCCGGTTTCACCCCCAACCCCGCTACCGACGCCGGGCTGAGCCTGGCCGAGCGGGCCGCCGAGTTCGCCCGGCTGCGGGCGCAAAATCTCGAACTGATCGCCGGCATCCAGCCGGCGGACCTGGAGCGCACCGCCCGGCACAGCGAACTGGGCCAGGTGACGCTCGGCGAGATGCTGCACACCTGGGCCGGGCACGACCTGAACCACACCATGCAGGCCGAGCGCGCCCTGATGCAGCCCTTCATCGCCGGCAGCGGCGCCTTCCGCGTCCGCTTCGCCGATCACGTCCTGCCCAAATCCACATAACTTAGACCTGCTTCGACCAGGGCGCGGCCAGCGTGTAGTCGGTGAAGCCGACCGCAGCGTAGAGGGCGTGGGCGCGCGGCGAGTAGGAGCCGACAGTGGCCGTCGTCGCGCCCAGGCGCCGGAGCCGGCGCAGCCCCTCGCACATCATGGCTTTGCCCAGGCCGCGCCGCTGGTGCTCCGGCGCCGTGCCCACCGGCTCGAACAGCCCCCAGCGCGTCACGTCGTCGAACCAGACGGTGCAGAATCCGGCGAACTCGCCGCCCGGCGCCACGGCCACCAGATCCAGGTCGCGGCGGTACGTGGGCGCGCGCTGGATGTTGCCGTACCACGCCCAGCCCTGGTACTCCGCATCCGGCGCGTCGGGGTGGAACGCCCGCCACGACACCCAGCTTCGGCGCGGCCATTCGTCCTCCCCACCTAGCGGGCGCACGGTGTAGCCCTCGGCAATGGGCGCTTCCGGGATGGGCAGCGCCAGCGATCGGCGACGCTGGTACTCCGGCCACTCGCCTCGGTGATAGCCCCGGCGCACGAGCAGATCTTCGCGCAGGCTGTCGTGTTCGTTCGCCCAGACGCGCAACTCCCGTCCGCCCTCGTCGGTGGCGACAGCGAGGTGTTGCTCGGCGACCGCGAACATTTCCTCCTCCAGTTCGCGTGTGCGCAACGTGGGATCGACCTGGAAGTAAATGTCGCCCTTGTCTTCGGGATGGGCCACGGCGGCGATCTGCCCGTCGCCGGTCTCCCAGAGGAAGATGACCTCTTCCAGCGTGTAATGCTGGATATTCTCGATGATATGCCAGCGGTTGTAGTCCCAGCGGGACACCAGCCAGTTCAGTTCCCAGGTCTGAGTGGGTTGGAACACCGCGCGCAGGAATTGCCGGATGCGCCAGTAGTCGGCTTCGCCCGCGTACCGGCGCATGGTCAGGCGGGTTGTCGCTTGTGTAAGCATCGTGCGTGCCTCCTCCCCTCAGTGTAGCGCAGGGGTGTGAACATCTCTGGGAAAACGCGGTGAAAAGTCGTAAAAATCGCCGGGCTTAGGGCACGGTCAGGCGGAGGCAGCGGCGGCGGGGGTAGGGTCAGGTTCGGCGCTCACCGCAGGCAGTGTGGGCGCGGGAGTGAGAATATAGACGGTGGCCGGCTCTTCGCGGCCACGTACCGGCATTGTCCGTGGCCCGCGCAGGTGCTCCTGGCGCAACTCGCTCGCCAGATCGGCATCGCTCATGATCAGGTCGTGGGTGCGCCCGCTGATCAGGATCTCGCCGGGCGCGGCGACCTCCACCAGGCGCGCGCCGAGGTTGACGGTGTCGCCGGTCACGGTGAAGGAGAGTTGTTTGTCCGAGCCGATATTGCCGGTGACGGCCATCCCGGTCGTCACTGCGGTGCCGATCACGATGGGCACGTTGCCTGCGGCGATGCGCGCCTCGTTCAACGCCTGGAGGCCGGCGCGGATCTCGCGGGCCGCGCGCACCGCGTCGCGGGCATGGTGCGGGTCGGGCAGCGGCGCGCCGAACACGGCCAACACCCCATCGCCGAGGAACTTGTCGATGCTGCCGTTGTGGGCGAAGACCGCCGTCGTGACCACGTCCATATAGGCGTTCAGCATCTCCACGACGGCGTCGGCGTCCATCTGCTCCGATTGGCGGGTGAAGCCGCGAATATCGGTGAAGAGGACGCTGATCTCGCCGCGCGTGAGGAGGCGCCGGCTCAGGTCGGCATGCCGGGCCGTGCTGAACACGGCGCTGCCCTCCAGGCTCCCCCTGCCGTCGCCTGAAGCGATGGCGCGCGCCACGGCGGGCGAGAAGTAGCGTTCCAATTCCTGGAGCCGGCGCAAACGGGTGATGGTGCGCGAGGCCCGCGCCACCAGCCCCACCAGGACGAGATAGAGCACCCCCATGCTCAGGATGATCGCGCGCCAGGCGGTGGCCCGGCCCTCTTCGATTTGCACGGCAAGATCTTCTACCTGCTCGTAAACTTCGAACACGCCCAGCACATTGAAGGTGCCGCGCTCCAGCACCGGCACATAGACTTCGAGCAGCGCCTCCTCCTCCGCACTCTCCGGAATGTTCTCGACCTTGCTCAGGCTGCTGATCTCGGCCTGGACCTTTCCCGTGATGGCCTCTTGCAGATCGTCGTCGTCGGGATGGCGTTCGCCGATGCGGTCGGGGCGATCCGACCAGACGATGGTGCTGTCGGTGCTCCAGACCTTGACCAGATAGACCGGCAGGCCCTCGAACATGCGCAGCACACGCCCATTCCAGGCGTCGTAGTCGGCGGGCGCGGTGTGTGGGCGGGCGAACTCGGCGGGAGGTAGGTCGAGCAGGGCCGGGGTGCCGTTCGGCCCCCCGTAGCCGGCGCGCGAACGGATCACGTCGGCCAACTGGTCGCGGGCGCCGGTGATCGAGGACGTTTCAATCGTGTTGCCGATGAGCACCCCCAGGCCGAGGCCGATGGCGATCACGCCCACGAGGCTGATGAGGGAGAAGACCTGTAGGAGAGTGAGGCGGCGGAAGGGTCCCATCGTGACGCGCTGCTCCTGTGGGCGGGCAAGGGGGCCGGGCTATGGGTTTCGGTTGCAGAATGACCCGTGCCGAGATGTTACCATGCCCGGCCAAAACCTGTTCAGGTCGGATCGTCCTTCCTTTCAGGTGCGCCTTTTCCCTTAAATAAGTCGCGTCCAACAAGCGCGCATGAACAACCGGCGGGGAAGTTCTACTACCTTGCTTTGTACTACGTAACGGATGTGCTCGGTGGATCGCTTCTGTCCAGTCCTTATCGCCCGGACAGTCAGACGGTAGCGGCGGCCTGCCGGAATTGCGTCCGGTAGAGTTCCGCGTAGACGCCGCCGCGCGCCAGCAGTTCGGCATGGGTGCCTTGCTCTACCAGGCGGCCCCGTTCCAGCACGAGGATCACGTCGGCGGCCAGGATGGTGCTCAGGCGATGGGCGATGACCAGGCTGGTGCGGCCCTGCATGACGCGCTCCAATGCCTCCTGGATCAGCGCCTCGGTGCGGCTGTCGAGCGCCGAGGTGGCTTCGTCCAGCACCAGGATGCGCGGGTTTTTCAGAATTACGCGGGCGATGGCGAGGCGCTGCTTTTCGCCGCCGGAGAGCCGGTAGCCCCGCTCGCCCACGACCGTCTCGTAGCCGTCGGGCAGGTCGGCGATGAAGTCGTGGATGTTCGCCGCCCGGCAGGCGGCGCGGATCTCGGCGTCGCCGGCGTCGGGCCGCGCGTAGATCAGGTTGGCGCGGATCGTGTCGTGGAACAGGTATGTCTCCTGCGTGACCATGCCGATATTCGCGGACAGGCTGTCCAGCGCCACATCGCGGATGTCGTGCCCGTCGATGCAGATCTGCCCCTCGCTGGCGTCATACAGGCGCGGCAGCAGGTAGGTGATCGTCGTCTTCCCGGCGCCGCTGTGCCCGACGAGGGCAGCAAGCTGGCCGGGTTGCACGGTGAACGATACGTCCTGCAAGGCGTAGCGCGTACCGCGTTCCGTCCCGATCTCTTCCCCATCCGCATCTTCTGCGTCGCCCCCGGTGCCGTTTTTCTCCGTCCGGTTGCCGTCGGAGCGGATGTCGTGGCCGGACAGGGTGCGCAAGACCGCCGGCTGGCCCCAGCGGGTGACTTCGCTGAGGGCTGCCGCCGTCGCCGTGGGGCCGGCCTCGCCCTCCTGGTAGGTGAAGCAGACGTCGCGGAACTCGACTTTGCCGGCCACCTCGCCGAGGGCCACGGCGTCGGGCTGATCGGCGATCTCGACCGGCAGGTCGAGCACCTCGAACACGCGCTCGAACGAGACCAGCGAGGTGACAAACTGCAATCGCGAGTTGGTGAGCGCGGTCAGCGGGCCGTAAAGCTGGGTCAGGTAAGTGCTGAAGGCGACGATGGTGCCGATGGTGAAGGCGCCGCCCAGCACCAGGTGGCCGCCGACCCAGAAGACGAGCGCCGTGCCGAGGGCACTTGCCAGGCTCAGGCCCATGAAGAAGCCGCGCGAGATCACCGCCTGACGGATGCCGGAGTCGCGCACGGCCAGGGCGCGCTCGGCCATGCGGGCGTTCTCGTCGCGCATGCGCCCGAACAGCTTGACCAGCAGCGCGCCGCTGACGTTCAGCGTCTCGTTCATCAGCGCGTTCATCTCAGCGTTCAGGGTCATCTGCCGGCGGATGATCGCGCGCAGCACGCGCCCCACCCGCCGGGCCGGGAAGATGAACACAGGCAGCAGGGCAATCGCCAGCAGCGTCAGGCGCCACTCAAAGAAGAGCATGATCGTCAGCACACTCGCCAGGCTGATCACGTTGGTCACGAGGTCGACCATCGTGCTTGTGACCGCCTGCTGCGCGCCGACCACGTCGTTGTTCAGGCGGGACATCAACTCGCCCGTGCGTGTGTTGGTGAAGAAGCGCAACGACATGCGCTGGAGATGCTCAAACAGGCTGATGCGCAGGTCGCTGATCACGCCTTCGCCGATCTGTGCGCCGATCCAGCGCTGGATCACGCCGAGACCGCCGCTGACGACAGGCACCGCGACCATGCCCAGCGCCAGCCAGTTGAGCCGTTCGGCGTCGCGATCCGGCAGCGCGTGGTCGATCAGATCGCGGAAGAGCAGCGGCGGGATGAGCGACAGCATCGTGATGCCGAAGATCGTGGCGAGCATGACGACGATACGCCCGCGATAGGGCCGGGCGTAGCCCCAGACCCGCCGCAGCAGCGCCATGCTGATCGCCGGTTTGTCCTGTTCTTCGTCGTACCGAATGTACGACCACCAGCCGCTATGTTCCATGTCTGCTCAATTGGCGCCTCCAGGCGCTTGACTCTCCCATAGCTTGATGTATAATGATTGGGCGGAACGAACCACAGGCGTTGCGTGATCTACCTCGCTCCACCCAGCTAACCCTGGATAGGTCGCTATATCGGAATTGGACAGGCCGGCTACGCGCCGGGGGCGCTACGACAACCCGACATCCTCGTAAGGCAGCGGTAAGGATGGATCTATCATGCCCAACTCTGTCCCCGTCCTCCTGATCGTGGAGGACAGCCCTGAACAGCGGATGCTGCTGCGGGAGTTCATCGCCGACCTACTGCCATGCGCGTTGCACGAGGCGGGGGACACCGACACGGGCCTGACGCTGGCCCGCCGGCATCGCCCCGATCTGCTCCTCATGGACCTCTATTTGCCGCCGCGTGGCGGGATGGTCCTCTTGCGCACCATCACCGCCGACCCGCAGTTCCAGGACACTCAGGTCATCGTGCTGTCCGGCTCGCGCCGGGCCGAGGAGATCGCCGAGATCGAGAAGCTGGACGCCTGCCGCTTTATCGAAAAGCCGTACAACCTCGACGACCTGGAAGCCGCCATCTTCGAGTGCTTGAAGGAGCGGGTCGCTTCCTAGTCGGTCACGCGCTCGATATATTCCCCGTTTTCCGGGTTCACCGCGATCCGGTCGCCCTCTTTGATGAACCCCGGCACCGAAACAGACACCCCGTTATCCAGCACCACGCTCTTGTTCACGCCGCTCACCGTGGACCCCTTGACTACCGGCTCGGCGGTAGCGACGGTGAGCACCACGCGCTTCGGCGGGCGGATGCCCAGCGCCTCTTCGCCGTGCATGACGATCTGGTAGACATCGCCTTCGACCAAGAAGTTGGCGGCGGTGCCCAGCACGTCGCGCGGCACGGCGTACTGGTCCATCGTGTCCTGGCGCATGAAGTGGTAATCGTTGCCGTCGTTATACAGGTACTGCATTTCGTGCGTGTAGACTTCGTAATCCTCCAGCGACTCGTTGGACTTGAAGGTGAAGTCCACCACGCGGCCCGTCTTCAGGCTCTTGAGCGTCGTCCGGTAGAAGGACGAGCCTTTGCCGGGGTTGACGAACTCGACGTCGGTCATCTGATGGGGCTGATCGTTGAAGACGACCGTCAGCCCGCGCCGGAATTGATCGGCGGAAATGCGTGCCATTGCTTACTCCTTTGGGTGGGGGGCCGACACCTGGGTCGGCCCCTACAGGGCGGGCCGACACCTGGGTCGGCCCCTACAGTGTTTAATCGTCTAGTGTCGCCGGGCCGAATAGCTCGCGGCCCGGCAGCCATAAGGTATCGTGAATCGACGCGGCGTCGGCGAAGAGCATCACCAGGCGGTCTACGCCCACGGCGATGCCGCCGGATGGGGGCATCCCGGCGCGCAGGGCGGCCAGGAAGTCCTCGTCAATCGCAAACTGCTTCTTGCCCATTTGCCGCCGCGCGGCCTGGTCGGCGCGGAGCCGGGCGGCCTGCTCGTCGGCGTCGGCCAGTTCGGAAAAGGCGTTGCCCAGTTCCAGGCCGGCGATGTAGAACTCGAACCGTTCGGCATAGCGCGGGTCGCGGGCGCGGCGAGCCAGGCCGGCCATCGGCAGCGGGTAGTCGTACAGGATGGTCGGGCGGGCGCGGCCCAGGTGCGGCTCGACTTCGTTGGCGAAAAGCTGCGTCAGCAACTCGTCCCAGGGCGAATCGCCCACCGTGTAGCCGCGCGCCTCCATTTCCGTCTCCAACGCGGGTAGCTCCCAGACCGCGTCGAGGTCAAGCCGCGCATGGCGCGCCAGGGCCTCGCGGTAGCTGATGCGCTCCCACGGCGGGGTAAGATCAACTTCCATGCCCTGATACGTTAGCAGCAAATGCGGAGTGCGGAATGCGGAGTGCGGAATATTCCCCATTCCACCTTCCGCCTTCCGCCCTACAAGGTTCTCCTCGTGGGGTGCGGAGTCCGAAATATTCCGCATTCCCCATTCCGCATTCCGCGTTCGTCGGAAAATGTGGGCCAGCAGGTTCTCGCAGTCGGCCATGATCGCCGTGTAGTCGGCGTGGGCGCGATACCATTCCAGGATGGTGAACTCCGGGTTGCGCTTGCGCCCGGTGTCCTCGCGGTTGCGGAAGGCTTTGCACACCTGGAAGATGCGCGGCAGCCCGGCGACCAGCAGCCGCTTCATCGCATATTCGGGCGAGTTGGTCAGGAAGGCGCGCTGCCGCCCGCCGCGCACGTCCTCGAACTCGGTCTCGAAGACCTCCAGGTACGGCTCCATGCTCGGCACCGGCACCAGCAGGGGCGTCTCGACCTCGTGGAAGCCTTCCGCGTAGAAGAACTCGCGGATGGCGCGGATCACCCGTTCGCGCATCAGGTAGCGGGGCAGCAACTCCGGCTGGTCGCGGATGTGCTGCCAGGTGCGGCGCTCGCTCATGTGCCCGTGTCCCGATATTCGTGGATGGCGCCGGTATACGACTCGATCCACCAGCGGTCGTCGGCCCGATCCGCGATGTAGTTGGGGCCGAGCGGCGATTTGCCCGCGCCGCCGGGGATGTCGAGCACATAGGTCGGCAAGCAGAGGCCGGAGACCCGTCCGCGCAACTCCTTCATGATCGCCAGCCCGGCGTCAATCGTCGTGCGGAAGGCGCCCACGCCGCGCGTCATGTCGCAGTGGTGCAGGTAGTAGGGCTTGACCCCTGCCTTGTAGACCAGCCCGCGATAGAGTTCCGCCAGCGTCGCCGGGTTGTCGTTCACGCCCTTGAGCAGCACGTTCTGGTTAAGGAGGCGCGCCCCGGCGCGATGAAGCGCGCGGCAGGCGGCGACGGCCTCCGGCGTCAATTCGCGCGGGTGGTTGAAGTGCGTGACGATCCAGAGCATCTTCTCGGTGTCGAGCGCGGCGGCCAGCCCCGGCGTGACGCGCATCGGCAGCGTCACCGGGACGCGCGTGTGGATGCGGATGCCTTCGACGTGTGGGATGGCGGCGATGCGCCCCAGCAGGCGGGCCAGCTTGTCGTCGGCCAGCACCAGCGGGTCGCCGCCGGTCAAGATCACTTCGTGGATCTCCGGGTGGGCGGCCACGTAGTCGAGCGCGGGCACGAGGTCATCGTGCGGGTAGCCGGCGGCTTCCTCGTTCAGCCGCTCCTTGCGGAAGCAGAAGCGGCAGTACATCGAGCAGAGGAGCGTCGGCAGGATCAGCACGCGGTCGGGATAGCGATGCACCAGCCGGGGCACGGGCGACCAGCGCCGGTCGCCGATGGGATCGTGCAGCTCTTCGGGCAGGTTGACCAGTTCGCCGGGCGCGGCTACCGCCTGCAAACGGATCGGGTCGGCGGGGTCGTCCCAATCGATCAGCCGCAGGTAGTAGGGTGGGATCGCCATCTTGTACTCGTCGAGCACCGCTTCCAGGTCGGGCGCCGCCTGGCCCGCGCCCACGGCGCGGCGCAAGCCGTCCGCCGTGCGGATGCTCGCCTGTAGCTCTTCTTGCCAGCTTAACGAGGGCTGCGGATTGCGTACTGCGTACTGCGTACTATGTATGTTGTTTGTGTCGGTGCTCTGGGCCATAACCGATACATTATACCGGAAAATACGGCTTTCGGCCAATTCGCGGCGCTTTGCGCTAGCGTTCCGGGTGAGTTTGTGCTACACTAGCCTACAATCGCCGGGCGAGCGCAGCCGTCCCGGCCCATGCTTGCCGGCGTTGATGAACATACCAAAGGAGGAAAACGATGCGCAAAGTACATTCGCTGCCCGTGTTACTGTTGCTTCTGGCCCTGCTTGCCGCGTGCGGAGGTGAGGTCACGCCGACGGCGACGACCGGCGGGACCACTGCTGCGACCGCGACAACCGCAGGAGGCGGAACGACCGCTGCGACGGCCACCACCGGCGCGGCGACCACGCCTGCGGCTCCGGCTGCCGACACCAGCCTGAGCGCGATCAAGGCGCGCGGCAAATTGATCGTAGGCGTCAAATACGATCAGCCGGGGTTCGGCTTCCTGAACCCCGAGACGAACAAGGTTGAGGGCTTCGACGCCGAGATGGGCAAGGCGGTCGCCATGAAGATCTTCGGCAACGCCGACGCGGTCGAATTCAAGGAAGCGCAGTCGGCGAACCGCATTCCCTACCTCGACCAGGGCGTGGTCGACGTGGTCTTCGCGACGATGACGGCGAATGAAGATCGTGCCAAGCAGATCGATTTCTCCGACTGCTACTACGTCGCCGGGCAGTCGCTGCTCGTGCCGAAGGACAGCACAATCGCCAGCGTGAAGGATCTTGCGGGCAAGACGGTGGGCACCGTCAAAGGCTCGACCTCCGAGAAGAACATTCGCACGGCGGCGCCGGAGGCGAAGGTCGAACTGTTCAACACCTATGCCGAGGCGGTGCAGGCCATGCAGGCCGGCCGGGTGGACGTGGTGACGACCGACGACATCATCCTGTATGGTTTCCAGAAGCAGAACCCCGACAAATTCAAGGTCGTCGGCGGCCAGTTCACCAGCGAGCCTTACGGTGGCGGGGTGAAGAAGGGCAACACCGAACTGCTCAACGAAGTGAACGCGGTCATCCGCGATCTGAAGAGCAGCGGCAAGTGGGCCGAGATCTATAAGCAGTGGGTTGCCGAGACCGTGCCGGCCCTGCCGCCGCAGGAGTGGCGCGACGTGGTCAAGAAGTAATCCGCTCCCCGCCTGTTTAGCCGTCCGCCCGGCCGGTGCGTCTCCTATGGGCCACGCCGGCCGGGCGCCGGGGGTATGGCCCATGTCCGCTGAACACTGGCAACTCATCGGCCAGGGGGTGCTCATGACCCTCTGGCTGACCCTGACCTCGGCCCTGCTGGCCCTGGTGGTGGGCGTCGTCATCGGCGTGCTGCGCGGGGCGCCCATCGTCCCATTGCGTGCCCTGGCCGCCGGCTACACCGAGTTTTTCCGCAACATCCCGATGCTGACAGTGCTGTTTTTCATCTACTTCGCCGTGCCCAACACCGGCCTGCGTCTCGACGCCGTGACCAGCGCCATCTGGGGACTGGGCCTGTACACTGCTGCCTATGTCGCCGAAGTCATCCGCGCCGGGCTGGGCACGGTGAGCAAGGGTAATATCGAAGCCGCCCGCTCGCTGGGCCTGAGCTTCACGCAGACGATGCGCCATGTGCAGTTGCCCCAGGCCCTGCGCGCGGCGATCCCGCCGCTGGGCACGCTGCTGATCGCCCTGCTGAAAAACACCTCGCTGGCCGGCACTATCACCGTCGGTGACCTCTTGTTCCAGGCCGAGTTTGTCGGCAACCGGACCTTCAACCCGGACATTCTGCTGATCGCCGGCGCGGTCTATGTCGCGCTTACGCTGCCCACCGGCGCGCTCGTCAACTTGGTCGAGCGCCGCTGGGCGATCCTGCGCTAGGAGGCGGCCCGATGGCTGCGCAAGCCACTACGGCGACAACCCCGGTACTCGGCGCCCTCCCGCGCCGCCTCTCGCTCATCGCGCTCCAGGTGTTGGGCGCGCTGCTCCTTGTGGTGCTGATCGCCCTCGCGTTCGGTATGACCTGGACCAACTTCCAGCCGCTTTTCCGACCCACGTCGCTACGCTTCCTGTCTATCGGCGTGCTGGCGACGGTAACGGTCTCGCTGGTGGCGATCCTGGTCAGCCTGCCGCTGGCGACCGCCCTGGCGTTGGGGCGTCTCGCCACCCACCCCCTGGTCCGCTGGCCCTGTATCACCTTTATCGAAGTGGTCCGCGCGCTGCCGCTGCTCTTGCTGATCTTCTACATCAACCTGCGTTTCCCCGGCCTGAACGTCTTTGAGAACCTGGGCCTGGGCGACAGCGAAAGCTACCTGGGGATCGTGTTGACCACCGTCTTCTCGCGGGCGGCGCTGGCCGTGACCATCGCCCTCACCATCTACACGGCGGCGGTGAACGCCGAACTCTTGCGCGCGGGAATCCTCTCCCTGGATCGGGGGCAAAACGAGGCCGCGCGGTCGCTGGGGCTGAGCTACTGGCAGACGATGCGCCTGGTGATTTTGCCGCAGGCCTTTCGCCGCACCCTGGCTCCGCTCATCGCCCAGTTCACCATTCTGGTCAAAGACACGTCGCTCGGCTCGATCATCGGCTTTGTCGAATTGCAGCGCCGGGGCGTGATCCTCTTCCAGCGCGATTTCAATCCCCTGGAGACCCTGTACGTGGTCGCGCTGATCTACTTTGCGATCAATTATCTCCTGGGGCTGTCCAGCCGGTTCGTACAGCGCACCCGCCCGACGGTGGAAGTGCGCGTCGCCGAACTCTGAGCAGCCGGCAGGGAGCGGAAAGGAGACCCGGCCCATGTCCGAGACGGCGCCCATCGCCCATACCCTGGGCGAGCCGATCATTCATATGGCCCATATCGTCAAACGCTTCGGCAAGCTGGTGGCGCTCGACGACGTCAGCCTGGAGGTGCGGCGCGGCGAGGTGCTGATGATCATCGGGCCGAGCGGCTCCGGCAAGTCCACGCTGCTGCGCTGCATCAACCACCTGGAAGTGCCCGACAGCGGCGAGGTGGTCATCGACGGCATCCGGCTGACCGGCCAGCGGACCAATATCAACAAGGTGCGCGAGGAAGTCGGCATGGTCTTCCAGCGGTTCGAGTTGTTCCCCCACCTGACGGTGCTCGAAAATATCACCCTGGCCCAGCGGGTGGTGCGTAAGCGCAACGCCGCCGACGCCGCGCAGATCGGGATGGACCTGCTGCGCAAAGTCGGCATCCCGGAGAAGGCGGCCAGCCAGCCCGCGCAGCTTTCCGGCGGGCAGCAGCAGCGCGTCGCCATCGCCCGCGCCCTGGCGATGCAGCCGAAGATCATGCTCTTTGACGAGCCGACCTCGGCGCTCGACCCCGAAATGATTAAGGAAGTGCTCGAAGTGATGCTTGACCTGGCGCGCGAGGGCATGACGATGGTGGTGGTCTCGCACGAGATGGGCTTCGCCCGCGCCGCCGCCAATCGCGTCGTGTTCATGGACCAGGGCCGCATCGTCGAGATGGGCGAGCCGGAGCGCGTCTTCACCCACCCGCAGCACGAGCGCACCCAGCTTTTCCTCAGCAAGATCCTGCATTAGGGCGGCGCCAAAGAAAACCATCCCGGAGTGCAGACATCCGTCTGCATCGCGGCTCTGTGCCTCCACCGTAACTCCCTCACGCCTCGGCTCCCGAAACAGAACCATTTTACGTAAATGCTACCTTCATATACCGGCAAATTGACGGGCTTTTAGTAAGCTTGCTTGGGGGAGTTCGGCATGTGCGCCGGGCGCAGCCCCGCCGAGTGGGGAGCAATAAGGAGCACAACCATGACCACACTCACGCAACCGCCTGAACAACTGGAAAGCAGCCAGGCGATTCAGGACGCCGACGTAGCGGCATCCCGCGCCGTCCCGCCGCGCAGCCTGCCGCAGAAAATTCTCCGGGTCGTCCTGGCGATCCTGGCACTGCTCGGCCTCACCATCCTGCTGATGGTGCCGATGGCCCTCATCGTGATTTCCTTTACGCAGGGACCGACCCCGCAACTGGTCGCCCTACTGCTCGCCGGCGTCTGGTTCGGTATCGACACGCTGCTGGGACGGTCGCTTCGATCCCGCTCCTGGCGCGGTATTCTGGCCGCAGCCGGCAGCTTCGTGCTGCTCGGCCTGGCAACCGTAGTGATCTCGCAATTCGCGGCCTACACGCCGCCGATTGTGGATGGGCAGGGCAAGACCATACCCGGCAGCATCGCCACGCTGGAAAAGGTCAACCTCAACGGCAGCGAACAGTGGATCAGCATCCGGGGCAAAAGTGTTGATGCCCCCGTGCTGCTGTTCCTGGCCGGCGGGCCGGGCGGCAGCCAGCTTGGCTCCGTGCGCCGCACCCTCGGCGCGCTGGAAGATCGCTTTGTGCTCGTCAACTGGGAGCAGCCCGGAGCGGGCAAGTCCTTCGACGCGGTGGACCGGGCGACGCTGACGCCGGAGCGGTACATCGCCGACGGGCACGCGCTGGTCCAGTATCTGCGCGGGCGGTTCGGCGAGGAGAAGGTCTATGTGCTGGGCGAGTCCTGGGGCAGCGCGCTCGGCATCCTGCTCGTGCAACGCTACCCGGAACTGTTCCACGCCTTCATCGGCACGGGGCAGATGGTGGCCTTCACCGAGACGGACGTGATCTGCTACAACCTGGCCGTGCAATGGGCGCAGGAGCGCGGCGACACCGGCAAGCTTTCCAGCACAGTGGGATCCGAAGCTTGGAATTCACGTGACTTGAAGTCGCGGC
>JADMIO011435055.1_pt1 | contig 14491 bp, 17 predicted proteins | sample 8958161 | NCBI WGS metagenome assembly JADMIO01 (sample SAMN16585339, study PRJNA669376) | soil metagenome | isolation source: Crop rotation soil | place: USA: Cullars Rotation, Alabama | collected 2011 | reverse complement strand
AAAAGGCTTACATAAACCATTTTTTCTTTTTCACAGTAGTGCAACAGCCACTTGATGCAAAGAAAGTAACCAAAGAAAAATCAAGGCAAACCCGATGCCTCCGGCTCCCGCAAATTGTGCGGGACAGGCTGTTTTGCCTTGCCTACGCCACCCTCCGTGTAACCTTGATTCCTGTTATTTGATTTCGCCTCATTATGCAGTTCAATAGTGTTTGAATTTTAAATAGCACAACAGGTTAATTCTATTAACCCCACGTGTTTGCTAAATATTTTTTGGGGGCTTTGGCATCGATAGGTTTTTCCATGCCGTATCCTTTAGCATTTTACCGATATAAATGATCTGCCCTACATGATACGGATAATGGGCGAGTTGTCTTAGGATAGCATCATACACCGTCAATTTTTCAGCACGTATGGTAATTTCTTTTTCAAGGTCTGCTTCGCTAAGTTCATTGATGGCAGCGAATACAGCTGCCCAACCTTTATTCCAGCGGTCGATCAATTCGCTTTTATTCAATGAGGATGGTTCAAACTCCTCATCTCTTTTACGCCATGATTTTTCACCATCTTCCGACAGGAAATTAGTAAAGCGGCTCATCATATTACCATGCATATGCTGAATGATAATGGCAACGCTGTTGCTTTCTTCGTTGGGGCGGTAGAAGAAATCCTGTTCATCCAGCTGCTCAAATGTGTTATCGGCCAGCGACTTATAATAAGCCAATCGTTTGGCAGTATCTGCAATAAAATTCATACAGCAGGTTTATAGTGTGATTGAACGATCAGAAGTACAAAAGTACGATCATCCATGATTGCTATGGCTGCCATATAGCAACAGGAATGATATAGTACCTGTTAACAAATGGCAACATTAAAAAAACAATAGAACGGGAGGCAACTAAAAGCTATATGCTATACGTTATGCGTAAAAAAATGATTCATGAAAAAACTACCGCTCTTTTGTATCCTCTTTCTTGCCATTATTATTATCGCTTCACAGGTTGGTTGTAGCAAATCATCCGATGGGGGCTATGGCGGAGGCGGATCTAACAATCCACCCACTACTAATTGTAATGGTAATAATCCCAGTTTTGCCAATGATGTATTCCCATTGATGCAAACCAAATGCGCTACCAATAGTGGTTGCCATGGTGCGGGAAGTACGAACAGCGGCGGACCGTTTACCTCTTATGCATTGATTAATGCAAAGGCTTCTAATATAAAGTCGCAGGTGTCGTCCGGCAACATGCCTAAAACAGGCAGCATTACATCCACTGAAAAAAATACAATTATATGCTGGGTAAATAACGGGGCAACCGATAATTAATGCGAATGCTCTTTATATGTTGCCATTGCATTTGTAAAAGCGATAAGTAATTGTTCGAGATCATTTACTTCATACCACGGTACGGTTGATGCCATATCATCCACATCGTGGTATGCTTTGCGCTTGCCTAATGTGTAGATGAAAAAAGAAGGCACACCTTTCTCTGTAAACCAATAGTGATCGCTGTTAGCTGCTTTGCCACGGCTGTTTACTGCCACCAGCAAATGCTGGGATGTATTTATATCCTGCAGCAATGTAAATGCCCTGGGAAACTCAGTAGCATTCACTACCGTAATGCCCTCATCGCCGTTGCCTACCAGGTCAAGATTGGTAAGGAATTTTATTTTTTGCAGGTTGGTCAAAGGATTCTCTGCATAATATTTTGAACCAACCAGGCCAGCTTCTTCGCCGGCGAAGGCAATGAACTGTATCGTATAAGCCGGCGGATTCGCTACAAAATACCGGGCAAGATCCAGCATCATGGCAACGCCGCCTGCATTGTCGTTGGCGCCGGGAAACCAGGTGTCTTTACCCATAGCGCCAAGATGATCATAATGTGCGGTAAACAAGATCACAGAGTCAGGCTGTTTGTTTCCCTTAATGGTGCCGATGATATTATCGCAGGTAAATTTCTTTTTAAAGTCAGCGTTCACCCTGCATGTAAAATCAGCAGGCGCCAGGACAGCCGTTTTTAATACATTGAAAGCAGTATAGTCTGCCTGCTCCCGGGCCACACTCCAGGTAAGCTTGTCCACCAGTTTTATAATGATCCTTTTCTCCTGGTTTACCCATGTAATACTATCGGCTTGTATGAGGGTGCCAATAGCATTTGCATTTTTACTTTCAGGACTTACGATAAACTGCTTTCCTGCCTGTAATGCAATGCCATTTACCGTTAGAAGCATTTCACCCGGAAAAGTATTCACAGGATAGGTAAAGCTTTGATTTTCTACACCAAGACCAATGCTTTTCATTTCGCCGGCAATAAAGTTGCCGGCTTGCTTCATGCCATCCTGTATGTAGCCACGTCCCATAAATGCTTTGGATGCCAGCGTATCTGTTATTTTCCTTACGTACAAACTATCGCCTGCATATATAGCTGATGAAAGAATTGAGAGCCATCCAACGAGTATTTTTTTTATCAATGTTTCCATGTTAAGGAAAATGTTTCTTTTTAATTGATCAGTGCTTACAAATATATCCTTCGATTGTTTAGAAAATAAGCTGTAACAAATATCGGCAGACAATGGCCACATAGTTTTTTGTGCTGGCATGCATTTTTGATGCATATTGTGATCACCTGTATGGTAATGTTGCCAGGCTATTTAACCTTATATAAGCATTATTGTCACCTGGTGTACGCAACCTTTTCTTTTATACGACGTTTTACCAACAAGGCTTTTCCTGATTATGAATGTATTTCGAAAATATAAATGGCTATGGCTCCTATTGGTCATCGGTACTGTTCATGTTCCTGCCATCGCACAAACAGTTTGGAGGCCCTATTCGGCTATCGTTTCATTCAAAATAAAAAATGCCGGGTTCACGGTCGATGGAAGTTTCAAAGGATTTAAAGGTGAACTCATATTTGATCCGAACGCATTGCCAACTTCTTCGCTGAAGGGGTCGGTGGATGTGGCAACTATCAATACCGATAATACCAAACGAGACAATCATTTAAAAAGTGATGATTATTTCGACGCGGAGAAGTTCAGGCTCATCGAGATCAGTTCGAAAAAGCTGTATAAAAACGGAGATGGTTTTGCAGGCATTTTTAATGTGACCATAAAAGACAAAACCAAAGAAGTGGAAATTCCATTTAATTTTTCAAACACGGGCGCTAATGGTGTTTTTGAAGGTAGCTTTACCATCGACAGGAGAGACTTTGGTGTAGGAGGTAGTAGCCTCATCATGGGCGATGAAGTGAAAGTGAGCATAGTTGTGAATGCAAGGAAGTGACAGGCAGGCAATAGTAAATTTGTATATATGATCGATCAGCGTCTTAAGGACAGCCTTGTATTGTTAAGGTTTCCCTTCTCATTGTTCCTGATGCCGACCTTCTTTTTCGCATGGAGCCAGGCCGGCCAGATCGATCATACCAGGCTCATATTGGTCTTCATCATACTTCATTTATTCGTTTATCCCGCCAGCAATGGCTACAACAGTTATATGGACCGCGATACGGGAAGTATCGGGGGAATTGAAAAGCCGCCACCACCATCCCGGCTGTTGTTTTATATAACAGTAGGCATGGATATCACCGCGTTATTGCTTTCGTTGTTTGTGAATAGGTATTTTACCTGCGGCCTGCTGATCTATATCCTTTGCAGCAGGGCATACAGTTATCGCGGCATACGCCTTAAGCAATATCCTTTTACTGGGTTTTTAACGGTATTCCTCGTGCAGGGTGCAGTCACATTTTATATGATCTATAAGGGCATTAGCGCAGCTATAGATGCACAGCCTCCATTGGTGTGTATGATCGTAAGCAGCTTGCTTATTGGCGCTTTATACCCGCTTACGCAGGTATACCAGCACGGGCAGGATAAAGCGGATGGCGTGGTGTCGATCAGTTATAAACTTGGGTATCGCGGCACTTTTGTCTTTAGCGCTACACTCTTTTTGCTGGCAAATGTGCTGTTGTTTTTTTATTTTGATACAGCATCAAAGGAAATGTCATTCTATTTATTTGCTATAGCCTTACTGCCAACGGTGGCCTACTTTTTTTACTGGGCCATACAAGTGTTTAAGGATGTGCGTGCTGCTAATTTCAGGAACAGTTTATTAATGAATGTAATAGCTGCATTTTGTACCAATACTGGTTTTTTGCTTTTAACCCTTTTAAGATCTTGAGTAAAATAATACGCATAGGAACAGCCGTGCCGGCATACCGTCATGAACAACACCGGATAGCAGGTTTTATGAACCGTGTATACGGTTTTGATAACCGGGCTGCCGAACGCATCAGCATGGTTTACGACAGAAGCCTGATCAACAACCGCTATTCCATTATCCCCGATTTTTCATTACCTGAGAATGAGTGGCAATATTTTACGTCTTCGCCGGATATGGAACCATTTCCCAAACTGGATGAAAGAATGAAATGGTATAGAAGGGAGGCTCCTGCGTTAGCTGAAACTGCCGTTCGGCAAACATTAACGCCCGCGTTTCCTCTCAACGCCATTACGCATCTTATCACTGTAAGTTGCACGGGTATGTCTGCGCCCGGTATAGATATTGAACTGGTGAAAAGGCTGGGTATGGCAGGTAATTGCCAGCGCACATCGGTGAATTTTATGGGTTGTTATGCTGCCATACATGGCTTGAAAATAGCCGATGCCATTTGCCGTGCCGATGATAAAGCGATAGTGTTGGTAGTGTGCGTGGAGTTATGTACCATTCATTTTCAGAAGGAACCTACGCCCGATAATATTGCATCTTCTTTATTGTTTTCGGATGGGGCCGCTGCAGTACTGGTAGTGCCATCTTCTCATCATGAAAAGGGGAATGCGCTTGAAAACTTTTATAGTGAGCTGGCATTGGAAGGGGAGGAGGATATGAGCTGGAATATGTCTGAAAATGGGTTTCTGATGCGGTTGAGCAGTTATGTTCCGAGGCTGATCGAAAACCATATCGATCGCTTATTACAAAACGCGTTATGCCGTTCAAAAATATCCCGGGATAAAATAGGACAGTGGGCTATTCACCCCGGTGGTAAAAAGATATTGAGAGCTACTGAAATGGCCCTGGCATTAGACAGTGATGTCTTGCAAACATCTTATGACGTGTTGCGTGATTATGGCAATATGTCTTCTGTAACAATCTTGTTTGTGCTGCAAAAAATGCTGGAAGAAAATAACGATGATGGACAGTCCATATTCGCTGCTGCTTTCGGCCCGGGTATTACCATCGAGACTATGCTCTTAAATGGAACCAAATGTTAGCACAACGGTCATACGAACCGGAATTGCTCGATAAAGAGCATATTCCCGCAGCCGCATTTGGGCAAATGCTCAAAGAGATAAACAACATCAACACCTGGCTGGGCGGGCATAATATCACCATCAAAGGATTGAAGCGTTTTGCTCCCGGCGCCATGTTCCAACCTGTGCATATTGCTGAAATAGGTTGTGGCGGAGGTGACAATTTAAAAGTGCTTTATCATTGGTGTAAGGCTCATAATATCAACGTGCAGCTTACCGGCATCGACATACGGTCTGAATGTATTGAATATGCACAACAGCATACCGCTGCAATACCCATCCGCTATATTGTTTCTGATTACAGGGATGTAGTTTTTGATGCAGCTCCCGATATCATTTTTAACTCACTGTTTTGTCATCATTTCAATGAAAGTGAACTGGTGTTTATATTGCGCTGGATGTATGAGAACAGCAGCGCCGGTTTTTTCATCAACGACCTGCATCGTCACCCGCTTGCATTCGGAAGTATAAAGCTGCTTACCAGGTTATTCAGTAAATCGTACATGGTAAAGTATGATGCGCCATTATCGGTGCGGCGGGGTTTTAAGATAAATGAATGGAAAAAATTATTTGAAGCAGCGGGCATCCGGCAGGCATCCATCGAATGGAAATGGGCGTTTCGGCACCTGGTTGTTTGCCATAAAGAATAGAACATTTTTTTGTAGCGAAAGATTTCAAGGATGAAAAGTTTGTAACCTTGTAAGAGAACTGGTACTGCCTAATCCCGAAAATATGTCCGCCAACCCGGAAGTTACGCTATTGCCAAACAGGAATGCTTCGACATGTGAAGCTGATTGCGCCATTGTTGGTGGCGGTCTTGCGGGACTTAGCCTGTCTATATTGCTGGCTGGCCAGGGTTGGAAAGTATTATTGTTTGAAAAAAATACGTACCCCTTCCACAAGGTATGCGGCGAATACATCAGTCTTGAATCAAAGCCTTTCCTGGAGCGGATTGGCGTTGCGTTGCCTCCTGAGCGGTTCCCACATATCAACCGCTTGCAGGTAACTGCAGTTTCAGGGGTAGAAGTAGACCGGCCACTTGATATGGGAGGCGTTGGCATCAGTCGTTATTATCTCGATCACCAGTTATCATTAATAGCCATCCAGGCCGGTGTGACCATTGTACACGAACGGGTGGATGATGTTGTCTTCCACGAAAAAAATTTCACGATCAAAACAGGCAATGCCAGGTACAATGCTACTATTTGCGCCGGCAGCTTTGGCAAACGTTCCAATCTTGACGTAAAATTCAAACGCGATTTTGTGCGGTTGCCAGCAAGGGGATTGAATAATTATCTTGGTATCAAATACCATATCCGTTACGATCATCCCAAAGACCTGATCGCTTTACACAATTTTAAAAATGGCTATTGTGGTATTGCTGCGATAGAAGATGATCAGTATTGTTTATGTTATCTTACTGCAGCCAGTAACCTGGCAAGATGTGCCAATCATATCCATGGCATGGAGCAAGGTGTATTGTACCAAAACCCTCACTTGAAGCAGATTTTTAAGAACGCTGAATTTGTTTACAAGGAGCCCCTGGTGATCTCGCAGGTAAGCTTTGCCAATAAAACGCAAACAGAAGGTATGATACCACTTTGCGGCGATGCTGCAGGCTTAATAACGCCACTGTGTGGTAATGGCATGAGCATGGCCATGCGGGCAAGCACCATTATCGCACCGCTGATAGATGCGTACCTGGATAAAGAAATAACGCTTCATCAGTTAAACGAAAGATATACTGCTGCATGGAATACCGAGTTTAAAAAACGCCTGATGCTTGGTCGTACCATGCAGCATTTGTTTGGCAACAATTATGTTACAAGTGCATTCTTACACCTATGCAAGCTGTTTCCCGGTATGGCAGATTTTTGTATCCAAAACACGCATGGCCAGGCATTCTGAGGAGTTCTTTAATTAGTTTTACACCAAATCGCTGTTATGACGGTAGCTGATAGGCAAAGCGAAATAAGAGCACTTGGTTCCACACTTCTCGAAATAGGGGCACTTCTTATGAAATCCGGTGCCAACACGCAGCGCATCAGGATAACGGTAGACCGTATATCAAACGCTTTTGGATACGATACAGATTTGATGATCTCACAGCGGAGTCTTACCATCAATATTATTGACCACGAACACGATCATTTTTTTAGCAGCCTGAAGCGAACCGCTTCTCACGGTGCCAACTTCACGTTGTTATCAGGTATCAGTAAGATGAGTTGGCTGGTGGTGGAGCAAAAATGGACGGTTCAGCAGATAGATGATGAAATAAAACGACTGGCTGCTTTGCCGCATTACCCCAGGTGGATAGTATTAAGCATGGTAGGACTTGCGGGCGCAGCTTTCTGCCGCCTGGCCGGCGGAGACTGGCGGGAAACGGTGCTGGTATTTATCGGGTCTTTCGCCGGCCTGTTTGTAAGACACGAAGCGGTTAAGCATCGGTTTAATCCTTACCTGAGTGTATACTTTGCAGCGTTTATATCCACCCTGATTGTATCTATCGGGGATAAGTTCAACGTGATGGCTTCGGGCGACCATGCACTAGCAACATCCGTGTTGTTTTTAATCCCCGGTGTGCCGTTTATCAACTCTTTTTCCGACATGATGGATGGCAACCAGCAAAACGGCCTGGCCCGGGGCGTCCATTGTTTTATTATAGCTTTTAGCATCGCCATGGGACTATTGACCTCCATATTCATCACTCAATTTTGAAAAATGAGCGGATTAGTTATTGCGGAGAAATTTGTTTGGCTCGGTATGGCAGCCATAGGATTTGGTGTATTATTTAATGTTCCTAAACGTTCGTTGTTTGCCATTTTTGTAATTGCAGGATTGGGAGGTCTTACAAAATTGTTATTGATGGAGGCAGGCCTGAGTATTATTGTTGGCACACTGGCAGGCGCCATATTGATTGGCATATTAAGTATTCCCTTAGCCCACCGCATACATGTTCCGCCTCCCATCTTTTCCATTCCGGCCATTATACCAATGGTACCTGGCGTGTTTGCCTACCGGGTAATGATTGGCCTTGTAAAACTGGCCGGCAATATGGAACCTGATGTTTTCAGTAAAATATTAAATGAAACCGTTAACAATGGTTTAAAAGTAATGTTGATACTGATGAGCCTTGCCGGGGGTGTTGCGCTTCCCATGCTCGTTACACGTAAGGAATCAGCAAAAAATCTACATTTTCTTAAACGAAAATATAACCATGATGATGGAGAGGAGTTTGATTAGATAAGTTCATGGATCATAATTCATAGTAGATCATAGATACCATGACGATTAGCCATGGACTATGATCCAACCCAACCCATCAATATCCTGTTTTTAACTGATTAAGATCATCCTTTCCGGCTGCACAAATTTTAATCTTTACCGCTGTTTATTAAAAGCAGAATGTGTATTTTCATTTGTCCGTTCACAATAGTGATGTTCAGGAAAAATTGGAGTTAACATGATTGCTTTACTAAAAAAGAAAACATTATGGTTACTACAACAGAACACCAGAGTTTGCTGGCTGAGTGCCAGCAATGGCGCGATGGTTTGCGCCAAAAGCGTGAAGAATTAAACCAGCTCCGCAACCTGCTTTACTCCGCTGCAGCTGGTAAAACAGACAAGGATTTCCTTAGAGAAGTGGAACATTATCACAACCAGTTTCACATTCAGTCCATCAACATCCACGACCTCAAGCACTCCATTAAGCATCACGTCTCCGATGCACAACATCATCCCAATTTCGGACACCGAATTCCTCATCACAATCTCGAACTGGAGTATAAGTCTTTGACCAATTCGCTTGACCATTTAAAAAAAGATTTCCAACTTTTTATCAATAGCTGAGAAATATTTATGTGAATGGTGAGTGGTCAGTGGTGAAGTCGCTGACCACCCGCTTGCTCATTCGTTGTTATTTAACCCGGATAAGGGCCTGCATACCAGGCCGGTGAATCGTTATTGGGTTTACCCTGCTGAAATTGACATTGTTAAGTGATGGTTGGCTCAATGGCTTCATAACTTTAGTAATTACAATAATGAACGATCCATAAGGAAAATTTAAAACGATAAAACTTTTGCTATGCCAACCTTTGATACTGCTCACGTAAAAAATATTGCGCTGCTCGGCCATGCCGGCAGCGGCAAAACCACGCTGGCCGAATGTATGTTGTTTGAAGCCGGCCTGGTCAATCGCCGCGGATCTGTAGAGGAACGTAATACGGTAAGCGATTACCACGAACTCGAGCAGGAACGCGGCAATTCTATTTTTTCCAGCCTGTTGCATACTACCTGGCGGGGCTACAAGATCAATATTATTGATACGCCGGGTTACGACGATTTTAGCGGCGAATTTATCAGCGCGCTGCGTGTGGCAGATACCGGGGTGATGCTGCTAAGTGCTGTAGAAGGTGTGGAAGTGGGCGCCGATATTATCTGGAGCTATACAGAAAAGTTTAAAACGCCGATGTTGTTTGCGGTAAACAAACTCGACCACGAAAACGCCGATTTTAACCGCACGCTGGCAGAGGCCAAATCGCATTTTGGAAGCAACCTCGTTGCCGTGCAATATCCCCTGAATCCTGGAACAGGCTTTAACCAGATCATTGATGTGTTGCACATGGTAATGTACCAGTTTGGTCCCAATGGCGGTAAGCCCGAAAAACTACCCATTCCTGACAGCGAAAAGGAAATCGCTGATAGTCTTCACCGCGAATTAGTGGAAGCTGTTGCCAGCAACGATGAAACATTAATGGAGAAATATTTCGACCAGGGCGAATTGAGCGAAGATGAAATGAAAATGGGCTTAAAGAAAGCCATGATCGCCCACGATATTTTCCCGCTGTTTTGCGTTAGCGCCAGGCAAAATATGGGCAGTGGCCGTATCATGGGTTTTATAGACAACGTGTGCCCCAGCGCCAACGAAATGCCTCCACAGCAAACCAAAACAGGTGGTTCGGTGCCATGCGATGCCAAAGGCCAGGCCTGCATCTTTGTTTTTAAAACCATTAGTGAGCCGCATGTGGGAGAGCTAAGTCTTTTTAAAGTGTACAGCGGCACTATTAAAACAGGGATGGAACTCGTGAACGAAACAACGGGTAGCGTTGAGAAAATTAACCAGTTGCTGGTAGTAGAAGGTCACAACCGCAATAATGTGAATGAGCTTGTTGCAGGCGATATTGGTGCTACGTTAAAGCTGCGCAACACGCATGTAAACAACACGCTTCATGAGCGTGGGAAAAACATCGAACTGCATCCGATTGAGTTCCCGCTGCCCAACCTGACCGTTGCAGTGGAAAGCACCCGCAAAGGTGATGAAGAGAAACTAAGCACAGCCCTGCATACTATACAGGAAGAAGATGCTACTGTGCAGGTAGAAGTAAGCCAGGAGTTAAAGCAGACGCTGTTGCATTGCCAGGGCGAACTGCACCTGCAGGTAATTAAATGGAAACTGGAACATATACATAAGCTGGAAGTAAAATTTGAAAAGCCCCGCATTCCTTACCGCGAAACCATACGCCGGATGGCAGAAGCTGTGCACCGGCATAAAAAACAAAGTGGTGGTGCAGGCCAGTTTGGCGAAGTGCATATGCGTATAGAACCCTGGTATGAAGGCATGCCCGATCCCCCCGGTCTGAACGTTCGTGGTCGCGACGAACACCCACTGCCATGGGGCGGCAAGCTGGTGTATTACAACTGCATTGTGGGTGGCGCTATCGATACGCGTTTTCATCCTTCGATATTAAAAGGCGTAATGGAAAAAATGAACGAAGGGCCATTGACAGGTTCCTATGTGCGGGATGTACGCGTTAGTGTGTTCGACGGCAAGATGCACGCCGTTGACAGCAATGATATCTCGTTTCGCCTGGCAGGATTAAAAGCATTTAAAGAAGCCTTTTCCCAAGCCGATCCGCAAATACTCGAACCCATTTATAACCTCGAAGTACTTTGCCCCGGTAATATTACAGGCAGTGTAATGGGCGACCTGCAGACGCGCCGTGCCATAGTAGAAGGACTGGATACGGAAGGCAATTTTCAAAAGATCATTGCCAAAGTGCCGCTCGCCGAAATGCAGGATTACAGCAGCTCACTCCGCAGCATGACGCAGGGGCGTGCGAAGTTCCGCATGCAGTTTAGCGAATACACACCCGTGCCTTTTGAGATACAAAAGAAACTGGGTGAAGACTATAAGATGCATGCGAAGGAGGAAGAATGATTGATCAGCTTTATGATTTCGGATTTATGATTTGTGAAGATTGGAGTGGTGGATGATTTGTAGTTTTAGCTGTTACCTTGTCAACTATTCAACTATGTATTTTGGACCTCGTAATTGCGAGGTCTTTTTTATGTAACGGGCTACGGAATGCTATTAAACATCGTTGTGTCACTCACTGCAGCGGCAGTGAAGGCAGGAACATGTTTGCTATTGAGCAAGAATAAAAGAAAGCCTGGCATCCCTGTATTTAGGTGATAACACTATTTGCTGCATATTTTTTATGACTTCAACCGCAGCATCAGTTGCAAAATAGTTGATCAGCGAAGGAGGTATTGCGCCACCGGGATCCACCATCAGATCGTATTGCAATTGTACATGGTCCTTACACAATGGCTTAATAGTCCAGCAGCCTTTTGACTGCCGGATCCTTACAATTCCTTTCCTTTGAGCCACCGGTTCCGGAACGGCCGGCGCATCTATCGTTACCACTTTGGTATCAGCATCCTGGCGCACCCGCAGGTGTGTCACAAAATCGCGATTATTCAATGGCCATGGCAAATTCACTTCTGTATAATAGTATAATTCGTCAGCCGCAATTTGCCTGGTTATAAAACAGGATTTGGTATGGGGCATCCAGTTTACGGAGGCGGGAATATCAAGCAGTAAAGCAACTACCTGGGAGACACTGGCATCCAGTTCGCAGTGCAGTCGTAGTGCTTTGATCTTTGATCCTGCTGCTGCTTTCACAAAAACGGCTATGCCCTGTTTCTGTGTGGCCAATACCCAATCGGCCTGTGCTGAAATGCTTCTTCCGCAGAAACAAAATGCCCAAAAAAGAATTGCCGTACGCATTATTTAAAGTGTGTGTTAACGCTGTTTGGATAGCGCCTGTGTTGTGTGTTGCAATTGTGAATTGACCAGCAAATAAAAGACTCCCAGTTACCCGTTTCATTGTAAAAAACCGACATAGTGCCCTAGTCACATGTTTATGTGTAATCACCCCAACTTAGGCAGGTTTGCTATCGTTGGCTTCACATTGGTTTAATGACTGGTGCGCTTTATTTTAAAAGCACTGATGTTACCATGGCGGTTTTTACTTTTTTTGCTTGCCCAAAAAAAGTAAAGCAAAAAAAGGTACTGTGTTAATTTCCAAAAAAATCTGAACTTCACCTAAGACGAAGGAGAGCTTCAGTCGATTGATTAGACGGAAGTTCATCTTGTGCAGGCAGGCTTGTTGGTCTGCCTGTTTTATTTTTTACAACGACTGCGTCGTTGAGACGAAGGAGAAGCTTAGTCTCCTGATTTCCGGATGTTTTTTGCTTTGCCTTTTCTTCATAAACTGTATCATTTTTCCAAAGGCTATAAATCAGAATAAGCAACTTACGCTGTAGTGCTGTGGCACCAACCATTTTACTCGGTTTGTTCTTATTAATGCGCACATAAACCGTTTTCAGATTATCATTATACCTGGAAGCGGACAGTGCCGGAAAGTGCATCGCTGCTCTTATTCTACTGTTGCCTTTTTTTGAGATTTTTGTTCGTCCTTTTATACTCGTGCCGGATTCTTTTTCTACCACATCATAGCCGGCATAACTTGCCAGCTGTTTTTACGTTTCTGATTAATTTGAAGCCTTGCGTTTCTGCTATTATGATAGCCGCAGTTATTAATCTCACACCTTTAATGGTTACAATTTTGCTCATCTTGTCGCTTAACCATTTTTCCGATTTGATTAAACCCTCAATCTGTGTTTCACACTTTTGTATCTCGCTGCTTATTTTTTTTATAAGTGATTGTGTTGACTGAATAATGAAGGCCAAAGGTTCATTACCTGCTTTCATTGCCTGTAGACGGTTTTGGAACACTGTGCGCTGTACTTTTAAATCAGCGTAAAGCCGGGTTAAATCTCTTAACTTTTTTAATACTGGTAAAGGCGGCTGCCATAGCTCCAGGGATCTTTCAGCACCCATTTGTGCAATGATACGAGCATCAATAACATCTGTTTTTGACTTTACATTGAGACTTATTGCATAATGTTTCACTTTATTAGGCAATACTACTGCTACCCGCAGTTTAAGATTGCTTAAATGATATGCCAACGGTTCATAGTATATGCCCGTAGCCTCCATTGCAAAAACGATCTCACCTAACGAAGCCTTACTTTTCCGCACCCATTTAAGCAGTTGATTGAACCCGCTTTTAGAGTTATTGAATTTTACCACGTGGGATGCTTCTACCCGGCCATTGCTATAACTACTGCAAAAGCATGCAGTAAAAGTTGCTTTGGAAATGTCGATACCCACACATTCACGAACAATAAGTGTCTGCATACGGGAAGGTTTTAAAGGTGAATGACCTTGGTTTTCTCCCTCGTCTTGCCTTTTATTTTACACGTGCTTGTCTGTAGCGACAGCCATAACTACTGTTCAGACTCTGAAGAAAAATAAAGGGAAACGGAGCATTTCCTTTTTTACGGTATAGCTATTAATGAACTTACCTGGTGCCCGGAACTCTCATTTCCCCAAGGTCAAATCAGTTAGTTAAACTACCCCAATTTAACCCTTTGTATGACCCAATACAAAAGTAAAAGGGCCCGGCGGATTATCCCGAAGTATCGGGACAAATTGTACAGCCAATCCGCCGAACAGCCCCCATTAAGCATTTGTACTACTGTCCTTCAGCACGATGAAGTGCTTCTGCATTTACTTAAGCGCAACAATCGTAACATAATGGATAGCTTGTCCTCATATTCAATCTCAAAAGAAGGTTCATTAAAAGCTGTTCAAACCATTGGTTCGTGTTGATTAATAGCAAGCATCCGATGATGCATTTTAATCAATCAGTAAGAACAAGGTTGCTTTAAGTTTAATATTGGAATTAAAAGCTGCACAGGGGGAGGCGATGGCAAGGCAAACTTTCCAGCACATTGGGATCCTAAGCTTAGAATTCCACGTGGACAAGTTGTCG
>JADMIO011347082.1_pt1 | contig 14491 bp, 13 predicted proteins | sample 8958161 | NCBI WGS metagenome assembly JADMIO01 (sample SAMN16585339, study PRJNA669376) | soil metagenome | isolation source: Crop rotation soil | place: USA: Cullars Rotation, Alabama | collected 2011 | reverse complement strand
ATCGCGCTTCATCCGCCACTACGGCTTCCGCGTGGTGCGCTCGAACGCCCAGGCGTGCGTGATCGAGCTGCCGCACAAGCCGCTGCTCGAGCGCCCCGGCGGCATCATCAACGGGCCCGCGCTGATGGCGGCCGCCGACTGCGCTATGTGGCTCGCCATCAAGACACGCATCGGCGTGGACAAGGACGCGCTCACCGCGGAGCTCAACACCGCGTTCCTCGCGCCGGCCAGGGGCGGCCACGTCTACTGCACGGCGAAAATCCTGAAGCTCGGCAAGCGGCGCATCTACGGGACGGCCGAATGCCATTCGAAGAGCGGCGAGATCTTCAGCCACCATACTGTCACCTACATGGCGATCTAGGCCCATGGCTTCGGAACAGCACGCCGAGATCCGCGACGCCGTGCGCCGCTTCGCGCGCGAGCAGCTCGCCCCCAACGCCGCGCGCTGGGACCGCGACAAGGAATTCCCGCGCGAGGCGCTGAAGGGGCTTGCCGCCATGGGTCTCTATGGCGTCGCCGTGGACGAGGAATGGGGCGGCGCGGGGCTCGGCTATACGGCGCTCGCGATCGCTTGCGAGGAAATCTCCGCCGGGGATTGCGCCACGGCCACCATCGTCTCGGTCAATAACCTGGTCGCCGGCATCCTCAACGGCTACGGCAGCGAAGCGCAGAAGCGCCAATGGCTCCGTCCCCTGGCGGAAGGACAAATCATCGGCGCGTTCCTGCTCACCGAGCCCCATGTCGGCTCCGACGCCGCGGCGATCACCACGCGCGCCGAGCGCAAGGGCGACCACTACGTCCTCAACGGCGTGAAGCAGTTCATCACCTCGGGCAAGAACGCAGACGTCGGGGTGGTCTTCGCGGTGACCGACAAGGGCGCGGGCAAGAAGGGCATCAGCGCGTTCCTCGTGCCGACCAAAACGCCGGGCTACGTGGTGGCGCGCGTCGAGGACAAGCTCGGCCAGCGCGCCTCCGACACGGCGCAGATCGCGCTCGAGAACTGCAAGGTGCCGGCCGATCACCTCCTCGGCCAGGAAGGCGTCGGCTACCGCATCGCGCTCGCCAACCTCGAGTCGGGGCGCATCAACGTCGCCGCGCAGGCGACGGGCGTCGCGCGCTCCGCGCTGGAAGCCGCGGTGGCCTATGCCAAGGAGCGCAAGAGCATGGGCAAGGCGCTGATCGAGCACCAGGCGATCAATTTCCGCCTGGCCGAGATGGCGACGCAGATCGAGGCCGCGCGCCAGCTCTACCTGCACGCCGCCCGCCTGCGCGACGCCGGCCGGCCGTGCATCCGCGAAGCTTCGATGGCCAAGCTCTTCGCCTCCGAGATGGCCGAGCGCGTGTGCTCGGACGCCATCCAGATCCACGGCGGCTACGGCTACGTCGCCGACTTCCCGGTCGAGCGGCTGTACCGCGACGTGCGCGTGACGCAGATCTACGAGGGCGCGAGCGACATCCAGAAGATGGTGATCGGCAGGACGCTCTCGGAATGAGCGCTCTCAAGAGCCAGCTCAACCCGCGCTCCGCGGAGTTTCGCGCCAACGCCGGGCGCATAGGCGAGCTGGTGAAGGACCTGAAGGAGAAGGTCGCCACCGTCACGGTCGGCGGCGACCAGGCGGCGCGCGACAAGCATGCCGCGCGCGGCAAGATGCTGCCGCGCGAGCGCGTGCGCGCGCTGCTCGACCCCGGCTCGCCGTTCCTCGAGGTCGGTCAGCTCGCCGCCTGGGGCATGTACGGCGGCGACGTGCACTGCGCCTCCATCATCTGCGGCATCGGCCGCATCTCGGGCCGCGAGTGCGTGATCGTCGCCAACGACGCCACGATCAAGGGCGGCACCTACTACCCGATGACGGTGAAGAAGCACCTGCGCGCGCAGGAGATCGCGGCGCAGAACCGCCTGCCGTGCATCTACCTGGTCGACTCGGGCGGCGGCTACCTGCCCGAGCAGGACAACGTGTTTCCCGACCGCGAGCACTTCGGCCGCATCTTCTTCAACATCGCCAACATGTCCGCGGCGGGCATCCCGCAGATCGCCTGCGTGATGGGCTCGTGCACCGCGGGCGGCGCCTACGTCCCGGCGATGTCCGACGAATCGATCATCGTCAAGGGCCAGGGCACGATCTTTCTCGGCGGGCCGCCGCTGGTGAAAGCGGCCACGGGTGAAGTGGTCACGCCCGAGGAGCTCGGCGGCGCGGAAGTCCACACGCGCGTTTCCGGCGTCGCCGACCACTACGCGCTCAACGACGCGCATGCGCTCGCGCTGGTGCGCCGGATCGTCTCGAACCTGAACTACCGCAAGGAGGTCGGGCTGCAGATGCGCGAGCCGGTCGAGCCTTTGTACCCGGCCGAAGAGCTCTACGGCGTGATCCCGAGCGACCCGCGCAAGCCCTACGACGTGCGCGAAATCCTGGCGCGCGTGGTCGACGGCTCCGAGCTCGACGAATTCAAGCAGAACTACGGCACCACCCTCGTCACCGGCTTCGCCCACCTGCACGGCTACCCGGTGGCGATCCTCGCCAACAACGGGATCCTGTTCTCGGAGTCGTCGCTCAAGGCCACGCACTTCATCGAGCTCGCCAGCCAGCGCGGCATTCCGCTCCTCTTCCTGCAGAACATCACCGGCTACATGGTGGGCAAGAAGTATGAGGCGGGCGGCATCGCCAAGGACGGCGCGAAGATGGTCACCGCGGTGGCCACCGCCGCGGTACCGAAGTTCACCGTCATCGTCGGCGGCTCGTTCGGCGCCGGCAACTACGGCATGTGCGGCCGGGCCTACGGCCCGCGCATGCTGTGGATGTGGCCCAACGCGCGCATCTCGATCATGGGCGGCGAGCAAGCCGCTTCGGTTCTGGCAACGGTACGAGGAAATTTCGGCTCGCGAGACGAGGAAGAAAAATTCAAAGCCCCGATCCGCGAGCAGTACGAGCGCCAAGGGCATCCCTATTACTCGAGCGCGCGCCTGTGGGACGACGGCGTGATCGATCCGGCCGACACGCGCCGCCTGCTCGGCCTCGCCCTGTCGGCCTCGCTCAACGCACCGATCGAGAAGACGCGCTTCGGCGTGTTCAGGATGTAGCGGTGAATCTGCTCGTCGAGCGCAAGGACGGCATCGCCCGGGTCACGCTTAACCGCCCGGAGCTGCGCAACGCATTCGACGATGCGCTCATCGCCGCCTTGGCAAAAGCCTTCAAGGACCTGGATGCCGATCCGGGTGTGAAAGTCGTGGTGCTGGGCGGCAACGGCCCGGCGTTCTGCGCCGGCGCCGACCTGAACTGGATGAAGCGCATGGCGGGCTATGGCTATGACGAGAACCTGCGCGATGCGCGCGGGCTGGCCGAGATGCTCGCGGCTCTCGATGCGCTCTCCAAGCCGACGCTCGCGCGCGTGCACGGCCCCGCGTTCGCCGGCGGCACCGGCCTGGTCGCCGCCTGCGACATCGCGATCGCCACGCCGGAGGCGAAGTTCTGCTTCTCGGAGGCCAAGCTCGGCCTCTCTCCGGCCACCATCAGCCCCTACGTGATGCGCGCCATCGGCGCGCGCGCGGCGAGCCGCTATTTCCTCACCGCCGAGGTGTTCGACGCCGACGAGGCGCTGCGCATCGGCATGGTGTCGGCGATCGCGCCGGCGGCCGAGCTCGACGCGTTCATCGATGGCCTGCTCGGGCACCTGCTCGCGGGCGGCAGCGCCGCCCATGCCCGCATCAAGGAGCTGGTCCGGCACGTCGCCGGCCGGCCGATCGAGGCCGGGCTTACGGCCGACACCGCGCGACGCATTGCCGAGATCCGCTCCTCGCCCGAGGGGCGCGAGGGCATCGCCGCGTTCCTCGAGAAGCGCAAGCCGCGATGGCTCTCCGCAAAATCCTGATCGCCAACCGCGGCGAGATCGCCTGCCGCGTGATGCGCACCGCGCGGCGCATGGGCTTGCGCACCGTGGCGGTGTATTCGGACGCCGACCGCGAGGCGCTCCACGTGCGCCTGGCCGACGAGGCGCTGCGCATCGGCCCGCCGGCCGCGGCGGAGAGCTACCTGAGCATCGACGCGATCCTCGCCGCGGCGAAGAAAAGCGGCGCGGAGGCGATCCATCCCGGCTACGGCTTCCTCTCCGAGAACGAGGATTTCGCCGCCGCGTGCAAGGCGGCGGGCGTGGTCTTCGTCGGCCCGTCGCCCGAGGCGATCGCCGCGATGGGCGACAAGGCTGCCGCGAAGCGGCTGATGGAAAAGGCCGGCGTGCCGCTCGTGCCGGGCTACCACGGCGAGGCCCAGGATCCGAAGACACTGGAAAAGGAGGCGGCGCGCATCGGCTTCCCGGTGCTGATCAAGCCCTCGGCCGGCGGCGGCGGCAAGGGGATGCGGGTCGTCATGCAGAAAACTGCCTTCGCGCACGAGCTGGAGGCGTCCAAAAGAGAGGCCAAATCGTCCTTCGGCGACGAGCGGGTGCTGATCGAGCGATACCTCGAGCGCCCGCGCCACATCGAGATGCAGGTGTTCGGCGACTCACAAGGGAACGTCGTGCATCTTTTCGAGCGCGACTGCTCCGTGCAGCGGCGCCACCAGAAGGTGATCGAGGAAGCCCCGGCGCCCGGGTTCAAGAAAAGAGCCGAAATGGCGCAAGCCGCGGTCGCCGCCGCCAAGGCGATCGGCTACACCGGCGCGGGCACCGTGGAGTTCATCGCCGAGCAGGACGGCCGCTTCTACTTCATGGAGATGAACACCCGCCTGCAGGTCGAGCACCCGGTGACCGAGATGATCACCGGGCTCGATCTCGTCGAGCTGCAGCTGCGCGTCGCGGCGGGCGAGCCGCTGCCCTTCCGGCAGGAGGACGTGCGGCTTTCGGGCCACGCGATCGAGGCGCGTCTCTACGCCGAGGCGCCGGAGCAGGAGTTCCGGCCCTCCACCGGGCGACTGGTGCATGTCGCTTTCCCGGCGGGCGCGCGCGTCGACACCGGGGTCGAGACCGGCTCCGAGATCAGCGCCTGGTACGACCCGATGATCGCCAAGCTGATCGTGCATGCCCCGGACCGCGCCGCCGCGACGTCGCGCCTGGCCGCTGCATTGCGCGATACGCGGATCGTCGGCGTCTCGAACAATGTCGAGTTCCTGCGCCGCATCGTCGAAAGCCGCGCCTTCGGCGCCGCCGAGCTCGACACCGGGCTGATCGAGCGCAACCGCGATGTCCTCTTCCCCGAGCGCGCTCCGCTCCCGGAAGAGGTGCTGACGGCGGCGGCCCTGGCGGAGCTTGCGCACGAGGAGCGAACGGCGCGCGCCCGCGCGGCGGCTTCCGGCGACCCGCACTCGCCGTGGCACGAGGTCGACGGCTGGCGCCTGAACGAGGAGTCGCATCATGACTTCACCTTCGTGCACGAGGGCGCGGAGCACCGCGTGCGCATTCCCTTCCCGCCTCCGCCCGCTCCCAAGGCCGTGACCGTGCGCAACGGCCGCGCATGGCACGTGTTCCGCGACGGCACGCGCTGGGAGCTCGCGCTCAAGGACGAGCTGGCCGGCCTCGACGTCGACGCGGGCAGCGGCTCGCTCGCCGCGCCGATGCCGGGACGCATCGCCAAGCTGATGGTCGAGCCCGGCGCGAAGGTCGAGAAGGGACAGCCGCTCCTCATCCTCGAAGCGATGAAGATGGAGCACACCATCGCCGCGCCCGCCGACGGCACGGTGCGCGAGATCCACTACGCCGCCGGCGAGCAGGTTCTCGAGGGCGCGGAATTGATCACCCTCGAATGAACGCGCGCGTGCGCATCGTGGAAGTCGGGCCGCGCGACGGGCTGCAGAACGAGCCGCGCGAGGTGCCCACCGCGGTCAAGCTCGAGCTGATCGAGCGGCTCGCCGACGCCGGCTTGCCGGCGGTCGAGGCCACCGCGTTCGTGTCGCCGAAGTGGATCCCGCAGATGGCCGACCACACCGAGGTGCTGGAGCGCCTGCGCCGGCGGCCGGGCGTCGATTACCCGGTGCTCGCGCCCAACCTCAAGGGCTTCGAGGCTGCGCGCGCCGCCGGCGCGCGCGAAGTGGCGATCTTCGGCGCCGCGTCCGAGTCGTTCTCGAAGAAGAACATCAACTGCTCGATCGCCGAGTCGCTCGAGCGGTTTCGCCCGGTGGCGGCGGAAGCGAAAAAGCATGGGATCAAGGTGCGCGGCTACGTTTCCTGCGTCCTCGGCTGTCCCTACGAAGGCGAGATCGCGCCGCAGCGCGTCGCCGACGTGGCGCGCGCGCTCTACGAGATGGGTTGCTACGAAGTCTCGCTCGGCGACACCATCGGCACCGGCACGCCCGGGAAGACGCGCGCGATGATCGAGGCCTGCGCGGAGCACGTGCCGCTCGACAGGCTCGCCGGCCACTACCACGACACCTACGGCCAGGCGCTCGCCAACATCTACGCCTCGCTCGAGCTCGGCGTGCGCACCTTCGACGCTTCGGTGGCCGGCCTGGGCGGCTGCCCCTATGCCGCCGGCGCCTCGGGCAACGTTGCCACCGAGGACGTCGTGTACCTGCTCGACGGCATGGGCTTCGAGAGCGGCGTGAGCCTCCGCAAGCTGGTCGAGATCGGACGGTGGATCTGCGGCGTGCTCGGGCGCGAGCCCTCCTCCAAGGTCAACAAGGCCTTCAAGGCGAAATGAACTCGCCCTGCGTGAAGGTCTGCCAGATGGACCCGGCGCGCGGGCTGTGCCTCGGCTGCGCGCGCACGCTGGACGAGATCGCGCGCTGGGCTCAGATGAGCGACGCCGAGCGCGAGGGCATCCTCGCCGCGCTGCCGGCGCGCAAGTCAGATGTCCTTGAAGTTCCCGTGCCGCCCCTTGCCTGAGGCGAAGCGCGCGGCGCCGGCGGCGCCTTCGGCCTTGAAGGTGGGAATGCCGTTGTACCACTCCTTGCGCATCGCCTCGCGGATCGAGAGCCCTTGCTGCGCATAGACCGAGCGCCGGTCGGCACGCATGCAGGCCTGCGGGAAGCGCGCGATCTCGTGCGCCATGCTTTCTGCGAATTCGCGCGACTTGCCCTGCGGCACGACGTGCTCGCACGCGCCGATGCGCAGCGCCTCCTCCGCCGGCACCTTGCGGCCGGTCAGGATGATCTCCATGGCGCGCCCCACGCCGACGATGCGCGGCAGGCGCACCGTGCCGCCGTCGATGAGCGGCACGCCCCAGCGCCGGCAATAGACGCCGAAGTAGGCCGACTCTTCCATCACGCGCACGTCGCACCAGAGCGCGAGCTCGAAGCCGCCCGCCACCGCGGGCCCCGCCACCGCGGCGATCACCGGCTTGTCGAGCTCGAGCCGCGTGGGCCCGAGCGGCCCGCGCGGGATCGCGTTGCGGTCGTCGAGCGGATAGTCGATCTCGTGGATCTGGTCGGTGTTCTCCAGCAGCGAGGCCCCGTACTTGAGGTCCCAGCCGGCGCAGAACGCGCCGCCCTCGCCCCAGAGCACCGCGACCGCCGCCTGCGGGTCTCTGTCAAAGCTTTCAAAGGCGGAAACGAGCGCGTCCGCGCTCTCCGGGTCCATCGCGTTGCGCGCCTGCGCGCGCGAATGAATCACCGTCCACACGCGTCCCTTCTTCTCGATCCTCACCGCCATGGCCGCCTCCGTTGACTTCTATTTCGATTTCGTCTCGCCGTATTCCTATATCAGCCTGCACCGGCTGAAGGAATTTTCTCATCCGGTAATTTACAAGCCGGTGCTCTTCGCGGGCCTGCTCAACCACTGGGGCCAGAAAGGCCCGGCCGAGATTCCCGCCAAGCGCCGCTGGACCTATCGCTGGTGCACCTGGTGGGCGAAGGACCTCGGCATACCGTTGCGCTTTCCCGCCGAGCATCCGTTCAACCCGCTCCAGCACCTGCGCCTCGCGCTAGCGTGCGGCAGCCGCCCGGAGGCGGTCAAACGCATTTTCGAGTCGATCTGGACGAGCGGCGGGAATGCCACTGATCCGCAGCGCTTCGAGGCGCTGTGCCGCGAGCTCGGCGTCGGCGCCGAGCAGCTCGCCGCAGCCAAGGATCAGCTGCGGAAGAACACCGACGAGGCCGCCGCGCGCGGCGTGTTCGGCGTGCCGAGCTTCGTCGTGGGGGACGAAGTGTTCTGGGGCGCGGACTCGGTCGAGTTCGTGAAGGCCTACCTGAAAGACACCGCGGTGCTGCAGAACGAGGAAATGCGGCGCGTAGATGCCCTCCCCGTGGGCGCGGCCCGCAAGGCCTAGCCCTTCTTCGCCTTCAGCTCCTCGACCCGGCGCTTCGCCTCGCCGGCGAACGCGCCCTGCGGAAACTGCTCGAGATAGATCCCGACCTCGTCGGGGTCGTCGCTTTCCTTGACGCCGTCCCAGAGCTCCTTTTCCGCTTCGGTTGGCCCTTGCGAGCGCGGCGCGGCCGGCGCGATCTTGCCCGATACCGGCAGCGGGTAGGGGGCCTCGCCCGGCGCCTCGGGCGGCTTGCCCTTGGCGATGCGCTCCAGCGCCTCGGCAAAAGCCTTGGCCGTCGGGTAGCGCTTGTCGGGCTCCTTGGCCATCGCACGCGCGACGACCCGATCGATGTCGGGCGGGATCTGCACCAGGGTCGACGGCCAGGGCGGCTCCTCCTGGATGATCTTCACCGTAAGCGCGAAGCCGGTGCCCTCGAACGGCTTCTTCATCGTGAGCATCTGGTAGAAGAGGACTCCCGCCGAGAAGATGTCGGTGCGCCGGTCGATGGTCTGCCCCTGGATCTGCTCCGGCGACATGTACGACGGCGTGCCGATCACCGCGCCCGCGCGCGTCGCTTCGCCGAGGTCGGCGCCCGGATCGGTGACGCGCGCGACGCCGAAATCGGCCAGCTTGCAGTGGCCGCGCGAATCGAGCATGACGTTGGCCGGCTTGATATCGCGGTGGATGACGCCCGCCTCGTGGGCGAAATGCAGCGCATCGAGCAGCTCGCCCATCACGCGGAAGATGCTCTTGAGGTCGAGGCCCTCGCCCGAGTCGAAGCGGTCCTTGAGCTCCTTGCCCTCGATGTACTCCATCACGATGTAGGCGAGCTCGCCCTCGGTGCCGAAGTCGTAGACCTGCACGATGTTGGCGTGGTTGATGCGCGCCACCGCATGCACCTCGCGCTTGAAGCGCATCTCGTAGTGCTTGGCGGTCGCCTCGTCGAGGTTGCGCGTGAGGATGGTCTTGATCGCGACGCGGCGGTTGAGCGTGGGATCGAGCCCGTCGTAGACGAGCCCCATCGCGCCCTTGCCGAGCACGCCCTTGATCTGATAGCGCCCGAGCGACTTGATCTCGGCCATGTCAGGCGTACTTGCGCAGGTCCTCGATGACCTTGCCATCGTTGGCCAAGCTGCCGGCGGCGAGGAGCTCGACTTCGCCGCGCAGCTGGGTCACGTCCCGGATGGACGCGACGATAGCGTCCTTCAGGCCGGCCGGCGACCGGGATATTTCACACTTGAGCGTCATCCGGTCGTTGCCGGCCTCGCCTTCGACCACCAGCCGGGCGCGCACGATCTCGGGATGGCGCCGCACGATGTCGGCGACCTGGCGCGGGGTGACGAACATGGCGCGCACCTTGGTGCTCTGGTCGGCGCGCCCCATCCAGCCCCGGATGCGCACGTTGGTGCGACCGCACGGGCTCTTGCCCGGCAGCACCGCCGACAGGTCCCCGGTCGCGAAGCGGATCAGGGGATAGTCCTTGTTGAAGCTCGTGATCACCACCTCGCCGACCTCGCCCGGTTCGACCGGCTCGCCGGTGCCGGGGCGCACGATCTCGAGGATCAGCGCCTCCTCGAGGATCATGCCATCGGTCGGCGCCCCGTCCGGACCGAGCGATTCATAGGCGATCACGCCGAGATCCGCGCTGCCGTACATCTGGGTCACCGAAATTCCGCGCTCCGCCAATGTTTTTCTCAGCGCAGGCGGCAGATACTCGGCGCCGACCTGCGCACGCCTGAGCGACGAGATGTCCGCCTTGAGCTCGTCGGCCTTCTCGACGATGAGTTTCAGGAACGAGGGGGTGCCGACGTAGCCCGTGACCGCGAGGTCGCGGATCGCCGCCACCTGCATCTCGGTCTGGCCGGTGCCGGCCGGGACCACCGTGCAGCCGAGCGCCAGCAGCCCCGATTCGAGCATCGAGCCGGCGGGCGTGAAGTGATAGGCAAAGGTGTCGATGACGCGCTCGCCCGCGCGGAAGCCGCCGGCGAAAAGCCCGCGCGCCGAGCGCCACCAGTCGCGCCCGCGGCCCTCGAGATCGTAGGTCGGACCGGGGGAGACGAAGAGCTTCGCGAGCTTCGCCACCGGCGTGGCGTTCAGCCCGCCGAGCGGCGGCAGCGCCTTCTGCAGGGCGGAAAGCTCCGATTTGCGCGTCACGGGCAGTCGGGCCAGCGCCTTCCTCGAGTTCACCTTCGCCGCCTTGACGCCTTTCAGGATGCGGGCGAAGCCCGGGGCGTTCTTCTGCGCGTGCGCGACCAGCTTCGGCAGCGCCGCCATCAGCGCCTTCTCGCGCGCAGACGGCGCGCGGGTTTCCAGCCTGTCGTAGTGCTTCAAAGCCAACGCTTGCGGCGGCGGTAGGACTTCACGTCGCGGAAGCTCTTGCGTCCTGCAGTCGAGAAGCCGAGATAAAACTCCTTCACGTCCTCGTTCTGCGCGAGCGAGGCGGCCTCGCCGTCCATCACCACGCGCCCGTTTTCCAGGATGTAGCCGTAGTCGGCGTACCTGAGCGCGATGTTGGTGTTCTGCTCCGCGAGCAGGAAGCTCACCTTCTCGTTGCGGTTGAGGCTGCGCACGATCTCGAAGATCTCCTCCACGAGCTGCGGCGCGAGGCCCATCGACGGCTCGTCGAGCAGGATGGTCTGCGGGCGCGCCATCAGCGCGCGCCCGATCGCGGTCATCTGCTGCTCGCCGCCAGAGGTGTAGCCCGACTGCGAGTGGCGCCGCTCCTTGAGGCGCGGGAAGTAGCTGTAGACCTTTTCGAGCTCCTCGCGTATGCCAGCTCCGATGTAACCGCGCGTATAGGCGCCGGTGAGCAGGTTCTCCTCCACCGTGAGGTGCTGGAAGCAGTGGCGGCCTTCCATCACCTGGCAGATGCCGCGCCTGACCAGCTCGGCAGGATTGAGACGGTCGATGCGCTGGCCCTTGTAGAGGATCTGTCCCTTGGTCACGTCGCCGCGCTCGGCGCGCAGCAGGTTCGAGATCGCCTTGAGCGTGGTGGTCTTGCCGGCGCCGTTGGCGCCCAGCAGGGCGACGATGCTGCCTTCCTGGACGTCGAGCGACACGCCCCTCAGGACGAGGATCACGTGGTCGTAAATGACCTCGATGTTCTGGATCGCCAGCAGCGCCTGCGTGGCCATTTGCGCTCCCTAAAAAAAGAACGGCGGACACGCAGCCCGCCGTTCTTTCGACCGCGCAAGGCGGCTACATCGAGTCCTTCCCGCAATCGCGCGGCTGGATGCCCTTTTCCTTCGCGTACTGGGCGGCGTCGGCCTCGACCTTGGCGCGCACCAGCTTGCGGTCGGGCTCCATCCAGTCGGTGAGCACCTTCCACTTGGTGCCGTCCCACTGCTGGAACTTGACCAGGCCCGAGCCCTCGTGGTCCATGCAGGAGACCTTGAGCGGCGGCATCAGGCCGACGGCGCCGAGCTCCTTCAGGCGCTTGTCGTCGATGTTCAGGTGCTCGATGCCCCAGCGCATCTGCTCGCCGGTGATCGGCTTGCCCTTGCCGAACTTGGCCTGCGCGTTGCGGATCGCCTCGACCGTGACGATGCCGGCCACCACGCCGCGGGTGTGGTAGATCGAGCCGAAGCGCGACTTGTCCTCGAACTCGCCCTTGCCCTTGTCGTAGACGAATTTCTTGATGTCCCGCATCACGCCGAAGTCCGAGCCCGGCAGGTTGAAGCCCGCCGAGATGTAGCCCTTGGCCGCCGAGCCGGCGGGCAGCACGTCTTCTTCCGCGCCCGACCACCACACGCCGACGATCTTCTCGCGCGGGTAGCCGATCTTGGCCGCCGCCTTCAGCGCGGTGGGGTTCATCACGCCCCAGCCCCACAGGATCACCCAGTCGGGCTTGAGCTGCCGGATCTGCAGCCACTGCGCCTGCTGCTCGTTGCCGGGGTGCGGCACGGCGATGGTGGTGAGCTCGTAGCCGTACTGCTTGGCCATGTCGGTAAGGACCGGGATCGGCTCCTTGCCGTAGGCCGAGTCGTGGTAGACGAGCACCAGCTTCTTGCCCTTCCACTTGTCCATGCCGCCCATCTTCTGGCCCATGTACTTCACCATCACCGTGGCCTGCGACCAGTAGGTCGTGATCAGCGGGAAGATGTACGGGAAGACGCGCCCGTCGGCCGCCGAGGTGCGGCCGTAGCCCATGGAGATCACCGGGATCTTGTCCGCGGTCGCCTTCTCGATCAGCGAGTACGTGATGCCGGTCGACAGCGGGTGGATCACCGTGGCGCCCGTCGGCCCCTTGGTCTTCGAGCGCTCGTAGCACTCGACGCCGCGAGCGTTGTTGTACTCGGTCTCGCACTTCTCCCAGGTGAGCTTGACGCCGTTGATGCCGCCGTCGCGCTCGTTGATCATCTGCATGTAGTCGATGATTCCGCCGCCGAAGCCCGAGCCGCCCGGCGCGTAGGGACCGACCCAGTAGAAATTGGTCGGGACGAACTGCTCTTTCTGTGCGCTGGCGGCGCCCGCGAACGCGAGCGCAGCGAGTGCGGCAAAAGCGATGGTCCGTTTCATGGCAGTCCTCCTCCTAAAGGCCTGATCCGAATAGCGGAAGGGCAGTATACCCATTAATGCGGAAATGGCCATAGGCGCAGCTTCTCCTTGGCCACCTGCCACAGGCGCGCCAGGCCGGCGGGCTCGACGATCAGGAAAAAGATGATCAGGCCGCCGAAGATGATCGCCTCGGTATTGGATACCACGGCGTGCGGCATCTCGATGCCGAGCAGGTTCTCGATCCATTTCGAGGCGAGGTTGAGGAAGATCGGGAAGAGCGTGATGAACGCCGCGCCGAGGAACGAGCCGAGGATCGAGCCGGCGCCGCCGATGATCAGCATGAAGAGAATCCGGAACGACAGGTCGAGCGTGAAGGCCTCGGGCTCGACGGTGCCCAGATAGGTGTAGGCGTACAGAGCGCCGGCGACGCCGCAGTAGAACGAGCTGATCGCGAAGGCGAGCAGCTTGGTCTTCATCATCGGGATGCCGATCACGCTCGCGGCCACGTCCATGTCGCGCACCGCCATGAAGGCGCGCCCGGTCTCGCTGCGCATCAGGTTCTTGGCCGCAAGCGCCATCACCGCGACGACCGCGAGGGTCAGGAGGTATTTCGCCGCCGGGGTGCTGACCGGATAACCCAGGATCACGATGCTCTGGGCGGTGATGACGCCGGACGAGCTGTAGTTCGAGAACCAGCCGACGCGGTTCAGCGCCCAGAGCACGAAGAACTGGCAGGCGAGCGTCGCCACCGCGAGGTACAGGCCCTTGATGCGCAGGCTCGGCAGGCCGAAGACGATGCCGACCGCCGCGGCGCACAGCCCGCCGATGACGAACGCGCCGAGGATGGGCATGTGCGGGATGCGCAGCATCGCGTTGTAGGCCATGAACGCGCCCACGCCCATGAACGCCGCGGTGCCGAGGGAGAGCTGGCCGGCGTAGCCGGTGAGGATGTTGAGGCCGAGCGTGGCGAGCGCGAGGATCAGGAACGGGGTGATGAGCGCGGACAGCCAGTACTGGTCGCCCACCAGCGGCACGACGACGAACGCCAGCACCAGCAGCGCGAGCACGCCGACGCGGTCCTGCAGGATCGGGAAGATCTGCAGGTCCTGCGCGTAGGTCGACTTGAACTGTCCGGCTTCCCTGTAGAGCATGGCGGGGCGTTTTCCTATACGCGGTCGATGTGCTTCTCGCCGAACAGGCCCTCGGGCCTGACCAGCAGGAAGAGCAGCGCGACGATGTAGGCGAACCAGCTCTCGATGCCGCCGCCCACATAGGGCCCGAGGTAGACCTCGGCCACCTTCTCGCTCGCGCCGATGATCAGGCCGCCGACGATCGCGCCGAGGATCGACTCGAAGCCGCCCAGGATCAGCACCGGCAGCGCCTTGAGCGCGGTGAAGGTCAGCGCGTACTGGACGCCGTTCCTCACGCCCCACATGAGCCCCGCGACCAGCGCCACGAAGCCGGCCGTGGCCCAGACGATCGCCCAGATGTGCTGCAGCGGGATGCCCACCGCGAGCGCCGCCTGGTGGTCGTCGGCGACCGCGCGCAAGGCGCGGCCGATGCGCGTCTTCTGGAACAGCACGGCGAGGACGGCCACCAGCACGCCCGAGACGAAAGCGGCGAACAGGTCAAACTGGCTGATGTTGATGTTCCAGCGCTGCGACAGCCACTCGATCGGCACGTCGGGAATGCCGAGCTCGAGGCCGTGCGGCTGCGAGCCCCACATGAGCTGCGACACGCCCTCGAGCACGAAGGTGAGGCCGATGGTCGCCATCAGCAGCGTGATGGGCGGCTGGTTGACCAGCGGGCGCAGCACGACGCGCTCGG
>JADMIO011113626.1_pt1 | contig 14491 bp, 12 predicted proteins | sample 8958161 | NCBI WGS metagenome assembly JADMIO01 (sample SAMN16585339, study PRJNA669376) | soil metagenome | isolation source: Crop rotation soil | place: USA: Cullars Rotation, Alabama | collected 2011 | reverse complement strand
CGTCATTCCACAGTTCGCAAAGAAGGGCGTCACCTACACGCATCGAGCCGGTGACCCGACTCTGACCATGTTCGCCGATCGCGAGAAGGTGCAGCAGATCATCGTCAATCTGCTGGCCAATGCGGTCAAGTTCACACCGGCCGGCGGATCGGTGGAGCTCGAGTGGAGAGTCGAAGACGATCACGTGACGGTTCGTGTCCGTGATACCGGTTCGGGCGTGCCGGAAGAAAAGATCGAGGAGATTTTCGAGCCCTTCGTGCAGGTTCGCGCGCCCGGGTCGTTACCGAGCGGCGGAACGGGTCTGGGTCTCGCAATCAGTCGAGATCTCGCACGCGCCATGGGCGGTGACGTCCGCGCGACGAGTCGTCTCGGTTCCGGTTCGGTCTTCACCGTCACGCTGCCGCTGCGCAAGCGTCCAACCAAGCTTTCAGCACCCGCGACCGAGAATTAGCTTTCGGATGCGCGCGTAAACCGCACCGAAAGAGGGGGCTTACTTGCAACGGCACTCCACCGCGGAGCTCTTCGACCTCGTAGAAGACAGCTCCGTTTTCATCAAGCAGGACTGGAACTCCTACACCAGGGAAGACCACGAAGTCTGGGGCATTCTTTACGAGCGCCGGATGGGTCAGCTGCGAAAGAATGGCAGCCGCATCTTTCTCAAGGGCGCTGACACGATCGGCCTCAAGAGAGAGACGGTGCCGGACCTTGCGGAGGTCAATCGGCGACTCGCCCCCCCGACGGGTTGGGAGGCCGTGCCGGTGAACGGATACATACCGGCCAAAGCATTCTTCCAGTGTCTGTCGCTAAGAAAGTTTCCCACCACTGTCACCATCAGAAAGCGCGACCAGCTCGACTACCTGCCTGAGCCCGACATTTTCCACGACGTATTCGGGCACGTTCCACTCCACGCCGATCCCGTTTTCGCCGATTTTCTGCAGCACTACGGCCAGGTTGCCGCCGCGGCGGAAAGCGAGGAAGACACTACGCGCATGGCGCGTCTGTTCTGGTTTACGGTGGAGTTTGGATTGATTCGGGAAGACGGGCAGGTGAAGGTTTACGGCTCCGGCCTCATCTCGTCGCACGGCGATGCGGCCAACGCGCTCGGCCCGAAGTGCGATCGACGCCCGTTTTCGCTCGACGCAGTATTCAATCAGCCCTTCGAGATCGATCACTTTCAGGATGTTCTGTTCGTGGTCGATTCATTCGACCAGTTATTCGAAGCGGTCGAAGAGGCGGGAAGGAGGATCGGGGTTCTTCGCTGAACCAGCTACACTCTTGCTTTTGTAGCTCGCTCGCCGACGCCGGCGCGTAGGGCCGATTACGTCCGGAGTGTCTCTTAGTAGTTCGACGCCCGGACGCGGTCGAGCAGGGTGATCAGCGAATCGAGCTCGGACGGCGGTAGCACCGCGACAGCCTGTGCGTCCCACCGGTTCACCGGATCATCCAACTCTTTCAGCAAATCGAGACCTTTCGGCGTGATCCGACAGAATACGCGACGTCGATCCTTGGGGCAGGGAGTTCGTGCGACGAGTCCCTTGCGCTCGAGTCGGTCGACGAGGCGGGTCACACCCGGAGTCTGCTCGATCATTCGCTCGCCGATGCTCAATGTCGGCAGCCCGTCTGGTCCGGCGCCGCGCAGAATGCGCAGCACGTTGTATTGCTGTGGCGTGATGCCGTGAGGCTCGATCACCTGCGCCAGGCTGCGCTTCACGGCGTCGGCTGTGCGCAGTAGGCCGAGCGTCGCTTGTTGCTCGCGAGAGCGGAACGTTTCGGGCGGTTTCGGTGGATGCGGGTTTTGCGCGGACGCCATAGCTCAGAGTCTATAAATGACTCGGACATTGAGCAAGCAAATGGTAACGCCGGCGGCGCAATTGGCGTTGATGGCGTGGTTTAGGCTCTTATGCATGGACCCGATTCTACATTTACGCGGTACGAGGCGCTTTACTTGCCATAACGGTGTATCAAGACTTCGACTGAAATGCCTTCCAACTGACTGAGGTCACTGATGCAGGGTAAGAGGTCTGCTCAAATTTTCGACGCGTCGAAGATCGGTACGCCGCGATCCATTGCGCGCGTTACCGTCGCGCTTCTATCGATCGGCGCCGCCGCCTGTGGTGATTCGTCAGGGCCAGGTGTGGGTGGCCTGTCGACGCTCGTCGTCCAGCCGACGAGCGGTTTGACGGCGCTGGCCGGCACCACAATCTCGACGCCAATTGTCATCACGCCGCAAGACGCGTCTGGCCACGTGGTCCCCAACGAACACGCGACGTTTACCGTGACAGCCGGTGGCGGCACCATCGCGAACACCACCGGACAGACCAACCCCGACGGCAGCATCACGGCACCAGCCTGGACATTGGGAAAGAGTGCGGTGCCGCAAACCCTGCAGGTCACGGTCGGCGATAAAACGACAACGATCGACGCGACGGTACAGACTGCTTATAGGATCGAAATTCGCTTTTTCGGGCGGACCCTGCCGCAAACGCAGCAGGCATTATTCACAACTGCTTCAGCGCGGTTGCTTGGCGCGATTGTCGGGTCAGTCCCCGACGTTAATCTGGACGGCGCCGATCCAGCCGCGTGTGGGGTCACTGGCCAGGCGGTCTTGTCGGGATCCTTCACGGGAGTGCTGATATACGCATCGATCGATTCCATCGACGGGCGTGGGCAAACCCTGGCGCAGTCGGGCCCCTGCTACATTCGCACTGACGATGCGGGTAACTCGGATTATCGGACAGCCGTCGGTGTGATGCAGTTCGACTCGGCCGATATCGGAAGTTTGACGGCCAGTGGAGGCCTGCAGCAAGTCGTTACGCACGAAATGATGCATGTGCTCGGCTTTGGCAGCTTTTGGAGATCTGATGCGAAGAATCTCCTCGTCAATGAAGGTACGCCGACGGTCGCGTACATTGGTGCTGGAGGAATTGCCGGCTGCAAAAGCATTGGTGGCAACATCACCTGCGCCAACTCGGTCCCGGTCGAGGGAACCCAGGGAGGCGACGGCACGATTGACGGTCACTGGCGGGAGAGCACGTTCGGAAGCGAGCTGATGACGGGGTTTCTCAACATCGGCAACAATCCCTTCAGCGCGATGAGCATCCAGTCCATGCAGGACCTCGGTTATGGTGTCAACACCGCCGCCGCGGATACTTACCGGCTTCCTGCTGGCTCGATTCGGGCTTCGGCGAATGTTCTCACGGGCGTGGGACCGAGCGGCTCGCCAGTCAAGTGGGAGCGACCTTTGGGTGTGCGACCGCGCAAGCTTCCGACGATGGGCTTTCCCATCACGCCACGAGGATGAGAATGAGGAGAATCATGGCGATGATGACGCTGTCGCTCGGTACGCTGGCGGCGGGGTGTACTCAAACCGGCGGTTCGACCAAAGAGGCCTCGACCTTCGATTCGAGCGCGTCTTCCGCGGTGTCCGTGCCTGCACAGGCAACGACCCCGAGCATGGCACAACCCACGACAGCGCAACCGCCGGCGCCCATCACAAAAGCCGGTGGGTCCTCCACTGTCAAATCGTCGCCTATCTCCACGACGAAAGCGAAGACGACGACGAGTGGGGTACACACTGCAGACACGGGCAACATCATCGGACATGACAGCATCATCCGCTTCCCGATCCGTCGTCTGCCGACCGCTACTTCTACCACTCCGCGCCGCTGACGCCGCTTCAGTCGTCTGTTTAATAGCTCTCAGAGATAATTTGTGAATTCTGGTATGCGACTAGCCGATCGCCGATCGCTCCAACTGCTCGTGCTCGCGGTTGTTATGACAACCGCGGCGTGCAGCGACAACACTGGACCCTTGCCTACCTGCATCCGGGCCAGCGCGACCGTCGCATCGAATTTCAGCATCGGATCAACCCTGCGTGCGCCGGCAACGGCGCCCCTCGAGATTGCCTCCAGTGATCTGGGCGCGATCAGCGCGGGCGAAGTAAAGGTCCTGGACGCCGGACAGGCTGCGGGAGGACTGCAGTTTCCATCGGGCACCACCGACCGCAACTACTTGATCGTGGTCGGGAACACGGACCCGCAGCACGACGCTGAAGCGAGTTACGTCGTCACCGCAAATCAGGTCGCGGGCGCCGCCGCAACCCGCGTCGGAGGATTCAGCTCTTTCACCTCGCCGACTCCGGCACGAATAGCACACGCGCGGCTGCCGGTGGACGCGCCCTCGATCGCGCACTCGAAACAAAGAGCGATGGAAGAGAAAATCCGCGCTTTCGAACGACAGAATCTCGAGCTGAAAGCCTCGAGTGTCGCGCGCGTAGACGATCAGGCGTCGACGCGTAGCAGCGTTCAGGCGTCGGTGCAGTGTGGACTGTCGGTGGGCGATACGTTCCTGATAAAAATCCCGAACGCGGCCACCACCGACCTGTGCAACAACTTCACCCCCACCAGGGCAGTCGTCGCGGCAGTCAGCCGGAAAGCCATCATTGCCGTCGACACTCTGGATGGTGACTACAGGACAGTATTCCCGTCGACGGTCTTGAATGCGCTGGCCGACGAGTTCGATAACATCACCTATCCGACCGATAGCGCCTACTTCAATACGCCGTTGGACATGGACGAAAACGGCCACGTGATCATGGTGTTTACCGGCCAGATCAACAAACTCACGCCTCCCAATACGCCAGGCAGCTACGTGGGAGGCTTTTTCTTCGCCGGGGACCTGTTTCCGACTACGGGAAAGAAGAAGGGCACGTTCTGCCCCGAGAGCAACCGCCGAGAAATTTTTTACATGTTGTCACCCGATGCTACGGCAAGGTTCGGCAACGTGCGTTCTCCAGCGGCAGTGCAGCAGATAACTCGCGGTACGATTGCGCACGAGTTCCAGCATATGATCAACGCCGGCAACCGCTTCGTAAATCCGGCGGTCAGCAACTTCGAGGCTACGTGGCTGGATGAAGCGCTCGCCCATTTCGCTGAGGATGCTGTTGGTCGGGCAGTGCGCGGTTTCGGAGATCTCCAAACGCTCACCTTCAATGACATCTTGCCCTGCTCGCCTTGTGCGCAGTCGAACGACTTCGAGGCGTTTTTCCACCAGAACCTCGGCCGGCTCACTTATTGGATGCAGGAGCCCGACAAATTTGCACCTACGAGTAAGATGGCGGACACGAGCCTGGCAGTGCGCGGCGCCGCCTGGGCATTGGTCCGCTATGCTGCCGACAACTACTCTGGCGGCGCGCCGCGCGCGCTGACGCGGAAACTCGTTGCCGGACCGGACACCGGCGTAGTGAACCTGACGGCTGCAACGGGCGCAAGTGTCGACACGCTGATCGCTGGCTGGCTAATCTCGATGTATGCAGATCATCGTGGCATCGCCGGACTGGCCCCGAAGTATGAATACAAGTCCTACAACTTTCAGAGCGTGATGCCTCCGGTAGCCAAGGACTTGCTGAACCTGCAGAGTGAGATATATCCGCTGACGGTGCGCGCCATTGGCAGCGGCAGCGACAACATCCCGGCCACGAATCGCTCGGGGAGCGGGACGTATTACATCCTGTCTGTGCCCGCGGGCTCAGGGACGAAGACTGTCAGGGTCCTGGATCCTTCCGGCACAGACGCGAACTACCCGGGCGAACACGTCTACGTGCTGCGTCTGAACTAGACGTCGCGAAGCGCGGCGATGGGCGTCTCGCGGAACACGTCCCGTCCGGCGAGCAAGCCGATCAGCAACGTCAGCCCGATGACCACGAATGCGATACCGAGCACTGGTCCAATCGGGGTTCCGAACGGCGTCTTGAAAATGAAGCGGACCACTGCCCAACCCCCCGCCAGTGACAACAGCATCCCGGTCAATCCACCCAGCAGACCGAGCAGCGAGTACTCGGCGAGCAAAATGCGCGCGATTTGACCGCGGGTCGCGCCGAGGGTTTTGAGCAGCACACCTTCACGTACGCGCGCGCGCCGTGTCGCCGCGACCGCACTGAACAAAACCGGAATGGCGACCGCGAGGCTGAACAGGGCGATGAAACGAATCGCCAGGGATACACGACTAACGATCTTGTCCACTGTCTTCTTGATTGCGGTCAGATCGAGACTGGAAACGTTCGGGAATCGATTGACGACCGCGCGCTGAAGCAACGGCACGGCGTTCGGATCTTTCACCTGTGCCAACAGGATGTATTGATTCGGTGCGCCGCGCAGGACGGGTGGCGGGAAGACAACGAAGAAGTTCGGCTCGAAGCGCGTCCAAATCACCTTGCGCAGACTGGTAATGCGCGTTGGGATATCGACTCCCTGCACGTTCCACGTTATGACATCGCCGAGTTTAACCTTGAGCTCCTCGGCGATGCCGTCCTCCAGTGAGATCTCACCGGTGTCGCGCTGCTGCTTTAGCGAACTGTCGCTGAACCACTTGCCGGCTGTAATCGTTTCGCTCGCCGCCGGCTTATCGCGATAAGTCGAGCGAAACTCGCGACGCAACGCCCAGCCGGCCCGACCGCCGCGTTGTCCGGAGACCGGCGTCATTTCGGCCACGCTCTTCCCGTTGATTGCCGAGATGCGCATTGTCACCACCGGCGCCGTCTGCACCACGTCGTAATGATTCGCGCGAATGATCGAGTCGACGCCGGTGGCCTGATCCTGTTGCACGTCGAAGAAGACGACGTTGCCGCGCGCTTCAGCCGCCGCGGTGGTAAAGCGGCGCAAAATGTTGTGCTGAACGAGATAAAGCGTACTGACGAGAAAAGCACCGAAACCCAGCGCGAGCACGACTGCACGCGTCTGATTTCCGGGGCGATAAAGGTTGGCGACACCCTGGCGAACGACGTACGGCCACCGGGTGCGAAGTGCCTTTCGTGCCGCCCACGACAGAAGCCCAGCGCTGAGGGCGAGCGCGAGAATGGCGACACCCGTCGCGGCGCTCATGCTGAACGCCTGCTTCGCGGTATTGGCCCGTGTCAGAGCGATGCCGACCACGCTCATCACCAGCGCGGCGTTCACCATGAGGCGTGGCGCGTCGCTCCAACGCATGCGCAGAACATCCACGTCGGTGTCCCGACGCAACGTTTGCAGCGGTGAGACGTTCCGCAGCGCAAGAAGCGGCCGCAACGCAAAAACCAGCGCGATCCAGCCGCCGACTGCCAGTCCAGTAAAGACCGCCGATGGAACCAGCGACACGTGCACATCGACAGGGAGAAAATCCTTCATCGCGTGCGGCAGAATGAATTGCACCGCGACCCCGAGCGCCGCGCCGACCGCCGCGCCGATCAATCCCATGCCGGCGGCCTGGGCGACGTAGATCGCCAACACCTGTCCACTCGACGCGCCCAGGCATCGCATGACGGCGACAGTGTCGATCTTGCGCTCGACGAAGGCGCGTACGCCGCTGGCAACGCCAATTCCCCCGAGCAGCAGCGCGACCAGCCCGACGATTCCAATGAAGTTTGAAAGATTCTCGATCGCGTCCGATGTTGCGGCTTCCGTCTGCGTCACCGTGCGAACGCGAATCTGTTCTTGAGTGAACGGTTTCCGGATCGGTTTGATGAACTTGTCCGGATCTGTTCCGGCGGGAAGCTTGGCGAGGACCGTCCGATCGGCGGTGCTGCCGAAAACGAGTAGCTGCGTTTCCGCGATGAACCGCGCTGGAATGAAGATGCGCGGCCCCAGCATCTCGGCGATGCCTGCCGCACCGGGCACGTCCTTGATCGATGCGATGATGGTGAAGGTGCCAAACCCCAGCTTCAGCGTATCACCAACGTGCGCATTCAGTGATGTGAGGAGCGAGGGATCGACGATCGCGTACGCGTTGTCCTGCAGCATCCGCCAGCGTCCGGCCGGCTCCGTCACGATGTTGCCGTAGAACGGATAGTTTCCTGTTACTCCGCGCACCTGGGCGAAGCGGGTGCCGGCGGTGCGCGGCACGACGGCCATCGATGGAAAGCTCGTGACACGCGCGAAGGACAGGCCGCGGCGGGAGAGCGAATCAAAGATCGAATCGATCGATGGCGGGATCGGCTTCGACGAATTGAACGAGATGTCGCCGCCCATCAACGCGCGCGACTGGTCTTTCACTGATTGCGTGATGTTTTCGGAGAAGGAATCGATCGCGACCAGTGCGGCGACGCCGAGCGATATCGACGACATGTAAAGCAGAAGTCGGCGTCGCGCGGTGCGACTCTCTCGCCAGGCGAGGCTCCAGATCTTGCGCGAAAAAATCACGACGTGGCGATGCGGATTGGCTCAGCTCGGTTGTCAATCGCCACGACGGCAGCTCCGGTGTCTTCCACGACCGCGCCGTCGAGCAGCCTGATCATTCGCGATGCACGCGATGCGAGGTTGGAATCGTGGGTGACCAGAACGATGGTCGACCCCTCGTCGGCATTGAGATGATGCAGCAGATCGAAGATGCGCTGGCCGGTGGCGTGGTCGAGATTCCCGGTCGGCTCATCCGCGAAAAGAATCTTGGGAGAGTTGGCAAAAGCCCGGGCGATGGCGACGCGCTGTTGTTCGCCTCCCGAGAGTTGAGTCGGGAAGTGGTGGCCGCGACCGCTCAATCCAACGCGATTGATCAAATCCCGAGCACGCTCGGCGGCGCCGTCCGAGCCCCGCAGCTCGAGTGGCACCTGCACGTTTTCCAGCGCCGTCAGGGTCGGAATCAGCTGAAATGTCTGAAATACAAATCCGACTTTTTCGCCGCGCAGGCGCGCGCGGTCGTTCTCGGAAAGCTGAGTGAGATCCGACTCGTCGAGGAGCACAGTGCCGCGTGTCGGTGTATCAAGTCCGGCGAGCAGGCCGAGCAGGGTGGTTTTGCCGCTCCCGGAAGGTCCGACGATTGCCACGAATTCACCCTGTTCGATGGTGAACGAGACATCGCGCAAAACGGCGAGCTTCTGCCCGCCGCTCATGTATTCTTTCGTTACTTCACGAGCAATCAGCATGAATCAGGCGTCGGTAACAGACGATGTTCAAATACGGCGAATCTGGCGGTTGGTTGCGACTGGAGTGATCGCAGGAATCGTGGCGTGTGGATCGGGCTCGGCCGCGAACGTGCAAACTCAACAAACAACAGCAGAGTCGAAGAATAACATGGCAGCAGGGAAGTCATCGGCGGCACCCGCGGACACGTCTGCGAGCGTCGCGCGGTCAACGTCGGAAGAGCCGGCAGCGGCAACCGCTACCACGGCTCGGATGCCGGTCGTGCTCTTTTTTGGAACGAGTCTCACGGCCGGCTACGGTCTTAATCCCGACCAGGCATTTCCTGCCTTGATCGAGCAGAAGGCGCGCGCCGACGGCCTGCCGATCAAGGCAGTGAACGCCGGACTATCGGGAGAAACGACAGCGGGGGCCGTGCGACGGATCGACTGGGTGTTGCGCACGCCCGTGGATCTGGTGGTGATCGAAGCTGGCGCGAACGACGCGTTGCGCGGCCTTCCGACATCCGCGGCGAGAGCGAATCTGGAGCAGCTCATTTCAGCGGTGCGGCAGCGTCAGCCACAGGCGAAGATCGCGCTCGTGCAAATGGAGGCGCCGCCGAATTACGGAACCGCATACACGACCAGTTTCAGAAAGATCTACTCGGATGTCGCGTCGAAAGAGCGCCTGCCGCTACTTCCTTTCCTGCTCAACGGCGTTGCGGGAATCGCGCGTCTCAATCAAGCCGACGGCGTGCACCCAAACGTGACTGGCGAACGGATCGTTGCCGACAATGTGTGGAAGGCATTGAAGCCCATCGTCGCGCAGCTTGACCGAGGTGCAAAAAGCGGCTAAGTTTCAAGGCTACTTGCGTTTACGATCTTGTTTCGATCGACGCTGGAGCACCGTTTCCAGCGTCGATCTCTCGTTTCAGACCTCAGTTTCTGGATTATCGATATGGCAATGCCTGCCACTCAAATCCGTCGGGGAATGGTTCTCGTTTTTAACGGCGAGCCATGTCGCGTCGTCGAGTTCCGGCACCACACGCCTGGCAACCTGCGTGCGATGGTGCAGGCGAAGCTCAAGAACCTCCGCACCGGCAGCAACTTCGAGCACCGTTTCCGCGCCGCCGACACGATCGAGAAGGCGTCGATGGAGACCCACGAGCTCGAGTTCATGTACCAGGGCGGCACGACGTACCACTTCATGAACACCGAGAACTACGATCAACTGGAGATCGACGAAGAAGTTCTTGGTGACAACGCGCAGTGGATGCAGCCGGGGATGAAGATTCAGGCCGAGTACTACGATGGTCGAGTAATCGGCATCGATCTGCCGAACTCGCTGGTGCTGCAGATCGTCGATACCGCGCCGGTGATGAAGACGGCGACCAAGACAGCGTCGACCAAGCCGGCCAAGCTGGAGAACGGCGTGACGGTGAACGTTCCGGAGTTCGTCAGCACTGGTGAGAAGGTTCGTGTGAATCCTAACACCGGTGAGTACATGGATCGCGCGAAGTAGGAAAAAGGGGGTCGCCGCGCGTGATTGATTCACCAGTGGGGCGCGGTTAAGATGCAGGTCGGTTGATGGTGGCTGTAGCTCAATTGGTTAGAGCACCGGACTGTGGCTCCGGGGGTTGTGGGTTCAATTCCCATCAGCCACCCCTCAGAGTTCGAACAAGAAGGGAAACGGAGCCGCTGTTGTCAGCAGTGGCGGAATAGGTCCGTAGCTCAATTGGTAGAGCACCGGTCTCCAAAACCGGCGGTTGGGGGTTCGATTCCCTCCGGGCCTGTGCGGTTAGAGGTTAGCGGTTCGACGCTAGCTCAACTCGAAATCTGTTCGCAGCAGTTGATGTGTCCCAGAAGAGTGGCATTTGGCGCTATCGTCTAGGGGACTAGGACGGGGCCCTCTCAAGGCCCAAACACGGGTTCGAATCCCGTTAGCGCTATGAAGAACCCGCGCTTCGCACCCACGAAGTGCGGACAAGTGGATAGATCGGCCCCATCGTCTATCGGTTAGGACGGCACCCTTTCACGGTGCAGAGAGGGGTTCGATTCCCCTTGGGGCTATCGCGGGAGGCGAGGAGGCGGGAGGGGGGAGGCGCTGGCTGCTGCGAACGAAGTGCGACGGACTGACTGACAACCAGTTCGGGGTGGAAGGCGGAGTGAGGAAGGGGTTTGCGACCCCGACTCAAGAGTTGGGGCCGTAGCTCAGTTTGGTTAGAGCACTCGACTGTCACTCGAGAGGTCGCGGGTTCGAGCCCCGTCGGCCCCGTTTGAAATAGAAGTCGCCCTGGTGGTGAAATTGGTAGACACGCCATCTTGAGGGGGTGGTGCCGAAAGGCATAGCGGTTCGAGTCCGCTCCAGGGCATAGCGGCCACAGTAGCTCAGGGGTAGAGCACCCGATTCGTAATCGGGCGGTCGTGAGTTCAATTCTCACCTGTGGCTCTCGACAAAGACGTCGCGCGGCGCCCGAAAATGGCGCCGTTTTCTTTTCCCTCACGTCGCTGTAATTTCGGCGCCTCGCCAGGCTTGAACCCAGGAGAAGAAAATAGTGAATGGGCGATGGTTCGGCGCATTTGCAATCGTTGGTCTCGTCGCGTGCGGTGGCTCGAGTGATTCGACGGCGCCCGCTTCCTCCGTCGTCGGAACGTGGGATTTGCAAACGGTGAACGGCTCGGCGCTTCCGTTCGTATTTGCGACAACCCAAAACGGGAGCTCCACGACCACGCGGGAAGTCGTGAGTGAGACGGCGGTATTCGCCTCGGATGGCACCGTTATGGTCTTCACAACGGTTCGTACGACGCCGCCAGGTTCGAGCGTCGTGCAGCAGTCCACTTTGACGTGGACTCAGCACGGCACTTCTGTCTCCTTTTCCACTGACTTCACCGATGGCAGCGTTACCGGCAATACGCTGACTCGCCAACCCAACAGCGGGGACGTGTACGTCTACCAGCGGCGTACTTGTCCGTCATGTTAGGTCGATGGTGCGCAGCCGAGGGCGACGGCATCTGGCCTTTTGCTTGGGTGGGTGGCGACACTAAGTTGACTCGTTCTTGCGGGCGTAATTCAGTTGGTAGAATGCCAGCTTCCCAAGCTGGACGTCGCCGGTTCGAGTCCGGTCGCCCGCTCTCGTTTAAGTGAAAACGAAATAACTACATAGCTCACTGCCGCGAGCTCGTGTCTCCGGGCAGTTTTGCGTTGGGGCACAAGCTGGGGCACGTTACGCGACACTTGTGGCCACATCGCGCGCGACGACGGTGGTCCCGCGGCCGCGAATCGCGCGGCGGACTTTTGCAGCCTCCACCAGCACTTCCTTGCGTTCATGGTCCTGGTAGATCATTCGCCGCGTGGTCGAATCTCTATGGCCTGTGAGTGAATTCAATACTCGTTCGTCGCGCACGAGATCCTCTGCCACATCGGTGGCGACTCTTCTCACGCCATACCAGCCTCGATCCTTGATCCTGCTCACACCCGCGACCTCTTCCAAGCGGCGAAACATCTTTAGCGCTGCGTCCCGAGTCAGAGCCTGCGGTGCTGGCGAAAGCTTAGCCCGCCCTGCTTTGAGTCGGCCGGATGGAAAGACCGGGTAGTCATCTACTTCCCCGCGTATAAACGCTGTCTCGTAGTCCGCCAAGTATCCCGAGAGTGCAGACTCAACGGCCAAGCGTTGTTCAGAAGTAAGGAAAATGATGGAGGCGCGTTTCTGACCGGAGCCTTCGACCTTCAAGCTCCCAAGCTGTCCGGGTTCGAGTACAGAGATTTGCGAAACATCGACGGGAGTAAGATCCAGCTGTGACCGTTTGCACCGGAGGACCTGACCGAGCCTTTGTTCTCCTCCAACGTCAAACGCCAACGCAAAACGAGGATCAACCTCAGGTCGCCGCATGTTCTCGAATAACCGGCGCATTTCCTCTTGCGTATGGCGCGGTCGCCTGGGTTCCACACTCTCACCCACGATCTCTTTCCAATCTGACTTTAGACGTGAGCGCCACTTAGTTGTTGGCAAGAGCGTATCCGCAGGCAGGAGTCCCTCGTCGCGTAACCACGCAGCAGTCGCGTACAGCGCGTCGACTGTAACTTCGGCCTGGCGCGCGCCGCACCTGGGCTGGCTGGGATTACCGCGCATGTATTCCTTTGCAAGTCGCCGCCAAATGCCGCGAACATCGCCTGGACCAACTTCCGTCCACGGCTTTTGTTTGCCCAGGAGAACACACAGCCTCCTGGCTGCCCGTGCCACTTCGTCCCAACGCCTCGTTTTCGTGGGGTACTTTCCGACGTCGAAATCGAGGACGCGATCAAATCCCTCGGACAATGTCATTTCGCGAGGCTTTGCGCCTGATGGCGCCTCGCCAAAGAAGAGTTGATCTGCGAGCTGTTCGATCCTGCGCAAGACAACGCGTACGAGTTTCTGCTCGATGGCGCCTTTCGCATTTCGAACTCGAAGATCGCCGGGGACTTTCATCTTGGCTCGACGGTCCGACCCGCTTCGTCGGTGATCCGTGAACTTGATGAAAATGTGGCCGTGCCGCTCGTTCCTCTCCCACGCGTAGACGGAATGCGTCCCGATTTGAATCGTTTGACTCCAGTAGGATTTCTCGGTGGTCACGCTGCTTCCTCCTCGGTTGAAGGGTTGTCTAGAAATGCCATGAACGTCGGCAAGTGTATCATCCAACTACCGCAAACCTTTTTGGCACCGACGAGTTGTCGCTGCTCTCTGCACAACCGCGTTAGAGTGCTGGTCGGTCGCGTAGTTAGCTCACTCAATTGCTGAATTGATACCCAGGAATCGACACGAGCCGCCTTGTCGATTGCCTTCGCTAGATCGTCCGTGATTGTCCTGAGCACTTCTGCGTAATCGCTATTCGGAGTTCGACGAGCAACCAGCCGTTGCTCGTTTTCCCAGTCGGCCAGCAGCGAAAGCAACGGCGCCGACGCGAGAAACTTCCGTTCGAGCTGGGTCGAGTCGAGGGGGGCAGAGCCCTCATTGCGGCCTGCACGTACCCCCCGGGGCTTCTCAATCCTGAGCACCTGTCCTCCCGCTAACCCTATGGGTATCGTCGCGCGAAAACGCGCCCGTTTCGTTGGCGTACCCACCTCCCCCAGAGTCCGCATTTTCTCCAACGGTACCAGTCAGAGGGTGAACAGTTTTTTTGACATCCTTCGCACCTTCTTTCTTCAACTGGTACGAGTCAGGGCTGTCGGCGAAGGAGACCAACGGCGTTAAATGCTGCCTGCTGGTCTCGTTCGCGATGAACCACTCCCATCCGCCGTCGAAACCTTTCTTTCTGGATTCAACTCCTTCTGACTTTTTCGCGCGTTTCAGTGTCGTGTCCGACACTCCAACCTCCCGCGCGGCCTCTTTGATCTGGGCCTCGTCGCAGGGGCCGCTCGCGAGCATGCTTCGCAGGAATTCACGTGCTACGTCCTTCTTCTGCTTCGTCGGATTGGACTGCGGACGTAATTCGTCTGCCGTTATTTCGGTCGGCCCCGACCATTCGACCTTGGGACGGTCATTCGGACCGGAAACCACCTCGAACGCCAGTGAGCGCACCCCTTTCGATAGGTTCTGCTTCACCGGAGCAAAAACAGAGTAGCCACTCGCTCGATGCTCACCGAGATAAAAA
>JADMIO010866733.1_pt1 | contig 14491 bp, 11 predicted proteins | sample 8958161 | NCBI WGS metagenome assembly JADMIO01 (sample SAMN16585339, study PRJNA669376) | soil metagenome | isolation source: Crop rotation soil | place: USA: Cullars Rotation, Alabama | collected 2011 | reverse complement strand
CCGCGACTTCAAGTCACGTGAATTCCAAGCTTCGGATCCCACTGTGCTGGAAAGATGCGCCGGGCAGATAGCCGGAGCGTGCCGCGCTCGAATTGCCGCCGACGCCATCGCCGGGAATCGCCACGTAAGGCGGAATGGCCGCGCCGAAGCCGGTCTCACGGGCGACGAGGCTGCCGATGCTCGGGTATTCCAGTGCGGGTGTCGGGCGATGACCGGTGAGCAGATAGCGCGTGCCGGTGTCGTGATTGCCGAGTTCGTGCGTGAGCGAGCGGATGAGCGCCACTTCGCGCATCACCTTCGCCGTCTCCGGCAGGTATTCGCAGATGCGCACGCCGGGCACGCTGGTGGCGATGTCCTTGAACGGGCTGCGCACCTCGCTCGGTGCGTCGGGTTTCGGGTCGAAGGTATCGAGATGACTGGGCCCACCATCGAGCCAGAGCAGGATGCACGACTTCGCGCGCGGCGTGGTTGCTGTCGCGGCGCGGGCTTGCAGGCGGAGCAAATCGGCCACGCTCAGGCCGAGTGAGGTCAGCAACCCCAGGTGCAAAAAATCGCGCCGCGCAACGCCGTCGCAGCGGCGAATAGGGAGGGAGGCGTTGTTCATGATGGAATCAATGGTTGAACGCGAATTCGCGCGAGTTGAGCAAGGCCCAGAACAAATCTTCGGCGATCCTGGCGCGGTCGCCAGCGGACGTGAGCAGCGGAGCCCACGCCTCCTGCTCGGCGCCGGTCGCGGGTCGCGACAACGCGCGCAGGTACAGTTCGTCAACCAGGTCGTGGCTCGAAAGCCCGCTGCCGAGCAGGCGTGGCAACGTGCCGCCATGCAGCTTGTCGTTGATGGTCGAGCCATTGATAAGATGCAGCGCCTGTGCGAGCCCGCCGCCCGCGCGGCCCGGCGTCTCGCAACTCCTCTCGCGTGTGCAGCGGCCCAGCACGTCGAGCGCATAGGATGCTGTGCCCGCGCCGGCAAGTTGCACGGCGCGCGTGCCATCCGATTGTCCCGGGAATTTGTCGGGCACGCCAGTGGCTTGCGCGACGACATCGGCGAGCACCTGCGCGGGCAGCGGTTTCAAATAGGCATGCGAGAAAAGCCGGTCATCACGGCGGTTGGCGGGCGTCGTACGCGAGGTGAGTTGATACGTGCGGGAGCTGGCGATCTCGCCGACGAGCCAGCGCAGATCGAAGCCGTGTTGGGCGAATTGGGTGGCCAGCGCGTCGAGCAGCGCGGGATTCGAGGCTGGATTGGTCGGGCGCAAATCATCCACCGGATCGACGAGTCCCCGGCCAAGCAGGTGCTTCCAGATGCGGTTCACGACGTTGCGGGCAAAGAGCAGGTTGTCTGGCGCGGTGAGCCACGCGGCGAGCTCGATGCGGCGGTCCGCATCGCCGTGTGGCGGTGCGGGCAGGCTGCCGAGCGGCCGCGGCGCGACGGGCTTTTGCGTCTTGGGATGCTCGACTTCACCGCTCGCGCTGATCCTCAACACGCCGCCCTGTTTGGCAAGGCGCGCGAAGTAGGCGGCAAAGGCGTGGTAGTCCTCCTGCGTCCAGCGGTCAGCGGGATGCGCGTGGCAGCGTGCGCACGCGATATGGGTGCCAAGAAACATGCTGCTGACATGTTCGCCGAGATCGCGCGGGTCGTTGGCCAATGCGAAGAAATTCGCCGGGCCGCTTTGCGTGAATTCTCCCTGCGCCAGCAGCAGGTCGCGCACGAACTGGTCCAGGGGACGGTTGCGCGCCAGTTGCCCGCGCACCCACTCATGATAGGCACGCGTTGCCTGCTCGCTGCCGCTTTTCCCGCTGATGAGCAGCCAGTCGCCAAACTTCATCGTCCAGAAATCCACGAACGCCGCACTCGCGAGCAGCGAGACAATCGTGCGCTGCCGTTTCGTGTCCGACGCCGGCTCGGAGAGAAAGCGCCGCACCTCCTCCGGCTCCGGCAACCGGCCAATCAAATCCAAATGCACGCGGCGAAAAAATTCCGCGTCATCGCTCAGCGGCGAAGGCGGGAGCCGCAGCCGCTGCAACTCGGCAAGCACGCGCTCATCGATAAAGTTGCGAGGGGTGAAGTCGTTTGCGGCAATCGCAGTATCGCCGAATGGCACCGCAATGCGCGCTGCCACGGCCTGGCCCGAGTAGCGCACCATGATACTCGTCAGCCCGCGATCATGCGTGGTGATCAATCCCGTGGCCGTGACCCCGGCGATGGCGTCGTCGTTCGCGGAGTAGAGCGCCAGCGCAGTGACGTCTTCGCTCCGTCCATCGCTCAAGTCAGCGGTGACACGCAGTTGCACCGTTTGTTCGATGCCGGGCAGCAGTGTGTCCGACGGCTCGACTTTTATCTTCGTGACACGCAAATCCGCCGGCCCGAAGGGCACACCTGCCGCAATCCACGCGAGCAGCGTGCGCTGCGCATCGGAGTCGCGCTTGATGCGTCGGCCGCCCTCGTGGTCGAGCTGGCCGGTGGCCTTGCGAAGGAAAAGGCTGTTTACCGGGGCCTCTACATCTACCCGCCGACCGCCGAGTTCGCGGGTAAGATTGGCGTAGTCCTGCGCCGGATCGTAGCCGAGCAGGCTCAGTTTCAATCCGCCCTGGCCCACCGCCGCGCCGTGACAGGCACCGGCATTGCAACCGGACTTGGTGAGGATGGGCAGGATGCGCGTGGAGAAATCGAGACGCTCGGCGGCGACCGCTCCCGTCGCGCAGAACGCGACGAAGAGCGACACAAGGTGAGCGCCGCGAAGTTTCATGGCGTCTTGAGTTGGTCGAGGAATTCCTTGCCGACTTTGCGCGAGTAGGGCGTGCCGTAGTGGTCGCCGAAATACAGGATGCGCGTCCAGCCGTCGGCTGCTTGTTTGGCGAGGTCGGGCTGATCCTTGATGTGGGTTTTAACCTCGGCGAGCAGGCGGTCCACGGTGGCATCGTCATTCGTCGGGCGGATGAATTGGCGCAGGAGGCCGGCGAGCTTTTCATCGGTCGGGACCGCGCCGGGGAAGGGGTCCTTGGGCTTCTCCCCGTCTTTCCTCATCGTTTCCCCGGCAGCGCCGCGCGCCATGCCGGGTTGTTTTGCGCCCAGCGCCTCGGCAGCCGGCGGATTTTCATCACCACAGGTTTTTGCGAGGGCGGCGATGATTTTCGGAGCGTCGGCGATGCCTGGCTGCACAAGGGCGAAGTTGGCGACGACCTTGTTATCCTTCGCGGTGACGATGGTCATGAGGCAAACCTTGTTGAGGCCGTAGTTGCCCGGCCCTTCCGCGCCATCCGGCGAAAGCCCGGTGCGCGCCGCGAACTTGAGCGAGCCCGCCGCCGCTCGCACGCGTTGCTCGCCGGCGAGGCGGTCGGCGGTGAGGAAGACGATCTCGGTCCTGATGCGGTCCTTGCGCTCGATGCCGTATTGGTCCACCACGCGCAGCAGCGGAAGGAGTGAGCGCTCGATCTGGTGGGTGTTGGTGCCGATGCGCAATATGGAGATTATATCCTCGCGCGGAGGCCGCAAACCGGCGATGTTCAGGCGTATGCGCAAGCGCCCCAAAGCCAAGCCCGATGTGAACCAGCGAGCCCTCGCGACTGTGCGGGCGATCACGGGTGCGGAGCCGGTGCGCGGGGAGGAATTGATCGGCGACCCCGAGCTGCGGCGGCTGTTCATCGAGGCCAAGGCGAGGGATGCGGCGCGGCGCGGTCGGTAGCGATTCTGGTATTCATCGGCGCGCTCGTTCTGCTCTGCGGGCCAGCGACGGCTTCAATCGGCGTCCTTCCACACCACGTCAGGGAGCACAACAATCTGATGCCCATACCATTTCTCGATTTGATCGACGAGATGTGTTTGTTTTCCTTCGGGGGTTATTCGTTGAACATGATAGACGAACCGCGTTTGACGCGGGGCGTTGGTGTATTGAGATTCGTATTGGACGCACCCATAGACGACGACTTGTCCAACCGCCCCACTCGATTTGGCAAAGTGGGTCGAAATTTCGGCGTCGGTAATAGCGACCGCGTACGGGAATATCCTCTCCTCTTCTGGAAAAACTATTTCGGCCATTCGCGGGGTTTCTCGAATCGGGTCACAAAACGATTTCAAGGCACCGAGGAATGCGTCTACATCGGGAAGAAGCCCAATCTTGGCGAAGAATACGACCCCGGATGCAGGAGTGGCACCGCAATTTTTGACTTTTGCGTAAACCATAAAAAAGGTGAGGTCCGATGTTCGTTGAAGCCCATCGCGCGCGACGTGAATCGACAAAGACAGCCAGGGCCTGCGCTCGGACTCGTTGGCTTTGCGCGCATCCAAGTTAGCTCGCTTCAAGAGCGTGTTGGATTTTATCAACTCGTTCGTTTGGCGCTTGGTCAGACACAAGGTCCAAAGCAAGAACCAAATACTACCGAACGCGATAGCCGTGGCCAGCCACGTAGCATAGGCGCTGGACCAAGCAGCCTTGGCACCCGACCAAGTTCCTTCCGACATACTCTCCTCAGCGTCTGTTTGGCGGCGTGTATATTCGTCCTCGGCTCGGCTGTCTGTTGTTCCGCCGTGTTCATTATCGCCAGAGGCACCGAACCCAAGAAACCCACCCGTGCGTTCCTTCGCCTCTTCGGCCTGTTTATCCTTTGGATGGTTGGTGGCGGACTGTTCGGTGGTGGGAGCGTTTGGTTGATTAACCTGATCTTGTGCCGCGTATCCACTCCATGAAAACGCGAGGACAAAAACAGAAAGAATTGGGAGGAAGAAGCGCGACATTAATACCCCTTGCGCCGCGCATCAGAAGCGGAACAGCGACCTATGGCAAACCGAAAACCTGAAACGCTATTCGGCAGCCTTCAAAAGCGCCTTGCGCGCCCATTTTGTGAGCTTCTCTCCGTCCCGTTTGGCAGCGTCTTTGATCTTGTCCCGCTCATGTTTCGAGAGCCGAAGAGAGAAAATCTTCTTGGCTTCATCCTTCGGCAATTTTGGGCGACCCATCTTTTTCTTTTTCGTCATACAAATAGTTGTTGACTCAATCTACTTTCCGTATTACGGTAAGTCAAATGAAACGTCTTGCCCCCAAAAAACAGGTTCAAGTTCTAGCCGCTCTGACTGAGGGGATGCCGATTAACGCGGTGTGCCGCGTTCTCAAGACCGGCAAGCACGCCGTTCTCCGCGTCATCGCCGAGACGGGCGCGGCCTTGGCCGACTACAGCGACAAGAAATTCCGCAACCTCGTTGTGGAGCGGCTGGCGATGGATGAGCAGTGGCAGTATGTCGGCAAGCACGGCCAGCGGATGCACAAGAAGGAAGCTGACCGTGGCGACTTTTGGCTGTGGGCCGGGATCGACAGCGACACCAAGCTGATTGTCTCGCATCACATCGGACGCCGCGACTTGGACGCGGGCGAACACTTCATTGAAGACATCGCCAGCCGCATCACCGGCTACGTCCAGATTGCCACCGACCCGCACAAGAGCTACGTGCGCCACATCCAGACGCACTTTGGGCCGACCCGCATCAGCTTCGCCTACGCCACCGAATCCAAGATATTCATTGACCCGTTCCTGCCCGAAAAGTTCCCCACCAAGCGCAAGAACGGCATTCCCAAGATCATCAAGGCCGAACGGGAAACGGTCTTCGGCTATCCCGACTTGCGCACGTCCACGACTTGCCACATTGAACGCTTCTTCCTGACCGTGCGCCAAGAACTGAAGAGGTTCCAGCGGCTCGGCTTGGGCTACTCGAAAGACCTCGCGATGCACTGCAAGGCGACCGCCATGCAAATCGGCATCTACAACCTCTGCCGCAAACACGCCAGCCTTGGCCGCAAGACGCCCGCACAGGCTGCTGGCGTGGAGGACAAGGCATGGACGCTGGAAGACGTGGTTGCGCTCACGGCAGCTTACCACGCGCCCCGCAAAGCGATTGTCGCAGCCATCAAGGCCAAAGCGAAGCGCGAGAGGGAGGATGCCGTGTTCCTCGCGGCGCTCGCGCAGGCTGAACTATAATTTCCACACTATGAATCGACACCAACACCGAAGATTTATGACGCATCAAGAAGATATACTAATAAATATGCGATACGGAATACCGTGCAGAATATTTTTTGACCTTGATTGACCTTGATTGACCTTGATTGACCTTGATTGACCTTGATTGACCTTGATTGAGCGGTCGCAAGTTGGTGGGTGCGGAGCATAAGTCCAGCTCATAAATCGGCGCTCCGTGTGTCGTGAGTGGGGGAAATTTGCAGCACGATTAGACACGATTAGGTGCGATTGAGCACGATCGCCCACGCCGCTGCTTGGCAGAGGCAGAAGCGGAGGGAAGTAGATCGAAGCTCCAGCTTCGAAGTCCCAAACCGCGTCAGCGCCCATCTGGTAGCGCTGGAAGTATCCGGCACCGAACTCGGCGGGAATAGACGAGGCGGATGATTCGAGCATGCGGTATCATTCGAAGCGGGAGCTTCGAGCTACTTTGTTTCCGTTCCGTGTCATGAGTGGTTCGAGCGGGTCGTAATCTCGGTGCGTGCCTGCCATACCCCCTCGGCGAGTTCCTCCTGCCGCCCGTGCGCCGATCCACCGAGGCGTGCGGCCGTCCAATTCGAGTCGGCACGAATCCTATAGTATAATACTTGGTTTGTCCAGAAAAATCCGTCCCGGACAGTGGCCCGACTTGGCGCGAAGCCCTTCAGGGAGACACGGACGGCTGCGACTGCCAGAGCTTGGGCACCCCGAACAGCCGCGCGCACTACCGTCTAACAGACGCTGCCTTGCGGCATTGTGCATGTAGCCGCATGACCCTCGCATCCATCCTTCGCATCCTCTTCCTCGGCCTGATGGTCGTGTCGTTGAAGGCTGAATCCGCTTCCCTTCAGCTCACCTTGCCGCCCACATGGTATGGCGTGCCGGGCGTGCCGGTCAGCCTTTACTACGACAACGTGGTGCTCACCGAACAGCCCGGGCAGTATCGGTTTGAAGTCAATTGCGACATCGGCACTGCGGAGGTGCGGCGCTGGACGGTCACGCCGACGGACAAGGACGTGGGCGATCACGCGATGGAGGTCGTGGTGAAAGACGCCCAAGGAAAAGTCCTCCAGCGCGCGAAGACCACGCTGCGTGTCGCGCCGAAGAATGCCGGTGCCGGGCGTGAACTGAAGCTGCTCATCGTCGGCGACAGCCTCACGGCAGCCACGGCCTACCCGAACGAAATGGCACGGTTGCTCAGCGAGCCCGAGAATCCGAAATGGACCATGGTGGGCACCAGCAAACCCAAGTCGGCCACGCCGGGCGTCACCCATGAAGGCTATGGCGGGTGGAGGTGGACTGATTTCCTGACCAAGTTCGATCCCCAGCCCACCGGGGTGACCGCGGGACCGGTAGCGAGGAAAAGCACCAGCCCCTTTGTCTTCGCCGGGCCGGACGGCAAGGGCACCTTCGATCTCCAGCGCTACCTGCGCGAGAATGCCGGGGGGCAGGCACCGGATGTCGTGACCTTTTTGCTCGGCATCAATGATTGCTTTGGCGCAGACCCCAACGATCTCAAGGCGATGGACGGGAAGATCACGGAGGTCCTGGACCAGGCCGACAAACTTCTGACTGCTTTCCACCTGGCGATGCCGAAGACGGTGCTGGCCGTGGGCCTCACCACGCCGCCCAACTCACGGGAGGAGGGCTTTGAGGCCAACTACCACGGCAAATACCATCGCTGGGGCTGGAAGCGCATCCAGCATCGTCTCGTGCAACGGATGATGGAGCGTCTCGGTGAGGGCGCGAAGCCCGGCGTCGTCCTGGTGCCGACGGAATTGAACGTTGATCCTGTCGATGGCTATCCAAACAACAACGGCGTGCATCCGAACGGCACCGGCTATGCGCAGATCGGGGCGAGTTTTTATGCGTGGCTGAAGGCATGGCTCGCGACGACGAAATCGATTTAAGCAACTCCCATGATACCCTCCTCCTCACTCAATCGACGCCGGTTCCTCGGAGCCACGGCGACCACCATTGGCGGCCTCTTGCTGCCCCGCGCCACAAAGCTGAGCGCTGCATTGTCCGACACGGCTTCGACCGAGCACTTCTGGTATCGGCTCGCGCCGGAAGGGCCTTACATCGACTCGCAACGCGGCGATAAAGCGTTCGGGTTTGGCAACGGGAAAATTTTCCTCTCCGAGGACAACGGGAAGACGTGGCCGCACAGCGCGGACTTTGCCGAGGCGCAGAACATCACGTTCAGTGTCATCCTGAAGAATGGGAATGTGCTCTTCGCCACGCGGGCGCAACTCTTTCTAAGCGCCGACAATCTCAAGACGCACCGCGCCATTACGGTGAAGAACGCCGATGGCAGTGATTACCTGCCGCACACGCCGAAAAATCCGGATCAGCCGGGCTGGTATTTTCATTCGCTCGACGGCGAGCACACCTGGGAGGTGAACGGCAAGGAGATGCTCGTGTGGGGCAACTACTGCAACGTCCTCGGCGGACCGGTGCCGGTGAACATCTACTATTCCACCGACGGCGGGCAGACCGTGAAGATCGCGTATGCCTTCGGGCAGAATCCGAAATTCCAGCAGAAAGATAGCGAGCCCGGAGCGCTGCTGGGCAATGCCAGCAACAAGGTCATCTGCCGCCACGTTCACTGCGTGACCTACAGCCCTGCGGAGAATGCTTTCTACGCTTGCACGGGCGACATCGACCGGGGACACGGGAATGAATGCCACTGGCTGCGCGGCGCCTATGACGCGAAAGCCGACGCGTGGGACTGGAAGGTCGTCATCTCCGTGAACTCCGACTCGCGCTTCAAATCCGGCGGCATCAACTTTGTCGATGGCAGAGTCTACTGGGCGGCGGATGCGAATGGTCCCAAGGTCGGTCCCGAGCATGATCGTGGCATCTTCACCTGCGCTCCGGCGGACCTCACGAACAAGGAAAAGCACACGCTGCTATTCAATCCGGGCTTCGAGTCGGCAAACATGATCATCCAGGACGGTGTGATGATCGCCTCGCATTGCGCACCCGCCTCGACCTACGACTGCGGCTTCATCTACTCGCCCGACATGGGCAAGACCTGGGCGCAATACGACCTCAAGGAGTTCGGCCCACGTTCCGGCTGCCGCTTTCAGAAGAAGAACAGCGACGGCTGGTTCCGGGTCGATCTGCGAAAAGGATGGATCGAGCGGGGCACGGTGCTGTTCATCAAGCCTAAGGTCTAAGCCAGACCTCGCTCTTCCCGATGCCCTCCTATCAACTTATGCACATCCATATCCCCCTCATCCGCCGCTGCCTTCTACCTTGCGCCTTCGCAATCGGGCTGACGATCTCCGCTCACGCCGCCGGCACGGGCCTCACCGCGGAGAAATCTCCGAGCGGAGTGGTCATCAAGAGTGACGGTCAGCCCTTCGCCGAATACGTGATCGATCAGGCGAACAAGCCGTATCTTTTCCCCGTGTATGGCCCCACGGGAAAGCAGATGACCCGCGCCTTCCCGATGCAGAACGTCGAAGGCGAGCAGAAAGACCATTACCACCATCGTGGCATCTGCTTCGGCCATCAGGATATCAACGGAGCCGAGACCTGGGGTGAGCGCGGCAGCATTTCGCTGCTGCCCGACGATCAATTGAACGAAAAGCAGAAGACGGCGATGGCCAGGATCGGCACGGAGAAGCACGTCGCGTTCAAGGAAATCAAAGCCGATGCGCAACAAGCCGTGATCGTGGAGGAGAACGAATACCTCGGCCCCGATGGGAAGAAATCGGTGACTGAGATTCGCAAGATCACGTTCCGCGTCGAGGGCGACACCCGGCTGATCGACTGGGACCAGGAATTCCTCGCCAAGGACGGCGAAGTGACTTTCGGCGACAAGAAGGACGCCGGCCTGAGCATCCGCGTGCCCACCTCGATGGCCGTGGATACCAAGAAAGGCGGACACATCATCACCAGCACCGGCATCACCGACAAGGACGCGTGGGGCAAGCGCGCCCCGTGGGTGGACTACTCCGGCCCCGTGGACGGCGAGACGCTCGGCGTGGCGATGCTCAATCATCCGACCAGCTTCCGCTACCCGACGAGCTGGCACGTCCGCACCTATGGACTCTTCACGGCGAACTGCTTCGGCACGCTGGACAAGAACGACCCCAATGGTCCGGTCACCTTGAAGCAGGGTGAGAAGCTTGTCCTCCGCCATCGCTTCGTCTTCCACAAGGGCGACGAGAAGACCGCCAACATCGCCGCCGCCTACGAGCGCTACGCCAAGGAGAAGTAACGCGGACACGCACCGCGGACCGTCGTGAACCATCTCCTTCTCGCTTCCATCTTCATCGTCTCGCTCGCTGCCGGCGAGATTCATGCGGAAGCACCGCAAGGCTTCGTATCCCTCTTCAACGACTCACCAGCGCGAAATAGAGCGGATGCCCCGTGCGCCGCCGAGGATTTTCGCGACTACGGCGTAGCACTTACGGAGCCGGTTCGTTCAAGCGCCGGTGCAGCTCATGCACTTTGCCGACGATGCGTTCCTCGATGGTATCCGCCCAGCCGGCGGCGGCTTCGTAGTCGCCTTCGTGCTGCACGCGCAGGCTGGGTATGTAGCCGCAATAATCGTTGGAGTAACCGGCGATCCACACGGCCGCCGGACCAGCCAATTCGCGCTTCAGGCGCAGGCTGTAATCGACCACCACTTCGCTGCCGAGCGCGGCGATGACGAGGTCCGGGCCGAGGTGAATGACCTGGACCGGGTAGTCATGTGGCGACCGGCCGGGCTTCGCGTAGTCGAGGGAGATTTCCTCGAAGGCACTTCGGATGGGGCCGTGAATGGGTCGCGGATTCACCGTCATGGCCATCTCGACGGCGTTGGCCAGCGACCGGCCATGTTGCTGGGTCAATTCCACATCGCTGATGCCCGGCACCACCTCGGAGCGGCGCGGATACGGGTTCTGGTCGCCGCCACAACCCATGAGGAAGAGCGCGGTGAAGCCGGGCCGATTGGCTTGCAAATATTCCTGCGCGTAACCGGCGTAGTCGCCGCAATAGTTGTAAAAGCCGAGGTTGGTATTGTGGCAGGCGTAGCCGAAGAGCACGGCGCGCAAGGCGCCATCGGGCGCCTCGACGCGCAACGCCGGCACCTCGTGATCGACGGGCCCATTGGGATTCGGTGCGAGCTTCGCGTTGGGATCCTCCGCGGGCAGCGAGTAGTCGCGCCGGCGATTCATGGCAAAGCCGCAGCGGGCACGGTTCCACGTGAGGCGCGCCGGCTGCAAATTGCCGAGCGCCTGCCCGATCACCGCGACGAGCTTCTCCTCAAGGCCCTGCGTGTACTCGTAGGAATCGCGGACGCCCGGCTTCTCCAGTTCCTGTTCCGTGGGCACCGCGGTGCGCAGCCCCGGTCCGCAATGCGTATGCGAAGCATTCATGAGAAGCGCGGCGGGAGACAGGTGGAATTGTTGCTCTGCCCGTGCCGCCACCGAGCGGCGCACCGCCTGCGGCACTCCGATCAAATCCATCGTCACAATGACCGCGCGGCCTCCCTGCTCGTCTTCGAGGGCGAGCGCCTTGGCGAAGAGGTCCTGCACTTTGCCTTCCGCGGGCTTTTTGCGCGCTGCATAGCCGGCCATGAAGAGATTTTTCTCCGGCGTCACGACCACCGATGCCGCGCCCGCTTTCCAAGTCGCGGGCAAGTAGGGCGCGACGGACTTTGGCGCGCTGGGTTGCTGGGCATGGCCGGAATCGAACCAGCCGACGAGGAGGAGACCAAGGAGAGGAAATGCAAATGGGGGGCGCATGTACGATGGACAAACAGTCTATTACCCGCCAGTAACCGCCCGTGGAGGCGAAGCTTAGCTTCGCCGATGTGTGCGTCGCGAAGCGCAACTTCGCCTCGCGCCAGCCACGCCATGACGTGGACAAGCTCGATTGATTTTCGCGGATGGGAAAGGCGGGAGGGGAGTCCGTGAATTCTCGCTGCTCCGGAAAGCCGTTGTCCGAATTTCGACGCCGAGCGCGGTTTGAAGGAGTGCACTATAATTCTCTCCGATCCGTGAAACTCCCATTCCTCATCGCCGCGCTGGTCGCGCTGGGCGGACTTTCCTTCGCCGCTGAAACATCGAAGCCGAATGTCCTTTTGATCATCCTCGACGATGAAAACGGCTTTGCCGGCCACACCGATCTCGCGCCGCAGCCGGTCACGCCGAACCTGGATCGACTGGGAAAACGAGGCGTCACCTTTGCCAACGCGCAATGTGCTGCGCCGGTCTGCAATCCCTCGCGCACGGCCCTCTTGTCCGGTCTGCGACCATCCACGACGGGCATCTACGACAATGACCAGGACGCGATGCCGAAAGGCCACATCCTCACGCGCACCACGTCGTTGCCGAACTACTTTCGCGAGCGCGGCTACACGACGGCGGGCAGCGGAAAAATCTTTGGCTCCGCGTTTGGTTCCGTCGTTAAGCATCACGTGTGGGACGAGACGATGGAGACGGGGCGCAAAGGCCGGGCGGAAGATGCGCGGCCGCCCAAGGACAAGATTCCGCTCAGCGGCATGGGCGGCAAACATGACTGGGGCGCCTTCCCCGAGAGCCGCGAGAAAATGTCGGACTGGCAGATGGCCGGATGGGCGGCGGATTTCCTGGCGAAGCCACAGCCGAAGCCGTTCTTTCTCGCGTGCGGCATCGTGAAGCCGCACACACCCTGGTATGTGCCGAAGGAGTATTTCGATCTCTTCCCGCCGGATCACATCACGATTCCGGCCCTCGCCGCCAATGAGAGCGCGGGTGTGCCCGCGGTGATGCAGGTCAAACCCAAGCAGATCAAGCAGGAGCTGCCCATGGTCGCGCGGCGCAAGGAGATGGTGGCGGCGTATCTCGCCTGCTCGCGCTACGCGGACGATTGCGCGGGCCGCATTCTCGATGCGCTGGAAAAGAGCCCCTATCGCGACAACACCATCGTCGTCATCTTCGGGGACAACGGCTATCAGTTTGGGGAAAAGAATCATTGGTCCAAGGGCGGCTTGTGGGAAGGTTCGGCGCACGTGCCGCTGGTGATGGCCGGGCCGGGAATCGCCACGGGCCAGACCTCGACGCGTCCGGTGGGCCTCATCGATCTCTATCCGACGCTGCTCGAGCTCGCCGGGTTGCCTGCGCGGCCCGATGTGGACGGAGTGAGCATCGTTCCGCTGCTGAAGAATCCCGCGGCGCCTTGGGAGCGTCCGGCGCTTACGACGAAAGGCTTTCAGAATCACGCGCTGCGCACCGAGCGCTGGCGTTACATCCGGTATGCGGACGGTGCGGAGGAACTCTACGACCACGACGCCGATCCGCTGGAGCAGACGAACGTCGCATCGAAGCCGGAGTTCGCCGCCATCAAGACAGACTTGCAGAAATGGCTTCCGAAAAAAGACGAGCCGCGGAATCCGAACGGGAGTGGCGGTAAGAATTCGGACGACTGATCTGCGGCGCTTTGCGCTTCCGCATTGCCCTGGCGGCCCAAACCCGCTGTTCTCATTGCCATCCCCTCATGAACTCGGCGCGATTTTTTCTGCTGCTCGTACTACTGCCGGGCTGGATCGCGCTGGGGGTTTCGACCTCATCTCTGCAAGCCGCCGACCTCCTCGACGATCGTGTGATCACGATCCATTCCGCGAGTGACGTCGCTGCGCGGCGCAAGGCGCTGATCGAATTCATCTGGGGCGCCGACGGTTTTCCCACGCGCCTCCCCGAGGTCGTCACCAACATCGCCAACCCAGTCGCACCGGTGCAGGGCTTTGCGCGCGTCGATGAGTTGCACATCGACATGACTCCCGGGTTGCAAGGACTGGCGTATCACTTCCTCCCCAAGCAGCCGAATGGCGAACTGGTCGTGGTGCATCACGGCCACTCCGCCGACTTCGCCGGCGACTACGGGCTGGTGTCCACGATGAATGCCTTGCTGCGCGAAGGCTATGGAGTGCTCGGCGTTTTCATGCCGCACCTGCGCCCCGGCGACAAGACCGGGAAACACACCGAGATGTTCGAGTTGCAGACCACGGGCAGCCCGATGAAGTGGTTCCTCGAGTCCACCGCCGTGAGCTTGAACTATCTCAAGTCCCGCAACGCCGCCGGCAATTTCCCGGCCTATCGCGCCTTTCACATGACCGGCCTCTCCGGCGGCGGCTGGACTACGACCGTCTATGCCGCCATCGATCCGACCATCCGTGTAAGCGTCCCCGTCGCCGGCACCATCCCGCTCTACCTGCGCGTCCGCGGCTCCGTCGGCGACCGCGAGCAATTCGACCCCGCCTTCTACCGCCTCGCTGGCTACCCCGATCTCTATCTCATGGGCGCCCACGGCAAGGGCCGCTCGCAGATGCAAATCCTCAACCGCCGCGATACCTGCTGCTTCGGCGAAGCCCAGCACGATCCGCAAACCGCCGGTCTCAACTACGAAGACGCCATGCACGAATACGCCACCCGCGTGCAAGCCGCCGCCAAGGAGATCGGCGACACCACCTACCCTTTCCAGCACATTGGGATCCTAAGCTTAGAATTCCACGTGGACAAGTTGTCGC
>JADMIO011437958.1_pt1 | contig 14497 bp, 8 predicted proteins | sample 8958161 | NCBI WGS metagenome assembly JADMIO01 (sample SAMN16585339, study PRJNA669376) | soil metagenome | isolation source: Crop rotation soil | place: USA: Cullars Rotation, Alabama | collected 2011 | reverse complement strand
ATACCTACACCGTTTTCCTTCATGACGGAGAAGATCGATCGACCGCAGATCCACTGCTACCTGGCACACACGACCGAGGCAACGAAGCGTGTGCTGCTCGAGAGCGTCGCCCGGTCCCCGCTCTACAGTGGTCAGATCGAGGGCATTGGTCCGCGCTATTGCCCGTCTATCGAAGATAAGTTCGTGAAGTTCCCGGATAAGGCGTCCCACCAGATTTTCCTTGAGCCGGAAGGCCTGGACACCAATGAGATCTACGTGAACGGTATGTCGACGAGCATGCCGATCGATGTCCAGGAGGCGATGATCGCGTCGATCCCCGGTCTCGAACGAGCGGAGATGATTCGCCCCGGTTATGCGATTGAGTATGACGCGATTGACGCCCGCGAATTGGATCATCGCCTGGAAGTGAAGAAGATTCCGGGGTTGTTCCTGGCGGGGCAGATCAATGGGACGTCGGGCTACGAAGAGGCGGGATGCCAGGGATTGCTGGCGGGGCTGAATGCGGCTGCGAAGGTCGGCGGGCGGGGTGAAGTCGTTGTTCCTAGGACCCTGGGATATGTCGGGATCCTGATTGACGATCTGATTACCAAGGGCGCGGACGAACCGTATCGAATGTTTACCTCACGGGCGGAGTTCCGGTTGCATCTGCGAATTGATAACGCCGATGAGCGCCTGACGCCGGTCGGAAGGCAGGCTGGCCTTGTGAGCGATGACCGGTGGAGTCAGTTTACGCGGAAGATGGAACAGAAGACGCGGCTTCAAGCAGCGCTGCAGAACAGCCGGCACGAGGCCTGGCTTCGACGGCCCGAGTCGCGCATCGACGAGATCGCCGCCTGGGTGCGAGAGGTTCTGGGTGAGGAACCGGTTCGCGGTCTGTTGATGACAGTGGAGACGGAGACAAAGTACGCCGGGTATATCGGACAGCAGCGCCGTCAGATTGACCGCCTGAAGTCTTCCGACGGTCGCGTGATTCCAGGAGCTTTCGAATTCGGGGAGATTCCGGGACTGTCGCGGGAGATTCGAGAGAAGCTGGACCGGGTACGTCCATCCACATTGGGTCAGGCAGCACGCATTCCTGGGGTTACCCCGGCGGCTGTGGCGATTCTGGATGTGTATCTTACCGCCAATTCTGGCCGTTCCAACCACAGCGCTTAGGGTGTTTGCGGATAACCATCACAGAATGACACCGCAAGGGGGCGTCGCATCGCCTATTCGGCAACCAACGCTGCAAACTCTTGAGTTTCACGTGAAACATCGCCGCTAGGTTCCACGTGGAACAGTACTTAGCGACCGTGAAACCGGGTTTAAGCCGTGAAACAGGTTTAAGACTCTGAACCAGGTGGGTTGAGACCGTGATACGGTCTTCGGAAGCGAAAACCTAGCGTCGTCACAAACCTCGGGGAGCACGAAACCCTATAAAAAGCCCAAAAACCGCCTCCTGCACCCCACCCATCCAGACTTTGTTACGATTACCAACTTGGGCCGTATAATCGCAATCACGAACCAAAAAGGCGGCGTCGGCAAAACCACCACCGCCATCAACCTCGCCGCATCCCTTGCAGCGAACGACGTCCGAGTCCTCCTCGTAGACTCCGACCCCCAAGGCAATGCCACCACCGGCCTTGGAATCAAGAAATCGCTCGACAAAACCTCTATTTACGACGTTCTCGTGGGAGGAGCCTCCCCCGACGACGCCATCGTCGCCACCGAAATGGAAGGCCTGGACCTCCTGCCGGCTGATAAGAACCTCGTCGGCGCTAACCTCGAAATCGTCGCCGTGGAACAACGCGAACGCCTCCTGCGGAACGCCCTCCACCGGGTCAAAGACCGATACGCCTACATTCTCATCGATTGCCCGCCCGCCCTTGACCTCCTTACTCTGAATGCCCTACTGGCAGCTGACTCAGTCCTGATTCCTATTCAATGTGAATTCTTCGCACTGGAAGGCGTCTCGGAGCTTCTCGACACCGTTGACCGCGTCCGCGAGTCATTTGGGCATCCTCTAAAGACCGAGGGCGTCCTGCTCACCATGTATGACGACCGGACTAACCTAACCAAGCTGGTTGCCGCTGATCTTCGGGAATTCTTCGGCGACACCGTTTTCCGCACCATCATCCCGAGAAACATCCGCCTCGCGGAATCCCCAAGCCACGGTAAACCCGTCATCCTCTATGACCCGGCCTCCCGCGGCGCAGAAGCCTACATCCAACTCGCGAAAGAGATTTTGACCCATGAGCAAGCAGCCGGATCGAACAGCACTCGGTAAAGGCCTCAATTCTCTTCTACCGGCCCGACTGAAACAAACTTCGGCGCCGGACGCCCCCGCAGCCCCTCAGCCCATCACGGAACTACCGGTTAACCGCATCAAACCCAACCCTTTTCAGCCGCGACGGCAGTTTCTCGAAGCCGCTCTGGAGGAACTCGCCCAGTCCATTCGCGTGAATGGAATCATCCAGCCCATCTCGGTACGGCAAGTTGGGGGGGAATACCAGATCATCGCCGGTGAACGACGCTGGAGAGCGGCTCAGTTGGCCGGCCTGACCGTGGTCCCTGTGGTCGTCCAGGAGATTGCGGACGAAAAACTACTGGAAATCGCGCTGATCGAGAATATCCAGCGTGAAGACCTGAACCCCATCGAGCTCGCGGAAGCGTTTGAGCGCATGGTCACCGAACTCCACCTTAGTCATGAGGAAATCGGCCGGCGAACCGGAAAAGACCGTGTAACCGTCACCAACACCATTCGACTTCTTCAACTCCAGCCCGAGGTTCAGCAAATCGTGTCCTCCGGAAAGCTCTCTGCAGGACATGCTCGCGCCCTGATCGGGATCAAAGATCCGGACCGCCAGAAAAACATCGCCTATAGCGTAATTGCCGAGGGCTGGACTGTCCGGCAGATTGAAAAGGCTGTCAAGGATATCGTTCAGGGTGCGCCCGAACGGCCCGAGAAACCACCGGCGCCCCCTATCGACCCCAATGTCAGAGCAGCGATCGATGAAATGCAGCGGGCGCTGGGTACCCGTGTGCGCGTGATCGAAAAAGCACGGGGGAAGGGTCACATCGAAATCGAGTACTACTCTTCGGACGACCTCGACCGGATCTACGGGATAATCACTAGCCCTTAGAGCCGAGGGCAGCCTCAGCTTCGCTTTTTGTCTTTGGACATCAGGTCGAGGATCGACGCCAGTTCTTTACGAATCTCCGGAAGCGCTTCGTTCCCGAAAAGGTCGCCTTGCGTTTGACGGGCTGGCGGCTTAGGCGCAACCTTACCTGCACCCTGAAGATACTGACGGGCTCCCTCGATAGTGAACTTCTTTTCGTAGAGCAGGTGCTTGATCTGCAACAGCAGTTCGACATCCTTGCGGCGATACATCCGCTGTCCCTTATCGGTTTTTTTGGGAGCGAGCTTGGGAAACTCCGTCTCCCAGAATCTCAGGACATAGGGTTCTACGGTCAGCAGGCTGCTGACCTCACCTATCTTGAAATAAAGCTTGTCGGGTATCTCGGGATTAGCGGCGAAACCTTCGGGGACAGCTTCACTCATCGATCTTTCGCTATGGTACTACGGCGGAAGACCGAAGAACACCACTTGAATTACGCGCTGGCGCCGCGTGTATTACCACCTTATGATGCCCTCTTGGCAGAAGCAGCGTTGTTCGGTCCCCACCGGCCACCGTCAATGGTTCTTTCCCGTCAACCCACACCCCATCGGGAGCACCGTCCAACATCGCCGACGCCCTGGCTTCGCTTTGATACTCGAGCTCAATGGTGAAGCCCGTCCATTTGGCGTGAAGCAGTGTTCCGTTGAACCCGATGACGCGAAGAGGCAACTCGGACGCAGCTGGCTCCACGACGTGCTTTCCGACCGGCAGCCATACCGTTTCCCGGCTCTGCACCGGCCAGGGAACTCCATCCACCAGCGCAGGTCCATTCCAACGGACCCCAAATCCCGGACCACAATCCACGGACACCACTCTGGGTGAACGTTCCGACGCCTTCGGGTTGGCCGCGGCGGCCGACAGGAAACTCATATCCGATGGAAGTATCGAATTCTCGAAATACACTGCCACTCGCGAAAAAGCTGCCGATGCCATGTGCACCAACTCGAACAGCTCGACGCCGGTCTGCTGCTTGGTCGGATACACGTCCTGGTAGCGGTCGACCACGTTGATATCGACAGCGAGACGGTCCGGGTGTGACGTGAGAGCGCGGTATCGCCGGGCAATCTCCGGATATCTTTGCGGCCCCAGATTCCAGACGGTGGCAGGATCTTCCACCAGGAAAGTGAAGTCCTGCCGGTCCATCAATGGGAGCACCCTCCCGGCATCGGCGCCGAGCGCATCGCGCATACGCGTATCGAAGCGATCATCTACGTGCGTGAGGACAATATCCAGGTCGGAGTTGGACTCCCGATATTTCTCGCCCTCATACAGCCACTCCTCCTGCATCTTTCGGGCGAGGCCGGCGCGAAAATCAAGAAACCGTCGCAAGGATGCCGCATCCGTGCGCGACGACCACAGTTCTACTGGATCGAACCCACCCGCCGTCGCTCGAAACTGCGCCCGCACGTCGTCATTCATGGGAGTGAAACGCGCCGGATTCGCATCGCCCTCCAAGGACTCGAAATACAATTCCGCCAGATTGACGCCGTCCCAATTGAAACGGAATATCAGATCTGATATTCCTTTACTGACGGCTCGGAAGCAATCCCGGTTTGTCAGGTTCATCAGTTTGCGCCAGTCGAGGTGCGCATCCTGAAGTACCGCGGTCTTTTCCCGCCATTCCGGATGATCGTTCCAGAACTTCTCGCTGACGTGCGGCAGCTCCAGCCACGCGTACACCACGACGCCTTCGCGATGACAGGCCTCGATCAGTTTTCGCAGGTACGCGTCGCGTTCCGGATCGGCATCGTAAAAATGCCACGCCGCCACATGCAGCGCACTGATTCCGGACTCTCTCCATCGCCGCGCAAAATAGTCCACGTCGACTCGCATGCGATACGAGTAATCGAAAAACGCCCAGAGCCGGTTGCTGCGAAACGGCGGTTCCACGCCCAGGTCCGCAAGAGCATGAATCAAATAGGGGAATCGCTCATAACCGGCTCGCCCGGGACTGATCGCGGACCATAGAACGGCGCCTTTGCCCGAGCGGTATCCGGCCACCATTGGTGCGCCGGTCCAGCGTTCCGCCGTGAAGACAGTGGATCCAGCAGGAACATCCCAGCGCGATAACTCAATCGGCTTTTCCAGTACGATTCGAATCTTTGGCTGGTGAACATCCTGCATGCCGGTCACGGTAACCATTTGCTTGCTAGGCCGGAAACCAAGGCTCGAGGCGAGCCGCGATTCGCCCTCCAGGATCAGCACGGCTCCTTTTTCGATCCTGGCGGGCCAATCGGGCGTCGCCGCCTCATTTGCACTGGCAATGTGAATCCGCGAATCCCCGGTCAGATTCACCGATGACAGCACCTGCTGCCATCCGGTCGGCCCACCGTTGTCCGCGCTGGCCAAACCGGCCAATACCGCGGCAGCCACCACCAACCTACCGTGTAAACGCATACCAGACCCCAGCTCTGATGTCGAAGAAATTCGGACCCCGCGGATTGTCTTCATTACGGGTATAAGCCCCCCGCATCACACTCATCGAAAATAATAAAGATGGCGGCGTGCCCTTCCAGTGCAAACGCACCCCAGGGCCGGCTTCCACATAGTTCGCCCAATACTGCCGCAGGGTGTCCTGGGTGATATTGGCGTTCACGAAGACCTGGCTCTGCAGCGCTCCAAGGGCGGGCAAAGTAACCCCGGCCTTATTCTGCACCACCGCCAGCGAATCATTGCCGAAACGGCTGACAAAAACGCCATCGACATTCGATTCAACGAAGCCCCCGCTCGATTCCGACCCGATGTTGCGCCCCCACAACCGCCCCCACGACACGCCTCCCCGGATGTCCTTTTGACGGGGCGCACCCAGGTAGCTCACCGCCGTCCCGGCCTCCGCCCACAACGTTGCTCCGTGCCACGCATTGGTCGCCAATCCTCCACCCACGATGACCGAACTTTCGGACAAGCTCTGTGGCATCGATCCGGGCGCATATTGCCGTGTGTCGCCGATGAACCTGATCGACGCGTAGGGATGCAACGGTATCCCCTTTAACCGTAGTTCGGTTTTGATCTGACCGTAGGCGAAGTTATCGTCCCACCGTGTCGAGTAAAAGGGAAACAGCCAGACGGTGGTGCGGATGCGAGAAAAATTCGGTCTGAGATTCGCAAATGCTTTCCGCGCCTGCTGGGCAATGGAGACATCCGGACTGTTGCGCGCCAATTTAAACCACACCAGCGCCGACTCATCATCGTGCAGCATGTTGTGGGCATAGCCGAGCTTCAGCATCACTGCATAGTCTTCGGGATCCTCTTCATGTGCGATGGTCAGATATTTCAGAGCATCTTTCATGTATCCGGCGGCATAGCTCCGCTCCGCCATGATCCGCGCATCTACCAGTGTTTCGTCTGTGCCGCGAGCCCGTCTCTCCATCACGGGACCCAAATGGAGCGACGTTCGGACCTTATTCGCCAGATCTTTGTCCTCGCCGTCCATGACGCGTTTGAGCAAAGGCATGGCATGTTCCGGGTCCTTACGGCCAAGCAACAGAAAACCCAGTTGTGCGCATGAGAGCAGGTCATTGGGAGTGGAGGCTACGATGACACGAAACTCCTCCTCGGCCTCCAGTTGCTTTGTCGCCCGGGCTTCACCTTCCAGGTTTTCGGCCATCTTCAATAGCAGATAAGCCAGTTCCCGATGTAGACCCACATTCGAATCGTCCATCTTCAGCGCGTTTCGGAATTCATACACGTAGGGATATCGTTCCGGCAGAATCTCGCGAGCCGACTCGGCCGCCCGGGTTTCGCCAGCCCGTGACGCCGCCAGCAGAGCGGCGCGTCCATCTTCCGATTTGCCGGCGCGCAACAACACGCGACCCAAGTGCACCAGGGTTGCCTTGGCCGACGGTTGCAAACGCCACGCGCGGAGATAATGCTCTGCAGCTAGGTCAAGCTGGTCGCGCTGTTCGGTGAGTTGGGCGAGTTCAAAATGGGCGGAATAGCTTTCGGTGCCAAGTCGCAGCGCCCGGGTCCAACGCTCGATCCCTTCAACAAGTGGACGGTCGATATTCTGAAAGGCCTGTTCTGCTTGCGCATTACCCTGTATTCGTAACCGATCGAAAATGCGCCGGGCTTCGGCTTTCCCCGCACTGGCATCGTTTCGAGCTTCGTAGCAAAGAAATGCATACTCTAGAGCCACATGGCTGTCTGCCGGATCGATTCGCATGGCTTCGCCGAACTGCTCCCGCGCTGCTTCGGATTCCCCAACCTTTAGAAGGGTGTAGGCCAGGTCCTTGCGGATATCCGATCTTCCAGGATTCGCGGCAACGGCCTTCACGAATGCAGGGATAGCACGATCATAGTCCTTCGCCTTGAGAGCTTCATAGGCGCTTGCCAGCGGGTCAGACGCCTCGCCGAAACTCGAGGCGGCAAGAAAGGCCACCAGAATGAGCGTCTTCATGTTCAATCCGGCTATATAGTGCTGAAGCCGCAAAAAAACTCTCAAACTTTCTTGCTTTCGCCATCCGGCGCGAGCGCGGTTGCGGCATCGCTCTTCGACATCGTCGGCCCTGGAGATTGGTGTTGCTGACGGCACTGTGGGGCAGGTTGATAACCTGCGGACCGAATGGCATTCGGTCCAGGCGGCCCTGCCGCCCCGTCCGACTTCGTCGGCTGGACAGGCCACAAAATGCGATGGCCTATCCTACAACGTGGTTCTGGACAGACTAAATAGAAGGGGAACCGACCGCCGGAGGCGGAGTCAAGGGGTCCACAGCCTGCCCTACAAACGCCGTCAGCAACGATTGCAAGTGTGCAAACAACTGAAGAGCCGACGAAGCCGGCCAGACGACTTCCTTCGCATTGAAGGCCTCAAGCCACCTCCGGCGCCCGAAGCCGCAAAAAATCTCTGAAACTTCCCTCTCGCTCTACAGACCCCGACCGTTCCCGCCGATAGAACCTGTAGAGAATAGGCCTGCGCGCCTGTCGACCGCTTCTAATGGCAACGACGCCACCACTATCGACGTTATCCTGGACCCGTCTCCGCACGGCGTGGGTGAAACACTCCCCAATCCGGCGACATGCGCCCGCCGGATCCAGCTGGGGAACGACCATTGTCCGCGTGATCCAGGATCTGGAAGGCCTGAAAAGCGCAACGGAGCAGGATTTTCTGGCTGTCGGTGGCAGCCTGATGGAATTTCGTTCGACAGCCCGGAACATATCTGCGGAGATAACGGCGTTGACGGACCTGATTTCCGGCGAGCAGGGAAATTTGATCTCCCGGGCACTTTCCCGAATACTGGCTTACTCCAAAGATATGGATTCCCGGGCCGAGACCGGAGGAAAGGCCCTGGCCAACGTGAGCGAGCTGGCACGAGTGATTCCGAATGCCTTCTCGCAGCTTCGTAGCCGGGTTCTTCTGTTCAGGACGCTGTGCACCCTGACGCGGATCGAAACGGCTCGGCTTGGGAGCGCCGGTTCGGAGTTTGAGATGCTTGCGGAAGCGGTCAAGCCTCTTTCGGAAAGTATTCACCTGAGCGGTGAGCGAGTCCTTGAAGCCTCGTCTCAACTGGAGCAGTGCCTCCAAACAGCCATTTACAAAGGCTCCGGCCTTCACAACCGCCAACTTGCGGAATTGCGGTCGCTAATTGGAAGCGTCATGGAGAGTGTGCAGTCGTTTGAGGAAGCACGCCGGCAGGCACATGAAGCCGGCAGCCGGCAGTCGGCGCAGCACCAGGACGTATGCGCGGCCCTCGATAGCCTGGTTCAATCCATTCAATTTCACGACATCACACGTCAGCAAATTGAGCATGTCCTGCGGTCTTTGCGCCAGCTTCTTGACGAGTACCCATGTCATAGCGAAGGGTCCAAACCACCAGCACATGCCGGCCCCATCCTTAACCTGCAGATCTCGCAACTGGCGAGCGCGGAGTCTATGTTCGCGGGTTCGGTGGAGCGCATGCAACACGATCTCCAGGAAATTGCGGCGCGCGTTCGCGAGATGGCCGATAACAGTCATACCCTCATGGGGATTGGCTCGCACGAGCAGGACTCCTTCTTTCTTCAGATGGAGCGCTCCTGCACTGCAATATTGCGGGCTCTCGGTAACTGCGATACGGATTCGGCCCAACTCCGGTCCATGGCGTCGGGACTCGAGGAGACCATCGCCCGCATGCAGGTCTCGGTCGCCGAAATCCTCGATATCGAGGTCCAGATCCAGCGAATCGCGATCAATGCGACGATTCGCGCCGCTCACCTCGGGGACTCGGGTAACGCACTGAATAAGATTGCTGAAACCATGCAGCGCCTGGTGTTCGATTCCAGTAGAAATACGAGTGATGCCTCCGCGGCGCTGGTGAATATGACCGCATCAGCGCGTCTTATCTCGCCTGAGCCGGAACCAGGCTTAGGCACTGTCGCCGACGCGTCCCCGGTTCTGGAGGAAATGCGGGAAGCCGTCCTGGAACTGCATTCTTCAAGTGAACGGAGTTTCAGTCAGGTTACGGAGGTAGCGTGTCTTAGCTCAGATCTTGTCAACGGTATCGATTCCGTTCTAACCGGTTTTACGGCTGGACAACTATTTGCACGGGTGATCAGCAACGCACGAACCGAGCTCGAGAAGGCAAGGTCTGAAATTGAGTCCGATTCGCCGGAGGAGGTTTCGCCCGAAACCAGCCGGAATCTGGAGACTTTTGCCAATCACTACACGATGCAGGTGGAACGCGACATTCACGACTCCGTAGCGGGTGGCGTGGCGCTCTCTGACCCGATCCTATCCGCCAGGCCGGTCCCTAAATCGGACGAGAACGCGCTGGGCGACAACGTGGAGTTGTTCTGATGATCGTCGGCAACGCATTCCGCTGGCTCCCCGAATACGCCGTAGGGGTTCCGGAGATCGATCATGAGCATCAGGGCCTATTCTCTCTGGCAGAAAAGCTCCACTCGGCGATGCGCGGCGGCAAAGGTGGGGAGTTCGTCAATCCCCTCCTGAATGAACTCATCGAATACACTCAAGACCACTTTGCCCATGAAGAGGCCTTGATGAAGCGGATCGCATATCCCCATCATGAGGACCACTGCCGGCAGCACGAGGAATTGCGAACGAAAGTGCGAGAGATGGGGAATCGAGCCGCCGCCGGCGAAATCAGCATGACGATCGAAGTGATGCAGTTCCTGCTGTCCTGGCTGAAATCCCACACGACCACCAGCGACCGCCGTATAGGCACCTACATGAGGAAATGCGGCCTCGTACCCTGACGCCCCATTTGCGTGTATTTGCGGCCCAGGTTTTTCGCCTTCGTGTTAATTCGTGTCCATTCGTGGCCCAATTTTTTCCGTCTTTCCAACAATTTAACTCCCCAGTAATCAGCCACTTGCAAATTCGAGTCCATCAAATTCCAAGACGCGTCTGTTATGTTCGAATTTGAAGACGAGGAATGTAAATGGTCTCTGAAAAACAGTTAGCCGCCAATCGCGCCAACGCACAAAAATCAAGCGGCCCCAAATCGCAATCCGGCAAGAAGCGCAGTAGCCTCAATGCCGTCCGCCACGGACTTACCGGGCAAGTCGTCGTACTGCCCAATGAAGATATGCAGGCGTTCCACCAGTTCACCACTCAGATCATCGACTCTTTCAAGCCTGGCGATCCCGCCGAACGCCAGCTGGCCCAATCTTACGCCGGCTTTCAATGGCGCATCAACCGGGCCGCGGCCATCGAGGACAACCTGTTCACCCTCGGCATCATGGAAGAAATCGACGCAAACCTTGCAATCGACCACCCCGAAGCCCAGAGCGCCACCGCTAACGCGAGAACCTTTCGCGACGAATCGCCGGTCTTCGACCGCATCAGTCTGTATACGCAGCGCCTCGTCAACGGAGCCGCCAAGGTGCTCAAGGAACTCAAACAACTCCAGGCCGAGCGCAAAGAACGGGAACAGAAAGAGTTAGCCGACGCGTCCCTCCTCTACCAGTACCATCGGGCGCGCAACGAATCTTTCGACCCAACGCAAAATGGGTTCGCTTTGACCATTGCAGAAATCAAGACTCATTCCCTCCGCGAGGACCTTCGAAAACAACCTGCGACCGTCATGAATATGGTCGGCAAACGTCGCCACGCCGCCTGATCTGCCACCGGCTTCAGTCTGGCGAAGCCCGCAGTGCCTCCCAAAGCAAAAAAAGAGGCGCCGCTTCAACAGCCGGCGCCCCAAGGAGAAAGGAGGAATGGAAAAACGTTAGAAGTACAGGCGCACGCCGCCTTGAATTACGCGGCCGCCGCCCGTCCCGTTCACACCGGTCCCGGTAGCGCGTGTACCGGTGATCTGGCCGAAGTTGGAACTGGTCAACGACGTACCCGGATTCGAGAACTGGGGCGTGTTACTGAAGTTCAGCGATTCAGCACGGAAGTCCAGTTTGTAGCGTCCTTCATGAGCTGTGAACGACTTGGAAAGCGCGATGTTTAAGCCGAAAGTTCCGGGACCAGTCAGTTCGTTCCGCCCCAGATTACCCCAGTTCGTGCCAGTTGGCTGCGCGAAACTGGTCTTCTGGAACCACTGGTGATTGGGTCCGATGGCGCCGTCGATTTCTACTGGAGCAATCTTGTCGGCCGTCTGGCTGACCCCCCCTGCATTGCCATAATTCAGTTGGTTGTTGGCTGTGATCGTCAGCGGGCTTCCTGTCCGGAGCGAGAGAATACCGGAAAGATGCCAGCCGCCGATGGCCTGCGCCATAAATCCGCGCTTCAACCACGGCTGTCCCGGACCCCACGGTAGATCATAGATGTAGCTCTGTACCCAGTTGTGGGTTCGGTCGAAATCTGCGCGAGCGTAGCTGCGGTGGGGGTTGATGTAGAAAGCCAAGCCTCCATCATCGCCGCTCTGGAAGCTCATTGCCTTCTGGTAGGTGTAAGAAGTCGTGACCTTTACACCTCGGGCAAAACGGCGGTCGAACTTAACCTGTAGCGAGTTGTAGGACGAAGAGAAGCCCTGAAATTGCAGCTGGGTAGAGGCTGTCCGGGGGTACTGAATATCGCCTCTTGCTCCGGCCCCGATAATGTATCCGGCATTCATCTGGTAGGCCACCGGGGTATGTACGCCATGGCTGCCCACGTAAGCCACATCCAGCACCCAATGCATGGGCAGAGAACGCTGGACAGCCAGATTCCAGGACTCGTTATAAGGGTTCTTGTAATCCAGGGGAATCACGTAGTAGGTGGAGGTGGGATCGGGGTTGCTGATGATACCGTTCGCCGGTACAAAGGGTGCCGTGGGCGCCGGGAAACCTTTGGAGAAGGTGGCGAAAGTGCCGTCCGGATACTGCGCCGTCAGATAGGTAGACGGGCTGTTGTACACGTTGTTGGAGCGCACCGGGAAATTGTACGCGTAGGTGTTGTCCGGATGACCCGTGTAGCTCATCCCGAAACCGGCGCGGATTACGGTCTTGTCGTTATAACGGTAGGCAATTCCCAGGCGCGGCGCGAGATAGTTCCAGCGCATCGCCATTCCCAGGTTCTTGGGATTGCCGCCGACGCCGGCGATTACCAGTTGGTTTTTCACGAAGTCATAGTTCGAAAAACCGCCAGAGAAAGCCGGCGTGGCGGGCGGGTACAGTTCCCATCGCAGCCCCATGTCCACTGTGAGCTTGGAAGTGGCTCTAAAGTTGTCATTGAAATAGCTGAAGATCTGCCACATGCGCATCGCCGGGAAGTAGGCATTCACGTCGCGCGCCGTCTGGCTGGGGGCGCCTTGCAGGAAGCTGCCCATGTTGTTCGCATAACCCGTCGACTGTGCCGTGCAGGTACCGTTGGCCTGGGTAAAGCAGGTGGACGATTGGTTGGTGCCGAACGAGAAGATGCCGCGCGGGCTGTACGTCTGATCCTGAAGTAAATCGTCGCGGATGCGACGTACGTCGCCGCCGAATTTGAAGGTGTGGTTGTTGACGATCTTGGTCCAGCTGTTCACCACCATGATATTGGCCTCGGCGCGAATCCAGGGCAGACTCGGAGAGTAACCTACGATGGGATTGCTGAACGGGCCGTTAAGATTGATGCCGACGAAACCGCTGGTGAACTCGTTCACGTTGACATTGGGGATCCCCAGAGCTTCCGAGTCGTTTTTCCCATAATCCGTTTGGTGCGCTTCATTATGATAGTGCGTCAGGCCAATGCGAATTTCGGTCAGGAGCGTGGGTGTCAGGGTGCGGTTGTAGTTGATTCCGGCGCTATAGGTCTTCTGCCAACCGGAATCCTCGAATCCGCCCTGGGATGGTCCCCCGGCATCGCCGAACGTCGGAGCCTGGAAGTAGGTGGGGCGTTGGAAACTGAAGCGCGCGCGAAGCCGCTGCTTGTCTGACATCGCCCAGTCCACAATGCCATCCAGTGAATCGGTCTCCTTTACGGAGGGTAACAGCGCGAAGTAGTTGTTGGTCGGGTTGCTGAGTTGGAAAGGCAGGTTGGTCGGAAGGATGTAAGTTGCGATCTTCGCCGCCGACGGGTCAATCCGGCTGGTGGGGATGATATTCCCCGGGAACGCCGTACGATCGCGGCCGGTGGCCGGATCGCCGGTCTTGATGTCGTAAACCAGGTGGGTCGGATCGCCGCTCAAGTCGCCGTGCAGCATCGACTGGGACGGGATGGAATGCAGGTTGGTGTTGGCCTCATGGTCGATGGTCCTGAGATAGTCGGCGAAATAGAAGATCTTGTTCTTCTTGATCGGTCCGCCGACGTTGCCACCGATGCGGTTATACACCAGGTGGCCGACCGACGAATTGAAGAAGGCCCGTGCATCGAGCGCGCTGTTTTGGTGCAGTTCGTAGGCTTGTCCATGGATCGTGTTCGTGCCGGACTTGAACTGAACGTTAGTGACCGCACCGATCGAACGGCCTAGTTCGCCGTTGTAATTGGTGGTGCTGATGTCGACAGTCTGGATCGCCTCCGACGGCGGGATCAGAACCTGCAGCAATCCCGTACGCATGTTATCGTCGGTGCCTTCGATCTGGTAGTTATTGCCCATGCGCATCGCTCCGTTCACCTGAGTCTGCAGGGAACTGGAGGCGTTGAACGCCTGGGAGTGTTGAAAGCTGGCTTCAGTGGTTCCGGGCACCAGGTCGAGGAGGCTCTGGAAGTTCCGGTTCACGCCGAGGGGTAACTCCTCCATCATTTCGGCATTGATCTGGCGTCCGGTGTCGGCGCGCTCGGTCTGGAGGATCGGAGTGTCTGCCGAGACGTTGACAACTTCTGTGATGGCGCCAACCTGCAACTTGACGTCGATACGGGTGCTGGTATCGACCACGACGTCCACGCCCTGCCGAACTTCCTTTTTGAAGCCGGCCATCTCCACCGATATGCCGTAATGCCCCGGTTTGATGTAGGGAAACTCATAGTTGCCGCTGGAGTTGGTCGTTCTTTCAAT
>JADMIO010814629.1_pt1 | contig 14498 bp, 4 predicted proteins | sample 8958161 | NCBI WGS metagenome assembly JADMIO01 (sample SAMN16585339, study PRJNA669376) | soil metagenome | isolation source: Crop rotation soil | place: USA: Cullars Rotation, Alabama | collected 2011 | reverse complement strand
CTTTCCCCAGGGGGTTGCTGTAGCTATGGTAGAAGTATCAGGGATTGACAAGGATGGAACTCAGGACGAATGGTATTGGGGACTACTTACAAAGATTGGAGACAGGCTAAATCTTACGGAAGATCTGGATGGTTTCTGGGTGGCTAACGCTCGCATACACCCTCAGCAGAGATTTCTAGAAGCAATCAGAAAGGTAATTCTAGCACACTGTAAATCGAAAGTGGTTATCGTACTAGATGAAATAGAAAATGTCCGCAGTTTACCATTCTCTACAGATGGGCTTTTTGCTGGCATCAGGGAGCTATTCAATAACCGAGCTCATGATTTCGAATTGACACGGCTAACCTTTTGCCTGATAGGCTCTGCTACTCCCTCTGATTTAATTCAAGATACACATACTACTCCTTTCAATATAGGCAAACGAGTCGAGATCTCTGATTTTACGGAAGCAGAAGCATCCCCATTAGCAAAGGGGTTAAAGCGTGAGGAGAATCTATCAGGCACCCTCCTTAATCGAATCCTCTATTGGACGGCAGGGCATCCATACTTGACTCAAAGAGTCTGTGAAGAAACGGCCAAGGACATAAGCATAGTTGACGTAAATGGTATCGATAATTTGTGTAAGGGCCTTTTCCTTTCACCTGGGGCTACCATGCGCGATGACAATCTAATCTTCGTACGCGATCGAATTCTTGAGGAGGAGGATCGTGCAGGCCTGTTGAGTCTTTATGCCCGCGTGTATAAGCAGAAACGTGTACCTAATGATGATACGAACCGGCTGGTAGATGTCTTACGCTTGTCTGGTATTACAAGGGTTGAAGATGGCTATTTAAAAATCCGCAATCGAATTTACAAGAAGGTATTTAACCAGAACTGGATTAAACAGAATGTGCCGGACGCGGAAAGACTTCGCCAACAAGCTGCCTACCGTCGCGGTGTATTACGAGCGACAGGATATGCGGCCGTTGTGCTGCTAGTAATTGTCGGCTTGGCAATCTATGCTTTCACACAGCGAGATGAGGCTGAAAAACAAAAGAACTTTGCTGAGTCACAGCGCATACGGGCAGAGACGGAAGCTGCGCGCGCTGATCAAAAGGCTCGAGAATCCCAGAGCCTATTAGATCAGGTAAATAAAGAACGAGAAACTATGGAGGAAGCGCTTATTCAGGCAGTGGAGGCCAAGAAAGAAACTGAAGCGCAAAAAAGGAAGGTCGACTATCAAAAAAGGCTAGCTCTAGAACAAAAGAACATTGCAATTTCAAAAGCAGCCGAGACTGAGGAGCAAAGGCGTATTGCGACATTAAAAGCGGTTGAAGCCGAAGAGCAGCGGGCTCGCGCGGAAGAGAAGCAGAAGCTTGCTGAAAAAGCACAGGCTGACGCAGAACACCAGCAACTTCTTCTAGCCGACCAGAAAAAGTTTGTTGATCAGGCCGATTCTGGATATTGGGAGACCATAAAAAATGAAACCAATCAAGAACTCTACTGGGCGTATTTAAAAGTATTTCCGAAGGGCAGACATGCTGATGAAGTACGAAAGAGACTCGGAGCCTCTATAACCGAGCCGTCACCGGACACGGTCTGGATACTTGGGCGTGTTCATGATCTGGATAGTTTCGACCCCATTGTCGGAGCCAAGGTTACAGCTAGAAACAATCAAACAGGCGCTGAATTCACTGCAGTAACAAGTGAGAAAGGCGTATACCTCATTTCAGTTCCGCCTGGGTCATATACGATTAGTATAAATCGTGAAGGCTATGAAGGCGACTTAGCTAAAGATATAAAAATACATTCTGGAGAAAAAAATATTACTCAACCAATACCAGGATTATTACGGAGAATTCGATAGCGTATTCCTACAGGGGAACCAAGAGGTGTTCCCGGTTAATATCGAAAGACAAGGTTGCCGGGCTAGATCGCGAATGAGATAACCTGATCAAAATATTTGGTCAAAAAGAGCCACGATGTCTATGAATAGTAAGGCAATATCCCTTTCTTATCCGATATCCCGGACAAGGTGTTATAGTCATATTAAATCCACTTTGAGAGGATTGATCTTGAAAGGCTTGGCAATATGGCTTCTCATTCAGCCCTTCGGCAAGTCTGCTCTATTAGCAGCCGACTTGCTTATATTCGTCCAATCAAGAGGCACCCATAGTTCACTACAAATCAATAAACCGCTTGAACGGAAGCTAGTGGGAGGGCAAAAACATGAATATCAACTCACACTTTTGATAGGTCAGTACTTAAAGCTGAGTGTGGATCAGCGCGGGATCGATGTAGCGTTGAGGCTGATTGATCCCAATGGTAAAAAGCTCTTGGAAGTGGATACTGTCAACGGCTTACAAGGAACCGAATTGATCCATATAATCGCCGAGATTTCTGGTATCTATAGACTGGAAGTTTATCCATCGAATGAGAAGGCGGCGGCTGGTAGTTACGAGGTCAAGATCGTAGAACTGCGGAAGGCAGCAGATAGTGATATGAAGCGCGTCCTTGCTGAAGGAGCCGTAAGAGAAGCAACAGAACTGAGGAAAAAGGGTACGGAGGAATCGCGCGAAAAAGCAATTTCCAAATACAATGAGGCGCTCCCAGTCTGGAGGTCCTTAGGAGACCGCAAACATGAGGCGGAAACACTTCGAGGCCTGGGAGATGTATACACTGATTTAAGTCAACCTCAAAAGGCACTTGATTACCTTAATATGGCCCTTTCGATAAGCCGTGCCATCGACGATGAAAGCGAGGAAGCTATTGCTCTTATTCAAATTGGTTTAGCCTACCTTAGCTTAGGTGATTATCAAAAAGCGTCCGACTACTTCAGTCAGGCCCTCCCAATCGGCCGAAAGATAGGTAATCACCAACTTGAAGCAGTCGTGCTTATGAGTTTAGGCCAAGTTTACTACAGAATGGGAGACTATGAGAAGTCGCTTAATTTCCTTGAGCGGGCGTTGTCAATTCACTCAGATGTGGGGGATCGTCAGCTTGACGCCTCTATTTTTGCATTCACAGGCACTATCTATTATTCAAAGGGGGATACTCAAAAATCTTTTAGTTACTTTAGCCAGGCACTTCTTATTTATAGGCAAATGAGTAACCGTAGTGGCGAAACAGCTATGCTCAGGTATATTGGGAGGGCCTATCTATCATCCGGTGATATCCAGAAGGCTATCAATTATTTTAATCAGGCGCTTCCAATCAGCCGTGAGATAAATGACCGTAGTGCCGAACTCGCTACGATTAGATTGTTGGGGAATGCCTATTCCGATATAGGTGAGTACAGTAAATCTTTAGACTGTTATCAGCAGGCACTGGGGATTAGCAAGCTTTTGGGGGATAAATATAGCGAGGCCTCTACACTTACCAATATCGGATTGATCTACTCTGACTTAGATGATTCTATGAAGGCACTTGATAGCTTGAATCTTGCCTTAACGATATGGAGATCTATTTCTAATCGCGCAGGAGAAGCGCGGGTTCTTAATGATATAGGTTCTGTTTATTATCGTTTGGGTAATAAGCAAGCATCATTAGATTATTACTTACAAGCTCTTGTACTTTGGCGAAGTGTTGGAAGCCGTGCGGGGGAGGCGGATGCGCTTAGGGATATCGGCTCTGCTTACGCCGACTTAGGTGAAAAAGAAAAAGCACTTGAATTTCACCGACAAGCTTTAACTCTTTTGAGAGACTTTAAGAATCGAGCAGGCGAAGGCCGAGAGCTTGCTAGTATTGGGAGTATATATAATGAATTAGGCGACTACGGAAAGGCTTTAGACTATTTCAACCAAGCACTGCCAATTAATAGGGAAGTGGGTGATCGAACGAGTGAGTCTATAACACTCAGTAATATAGGGATGATCTACAACTCATTAGGGGAGAAGCAAAGGTCCCGTGAATATTCCCTTCAGGCGCTTTCTATAACCAGAGCTATAGGTGATCGTGATGGCGAGGCTTCACTGTTATATAACCTCGCTAGTATCGATAGCGACGAAGGGAAATTATCGGAATCTCGTTCGAGAATAGAGTCGGCCATTGAAATAATTGAATCTCTACGCGACAAAACTAACAGGCCAGATTTGCGAGTATCTCACTCAGCCGCTGCTCAGGATTATTATGGACTTTATATTGATGTGCTAATGCGCCTTTATAGGGACCACCCATCAGAGGGCCTCAATGTGACGGCGTTGTTAGCTAGCGATCGCGCTCGCGCTCATTCTCTGATTGATGCTTTGAGGTTGATCCGGTCGGATATTCGTGAAGGGGCGGACCCAGTCCTGCTCGAACGGGAGCGTACATTGCGACAATTGCTCAATGCGAAAGCGGAATCTCAATTCCGGCTGCTAAGCGGGCCTCATTCTGATCAACAAGCAGCCGCCTCTGAAAAGGAATTGTCAGGGCTATTGATGGAAATGCAGGTAGTAGAAGCGCAAATAAGGAAAACAAGTCCGCGTTACGCTACCTTAAAGGAGCCGCAGGCTCTTTCGCTACAAGCGATTCAGGGGTTACTAGATAAGGACACTGTGCTATTGGAGTACTCACTAGGGGAGCATCAGAGCTATCTTTGGGCCATAACATCGGTTGCAATGAAAAGCTATGAACTTCCCAAAAAGGCCGTTATAGAGAGCGCTGCTCAACGCGTATACGGTCTGTTAGTTGCGCGTGCTAGGCCACAGGCTGGTGAGGTCGCTGCCAATACTCGGGATCGCGTGAGAGAGGCTGATACTGAATATGAAAGGGCGGCTTCTAGCCTGAGCCAAATGATACTTGGGTCGCTATCCTCCGAGTTGACGAAAAAGCGATTACTGTTAGTTACTGAAGGTATATTACGATACATACCCTTTGCCGCTCTTCCAGATCCATCTATCGCCAGCAACGACAAGAGAAGAAAACAACCTCTCATTATAGAGCATGAGATTGTGCACTTGCCTTCTGCCAATACGATTGTTGCAGTACGCTCCGAGTCAGCAACCCGCAGACCAGCTGCGAAGACCATTGCCGTATTAGCTGATCCGGTTTTTGATATATCCGACCCACGAGTTAATAGAAAACAGGGAGCCTTGATCAATTCGAGCGTGCCTGCTATATCTTCAATTCCTGTCTCTCCAAAACCTCAAGTGCAACAGCTTGTAAGGCAGCTAGAGGCTTCCGGGAATGAAACTCGACCTTACAGACTTCCATTCTCGGAGAAAGAGGCTAGAGGCATATTATCATTTGTCTCCGAAAAGGAAGCAAAACTAGCCCTTGGTTTTGATGCCAACCGAGAAACTGCTACAAGCCCCGAGTTGAGAGAGTATCGCATACTACATTTCGCAACGCATACTTATATTAATAATCGGTATCCAGCCCTCTCTGGCATTATTTTATCCTTGGTGGACAAACAGGGAGATCATCAGGACGGCTTCCTACTTACTCAAGAGGTGTATAACTTACGCTTGCCGGTAGAGTTGGTTGTTCTTAGTAGCTGTCAAAGTGCGTTTGGAGAAGAAGTCAAGGGCGAAGGTTTAGTAAGCTTGACACGTGGCTTCATGTATGCCGGTGCTGCACGTTTAGTAGCGAGCTTATGGGCGGTCGATGATGAGGCTACATCACAGTTAATGATAGCTTTCTACAGAGGGCTGCTCAAAGAAGGTTTACGGCCACCGGCTGCCCTGAGAGCAGCTCAGATTGAAATATTAAAACAGCAAAAGTGGCAATCCCCCTATTATTGGGCAGCTTTCGTATTACAAGGGGAATGGCAATAAATCTCCCGCAAGGCGCTACAGGGGCTTGGAGGAGGCGGCAGGGGAGACGCAGCAAGCTGCTCACAAGCGCTTACGCTCCTTTTATGACTGCACCTCAGTTCGGGGCTGGACCATAGATATTATTAGTTTCTACATTCGGATAATATATTGTTCTAACGTAGGTACAAATCGGAGTTCACTATAATGAAGATCAAAGTCCTATTATTCGCCTCAAACTATCTGGAGCCAGCTTTTGATCGCTTGAACGAAGACGTGTGTGTGATTGAGAGAAGGATCCAGGCTGGGCCATTCGGGGATTCATTTGAACTTATACCCAGATCAACAATCAAGGTATCTGACTTGGGGGTCCTTCTGCTTAGGTATAAGCCAGAAATAGTTCACTTCAGTGGCTGTGGCAGGGCTTCTGAAGGAATACTTTTAGAAGATGATAATGGTAGTGCTATCTCTATCGGTGTCAATGAATTGACAGGTATTTTGCGGACTCTCAAAGATCATATCCGTATTGTCCTCTTAAATGTATGTGGCTCAAGGCTCTACGCTGAGGCAATTACGCAAGTAATTGATTATGCCATTGTAGTGGACGGGTTTACCGAAGAAGAAGTCTCCACAAGCTTTGCAGCCGAGTTCTATGGAGCGCTAGCCTTTGGGCTATCAGTGAACGAAGCGTTTGGCATGGCAAAGGAGTTGACGGGAACTACGACAGCCGTGCTATCGGTTCGGCCCGGAATAGATGCTGCAGAGTCATTTCTTGTGCAAACGCAAAGGATCGATGAGCTAAAACTCGCTGTAAAGCGGATGCTGGAAGGAACAGCCAGCGAAGCGGACCGCCTTGCCATCCAGGCTTGTGTGGTGAGCGGTCATCTTGTCCTCACCGAGATAGAGGATGAGGCGCAAGTCCCTAGCAAGAGGCAAGACCAGTTTCACTTGATGACACGTGAAGGTCAATTACAGGCGGTATTGTCGTCAGCTATCTATCAACGAGTTAATACATGGCTCTTTCCTGTGCCTCCAGGCATCGCACCGCCGTTTTACCCATCCGTGTTCATCGGTCGCGAGAGCGCGCTTGGTGATATTAAAAAACTTCTTGATCCTACCAAAGCTTGCAATGGCAAAAAGCCGATTATAGTTGTGCGCGGCTGGCCGGGCGTCGGTAAGACGACACTGGTAGGCGTCATCAGTCGGGACCCTGAAGTTGCAAACCTGTTTCCGCAAGGGGTTCTTTGGACCTCTCTTGAGCAGCGGCCGAACCTGCTTTCCGAAATGGCCCATTGGGGACGTGCCCTCGGCATGGATGATATCCTCCGCGCTCCGACCCTGAAAGAAGCTGCTGTTCAGTTAGCAGCCTTGTTGCGCCACCGACGGATGTTGCTAATAGTTGACGACGTTTGGGAGGCCGCCCACGCCATTCCTTTCATAGAAGCTATGGGTGAGCATTGTGCATTGCTGGTGACAACTCGCCTGACGTCAGTTGCCGAAGAGTTGGCGGTAGGCGAGGAAAGAATCTACAACTTGCCAGTGCTTACTGAAGAAAATGCGCTGACACTTCTACGCACTCTCGTGCCCACTGTCGTCGCGCATCACGAGGAGGAGTGCCGCAAGTTGATTCTCGACCTTGAGTGTCTGCCGCTCGCACTGCATGTCGGTGGGCGGCTGCTCAAGAATGAATCCAAGCTGGACTGGGGCGTTACGGAATTGATCAGCGAACTTCGCAGAGGGGCTCGGCTAATTCCAGAACGCGCGCCTAAAGACCGGGTCGAAGAGGGAGGAATTCCTACAGTAAGCGCGCTCTTGATGAAGAGTACCGATTTGTTAGAAGAATCCACGCGAGATTGCTTCGCTTTTCTTGGAGCCTTTGCCCCCAAACCGGCGACCTTTGATTTGGCAGCAATGCAAGCGGTTTGGGAAGTAGAGGATCCCAGACCTATTGTCCGAAAGCTTGTAGGACATGGCTTACTTGAGCCTGTGGGCTCAGGACGATTTCAAATGCACCGCATTTTGGTCGATCACGCGAGGTCTCTGTGTTCTGATAATGGAACACCTTCATTTTATTTCGAGGACCATACAGAAGATTTGCCAAAGCCTAGATCGAGTATTATCAATAAAGAGGGTAAATCAAAACTCTATCAGATTAATCTTCAACATTCAATCTACTACGAACAAATACTGAGAAGAGCATACGAATTATTTAAACAGGGTGGGGTATCTATTACACAAGGTTTAGAGCTTTTTGATACTGGATGGGAAAATATTCAAATCGGTTACGCTTGGGCAGAAGCAAATGCAGGGCAGGATGAGCGGGCAGCAATACTTTGTTCTTCCTATGTTTTGAATAGTCAACTACTTGAACTCCGCCAACTTCCACTTGATCGTATTAGGTGGTTGGAATCAGCTTTGGCCGCAGCTAAGCAGCTTAATAAGCATGGCTCAACCGCACGACACTTAATTGATTTGGGCCAAGTCTACCTAGATATTGGAGACATTCATAAATCAATAAAATTTTGCGAGCAAGCTCTCATAATCACAAATGAGGGTCAGGACCACCGTATGCAGCCCTCGCTGCTAAATATTTATGGTTCTGCATTATTAGAAAATGGGAACACTAATCAAGCAATTAGTTTCTTCGAAGAATCCCTAAAGCAGTCCCTTAACCTTCAAGACCGACGAAACGAGGCTGAGGCAATCAACAATCTTGGCTATGCCTATTATCTTTGGGGAGATAGGAATCGATCTATCGTCCACTATGAACAAAGCGTCGCCATTTCCCGAGATATCGGAGATTTACGCACAGAAATGAGGGCATTAAGTAATTGGGGATCTACACATGTGAGCATGGGAAATGCACATCATGCGATTGAATTGTTTGAAAAGCAAATAGCCATCTCTCGACAAATCGGAGACCGTTATAATGAAGCTGATGCTCTGAGTCACTTAGGGGATGCTTATAGAGCCCTTGAGAACCAGGACCGGGCCGTTGAATGCTGTGAACAGTCACTTTTGATTTCACGTGAACTAGGATATTGGCGGGGAGAATGCACGAGCCTTACTAATCTTGGGGAAATTTATGCCAGTATAGGAATGATAGCAGAGGCAACAGAGTTTTACCGAAACTCATTAAAGATCGCTCGTGAGTTTGGTTTGCAGCGTAATGTATGCGACAACCTATATTATTTGGCTAAGAGTTGTACCGATCTAGGGCAATTAGAAGAAGCCCTTCAGTACCTTGAAGATACGTTAGCAACTTGCCGCAAAATAGCTAATCCTTGGGTTGAATTGAAAGTTCTAGTAGAGTTAGCTAACCAAAACCGTATTCTGAAAAATAGTGAAACAGCCCTGGATTATTACCAACAAGCATTAGGTATTGCTTGCGGCACCCAGCAGATATCCACGCAAGCCGAATTACTGTTCTCAATGGGCTGTCTTGCTCGCGAAACGGAACGATTATTTGATGCCAAAAAGTACTTGGTGGCTAGCGAAGGGATTTATCGTCAACTCAGGTCGCACTCAGCTGATGAAGTTGCCGCCATGCTTGATGAGATTGAGACCTTGCTTCTTTCTGAACCTTGCCTGGCTTTTTTTAGGCTTGCGGGATTTGAGCTGACACCAGTGCGGGGAACCGATATCTATAGATGCGAATATACGCGGAATGAATTGAAGGGCATCCTCCCACTTGCGTGCTATCTGTATTTTCTAGTTGATAGAGAGTTTGATGATGAGCAGGTCTGTACAATTAAAGAGAGGGTAAAAGAAAACGACAGTAATGCTTCCGTTGTGTTTGTAGTAGCGAAGAATCGTCCGACCGATTTAGGCTGGGCTCAGATTGGTATTTTGCGTGGGCCGAAGTATGCATTTAAGTTATTGCCAATTGAGGATACTTTCATTGCTGAGCATTTGGGCTCAGGCCGTGAGAGGATTGAGTTGTTGAAAGAAATTCTAAAGCGTTTGGGGGAAGATCACGACCCATATAATGAGAGAGAACCTGTGGCGCACGCCTTCAGTTTTTTTGGGCGGGAAGCTTTAATAGATTTGCTACTGCGCAAGATCTCAGACGGCCACCCCATAGCAATTTTTGGCTTGAGAAAGATGGGGAAGAGTTCTTTGCTTCGAGTCCTCAGCAGAAGAGCGCCTTTCCCAGTGGTAGTTATGAGCATGGAGAAGGAGCGGTCATTAGATGAATTCTTTACTTATATTTTAGGGGAATGGGGGGGGCGCGCAAAGGAATTATATGAAATAAATTGGCAACCGCCGACCATAGATTCAGTTTCATCGGCGGCTTCCTTCATTAACGCCACTCAAGATTTACTTAACTGTATCAAGCATAGACAGGTTGATAGCCGGCTCGGGATTTTTCTTGATGAAATTGAACACCTAACGCCGCGCCGCGATGGAAGTGGTCCAGGTCTGGACCGTTACTTGAGATTGATGAGTGCCCTGCGGGGACTCATTGAGGAGGACGGCCATCTCTCGTTAGTAGTTAGTGGTCTTAACCGATCGATCAATCAGATTAATTCCTGGAAAGGAGAACAAAATCCATTGTTCAACTTCTTCCAAGAGGTCTATCTGTCCCCGCTGGAGGAGGAAGATTGTAAGCATATGGCAAGCAACATCGGCCTGCAGATTAATTTAAAATACGATTCAGAATGTCTTGACGAAATTTATCGATTTAGTGGCGGGCATCCTTTTTTAGCACGACAGCTATGTAGCTTATTATATCATCGACGCAATCGCAAATCTGGTCAGGTAAGGTTGGAAGAGATACCTTCGGCTGTTAAAGAATTCATATATGACGAAACTACAATAACCCATCTTGACGAGGGTATATGGCAAGATGCTGGCAATGTTAGCTTATGGGGACCTATCAATGCTAATGCTAACCAGTCGTTGTTACTAAGGCTAGCTACAGACGATGTCCCTTTAACTGAATCAGAAATTCTCAACGGGCCAGAATTAGATGCCAGACAAACATCGCTCATCAACTTAGAGCGATTCCATGTAATCTACAAACCCGAACCTGGCTGTTACGCCATTCGATTCGGGCTATTGAATCTTTGGCTACGCCGACGCAAGCTCGGCTTAGGGGGAGAACCATGGCGCAAGTGAATCCATTCAATTACAATTTACCTGTTTTACCAACTGACTTCGTTGGTCGCTGGGATCTGGTTCAGAAAATTAGCGAAGATTTGTCCAATCTTGTTAAAGCCGACTCTTGGGCAGTAATTGGCGGACGGAGATTCGGGAAGAGCAGCGTCCTGCGATCTCTTGCGTCCTTTCTTAATGAGCAAAATGGCAGGTCTGGCTTTCGATATGTCTTTCCAATAGTTATAAACCTGGGTCGGAGTACAAAGAGAACAGAACGAGATGTATTCTTTTGTATTCTGAGGGATATCTACAAGGCACTATCAGTTCATCCCAACTTAGAGCGCGCTCTTTCATCCTCTCACCTTATCAACCTGATTTCAGATTCGACTGATGAATGTAGCTTCTTTAAGTTTGAGGACGCCCTCAATGATTTGACCAAGGAATTTGAAAATGAATTCGGCCTTATACGATTGGCTCTATTACTGGACGAAGTTGAGAGTACTGTCAACTCTGACTGGTCAGAGATTCTATTCGACCAACTCCGTTCATTAGTATACGACAGCACGTTGGCTGACAGAATCAAGTTAGTTCTAACGGGATCAGCCAGCGTGGTTAAGGTAAGACAAGAAGGCTCTCCCCTGTTGAATGCTGTTAAGATTACACATCTCAAATCGCTTCCATCTTCAGCCATTGAAGAGCTAATTTCCCGTGCTGGCGATATTCCTGTAGCAGTTAGCGAAGCAATTCAGACACAATGTGGCGGCCACCCTTTTATCGCTCAATACCTATTGCACCACTTATGGGATCAAGACCCAACCGGGGCAACCTCAATGCAAGTGTTGCGTTTAGCCAGAGAGATGCGACAGGTTAGAGCCGAAGATTTTCTGGGATGGTGGAAGGCCATTGGTGACAGTGGGCGACAGGCATATGCGTTAATAGCCGGGGCCGAAGGTTGGGTCGATGAACATACCCTGATATCTCAAGTCCGTAATACAGTGCAACCACTCGACCAAGGATTATCGGCGCTCTGTTACCATGGGTTGACTATCCGCAGCGAAAATGGGGAACAGTATCTTACCGCCGGGGTACTTCTTCGTAATTGGTGGTTGAAAAGATCCGCTTCAAAACAGAGCTGTGGTCGCAGGCCAGCACTATTAACCGAAGATCAAAAGCCTATCACTTGGCTTCACCTCTCAGACATTCACTTCCATGATTCGTCAACATACAATGAGAATGTTGTTCTCAGAAAGCTGCTATGGGATGTGAAAGAGGTTATCGATAGGAAGAGTCTACACCCCGACATCATTCTATTTACAGGTGACCTGGCTTATTCTGGCAAAGCTTCTCAGTATAAAGCGGCTGGCAACTTTTTTGATGAACTGTTAAGCATTACGGACTTGCCGCGCAGTCGATTATTCATGGTCCCTGGCAACCATGATGTTGATTGGGAAGGGATATCTGATATTGCGAAGTATACCGCTGAAATGCTTACTGATCGAGAGCGAACTAACAGAATCTTAGCGGCAGACAAAGCAAAAGAACGAGAGTTTATCCTGGCTCGTTTTAGATCATATGCAGATTTCCTCAATGGCTATTTGGAAGGGCATTTGTTTTTTGACCATGATCAGTTCTTCTATGTAAAAACAATTGAGCTTGGCGGCCGATGCATAGCACTATTGGGACTCAATTCCGCCTGGATAGCCGAGGGGAAGATTGACGAAACTAGGAAGCTTCTTCTTGGAGATAGACAAGTGCGTGCCGTGCTGGATGCAGCAGATGAGGCTGGGGCAGACTTGAAGATTGCTTTGATGCATCATCCCTTTGACTGGCTTCGTCCCTTTGATCGCCATGATTGTGAGTCTATGCTCCTAGACAACTGCCATTTCGTATTGCATGGTCATTTGCATCATACAGCAATAAACCATCTCAAGAACCCCGATAGTAGTGCGATGGTTATTGCTGGCGGGGCTTGCTACGAAACGCGGGAGCACCCCAATTCCTATAACTTTGTCCGACTCGATTTTACTCTGCACAAGGGTATGATATACCTGCGACGTTATAATGATGAAAGGGGCGGCTTCTGGGCTCCTGACACATCACTTTATAAGAATGCTCCTTCTGGAGAGTATGAATTCCCAATATAGTGAATTCTTTTGAATTGATCTATTCTCAGAGTGACAGGCGGCCCACTTCTGCACCGGCTCCATACGAGGCCGCGTTAGGGTCTATACACTCGCACGACACGTTCTTTTGTGAGTATAGAAAGATGACTTTGAGCCTGAATGCGAGTATATTTGTTGTACCTGGGCATAGCTGCCGATCCTATTGCCAGGAAGCCTTCGCGAGGTGACTTATGAATATAAATGAGGAAATCGATTTAAAGTCAATTCCGCTTAGGCCAGCTATATGTCTTGTAGCCAGATGCGCGCGTAGGGTTCAGCCGATTATTGCTTTTCAGGATCAGGTAGAAAAAATACAGAAAGCTGATTTGGCAATCAGGTTCGCGGAATGGTTTGCAATTGGTGAGCATATTAACCTAGAAGCAGCCAGGGTTGCTGTGACTGCGCTCAATCAGAATGTGAGTACCGAGGACAATCCTCCTGGAGAATTTGGAAACGAGATATTCTATGCTCAAGAAACTGCCCGTCGTGCTGCTCTTTCTAGTGCCTATGCGGTTGATGTAATCGAGAACAGTGGGCTCGTGCAATCTTCTTACGAGCAAGCCATCAGCATTGCCCTTGAAACAATTAACTATTCTATAGAAGCCAGTGACTCCTTTTCTGAACAGATAGGTAACGATTTGCGCAAGAATCTCTATCGGCGCGAATTAGTTGGTTCTGCCAAGGGAATTGAGATAGTTAAGAAAGACTATAACCGACTCCGGGAGTTATACTCCGGCCCTTTTGTAAGACTCGGCAGCGGGATTGATCCATCAGAGGAAGGCCCGCTAGGAGAGTATTGGCCACAGCGCCCCCCCGATTGGTATCTCACAGGGTTGCAGAGTACAAGGGCGACCCTTTATGGGCCGGACTTGATTGAAGTACACCCATACGACGACTCTATAGTTTTTGATGATGAGGCCGCCGAAAAATTTATTTGTATAGATCTGGATGAATTTTCGGTTGAAATGGACAAGCAGAAAGCGTTTGAAAAGATTGTAGCGATGATTGAGCGCGCGCATTATCCTAATGATCACTATGAGCGCAGGCTTGTTCCGTGTATCATCGTGCTTGGATCTGCCTCATCGCTCGTTTTCGAAGAAGGTGAAGAGACGAAGAGGCTTTCAAGATTAGATAGACTGACTCGCGCCGGGGCGTTTTTTTTCGAAAAAGATGAGCGCCATCAATCCCCTCTGTCGGTCATTGAGGAGATTAGTAAAGTTTACAACGATAAGGATTGGGGTCTGGACCTGTCAGGAAAAACAGGTGCCGAGACCACTGAGCCCGATTTTGAGGAGGAGTTTCATAAACGGCTATCTGAAATCGGGTTTACCCACAGCGATCATTATATTGAAGAAAAGCCTCTGCCGGAGGACACAGGCCAAGACCGTACAATTTATGGCGGACCGCCTTATACGATAAGCCGCGAAGATCGTGACCGAATACTAGAGCGTTTACGGATGCCGGACGATGACTGGCTAAAGGATGATTAATATGCCTGACCCCTTTCTCCTTGCGCATGGGAAAG
>JADMIO011089400.1_pt1 | contig 14500 bp, 11 predicted proteins | sample 8958161 | NCBI WGS metagenome assembly JADMIO01 (sample SAMN16585339, study PRJNA669376) | soil metagenome | isolation source: Crop rotation soil | place: USA: Cullars Rotation, Alabama | collected 2011 | reverse complement strand
CGACAACTTGTCCACGTGGAATTCTAAGCTTAGGATCCCAATGTGCTGGAAAGCCCCCCTCTGTATGCACTCCGCAATGGAGTCAGCGGCTCCAATGGTGTTTATCTCTACGGCTCCGGAGGCTTTCCAAACCAGACCTTCAGTTCCAGCAACTACTATGTCGATGTCGTTTTCAGTGCACCGGCCACAACCGCCGTCCGTCTCTTCCCGGCGGCAACCGTGATTCAGTCCGGTACACTCTCTGCCGGCACTGTTTCCGGACTCACGGCGGACGACAACACGTTCTATCAGGTGAAGTCTAAGACGTCCGGAACTCGCACTGCCACATGGTACGGCAGCTTTACAGGCGTGCCGAACTCTCTGACCGCTCTTGCCGTTTCTTACGTGGGCAAGAACTCCACCACCTGCACAGAAGCACTGTCCCTTTGGAACTTCACAACCAGTGCCTGGGTTCAGATCAACTCGACCTCGGTTGGAACAGGTGAAGTACTCCGTTCCAACATCGTTCCGAGCGGGACGCTTTCCGATTACGTAAGTGGCACTTCAGGACCGGGCGAGGTGCGGGTACAGGTAAGCTGCTCTACCGCAGCGACCAACTTTACCTCCTCCGGCGACTTCATGAGCGTCACCTATCAGCCATGAACTCGCCGGTCTTACCTTTAAGCGCTCCAACAGACCCGCATCACGGAGTTGGGACGGCCGCAACGGCCTGGTTTGAATATCCGCTCTCGACATTGTTGGCATCGACCGCGGTTGCAACATAGTAGTACGTGTACCCCGACACAACGCCAGTATCTATGTAGGTAACACCAGATATTGACGCTGCGTTCACCTTCGAATATGCCCCGCCAGGGACTGCAGTTCGATAAAGGTTGTATCCGACGATATTAGACGAGGTGCTTGGTGTCCAGTTCAGCGATACGCTGTGCGGGACTGGTGTCGGCAAGGCAGTTCGGGTGAAAGTAACGCTCGTAACTGGCGCACCATTGACGGCGACTGCCGCAGTGGAGGGTGAGAACGAATATCCATTCTGACTTGGGGCGATCACGTACGATCCATTCGGAATACCGGCAAACGCAAAAGACCCAGCTGCGTCCGCAGTCACGACACCAGAAGCCGCGCCGGACAACGTGACTGTTGCGCCTGATCCACCCGCGGTCCCCGAAATACTGTACAACGATGGAGTGGGGACTGGCTGTGAGCCGGTTGGGACGAAAACTAAATCCACCCAGTAATTCGTCCCGTGCCAAGTGCTGTTCGGCGCTGCGGGAGCAGAGCCATAGACATAAGTACCGGGCGATGATCCAGACACATGGAGTGAACCGCCGGCCACGTTTTTCCAGACGTAGTATTCATCACTCGCATAGCTCCCTTTCGGCGCAAAGTACGAAACCACATATGTCGTATTTGCGGAGATTTTTAGAGGAGTTGCGAGAGCCGCCTGCTGCCATCCGGCCGCACTCTCTCCCGAAAAGGTAACGCTGGCCAGTTTGGTCCCGGAGGATGACCACACATTGCCGACGTGTGTTCCGGTGTTATGTGGTCCTTTATAAAAACGTACAGCCGTAATCGTACCAGGTACGTCAGAATAAAACTTCACCCCAAGATTGACGCCAGCTGCATCATTGGCAACCTCAGGCGTGCCGGGTACTACTGAGCTGGACCACAACCCTGATTGTGCAAATGCAGTTGCACAAAATGAGAATGCAGCAATCAGTACGAACCTAAATAGCGGCATCAGGTAACCTTTCTTCCAGTCGCACTCCCCACGGCATGTTTGCCAGTGTGCGTACGGTGATTGATTACCTGATCGACACTTCCGAATAGGACTGAAGTGCTATTACCGCGTCCAGGGTTTTATCGTTTCGAATCCAGGAGCAACACCCGAGTTCGTAAGTGAATCCGCTTACCAGCCCCGCCGGCCAAATCATCTGCTGCAGACATGATCTGCCGGCGAGAAGAAAGTCTCAGGGAGTGGGAATTGAGGCAGCAGCTTCGTTCGAGTACGTGCTCTCCTGGTTTGCAGAGTCCACGGCAGTTGTAACGTAGAAATATCGTTGGCCGGAACTAACCCCATTGTCGACGTATGTCCTCGAGGTCACAGAGGCCAGCTTCGCGTACGAGCCACCTGATACGTTAGACCGGTACACGTTGTAGCTGACAACATTCGGTGAACTGCTCGCAGCCCAACTGAGCGAAACACTGTGCGGCACCGGCGCAGGAGCGGACGTTGCCTTGAAATTGACCCCTGAAACAGCGGAACCGTTCACAGTCACCGCCGCAGTGGAGGGCGAAAACGTATACCCCGTCTGGCTCGGCGCCACGACGTAGGATCCATTCGGAACGGTAAACGTGTAATTCCCTAAGGAGTCAGTCTTAGTGGTACCGGGGCTGCTCCCCGAGAGCGTCAGGGTTGCCGCTGATCCGCTCACGTTTCCCGAGATTACATACGTGCTCGGCGACGGAGATGACGTCGGCGTGAACAGGACATCGACCCAATAATTACTTCGATTCCATCCCTGAGCAGGGAACGCCTGTGTCGAACCGTACGCATAAACACCGGGATCAGAATCCACAATGTGAAGCGGGCTGGCATTTACTGTCGACCAGGAATAGGCCTGGTCATCCGAATAGTGTCCATTCGGCGCAAAGTACGAAATCACATAATTCGTGTTTGCTGTAATGGATACCGGCGACGTGAACTTCGCAACCTGCCATCCGGAGGCTGTTTCACCGGTGAATGTTATTGTCGCGAGTCGCGCACCCGACGCTGACCACAACGTACCGATATGAGTACCTGTGTTATTAACCGATTTATAGAACCGAACTCCGTTAATAACTCCGGGAGTATCGGAATAGAACTGAAGGCCTAGAGTAACAGCTTGTGTGTCGCCCTCATCCGCTTTCGCTGGTGTGGTGCTCGTACTCCACACTGACTTCTGCGCCATCAGCCCCGTGCACGGCACAAGGCACATTACAAGCGCCTTGGCAGCAGTCATTTTGTTCAACAACAAAACCTTCCCTTCCTGCAACTCACGAATAAGTTGCAGTGCTACGGTGATTCAAATACAACATCCACTCGCCGGTTACCGCGGCAGCCAGGGGTGCGATTTACTAACAACTTAGGGCATCATTACAACCGTCAAAAGACAGAGTTGACACACGTCTCCTGTTAGCTCGGGCGAACTGTGTTCACCCGCCAGATGGACACGTCTACACGAAATCCCTCAGTTATTGCACAAACGCACCCGGTTATCGGATTGCCAGACCTGCCGCAGCTGCGTAATAGAAGCTCACATCAGAGTGTGCGCATCCAGCACAGCCGCAGGCCGTAGTAACCAGTACGAAGCACCTCATAGTACCATTACTTATTCGGAAATCACAAGCAGAGTTTGCTGCTCAAAATCCGGTGTAACTGCTATGCTGGGCTACTTTGCTCGTAATTCGGGTTGATTTACAGGCGTGTTCGCTGCTGTGTAACTGGCGTTTGCGATTGCGAGGGAGGGACACGCAGGGGGTAATGGTAAGTTATTAACAGAGAGTTAGAGCATCAGATGTGATCAGTTCTCTGGTATGACAATCATTCGCCAGCGTCGCTGAAGCTCTTGTAAGCACAACTTTTAGCTGGATGCGTTTTCCGCGTTTGTCGTACGAGAAGTCCGGCCCTAACCACGACATTGCGATTTCTGGCCTGATTCACCGTGATTCTAAGTCGGAACCTCATAAACGATTCTGCCGATGCGCGAGGAGTTTGGGTCGCCGGATCTCAGCGCCTGCAATTATCATAATTGATCGACGCGATCGGGCATAGTGTTTGCCCGTCTTGTCGCACCAGCACGAAACGATAGATGCAGCCATAGCCTTCAACACAGCCGGAAGCTGACCAACTCATAGAACAGAGCCGTCGACCTCCGGCAGCGATTCAACGACAGCCGCTCAACTGGACGCTGCCCCGGCCTGGCGTTACTTCATCTACCACGTGCTATCCTCCGGATTCCGGTATGAAAAAGGCATTGATCACTGGTATCACAGGCCAGGACGGCTCCTATCTCTCAGAACTTCTGCTTTCCAAAGGATATGAGGTTCATGGGATTTTTCGCCGCTGCTCTACTTTCAACACCGACCGAATCGAACATCTGTACGTGGATGCGCATGATCCATCCGCGCGGCTATTCCTGCATGCCGGTGATGTCGCCGACGGCACCGGAATCCGGCACATCGTCGAGAAAGTCTGTCCGGATGAAGTTTACAATCTGGCAGCTCAGTCGCATGTGCGGGTTTCTTTTGATCAGCCCGAGTACACTGCCGACGTGACAGGAACGGGCGCCCTTCGATTGCTTGAGGCAGTTCGTGATTACATGGACCGAACAGGATGCCAGGTCCGCTTGTACCAGGCAGGCTCCAGCGAGATGTTTGGTGCCGCCCGGCCCCCGCAAAATGAGAACACCGCGTTTTATCCTCGCAGCCCTTACGCAGTGAGCAAAGTAGCCGCACACTGGTACATGGTCAATTATCGCGAGGGTTACGACATGTTTATCTGCAACGGGATCCTCTTCAATCATGAATCACCGCGGCGTGGAGAGACCTTCGTTACGAGAAAGATCACTCGCGCACTCGGGCGAATAAAAGAAGGGTTGCAGTCTAAACTTTATCTCGGAAATCTGGATGCTCGTCGCGACTGGGGATTCGCGGGTGATTACGTCCAGGCGATGTGGATGATGTTGCAGCAGGATCGCCCGGATGACTATGTGATCGCAACTGGTGAATCACATTCGATTCGGGATTTCCTGGACATTGCAAGCGCGCGGCTAAATCTCGATTGGGAGAAGTATATCGAGATCGACCCCCGATACTTCCGTCCTACGGAAGTGGATCACTTACGCGGGGACGCGTCGAAGGCTGGAACCTTAATGGGATGGAGACCCGAAACGTCGTTCAGAGAACTGGTCGAGATGATGGTCGACCATGATCATGCGCTTGCGAGAAGAGAACAACTACTCAAGCAGTCTGGTTATGCTCAGGTTGGTGCTCAGGTAACTCGTTCCTGAGTATGCCGGGGAAGACAGCGCTCATCACCGGTGTCACGGGACAAGACGGCTCTTACTTACTTGAGCTACTACAGACAAAAGGCTATGAGGTTCACGGCATCGTCCGTCCGTCCACGGTACGATCAGTCCCGGATAAGAACCCATTTCGGCTTCATGTTGCTGACCTGACAGACAGCGAAGCAGTTACTCGAGTTGTTCACGCCGTCAAGCCAGATGAATGTTATCATCTGGCAGCCCAGACATTTGTTCCGGGTCACGAGCTTGAGAGTGTACGGGTGAATGTAGACGGCACACTAATACTGCTGCAGGCAATAGCAACTCACTTGCCAGGTTGTCATCTCTTTTACGCAGGGTCGAGTGAGATGTTCGGCGATGTTCGTGTGTGTCCTCAGGATGAAACCACACCTTTTCACCCGAGAAATGTTTATGGCGTGAGCAAGGTTGCCGGGTTTCATTTAATGGCGCTGTATCGCACAAAATATAACTTGTTTGCGAGCTGCGGAATCCTCTACAACCACGAATCTCCAAGACGGGGTAGTCAGTTCCTTGCACGAAAGATCACCCTGGGGATTGCACGCATCCGTTCAGGCGACTCTCATGAGCTCTACCTCGGCAATCTCGATGCTGTACGGGACTGGGGACATGCGCGTGATTACGTCCGCGCAATGTGGCTCTCGTTGCAACAGACCCATCCTGACGATTACGTCATTGCAAGCGGGCAAGGCCGATCTGTAAAAGAGTTTCTGGAAAAGGCGTTTCGCCAGGTAAATTTGGACTGGCAAGCCTATGTCCGAGAATCTCCGGAATATTATCGACCTGCTGAGGAAGTGCCCCTCATAGGTTGTAGTCGAAAAGCAAGAGAGCAGCTCGGCTGGATTCCGGAAATTAGTTTCGACGACCTTGTGTCAGAAATGGTTGCTCACGATCTCACTTCTTACAGCTCCGGCAACACGTAGCATCCATGTCGTACCACGCAGTGTGGTGATGTGCGATCAGTACCATCACAGACGACGTCTGTAATGAGGTCACGAACGTTGCAGATCCGAAGAAACACAGCAGCCCACACATGACGTCCATTTTGCCGATCGACCGTATCGGTTCCAATCAGCAGGCGACACTGACGATACTCCACCTGAACTGAAGTCCTGAATGACAGACGATCAACCGCGGCTGCGGCAAAGCGACTGAACTGTTCAGAACCTCACGCGATCTTTCGATTTCTGCTGGGCTGGCTCCGGAGTTGACGAGTCCACACTTCATAGAGCCACAGTGCATAAAACACACTGGAACCGTCCCATGCTCCCTCTTTATACTCCGCCCAACTCTGTCGCAGCAAGCCGAGATCCAGAAGCGATCCACAAGCGGATTGTTGCGTAAGCACTTCATCCTCGATTCGTTCTCTTAGCGGTCCTGTAAACCACCGGCGGAGAGGAACCGGAAACCCGCGTTTTGGCAGATCAGCCGATCCTTTTAGTCGCCGGTCCATTGCACGCCTGAGAGCCGTTTTACCAACGCCGTTTCTCCCAAGCTTTAGCGAAGAATCAATTGAAGATGCACAGGCGGCAACCTGGACGTCAAGAAACGGTGTTCGCAATTCGATGGATGCGGCCATGCTCATCTTGTCGGCTTTTTGCAGAAGAGACTCTGCAAGCTGCCAGCGTGCGTCAAACGTAAGCATTTCACTAAGGCCGTCTCGCTGAGGTGTGAAGTGCGTCTCACCAACTTCGGCTGTACGTTTATAGTGCCTGCTCAATTGCGCTCTCGTAAATCCCCTCGGGTTGCGAACGTCACCAGGCAATCCTTCCACCCGCAACGAGGCCATTTCTGCTGCCGGAGATTGCCGCACGCGCCTCGCCAGCCTCGCCAGTCGTGATGAGCCGTCCGCAAACCCATCCGGCATAACAAACCTGAGCCATCCTAAGGACCGCGTCCGGGCCATGGTCAATTGCATTCCGGTATATCGCCCCGCATAACCGGCGAAAAGCTCGTCCGATCCTTCTCCGGACAGCAACACTTTCACCCAGCGTCTCGCCAGTCTGCAGATGCTGAAGACTGCAAGGCCAGCAGGGTCACCTACTGGTTCATCCAGGTGCCACGCGATGCGGTCAAGCGAAGAGGCATAATCTTCCGCCCCGATGTTGATCGCGTGGTGAACGGTGCCCAGCAGCCGCGACGACTCAAGTGCCTCCGGCAACTCCGAGTCTTCGGTCCCGAATCCCACAGAAAAAGTCTGTAGTGGCTCTCCTGCGTATTCACGCGCGTAAGTCGCAATTGTTCGGCTGTCGAGACCTCCGCTAAGCAGCACTCCAACCGGCACGTCGGCGCGCATATGCAGTCGAATCGACTCATCTAGTGCTGCATCTACGGCCATAGCCGCTTCATCGATGTCGTGTATAGTCGCAGGTTTCGACAGGTCGTACCGCCAATACTCCGATACCGACATTTGTGACGGGTTATCGAGTGGCACGACCATTTGGTGGCCCGCAGGCAATTTCCACACATCCCGGAAATGCGTTCGTGGAGCAGGCAGTACCATCCAGGAGATGTAATCGAGGAATGCCTCGGGATCCTGCTCTCGCGGACACGTTGGCATAGCCAGCAGGCATTTCAGCTCCGATGCGAAAGCGAAGACGCCAAGTCGCTCAAAGTAGTACAGAGGTTTCTGCCCGAAATGGTCACGAGCGAGGAACAGAGTTCGCTTGCGCCCGTCGAATATGGCAAACGCGAACATGCCTCGCAATCGCTGCAGCATGCTCTCGCCATACTCTTCCCACGCATGAACCAGAACTTCCGTATCAGATTGTGTCCGGAACTGATGCTTCGAAAGCTCCTGCTTCAGCTCCACATAGTTATAGATCTCACCGTTGAATACAACAGCGACAGTTCCGTCCTCGTTCCACACAGGCTGACGGCCGCCTTCCAGATCGATGATGCTCAGGCGCCGCATACCCATGCTCAGCGGACCTTCATGCATCGACCCTTCACCGTCCGGGCCGCGATGGCGGATCAGGTCAAGCATCCGGCCGAGCTGTGGTCCGGCAGTTTCCCCCGCACCTGGGTCAATGAATCCTGCTATACCGCACATTAGGTTCCTCTCAGTACGTGCTCGTATACACCCCTGGTCTTTTCTGCTGTTACATTCCAGGCGCACGCGCGTCGCCAGGGTTCTGCCGAACTGTAATCTGACCCTATGGCGAGTGCTTCAGGCAGCAATATCTTTAATTTCGAAACGTCATCGAAGCGAAACACGCGTGGATTCGGCTCGCCCAGATCCACCGTAGAAAGCCTCGACGGGAGCAGCAGAGGTACTCCAAATGATCTTGCAACGGGAGCAGCACCGGATGTGAGTAGCGCGCGATAGTTGAACATCACGCAATCAGCGGCAGCAAGCCATAGAGCCAGCTCCGTATCGGGTACATGCCGAAAGATGGTTCGTATTGATGGGTTCCCGCCGATTCGCTTCAGAAGATCCTTCCCGTATAAGTCGCCATCGTTGAATCCCACAATGCAGAGTTCTGCTCCGGGCTGTTCTGTGTTCCAGAAGTCTACTATCTCGTCGATGCCTTTATACGGCTCCACTCGACCGAACATCAGACATATCGGTCTGTCCGGAAGCGCCAGTGACTGACGTGCTCCGCGGCGATCTGGCAATTCATTGCCATGAGCAGACGACAGATCTCCGTGAGGAATCATGAATACCCGCCGTGGATCGACGCCATGGGTTTCACATACTACTCGGGCTGCTTCGTGGCTGTGTGCGATAACCGCAGAAGCCATCCGGTGCACAGAAGTGATCGCTCTGCCCAGCGCGCCGCGCGGATCGACATTATGCGGAAACAGGTTGTGAGCCGTGAGCACAAGTGGTGCAGTCAGTGCAGCAAGACGGACGTCGATCGATAACCGGCGAATTCGAACGGCATCGAATCGATTGCGCCGAAACGCGTACGCTTCCGGCCAGTGCAGGTGCAACACATCCGGTCGAAACTGATGCGTAATGCGCGCCAGCGGAAGGACACGACGGTATCCCGAGGCAAATACAACTTCAGTACCCAACTGTGCCAGTTCCCTAGCCAGTAAGTCCTGATATGCAACCCCCTCACGCCAGTCAGGCGCGAACAGTATGCGAATAGGTTGGAACGTCTCTACTTTCGGAGGCGCTTGCGTTGATTCCTTGCGGTCGCAACCGCAGCTGACTCGGGAGCTGTCAGCAACAGTGGATCGCAGGTCGATAGTCCGTTCAGACATTGGTCGTAATTTCTCTTCCGTTGCGCCTGTGACACAGACGCAGCTTCACCCGCCGTCAAAGTAAGCGGATCGCAAGTCGCTTGTCCATTGAGACACAGTTCTACGTTTCTGCGCTTGCCCGCAGCGATGACAGTGTCCAGCTCCTGTCCGGTAACCTGGAGTGGGTCGCATTTGCTGCTTCCGCTCATGCACTGTTCCAGATTGCGACGTCGACTCTCCGCCTGCACGCGACTTAACTCAGAAGCGTTCAGTCGTGTCGGATCACATTTCGATGTAGTCGCCAGGCATGCCTCGAGATTGCGCCGACTGTTCTGCGCCGCGATCATCTTTCGTTCAGCGTCGGTCAGGTTCAGCGGATCACACGCTGCCATGCCTGAGAGGCACTTGTCAATGTTGCGCTGATGCCAGGCATTCCGGACTGATTTAGCTTCTTCTGCTTTTAAAGCACTGGGATCGCAGGTGTTGCTGCCACTGATACACCGGTCATAATTCCTTTTGTGGACACTCGTCGAAACGCGCGTCAGCTCGTCAGCAGTGAGCGAGGAAAGATCACAGCTGGGTACCCCATGAAGGCACGCCGTCAGGCGATCAGCTGCAGTCTGGCCAAAGCCGCAAACGGTAATTGCGAATGCGATTAATAATCTCACCTTATGTCCGCGGGAGATACAATTCGGTACCACTTAGGCTATCGACAGAATATGTCGTCGTAGCGAGCTAGCCACACTATCGCAGTGGCTAACACGTCGTGATCAGTCGGTTCGAGTAGCCCATGCAAATCCCCACGACGGACCGTACGGCTCAACCGTGATTTGATCAAACCCAAGGCGACCAAGCTCGTCTTCCAGATGAACAGTAGTTAAATCAGCTTTAGCCCAGAGATGGTATTCCATAACGACTCGACGCACCTTCTCCCAACCTTCGGATCTAAAAAGGTCCCATTCGGCACCTTCGCAGTCCAGTTTCATTACGTCAATGGCTCCGATACGCGAAGTGATCGATGAAAAGGACTCCAACAGAACATCTCCGTCAGATGCGGTGCTGGTAGTAGTGTGCAGCGAGTTCTCGTGGCTGTTCAGGAACACGCGTCCGTTCGAATGACCGACAGCCGCCTTATGAAGTATGGCGCCAGCAGATGCACAATGTACATCCAGATATGGATAGACACTCGGATTTGGTTCCCAGCAGTGGATCGCACATGTAGGGAAATGAGCTCTTGCGGCTAATGCGAAAAGGCCGATGTTGGCACCAATATCTACCACTGTACGAACGGGCTTTGGAATTTCACACAGACGGTAGCAATCTTCGAACACGATCCGACCGAACTCGTGCTCTTGCGTTTCCCGCTCTGCTTTCGGAAAAGACAACGGAACTCTCTTGCCCTGCAGAAGCATCGACCTAAGAACAGGCTTCTGAAGGTAGTAAACACCCAGGCGTGCCCATTGAATCCTATAAGAGAGAGAATCAGTAACTTTCCTGAGCATCGCAGGATGTACGCTTTCCGGCAGGTAAGAATTAGAGAGGCGCAGGTTCGTTAATGGGCTGCTCGCCGGACAGTCGTCGAGACAGCTCACTAAAAGGTCTGTGTCGCACAAAACTCGCTGGATTGCCTGCGTAAATCTCCCGGGCGGGGACATCCCCTGTGATCACGCTCCCGGCAGCCGCAATCGCCGCCCGTCCAAGTCTCGCTCCGGGACACAGTACACTTTTAGCACCGACCCACGATCCATCCTCAAGATCGATCGGCTTGACAATAAGTCCGAACGCCGGGTCCGACCAGTCATGATTGCCGGTGCAGAGGTATGCTCCTTGAGAAATACAGACATTGCTGCCGAGCGTAACGGGTGCCAGATTATCGATCCAGCAGTCTTCTCCCAGCCAGCAACTATCGCCTGCCTGAAACATCCAGGGATACTTAATACGCACGCCCGGTTTAACTACCAGTCCTCGGCCGAGCGATGCTCCAAACAGCCGCAGTATCCACACTCGAAAACATGAGATTGGCAGCAGTGAACACCGTACCAGTGGCGCACCGGCCAGAAACCAGAGCAGCTGAACCCACATTGGCCGTCCTGCCTGATACCAGGAGTTGTCGAATGACCCTAGATCAACTTCAGTCATGCAAAGCTCTCGTATTCAACAGCTGCTTGAATCGGCAGACTGGCAGATGCGAGCGCCGTCCTCAATCCGCGCACTGGATCGGAGACCGCCCGCCAGCGTGCCAGGATCGTACGGCTGTTGGCCCTCATACGACCGATATTGGCTTCCTCAGTAATATCCAGGAGACACTCGGCCAGATGCTTGCTGTCTCCCTTGCGGAAGATACGGCCATTAACACCGTCCTGAACCACATCGGCGGCAGCGCCCACAACCGAGCTCGCTGCTACCGCAAGGCCTGCCGCAACCGCTTCGGTCACAACCACACCCCACGGCTCGTAGTCACTTGGGATCGCAAGGGCCTCAGCGGACTGATATAAAAGTGCCAACTCTGCTGGATCATCAATAAAACCCGTCCACAATACGCGTTGCCGTAACGTGGAGGGAATACGGTTTTCAATGTCTGCTCGCAGCGGTCCCGACCCGGCGATCAGCAGCCGCCACTCAGGTCGGCAGGGAGCGATCTCTGCGAATGCATCCGCCAGCAAATCGACACGTTTCACCTCCGCAAGGCGTCCGCTGTATATGAGATAGCGAGCATCCGCCTGGATGCCGTACCGATCACGTACTGCCTGCACGCGAGCAGGATGGGCTGCAACAAAACGGCTGTAGTCCGGCTCATACGGAAACGGGAAAAGCAGTTCAGGCCGGGCGCCATAACGCAGAAAATATTCGCGGCCCAGCTTTCCGCAGTGCAGGACGCCTGCACACGCCTCGATCACGCGGGAAACAACTGCAGACTTAACCAGACGGCGAATGCCCTCGCTGCTGTCGCACAGGATGTTGCTGTCCCCAAACAAAAAACACGGGGTGCCGCGTCGGTTACACCAGCGCAGAATCCGCAGCCGGCCAGGATCGTTATACCCGAGCAGGACAACCGCTCCGATCTGCTGCCGTTCCATCCACCGGGTAACAGCCCCACCCTTCACCCATTCGTGAGGAGCACGATGCAGGCTCGACTGTGAAGCACTCGCGTCACCCCTGCCGAACAGAACCGGATTAATCTCAGCAGCTTCACGCTGACTCCACGGGGAGCTGGCCACATCATGCGTAAAAACGCTGAACAGCTCAATATCCGGACACTCATAAACGATGCGCCTGTGCAGATGCAGCCGGTAAGGCGTCTGCTCATTACTGACGATCGCAAGTCGAATCTTCACGCCGCTACCGATGGAAACAGTCGCAGCCACGTCTCGGACCAGTCACGTGCCACACGATCCGAGGCAAAGCGGGTAAGGAGGTGCTGCCGATCGAGACGAGCGGTCTCATCTCGCGTTACTTGATCCTGCATACCATGGCGGAAGAAATCACTCCACGCGTGTTGCTCGACGGGCAGCACAGCTGACTCGGGGCGGAACGCCTCAGACAAATACACGCGATCGGAGATCGCCACGGCACACCCCTGCTCCACCGCCTCGAGTACAGCGATCCCGAAGTTCTCCTGGCTAGAAGGCAGCAGAAACCAGTCTGCACGCTGAAGCAGGTAGGAGCGGTCGTTTCCCGAAACAAACCCTGCAAGCTCGACAGTCTCACTTACACGCAGCGCCCTGATGAGTTGCTGAATTTCTTCAATGTGCTCCGCTTCACCGGTCCCGGCGATGATCAGCTTCCATGGATAGCTAAGCCCGGCAGCTGCCCAGGCCTGCAGCAGAAGTGGTACGTTCTTTTTCGGATGAATGCGGCCGAGAAACAAAGCAACACGTTGTTGAGCCGGCTGTCTCAGCTCTGCTCGGATGGGTTCAACACGCGCCGGCATTCGCGGCGCGAACCCGAATGGCGCAACAATTGAGCTCCCGGGCCGGAGCCGAACCATTTTCTCCGCCAGTTCGCGTTCTTTAAAAGTCGTGAACAGCATCTGGCAGGCGCCCTGGCAGACACCTCGCTCGCGCAGTAGCCAGTAGAGAATCTTCTTGACTGCTTTCAGCGGTCCCTGTCCATAAACAGCCCACGGCTCCAGCATTCCATGCGGGAAACAGGCATACGGCCGACGCGCCTCATGGCACTCGCGCGCAGTAGCCCAGTTCGGGTATAGCCACAGGCCGTGCACAACCACGCCATCGAACCGCTCCAGATTCCGGCGGAGCCATGGACGAAGCTCCGCACTGTACCGGTAAGATCCGCTAACCGGCAGACTGTGAATGCGATCCTCGCGAAAAGGATTATCAGGAACGTTCAGGTCGCCGAGACCGAGAACCTCACTGCGAACACCAAGCGTCTCGCCTGCTGCACACAAATCGAGAACGGCCCGAAGCGGCCCACCATAGCGCTGGTCGAGCGAGGCCAGTACGTGCAGAACCCGACACTGGCTCTTGTCGACTGGGCCGATCACATATTGCTCGTTGTCACTTCCATCAAGGCCGCTCACGGCATTGGGCCACATACAAGTTGGATTTCCTGAAAGACCGTGCTCTGCTGTCCTCTGCCTAGACTTGTTAATTACAGACGAGCGGACTATTGGCACGTGATATTAACTCTTTTCCCGAGGTGGCAACAGACATCCCGCTGCTATTCAGGAAGTGGACTACTTCCGGAACTACGGTATCGTCTTTGCCCGCCGTATCCGCTAAAAATGTCGGATAACCGTCACATATCATTTGTTCGAGATACGCGCGTGCGTCGACACCGCAGATGCGTTTACCCAGCCATTTTTTAAATAGCATCATGATGCTATAGTCCAGTCGCTGAATGCTATAGATTCTTGACTTTCGCAACAGTCGTTCGGGGAGAGTGGTGGCCAGCGACCCCATTCGAAGCAGCACAGTGTCCAGAAGCGACAAAACAACGGTACTTCTATACCGCGCAAGCAAGTTCGCAAATTCTGAGCGGGATAAAAACGAGCTGAGATCGCTCCGCATCGTCTTGTCAGGATTCGCGTGGAAGGTCTGAGAATGGTAATGGTCAAACAGACAGGGCAACTGAAGAATGCAATGACCACGCTGGAGAGCCTCCATGCTGAAGTCAAATTCTTCCCCATAAGAAAGCAGATCTTCCCAAAATCCTTTCCAGCACAGTGGGATCCGAAGCTTGGAATTCACGTGACTTGAAGTCGCGGC
>JADMIO010970607.1_pt1 | contig 14500 bp, 8 predicted proteins | sample 8958161 | NCBI WGS metagenome assembly JADMIO01 (sample SAMN16585339, study PRJNA669376) | soil metagenome | isolation source: Crop rotation soil | place: USA: Cullars Rotation, Alabama | collected 2011 | reverse complement strand
CCGCGACTTCAAGTCACGTGAATTCCAAGCTTCGGATCCCACTGTGCTGGAAAGGGCGCAGCGGCGGGGCCAAGAGCCTCCTCCGCGTCTCGCGACCGCGGCAGACCCTTGAAGCCCTCTTCCTCGACATCGTCGAGAAGGCCCGCGCCGAGCGTCTCGAAACGGCCGGCGCCCATCACGGGGGTCAGACCGCCGCCTTCCTCAAGGCCCAGCCCGACGAGGGCGGCCGGCTGATCGAGAGCCTTGTCCGCGCCGGCGACGAGCCGCCCGAGACCGCACCAGGCCCGACCCCGCTGCCGCCTCCCGAGCCCGAGGAGGATGTCATCGGCGGCCTGCTGCAAGACCGCGATGAGCTCGAAGTCGGGCCCGCGCCCCCGCCGGGAGAGATCAGCACCGCCGAGGTCGACCTGGGCGTGATCGACTCCCTTCTGGAAAGCCCGGCTCCCGGCGATCATGCGCCCGATCGGCCCGGGGGCGCTCCGTGAGGCCCTCCGAGGCCGTCCGCGCGATCGACCGGGTGCAGCGCACGCTGTGGTTCAAGATCGTCGCCTCGGCGGTCATCGTCGCCGTGGCCGCCGGGGCTCTGCTCTGGTACGTCGTCACGGTCGAGCCGCCGAAGATGTCGCTGGTTGATGGCAGCGCGCCCCCCTCCGGCTCGGGGCAGGGTGCCGACGCCAACGCCGCCGGGGCGGCTCAGCCTCCGCCCGAGGTCAAGTCCGAACTCGACCGCACCCAGCGCCTGCTCGACGATGTCCTCTCCCAGCGCAAGAGCACCGGCAGCGTCGCCCTCGGCGCGGCCGCGGCCACCGGCGTCCTCCTCCTGATCGTCTGGCTGGGCGTCGCGCTGAGCTATCTGGCGCTGGCGGTGGGGGCGGTGGCAGTCTGGGCGCTCGCGGTGGCCGTTTGCTGGCTGGCGTCGCTCTTCGGCCTGCCCTACCCGGAGGAGTTCCTCTCGCCGCAGGGCGGGCTTGTGCGCCTGCTCGCGGGGATCACGGTCCTGGGGGCGGGGTTCACGGCCCTGATGGCCGGCCTGCGCCTGCTGTATTCGGCCATCCCCGGGCCGGTTTCGGCGGTGGCGCGCAACGTGCTTGCGGAAGCGGTGCGGATGAAGGTCTCGCTGGTCTTCATCGTCATGCTCATCCTCGGCCTGGCCTGCCTGCCCGGCCTGCTCGACCCCACCACGCCCCTGCGCTACCGCGTGCAGACGTTCCTGCAGTACGGCACGGGAGGCGCGTTCGGCGTCATCGCCATCCTCACGCTCCTGTTCTCGGCCGCGACGCTCTCGTTCGAGCAGCGCGACCGCGTCATCTGGCAGACCATGACCAAGCCGGTGGCGCCCTGGCAGTACATCCTGGGCAAGTGGCTGGGCGTGGTGAGCCTGTCGGCGGTGCTGCTGGTGGTGTGCGGGTCTGCGGTCTTTCTGTTCACCGAGTACCTCAAGGCCCAGCCCGCCCAGGGTGAGTCGTCACCGTACATCGCCGCCGACGGTTCGCTCCTGACCGAGGACCGGCGGATCCTCCAGTTCCAGGTCCTCCAGGCCAGCATCTCGGCCGAGCCCGAGCCGAGCTTCGGCCCCGACGACCCCGCCTTCCTCAAGTCGGTCGCCGAGTACGTGGAGAATCAGAAGAAAGTCTCCGAGGACTTCAAGGGCACGCCCGCCGATGTCCAGAGGGTCCACGACGACCTCTACAAGCAGTCGCAGCAGGCCTTCCGCTCGATCGAGCCGGGCAACAGCCAGGTCTTCACCTTCAGGGGGCTGGACAGGGCGCGCCAGGGCGACATCCCGCTGGTGCTGCGCTACCGCATCGACGCGGGCTCCAACATGCCCGACCAGATCTACCGCCTGACGTTCCTCGTCGGCGGCTCGGACCCCATCGTCCGGCCCTGCGGCCTCGGGCAGGTCCACATCATCGACGGCATCATGCCCTCGGCGATCGACAAGGACGGCAACCTCCAGGTCCAGGTCATCAACGGCGACGCCTACCAGCGGGCGGTCAACCCGTTGACCGTCAGCTTCCCACCCGGCGGGCTCCAGGTCTCCTACTCCGTCGGCGGCTACCAGGTGAACTTTCTGCGGGTGCTGCTCGTCCTGTGGGTGAAGCTGGCGTTTCTCTCCATGCTCGCCATCTGGGCCTCGACATTCCTTTCGTTCCCCGTCGCCTGCCTGGTCGCCTTCGGCGCGTTCCTGTGCGCCGAGAGCGCCGGCTTTCTCGGCGACGCGGCCCAGTATTACGCCTCGGGCGACAACAAGGGGATCAGCAAGGGCTTCGACGTTATGATCCAGGACATCGGCCTGGCCGTCTCCTGGCTGTTCAGGACCTACGCCGACCTGCGCCCGACGGCCAAGCTCGTCGAGGGTGAGCTGGTTTCGTGGCCGGGCGTCGCGGGCGCGACGATCCTCCTGGGCCTGTGGTCTTTGGTCTTGTACGGCGTCGCGGTGCAGACTTTCCGCAAGCGCGAACTGGCGATGTATTCGGGGAACTGACCTCGGGGAACGAGCAAGACGAGCTCATGAGACGCGACACGCTCATCCAGGTCCTTGCCGCCGTCGTCCTGGCCGCGTGCGTGGTTTCCTCGGCCCTGCTGTCCGACCGCCTCACGGCCTCGGCGGGCCGCGCCAAGCTGACGTACGTCGTCCGCGCCGAGGACAACGCCCCGCCCCAGGTGGGCATCGGCATCGCGATGGGCGCCTTCCGCGGCATCTTCATCAACTACCTCTGGATCCGCGCCAACAAGCTCAAGGAGGATGGCAAGTACTACGAGGCGATGGACCTGGCCAGCGCCATCACCAAGCTCGAGCCGCGATTCCCCGCCGTCTGGTCCTTCCACGCCTGGAACATGGCGTACAACATCTCGGTCACGACGCAGACGCTCGGCGAGCGGTGGAGCTGGGTCAGCCGCGGCATCGACCTGCTGCGGCGTCAGGGCGTCGTCTACAACCCCAACGATCTGGCGATCCACAAGGAGCTCGGCTGGATCTTCCTTCACAAGATCGCCGGCGTCATGGACGACGCCAACATGTACTACAAGCGCCAGGTCGCTGTCGAGTGGACGGAGGTCCTCGGCCCCCCGCCGCCCGCCCGCCCGCGCGAGACCCGCGAGCAGGCGATCCAGAAGTACGTCGACTGGCTGACGCCGATCGACCAGGCCCCGGATCGCATCGAGGACGTGATCAAGGCCGTCCCCAGCGTCGGGCCCCTCGTCCAGGCCCTCCGCGACCGGGTCAAGGCCTCCGTCGCCGACAACCCACTGGACCACCCGCTCCTCACTCAGGTCCAGCGCCACCACGCCATCGAGAAGTCGGGCCTGCGCCCCGCGTTCGAGCAGACCTTCGGCGAGCAGAACAAGGCCCTGGCCGAGCTCCTCGCCGACCCGCAGTACAAGGACGCCTGGCCCCCCCTCCTCGCCTTCCTCCGCCGCCGCTGCCTCATCGTCCAGTACAACATGGAGCCGGCGCGGATGATCCGCTACACGAAGAAATACGGCCCGCTTGACTGGCGGCTGGCCGCGGCCCACGGCGTCTACTGGGTCGCGCGGGGTGTGGAGGGCGCCCTCACCCGCGTCAACGCCGAGAACAAAAAGGACTTCGACTTTCTCAACACCGACCGCATCCTCATCCAGTCGATCCAGGAGCTCTACCGCTCCGGCGACCTCTACTTCGATTACCTGTCGGCGATCCTCTACCCCGACAACCGCCAGCCGCTCTACATGGGCGGCCCCAATCCGTTCTATATCGCGACCTACGGACAGGTGCTCGACGAGCTGCGCGCGCGGGGCGGGATCGCAGAAGGGGTCCAGAAGACCTTCACCGTCTACTCCGCCGGCTACGAGAACTTCATGAAAGACGCCATCTGCTTCGTCTACCGCCGGGGCGACAAGGCCCTGGCGACCAAGATGAAGGACGACCTCCGCGACTGGACCCAGCACAACAGCAACAACGAGGAGTCCCGCGAGCAGCACTTCGGCGAGGACATCGACACCTTCGTCACGAACGAACTGACCGACCGCCTGACGACTTACTACGTCGCGCGCGACGAGATCGTCGGCGCCTTCCAGGGCGCCTTCGTTAACGGTCTCCTCGGCGGCGACAGCGATCTCTTCAACGACCAGATGACCTACGCCCGGCTCGTCCACACCATCTACAGCAAGGCCCAGATCCACGGCACGACCGTCAACCCCGGCGAGGCCCGGATGGCCCAGTTCCCGCAGTTCAACATCCTCGCCGGGCTCACCTTCGCCAACTTCATCCAGGTGCTCGAGCTCGACGACGCCGAGCAGGCCTACGCCAACGCCCCCGACGATCTCAAGCGGTACGCCTACGACCTCATCGCCCAGCGCTTCCGCGAGCCGCTCGACCAGCTCGCCAAGCAGGGCGGGCGGCCGTTCGACGTCATCTTCCCCGAGCCCCCCGCCATGGCCGAGCACCGCGCGCTGATGAAGCGCTACCAGGACCAGCTGGCCCAGGAGCACCTCGACCTGCAGGAGAAGTGAGTCTCAGCCGGTCAGCCGCTCGACCGCCTCGCGGTAGCGCGCCAGCGTCCCCTGCACGACGTCCTCCGGCAGCTCCGGCCCCGGCGCCGCCTTGTTCCACGTCCCGGCCGCGACCAGCCCTTCCAGGTACTCCCGGACGAACTGCTTGTCGAAACTCGCCTGCGGCTTCCCTGGCTGATAGGAATCCGCCGGCCAGAACCGCGAGCTGTCCGGCGTCAGCGCCTCGTCGATCAGGATCGGTCCCTCGCTGGTGGGCTCGCCCCCGTCGCCCAAGGGCAGGCCGAACTCGAACTTGGTGTCGGCGATGATGATCCCTCGCTCCAGCGCGTGCGATGCTGCCGCCCGGTAGATGGCCAGCGACCGGTCGCGCAACTCCGCCGCCATCTCCTGGCCCACGAGAGCCTCGACCTGGCCGAATGAGACCGCCTCGTCGTGCGCCGGCGGCTCGGCCTTCGTCGAGGGGGTGAAGATCGGCTCGGGCAGCCGGTCGCACTGCCGCAATCCCGCCGGCAGCGGCACCCCCGACACCGATCCCGCCGCCCGGTACTCCTTCCACCCCGAGCCCTCCAGATACCCCCGCACGACGCACTCGATCGGGACCACACGGCAGCGCCGCCCGATCATCACTCGTCCGGCCAACTCCGCCCGCGTCGTCCCCCCGGGCCGGAACGCCGATGCGGGGATATCCGCCGCCTCCGCCGAGGCCAGGTGCGTCCGCGCCAATCCCGCCCGCTCCACGAATCCCAGCCAGAAGATCGACATGCGATTGAGCAGCCGACCCTTGCCCGGCACCGCCGTCGGCAGCACCACGTCGAACGCGGAAAGCCGGTCGGTCGCGACGATGAGCAGCCGCGGCCCGCCCGGCCCGGCCGGCAAGGGGTACACGTCGCGGACCTTCCCCCGCCGCCCTCCGGGGAGTGCGAGGTCCGTCTGGATCAGTGCTTCCGTGGGTGCGGATGGACTCGTGGGCGGGCTTGGGGCCATAGACTCCCATCGTAACCCGCCCCAGGCCCGAATCGGTTGTGGCCGCCCGCCCGGGTCGGAACGGACCCCCACCACGCCGGCCTTGCGGCCGCGGCCGGTATCCGGACAATGCAGCCCGGTCCCGGCAACCCACGGGACCCCTTCGCCGGCCCACCTCCCGGCGGGGTGTTCGAGCAGGAGGACGCCGCCCGCAATGCCAAGTTTCGTCGTCTTTGGCGGTGTTCCCATGATGGCCGACGCGCAGGCGGCTCCTCCCCAGATGGGGCCGCGGGCTTACCTCTTTGGCGGGGAGGATGTGCCGGTCGCGGGCGAGATTCGTTTCGACCCCGGCCTGATCCACTGCTCGAAGGCGACCAAGGACAACTGCGGGCTGGCGATCCAGGCCGTCGTCGAGCACCCACCGGGGCTGGGTGAGGCTCTGGATTCCCCACCCCGGGGTGAGCCCCTGGGGGTGGTCATCCTGCGGACGTGTCTGCTCCCGGAGCGCCCGGAGCCGTATCTCTTGAGCCTGGAACTTGCCCGCCGGCGGATCATGGTCTTCCTGAACAAGCTGGAGGATTGGGGGCTGTTCGATCTGCCGGCGGAGGATCCCGCGATCGTTCAGTTCGAGCGGGCCCGGCGCGCGTTCACCGAGGCTCTGGTCAGCCAGCGCGAGGGCGGCGCCACGGGGGGCTTTTCGGCCCGCGCCGACAGGCTTGCCTGCGCATCCCTGGCCCTGGCGACCGAGGCGGGCGAGAAACTGGCCATGATCCACGCGCAGCGGCAGGTCGCCCAGCGCGCGACCGGCGCCCCGTACCGCGACGCCGTGCGGCGCGCCGAGGCGATGGCCATCGAGATCGCCTCGCCCGACATGCCGGTCAAGTCTCCCGACGGACTGGGCGTCGTGCTCCCCGGCCAGGCCCGCATCGGCTGCACCGTGAACCCCGCCCCCCTGACCGAGCCCCTCAAGGCCGCGGCCATCGCCGCGTGCGACTTCATCACGCTCCCGATGCGCTGGAGCGACATGGAGCCGACCGAGGGGACGTACTCCTTCGCCCGCACCGATCAGTGGATCGAGTGGGCCGTCCGGACCGCCAAGCTGCCGGTGTTCGCGGGGCCCATCCTCGACCTCCGCGCCAGCGCCGTCCCCGAGTGGCTGCACATCTGGGAGAACGACTACGAGACGCTGCGCGAGCTGGTCTACGAGCACGTCCGGCAGATCGTGACCCGTTACCGGCGCACCGTCGCCCGCTGGACCGTCGCCAGCGGTCTTCCCGTCAACGACAACTTCTCGTTGGCCTTCGAGCAGATGCTCGACCTCACGCGGGTCTGCGTCCTGGTGGTCCGCAAGCTCCACCCGCAGGCCCGGATTCAACTGGAGATCAGCCACCCCTGGGGCGAGTACTACGCGACCAATCGGGGCGCCATGCCCCCAATCCTCTACTGCGAGGCCCTCAACCAGGTCGGTGTCGCCGTGGACGGTATCGCCCTCAAGATCGTGATGGGCGGCCCGGGCCGTGCCACGCGCGATCCGATGGCCCTCTCCGAGGTCCTCGACCGCTACGCTCAGCTCGACCGACCTCTGAACATCACCGCCGCCAGCGCCCCCGGCCGCGTTCTTCCTGAGAGCCCCGAGGCCGGCTACTGGCGCGCCCCGTGGAGCGCGGCCCAGCAGGCCGATTGGCTCACCCAGGCCGTCTCCATCTGCGCCGGCAAGCCTTACGTCCAGAGCGTCTGCTGGCAGGAACTCGCTGATTCGCCCAACAGCCTGGAGCTGCCCGCGAGCGGACTGGTGGACGAGACAGGTTCGCCGCGCCCCGCTCTCGAGCGCCTCGGGGCGATCCGCCAGGCGCTCAAGCAGGGCCGCCTCGCGCCGGTTGCAATCTGAGGAGCGCCATGCCCGCCCCGGTGACGACAGATTGGACGTGCGGGCCAGCCAAGTGGGCGGCCGTCCTGATCCTCGGCGCGGCCTCGATCTTCGGCATGGTGTGGTCTATCACGATGCGCCGGCCGCTCCTGGCGACAATTCCTGCTCCCGCGGCGCCGGTTGTCGAGGCCTCAGCCGCGCGGCCGGCCGACCCGGGCCATGTGATCGAGCGCGAAGACACCGATGTCCCCGCTGCCGCCGCCCCGGCCGCGCACGCACCCCGGTCCCGGGCCGCCGGGCCCAAGCCCGCCCTCACCGCTCGGCTCAACGTCAACACCGCCACCGCCGCCGAACTGGAGCTCCTGCCCGGGATCGGCCCGGCCCTGGCCGGGCGCATCGTCCAGGACCGCCAGGCCAACGGCCCGTTCAAGTCCGTGGACGACCTCGACCGTGTCAAGGGCATCGGCCCCAAGATTCTGGACCGGATCCACGAGCTGGTCACCGTGGATTGAGCCGGCCCGCCCGGGAGCGCCGGCTACCATCGTCCAATCTGATTCGTGGCGACGACGGATCCCGCGCGGGAGCCGCCGCGCCGATGCGCGCCCGCGGTCAATGGAACGCTCGTGAGCCTCTTCGGCGTCTTCCTCAACTCCCCGACCGTGCGGACCTTCGCCGACGCGCTGGCCGCGGGCCGGCGCGCCGCCGCCACTGGCGCCGCCGGTTCCAGCACGAGCCTCCTGGCCGGCGCCGTCGCGGCCCACGCCGGCCGCCCCGTTGTGCTCGTCGTCGCCCACCTCGACGACGCCGACGAGGCCGTCGACGAGCTCACCAGCCTCGGCCGCCCCTCCTTCCGTCTGCCTGCCCTCGAGGTCCTGCCGGGTGAGAGCAGCGTCAGCCTCGACCTCTTCGCCGAGCGGCTGCGCGCGGTGCGCAGCGCGGTCGAACTCGGCGGCCGCCCAAAGGACCAGCCCGCCCCCGTCATCCTGGCCCCGATCCAGGCCCTGATGCAGCTGGTCCCCGCCCCGGCCCGTCTGGAGACTCTGCATCGCGTCATCTCCCGAGGCCAGCGCCTCGGTATGACCGACCTCGTCCGCTGGCTCGACGCCGCCGGGTACAAGCGCCTCGACGCCGTCGAGGAGCCGGGCGACTTCGCCGTGCGAGGCGGGATCCTGGACATCTTTCCCCCCGGCAGCGGCAGCGCCGCCGGGCCGGCCTCAGGTGCGCCCGTCCGCCTGGACTTCTTCGGCGACGAGGTCGAGAAGATCACCGAGATCGATCTGGAGACCATGGGCTCGGACCGCGCCATCGAATCGGTGGACCTCTTCGCCGCCGACGCCAGGGCCGCGCGGGCCGATGCCCACGGCGTCAACTTCCTCGACCTCGTCCCGCCGGGCGCCATCGCCATCCTCGCGGAGATGCTCGAGGTCACCGAGCAGGGCCGGGGCTACTTCGAGCGCGTCTCCGACCCGGCCGGCATCGTCGGCCCGCCCGCGGTCCTCAAGCTCCTCCAGAGCCGCTTCCACGCCTTCGCCGAGGTCAACCAGTTCAGTGCCGCCGCGCTCGCGGCCGACGCACGGTTCGAGATCCCCGCGGCCCCACTGCCGGAACTGCCGCAGGATCCCTCCGCCGGCATCGCGGAGCTGGCCGCGGCCGCGCGCGGCGGCGCGAAGGTCACGGTCGCGTGCCAGAACGCCGGCGAACTGCAGCGATTCGGCGAGCTCGTCGCCGAGTTCGCGCCCGGCGAGGCCGCGCGGCTGCAACCACAGGTCGCGTACATCCACCGCGGCTTCGTCTGGGACGACTCGGGGGCGATGTGGATCGTCCCCTACCACGAGCTGCTCCACCGCTTCACCGCCCGCCGGCGCAGCGTCCGGCTCCGCGCCGGGCGCGCGATGGACACGTTCCTGGAGTTCCAGCCCGGCGACTTCGTCGTCCATGCCGAGCACGGGATCGCCCGCTTCATCGGCCTGACGACGATGAAGCCCAAGCGGCTCAAGAGCGTCACCGCCGGCGGCACCGGTGTGCCCACCGGGCTCACGCCTGTCGAGCCCCGGGGGCGCGAGGCGGCCGAGGGCGAGGCCCAGGAGTATCTCACCCTTGAGTTCGCGGGCAAGAGCCGCCTGCATGTCCCGGCCGTCCAGATCGACCTGGTCCAGAAGTACGTCGGTGGATTCAAGGGCAAGCCCGCCCTCTCGACCCTCGGCGGTCAGAAGTGGAAGACCCAAAAGGAGCGAGTGGCCGAGAGCGTCAAGGACCTCGCCGCGGAGCTGCTCAGGGTCCGGGCGGCGCGCGAGCACATGCCGGGCGTCCGCTTCCCCGCCGACACCCCCTGGCAGAAGGAGTTCGAGGCCGCGTTCCCGCACGAGGAGACCGACGATCAGCTCGCCGCGCTGGCCGCGATCAAGCGGGACCAGCAGGACGAGAAGCCCATGGACCGTCTGGTCTGCGGCGACGTCGGCTTCGGCAAGACCGAGCTGGCCATCCGCGCCGCGTTCAAGGTCTGCGAGTTCGGCAAGCAGGTCGCGGTCCTGGTCCCGACGACCGTCCTGGCCGAGCAGCACGAGCGCACCTTCGCCGAGCGCTTCGCCGATTACCCGTTCCGCGTCGCCTCGCTCTCCCGCTTCAAGACCGACAAGGAAATCAACGACACCCTCGCCATGGTCCGCCAGGGCAAGATCGACGTCGTCATCGGCACCCACCGCCTGCTTTCGAAGGATGTCAAGTTCAACGACCTGGGCCTGGTCGTCATCGACGAGGAACAGCGCTTCGGCGTCGAGCACAAGGAAGCGCTCCTCCGCTTCCGGCTGACCGCCGACGTCCTCACGCTTTCCGCCACGCCCATCCCGCGCACATTGCACATGTCCCTCCTGGGGCTGCGCGACATCTCCAGCCTGACCACCGCGCCCCTCGACCGCCAGGCCGTTGTCACCGAGGTCATCCCCTGGAACGCGCGGCGCATCCAGCAGGCCATCGCCCGCGAGCGCTCGCGCGACGGCCAGATCTTCTACGTTCATAATCGTGTCTACAACATCAAGTCGGCCGCGGACCAGATCCAGCAACTGGCCCCCGACGCCCGCATCGTCATCGGCCACGGCCAGATGCCCCCGCACGAACTGGAGCAGGTCATGCTCAAGTTCATGCGCCGCCAGGCGGACATCCTCGTTTCGACCACGATCATCGAGAGCGGCATTGACATCCCGACCGCCAACACCATGTTCATCGCCGATGCCGACCGCTTCGGCCTGGCCGACCTGCACCAGCTGCGCGGGCGCGTCGGGCGCTACAAGCACAGGGCCTATTGCTACATGCTCCTGCCCAACGAGCGGACCGTAAAAGAAGTCGCCCAGCGCCGCCTCAAGGCCATCGAGCAGTTCTCCATGCTCGGAGCCGGCTTCAAGATCGCCATGCGCGACCTGGAAATCCGCGGCGCCGGCAACCTCCTCGGCGCCGAGCAGTCCGGCCACATCGCCGCCGTCGGCTACGAGATGTACTGCCGCCTCCTCGAAGAGTCCGTCCACGAGCTCAAGCACGAGCAGCCCCGCCGCCAGGCCAGCGGCACGAGTCTGGAGATCGGCATCACCGGCACGATCCCCAAGACCTACATCCTCTCTGATGCCCGCCGCATGGACGCCTACCGCCGGATCGCCCAGGGCTCCAGCCCCGACGACCTTGCCCGCGTCGAGCGAGACCTGACCGAGGCCTACGGCCCCCCGCCCAAGCCCGTGGTCCGCCTCCTGGAACTGACCCGGGTCCGCCTCGCGGCCGCGGGCCTGGGCGTCCGCTCGGTCAGCATCCGCGAACGGGACATCGTGTTCCGAACCGACCGGCCCGACGAGGTGGCGGGTGCGTTGCAGACCGGGGCCCCGGCCGAGCGCGCGGGCCAGGCCCCGTCGGTCGTCGTGTTGCCCCCCAAGAGCCACGAGGAGCTGGCGGAGGTCTACTTCCGGCCGCCCGCGGCCTATCTCGAGCCCGAGACGCTGCTCACCGTGCTCCGACGGCGCCTCGCCGACGTCCGCGCACCGGCCCCCGCTCCGGCGAGCCCCGGGCCGCCGGCGCCCCTTGCCCGACCGTCACCGTCGTCAGCACCCGCCGCCCTGCGGGTCCTCTCTCGCCCGCCGCGGGGCAAGAGTTAACCAATGCTTCATCAAGCCGATGCATGTTGACGGCCTGCACCGGCGAATAACTGCCCGAAGGCAAGGATCGCCGGGCTCTCGCGCGAAGGACCGCATCCATGGCGTTGGGATCGACGACCCGCGAAGCACGCCTCCGAGAGACCCTTCGGCTATTATGGAGCCTGTGGCCGGCGCGCTCCAATCGGGTGGGTCCCGAGCGGGCGAACCCGGTCGCGCTTCGAGGCCCGGCCCGTCCCGGCGCCTGGGACCCAAGGATGCCTGAGACGCAAGGGCCGCAGTTCACGCACCATCCCGCCCGCTACTCGTTCGAGCGGCGCCTGGCGATGCTCAAGCGCCGCCTGATCCAGGAGGCGACCAACGCGGTCGCGATGCTTGAGGGCTCGCTGGACGCCCTGTGGCGGCTGGACCGTGACGCCGCCAAGGAGATCCGGCGGCGCGACGACACGATCGACCGCGAGGAGGTCCAGATCGAGCAGGAGGTCTTCCAGCTCCTGGCGATGGAGCAGCCGGTCGCGCGCGACTTCCGTAACCTGACGTTCGTGCTGAAGGTCAACGCCGACGTCGAGCGCGTCGCCGACCATGCCACGTCGATCGCCAAGGTGATCGGGCAGATGCGGGCTTCGGCGCCCCCGCGCTGGCCGACCTCGCTGGTCGAACTCGGCCAGCGCGTGCCGGCCATGTGCCACGCGCTGCTCCGGGCCGCCCTCGACGAGGATGCCGATGCCGCTCGGGCCATCCACGCCGAGGACAAGCTGATCGACCAGATCGAGAAGCGGCTCTTCGAGGAGACGCTGGAAATGGTCCGGCGCGAAGGCGGCGAAATGGCCGACGGCCTGCTCATCTACCGCATCGGGCGTGAACTCGAGCGCGTCGCCGACCTCATGTGCAATATCGCCGAGGACATCATCTACCTGGCCACCGGCCAGATCGTCCGCCATGCCAAGCGGCGCGGGCTGGACAGCGGCGCCGCCCCGCCCAACGGCCCCCGCCCCGCTGCCTGAGCGGTTGTTCCCGCTCGCCAGCTCGACCAAGCGCCATTCGCTCACGGCCATCCGCGCGGAGGCCGATATGGGTGTATCGCCCTGTTGCGGGGCACCCCAGGTAGACTGCCCGCATGAACCTCCGCGAGGTCCAGATCGAGGGTTTCCGGTCGATCCGCGCTCGGGAGACGCTCCAGACGGACCCCGCCGTGACGGTGCTCATCGGGGCCAACGACCACGGCAAGACCAACGTCCTGCTCGCCCTCGCCGCCCTGAACGACGAGAACGCCTTCGCCGACGCCGATCGTCACTGGGACCTCTCCGGCCCCGCGCTCCCGGCTGTCCAGTGGCGGTTCGCTCTCGACGAGGCCGAGCAGTCGGCCCTGGCCGCCCCGGTCGAGGGCAAAGCCGCCAAAACGCAACCCGCCGAGCCCGCACGCGAGGTCGTCTTCGCCCGGCGCGGGCCCGGCAAGCCCGTCGAGGTCGTCAGCCCGGCCGGACTGACGCCCGCGCAGGCCGCGGCCCTGCTCAAGGCCCGGCCCCGCGTCGAGTTCGCCGAGGCCCGCCCGCGGATCAGCGACGAGGTGACCCTTACGCAACTGGAGAGCCCCGAGTTCGAGTTCATGAAGGGCCTGCTCCTTAAGGCGGGCCTGTGGGAGCGGAGGACTGAAATCTTCGCACAGACCCTCCAAACCAGCCTGGAACTCGACGAGGCGTCCGCCCGCCTGACCCGCACGCTTCAGAGCGAATGGGAGCAGGGGAAGGACCTTTCCTGGAAGTTCCAGCACGCCGGGGGCCACGGCAAGGGCGAGCCGGCGATCCAGCTCCTGATCCGCGACCCGGCGGTCTCCAAGACCTATGTTCGCGCCTCGCAGCGTTCCGCCGGCTTCACGGCCTTTTTTATCCTCAGCCTGGCGGTCTTCGCCCGCACCGTCTCCGACCCGGCCCGCTCGCGGATCTACCTGTTCGACGAACCAGGGACCTATCTCCACCCCGTCGGCCAGATCAACCTCCAGCGGGTCTTCGAGAACTTCGGCGCGCGGGCCCAGATCGTCTACACCACCCACTCGGTCTTCCTGGTCAACCGCAACGTCCCCTCGCGAAACCGCGTCGTCCGCAAGACCGAGGCGGGGACCACGATCGACCGCGCCCCTTACCTCCGCAACTGGAAGAGCCTCCGCGAATCCCTCGGCCTGATGATGGGGCACAACTTCCTCGTCTCCGACCGCACGCTCCTGGTCTGCGGCCCGTCCGACCAGGTCCTGCTCCTCTCGGGCCTGGGCTACCTGATCCGCTCGGGCCTGGCCGACATCGACCTCAACGGCTTCAGCACCGCCAGCGCCGGCGACTCGCTCAACCTGGTCGCGATGGCAGGGATCATGCTCGACGAGGGCCGCCATGTGACGGCCCTCCTCGACGGCGACCTCGCCGGCGACGACCTGGAGCGGCAACTGGTCACCGCCCACCCGCAAGCGGCGACGGACGGCCACCTGCGGGTGCTGCGGCTGCCGGGCGGCAAATCACTGGAAGATGCCGCCCCCGGGCGGGCGCTGCTCTTCGAGGCGGTCGAGGAGGTCGCCCGCGACTCGATCAGGCGAGAGGGCCCCCGAGCGGCCCCGGGCGTGGACCTGGCCCAGATGATGGTGGGGGTGCGGTCGGCCGCCGAGGCCGACGGCCAGGCCGCGACGCTTTCGCGACTGATCGACGACGCTACCCGCCACCTCTTCCGTCCGCCCCGCTCGCTCTCCAAGCTGGAGATCGCGACGAGGTACGAGGACAAGCTCCGGGCGGCACCCGACGGATCTTTGGCCGATTGCGCCGTGATGCAGGCCGTTGCGGCTGATCTGGGTGCAGCGCTGGGGCTCAAGCCCCGGCGGGCGGCGGCTGTCATGGTTGAGACATAGCGGACGGGCATCGGCTGGACTGAGCGAAGGAACCGACGGGGTCTGACAAGGGGAGCTCCTGCTGCGCCCAAAAAGGCCCGTCGGATGCGCCACGCGCTGGTCATGGAGCAGCTCGCGATCCGGGCGTGTACTGGGTGGACTCGTGGCCGTCTCGGCGGGGGG
>JADMIO011113625.1_pt1 | contig 14502 bp, 14 predicted proteins | sample 8958161 | NCBI WGS metagenome assembly JADMIO01 (sample SAMN16585339, study PRJNA669376) | soil metagenome | isolation source: Crop rotation soil | place: USA: Cullars Rotation, Alabama | collected 2011 | reverse complement strand
CGACAACTTGTCCACGTGGAATTCTAAGCTTAGGATCCCAATGTGCTGGAAAGATTTCAGTTTAATGTAATGATACAAAAAAATAGTGACTCAGATGGCAAATAAATAAAATGTGTTCAATAACACGTGAATTAATATTTTGTTGTTTAGATTTAAATTTTTAAACAAAAAAAAAGATGAGTCTTGCATAAACAATTGATTTTTTGTATTTATTTTGTTTTTTGTCTGCGTTTGAAAATTTATTTTTGGATCGCAAAAAATCACTTTCTCAGAAAAAAAGTGTTTAAAGATAACGTGTCTAGTTAAGTGTGGTGATAATTTTTTTTTGTTTTGATACAACACCAAATAATAAATATATTTTCACGTTTCACGTTAAGGTAAGTCAATGATGTGAGATTTTTGATTCCTTCACTCAAATATTTTCCTCCTTCAACTCCCAAATCATTCCCTGATGAAAATGATGAAAAATGATGAAAAATGATGAAAAATGATGAAAAATGATGAAAAATGATGAAAAATGATGAAAAATGATGAAAAATGATGAAAAATGATGAAAAAGTAACAAAATGATAATAAAAATCAACTAAGTTTTTGTTTGATGCCAAACATGCCAAACGAGTCAGGATTAAACAAATCATACCTTTTTTTAATCAAAACATGACCAATACACAAAAATGAAAATTAAAATTAAAATGTATTTTCACATCCCACGTTAAGTGAAGTTAATGATGTGAAATTTTTGATTACTTCACTTAAATATTTTGCTCCTTCTGCTCCCAAATCATTTCCTGATGATGAAAAATAATATAACAGTGGGTTTGATTTTTGTTTGACAATGAGATTTTATTTTTGAAAAATAATTTTTGCTTTCACTGTTTCACTTGCTTGTGAAAGTCTTTGTTCATGCCAAACATTCCAAACATGTCAAACGAGTCATTAATTAAAAATAATAATACTTTTGTCCAACCAACACACACACGCCACACAGACAAAAAAATCAAAATCAAAATCTAGTATTTTCACCTCCCAAGTTGAGTGGGGTCAATGATGTGAGATTTTTAATCAAATATTTTACTCCTTCAACCCCCAAGTCATTCCCTGATGAAAATAACACAAACAAGTGGTTTGATGGTTTATTATCAAAAAAGCCCTCTTGTTGTTTGCCTTTTTGAATATCAAACGAGTCAGGATTAAATAAACAAATACTTTGTCCAATTAAAAACATCACAACATCAACAACAGCAATAAAAATAATGGAATATTTTAACCTTCCACGTTAAGCAAGGCCAATGATGTGAGATTTTTGATTCCTTCACTCAAATATTTTCCTCCCTCAACTCCCAAACCATTGTCTGATACAAAATATCAAGAACAACAGCAAATAAGTTTTTTGATTTTGGTTGACAGTGAGATTTAACAATATTAATAAAATAAATATTAACAACTAATTAGTTTGTTGCTATTTTACTCTTTATTTCACTATTTCACTTTCAGGACTGAGATTGATCATTCAAATAACGAAAAAAAAAAGTGTAATGAAACAAGTACTTGCTTATTATTTACTTATTATTTGATTGTACATGCCAAACATCTAAATTATTATTATTATTATTCTGATTCTCCACAAACAATTGGGTTTGTTGATGGTATTAAAATCAAAATTCATTCTCCAATTGATTTAGTGCCACAAATCTTGGGCTGCTCTGACATTGTCTTTTAAACTATTTTCCCTACATTTTTCCTTTGTCAATCCAAAACCATCCCAAACCATCCCAATTACTTGTTTTTTAAATGATTTTTATCACAAACATGAAGCAAAGTGCAATGATGAAAGTATTCGAATGAGAATGCCAGTTTATAATAAATTAAAGATATTTAGGGAAAAAAATGAGCAATTAAAAAATAAAATGATTGAATGGATAAACATACTTTTGAGTTCGATAAGTTGAAAGGAAGCGCGCTTGAAGCAATGAACAAGAAATGCAATGTCCAAACTTTCTAACTTTCCTTCAATTTTCAATTCTTTGACTTCACCTTTGCAAAGTTCGGAATACATACTTTGCAATTGCTGGTGTTCACAAGTCACAAGATTCAAGGATGATTTCTGATCAAAAACTAACGAAAATATGTCCAAAGCAGAGTCCACTGATATTTCATTTCCTGTTTTGTGCACATTTAACACCAAAAGTAATCACACAAAAGAGAGAAGAAATTAAATGTTGGTTGAATAACAAATTGTCTCAAATAAATGAAAATTTTAAATAAGTCAGAAATTTCACCTCGTGCATCAAGTGAGGTCAATGATGTGAGATTTTTGATTTCTTCACTCAAATATTTTCCTCCCTCAACTCCCAAACCATTTCCTGATTATGAAAATGATGAAAATGATTAAACAAAATAACAACAACAATAAAAGAGTTTCCAAGTGTCGTAGTGTCAAGTCAGTAAATTTAGAATGGATCTCACCAGAAACGTCAAGTGCAGTGAGATGTTGAACAATTTTGTTTGATATTAATGTGTGTAAATTTAGTTTTGATGTGGCTGATGTGATGGATTTAGTCTGTTTGTCTACAACTGAAGTGATAACAAGCAATTTGAAAATGAAAATAAAATTAAAAATACTTGTAAATTTTGATATTCTTCAATTTTTTGAATTGTTTTCCACTGTCATTATTGTAATTCAAGAAAAAAATGTTAAGGAAATGAAATTTTATGGTTTTTAAGTTGTTGCACATTTTGTGGCTGAGTTTAAGATTTCTTCCTTTATTCAACTTTGGCACTCCATTCAATAATAAACTTTTGTTTTCATTTTCAATATTCAAAATTCAAAAGTTCAAAATAAAATAAAACCTATTTTGTGGATGTGAGTAAATTGAACTTTTTTAAGGCTGACACATTTTTCCACAGCTTTCATGACCTTTTCGAGACTTGACTCATTTAACTGATTTACTGAAAATATCAAAATTTCACATATTATTCATATTGTTTTACATTCGCCTTGAACAAAAACCAGTCTTTTCTCATCTATTTATGCAAAAATTAAAAGGTTTTCACTCACATTCAATATTCAAAATTGGATATTCTTCCTCCTGATTTTGTTTTGTGGATGATTGCCCTTCTTTTGCCAATCCTGAAAAAAACAAATAGAAACAAATCCAATGAATGAATGCTCAATAAATAAACAGCAAACAAAAGGAGATCAAGAGTGTATTCAATTACAGAGGAACTAAATCCGAAAACACAACACCACAAAAAAAAAAAAAAAATTGTTCAACAGCGAAAACTTTAAACTACACCACAATAATTTGATTATTAGTTTGGCTTTCAAACCTTCCCAAAAGAATTCAAACTTTCCAACAGGACTGTTTTTATCATCAACAATCTCTGAACACAAACTTCCACCTTCACATTTTGAAAAATAAAAATTTGCAAAATATGTTTTGTTTCAACATCCAAAAAAAGACAAAATAAAGACAAACACCAGTTAAACAAAATTAAAAACTAATGGAACCTTGAAGTTTAAGCAAAGAAAAGTAAATTGAAGGTTTCCAATCATAAAATACTTGAGGAAAAGTGAGCACTTGTTCTGCCAATTGAGAATCTGATAAATATTTGGTACATTTTTAAAACAAGTTAATTTCCATTTCTTTTTGTATTTTGTGAACACAGAAATGAGAAAAAGTTTATTAAAATGCAAATAAACCTGAAAATCCAAGTTGAAGTGATGAAACACCTTCCAACAATTTTTTGAACAGAAAATCCAAGTGTTTGGGAATAATTTTTGTGTTTGAAATTTTCAAACTTTGCAATTGCGAAGGCTTCATTTTGAAACAGAAAACTCCAATTTCCTTTTCTCCCATTTCACCAGTGAATTCCACAATCGAATCAGTTGTTGAGTTTGTTGTTGAAACCCAATTTTTCATTGACTCATTATCCAGAAGTTCAAGTTTTAAACGACTGGTTTGATCAAACAAAATATTTGCAAGTTGAAATGCTTGATCAACTGGCAAGTTACTTTCTCTCAAATCCAAATATGTCAGTGAACAATCTTGCTTTGCCAACCATTCTTTAATTTTTTTGCCAAGATTGATTTCTATTTTTGTCAAGTTTCCCTGAGCATCTCTTTCATATTGTAAATCGGATACACCTGCAAGGATTCAAAATAAAAATAAAATATTTTAAAACTCTCCTTGAAGATTCAAAAACTTTATTTTGAAAAAGAAATCAGTATTTTTATTTTCACCTCGCAAACTGAGCGCTTGTAAAGTATTTTTCTCAACAAAATGAGAAAGAAGTTCACCAGTTCCTTCTTTTGTTGTTGATTTTTTATCTGCAAATTTATTAAATGCAAAAAAGAGTTTACTAAATGATGAATTTTTATTTATTATTTTATTTTGGAAAGTAAAAATGGTGTCCAAATTGACAACAAAGTGTATCAAAAAGAGATTTTTCCGTCAACACAAAAAAGAAATATTGTCGGCTAGTGTTTTTACAAGTGGAAACGGTATCAACAAAATATGAAAAAATCTGACAAAATAATTTACATTTCCAAGAACAATATTTTGTTAGCAATCAGAAAAATCAAATTAAAATGATTAATAAACATACAACAACATACCTTTGACTTCAAATACAAATTCTTTGAGTGTTAAAAACTTGGGAATTGCAGATAAACTAACTTGAGGGTGAATTTCTGTTGTAAGTCGATTAAAACAACCAAACAAACTCTTAATTTATTTTGCAAACCATCCGCTAAAATATAAATTTAAATAAATAAAAATATTTTGTTTGTTGGGCATTTTACTTACTGCACACTCGAACACCAAACTGAGGTAAACAGGTTGTGTATGATGATAGGTGTTGAATGTTCATATCAATGGAACCATCTGAACACAAACCAACAAAATAAAAAGAGCAAATAAATATTTCTGATTTATCAAACATTGAAATTTTGTCACAGTTTTGTTGCTTTTTGTGTAAATTGTTGGAAAGTGTCTCCACTTTATCATTTCAATCATTTTATCAAAACAATTGAAAAAAAGCTCACAAACGATTGTGAATGAGTAATACTCTTCAAATTTGCCTCTCTCATCGAAACCGAGTTCAAATAATATCTTTCCACCTGCAAATACATTAACAAAAACCGCATAAAAGTCAAGGGTTTATTCCATGTCTCAGCATCAATAAAAAAAAAGAAAGAAGAAAATGGTGTAAAAATATCCAATTTTGAAAGCACAAGAAAAATAAAAGACAAACAAGTGAAACCACAAACAAAGAAAATATTCAGTAACGATCAACGCAACACAAAATATGCCTTGTTAAATAAAAATCTCAATTTTTTTCTCACCACCAATCGCAAAATTTCTTGACTTGGACCGTTTGGGCAAAAGCATAAATTTTGACATTTCTTGAACAAAGTTTGCATCTTGAAAAAAAGAAGGTTTCAAAATATTATTTAACGACAAGTACAAAGCTGAAAGAAAATGAAAATAAAGCAATTCAACAAAGCAAAATAAACCTCTAATCAAAAATGGAGGTTGTGAGGCTCGACTTTTCCAAATCTCAACAACTTTTTCCACTCTTGTGGAGTCCAGATAAGAGTCCTTCAATTCCAAATACTGAAGTGATGATTGGCTCAATACAGCAAAAACAATTCCACAATCCAAATTACTCAACACATCCTGTATTCGCAGTTGTTTGTTACTTTTGTTTGTCATCATCCAGTTTTGAAGTGAAGAATTATCAACAACACATGTTGAAAGTGGTGAAGATTCATTCAACCAATGATGTCCAATTGAAACAGCAGCATCAAGTGACAAGGAATTACTTTTTGTCAAATCCAAATGAGTTAGTGAACATTCAGGCGAATTCAACCAATGTTCAATAATTTTTGAGTATTCTTCCAAACTCAAATTGCTATCTGCAAAAATCAGCAAAAGAAGGTGAAAAAAAAGAAGGAAATGGTGACACCAAAAAAGCCATTATTGGGTCAAAAACAGTTAACTTTTTTTTTTTCAACACAAGAGAAAATTCACATAATTTCTCAATCTCAAAGTTCAACAGTTTTCACTCCTCACAGTTCAAGTGAAGCAAAAAATAAACTTGAAACTTCATTTTAAATATGAACAAACAATCTGAATAGTGCAATAATTTCTCACCTTTCAATTCTAACTTTCTCACAATGTTCATTTGGGAGAGTTGAATAAAGAAGTTGGAGATTTGACTATCATTTAATTTGTTCTCTGTATTTGTTTGAGTTTTTATTCGTTTTTCGCATTGTATTCATTTAAAACATTGAAAATAAAACTTTTTCAACATAAAAACTTCAAAAATCAAGTCAAAAACTTAAAATTGAAATTAAATCAGCCAACCAGCCAAATTGAGCTCTTTCAAAACATGATTCTTTGGAATGGAGGAAAAAACATGCTCAAGTGATTCAGGGTACTTCACAAAAAGACCTATTTTAAGAATCAAAAGTTACAAAGTAAGTAAAATAATAAATTAAAATTAATTTGGATGAAAATAAATAAACTTACCAGAGAAGTTTATGCTTTCAGATTGAGAATGTTCGCACATCACCACAAGTTCGTCCCAATGTTTAAGACTCATGCAATTTTCCAAAATTGACAAATTATTATCCTGTTTTCAACAAAATTAGAAAAAATAGAAATATTTAAGCAAGTTTATGCACCACAAATCACAGTTAAAATTTCTGAAACAAATCTATCCTAATTGGGTGAATATAAATGCTAAAATTAGCCAGCAAACAATTCTCAAAGTGGTTTTGCTTTACATTAAACGAACTACAATAGCGACAACCAACCAATAATGGCAAGTGAGGAAAATTTTAATAAAAGAGAAAGAAGGAAAGAGATAAGACGATAAATAAAATAAAAGAGAAAGTGGGTAAAAATACCACAATACGCATGACGTTGGCTTTGTATTTGCAAATCACCGCAACAGTTTGAGCTGCTTTTGCTTTGACTGCTTGATAAAGAGCCTTGTCAATGTCATCTGATTCCTGAATGCATGTTTAAAAACACGAAAATCCAGCCAGTAAATGCCATCAAGTCAGTTTAAATATTCAAATAAATAAAAGTAAAACCAAAAGAAGTAAAAACACAAATTTTCATTAAATTACCACCAATGAACTGTTTAAATCAATCACATTTTTCATCAATGTTCGAAATTGAGTATCATCGTTGTAATCTTTAAAACCCTTTTGTTTCATCTCACCCACAAAATTTTCCATTATCAACACATTAGTTGAGCTGGTTTTTGCTTTGTCTTTGTTTTCTTGTTGTTTTTGTTGTTTTTCAGTTTTTTGTGTTGTTTCATTTTGTGTTGACTCTTGTTTATTTTGCACTTGCTGTTCATCGTTTTGTGATTGATTTTGCAATTGATCTTTCAACTGATTTTGCAAAATTGTTCCCAAATCAACAAGCACACGTTTTCTCAAACCAAGAAGGTCATCAATTGTTGCTGCTGCTGGATTTGTGATCTGCAACAATAAAAAAGTGGATAAAATGAGTTGAATCGCCTCAAAAAAATTCAATAAAAGAAAGAAAAGAAAAAGAATACAGAACAAACACTTACCATATTGATTTCAACCACAATTGCTTTGTTTTCAAATCTTGAATGATCTGTGACCTCCAAAGCAGTGCAAGGAGGAAGACAAACTTCTTTTTCCTAATTTTTTTTTTTTTTGTTTGTTTGTTTGTTGCAAGAAAATAACTTAATTTGTAACCAAGATAGAATAATGAGGACTTGCACAAGTTTATGTTTTTATGCAGTTAAAAAGAAAATTAAATAAAGTAAAATAATTAAAATAAACGAAAAACGAAATGAATCACCTCAGGATAGAAGGACAACCATGAAAGAGCTTGTTGAAACCAAACAAAAATAGAGATAAAAAAACATTGTTAATATTAAATTAAAAAATTAAAAAATCATTTTCTCCAAAAAAAAATAACAACTCTGTTGAAACACAATTTTTGTTTGTGCGCCTGTTTTTCTTTCAGTTTTGATTTGATTTGATTTAATTGTTGCTTTCAAACCAGAAACAAAGTGACTGAGTGCATTTTTAAATGTTTGTTGTGTGGAGAGGGCTCAAAAAATATAAAATAAATAAATAAATCATTTTTGTTGATCTTGGCAGGTTGTGATATATTAACTTGAATGGAATTGTGAGTAGGTTTTTGATGTGGAACACCAAAACTGGTTTGATGTTGTTGGCTATTTCGAAAGCTGTCTCTGATTAGTTGAATCATGGTTTCAGGCTGTTTACAGTTGTTCTCACCACTTTTAATTGCAGTTGTTTTAAACTCAACGAGAAAAGTTTGGATGTTGGTTGTCAAAACTATTTGAAACTTCTTGTTGCATAAATTTTGGTGTTTGTTTGTTTATTGAAAGGTTTTTCCAAAACAAAAATACTCAGAAAAATTATATTTGCAGGCGTGCAGTGCAAGAAACAAAATAAAGTTTGAGGTTTCTTTAATTGTTGAAAAATTCCTGAGTTTCCTTGCCACTTCGTTTTTCATTTGAAACAATAAAACAGACTCAATTTGAACAACTCAATCACATATCCTTTTTCCAAACAGGTGGAGTGATTTTATAAATATAAAATTTTTTTCAGTAAATTACTTAATGGTGTTTGGAAAGGCGAAATAAAACAACAACTTGATAATTTAAAATAAAAATATTAAATAAAAATCTAAAATAAAATTTCTGCTCACATGCTCCACGAGTGACCATTCCTGTGGTGAGTTCAAATAAATATCCTTGCTGAGAATAACTCAAAGCAACATTTCGATCTGTTGAACAACTTGAAAATGCAAATTCAACTCCTCCTTTCACATTGAACTTATCAGCATTCCAAAATCTGGTGCAAACAAATATTACAAATAAAGAGTGGAATAAATTAAAATAAGTCAATGAAAATCACAGAGGCAAGAATCATGGGAAAATTCAAAAAAATGATTTGAAAAAGAAAAGAAGCACTGTTGCACTCAAATTTAAATACTGTGCTGAAAAGACTGATGCAAACACAAATCAAAAATCAAAAATGGAAAGATAACCAAAATAAGTTTCATTATCTTAATTTATTTTTTCAATTTTATTTTATTTTGAGCAAGAAATGGTCAATGTTGCACAAAATCAGTTTCACAACACAAATTTTGGAGGTGAATTTTTTGAACATTTGGTGATAATGGTGGATTTGAGAAGTGTTTTGAAAACAAAGGAAGAAAGAAAAGAAATAGAAGAAAAAAGAAATATTTTTTTAATTGTGAAAAAGCTGACCTTTCTGGAAATTTCATTTTTGAAACTCCACGATACAAACAAAGTGCAGGTTGAACACGAGAAAGTTTGATCAGTCCCGAAGAAATTAAATGAATTGTGGTGCAATATGCTGATCTCTTTTGTTGTTGTTGATCTCCTCCTTTTTCATTTTTTGTTGTTGGTGTTGAAAGTTCTTTGCCAAGTTGTCGCAACAGTGTGTTGTATTTCAAATACATTGGACCTGCAAAAGAGAAAGAAAAAGTAAAGAAAAGAAAGGAATAAAAGTGAAATCACAAGTTTTTCAGTTTTTCTCTGATTCAAAACAAATAAATAAAATAAAAAATAAACAAAAAAACAGACCTGTGTACAATCTCAAACATCCAATTTCTTCTTCAGACAACTTGATCCCATTCAATTCTTCTTCTGTCACATCCAATCCTGCCAATTTTTTCATTCTTTCGACTGCTTTATTTCTCAACTCTTTGGTTGTGATTCTTTCACGAAGTCCCAAATTTTCTCCTGAATGGTTCATTCCTCTTGTCAATTTCAAATCTTCCGCATTTTCACAATCAAAAACAAATTGCCACTCTTTTCTTGGTGTTGATTTGATGCGATAATTTCTGGTTTCAAATTCAACATCAGAATCACTTTGTTCACAATGCTCTCTTTGAACAGCTCTCCACTGAAAAGTATTAACGCAAACACAAAAGAAATTATAAAGAGAATAAAATAACAAATTTAACCAAAAGATCTTTCAAAAGAATAAATACAAAATTCAAAGTAAAATAAAAAATAGAAGCAAAAAAGTAAGAAAAACAGAAAAAAAGAAAGGAAAATAAATAAATAAATATTTACCAAATCAGGATGAGGATCTCCAATCAATTTTGACAATCCTCCAAAAAATGAAACAGTGTCTCCCAAATTCGCTTCCATTCCAAATTTCGACTCTCCTTCTTCTTGATGTTCACCACTTGGCAACAAATTCTTTGCATTCTCAACAATGATTTTGATGAATTGAGAAGAAATATTTTCACGAATTTGTTTTGTGAATTTTTCATCATTTGCAAGAACTTCAGCAATGTTGTGAAAAACATCTCCTGCTTCGGTGATGATTCTTTGAGAGGGTTCAAGTCCAACATTTTTGATTGAATTTTGAAGTATTTCCACAAATTGAATATTTTTTGAAGTGAACAAAGAACTCATCCAACCAAGAACACAACGAAAATCGTTTGAATTTAAATTTGAATTTGAAGGAGAAGATAAAACTTTGGAATTATTTTCTTCACTCAATCCCTTTGTTGATGTTTTTTCTGTTGTTTCTCCTTTTGTTGAGGTGGAAAGAGAAGTGGATGAAGTATTTGTTTGTGTTGCTTGTGTTGTCTGTGTTGTTGTTCTTCTGCCACTTGACACTGGTGATGGTATTGTTCCTTTTGTTGATGATGATGGCCTCGTTTCTGTTCGAGCTGATGTTGATGTTGATGTTGATGTTGATGCAATACGACTAGAAGAGGAAGGTTTATTTATTGTAGAAGGTGCTTTGGAGGAGACACTTTCTGTTCTCTTGAATGCAGAAGTTGATTTTACACTGCTCACTCAATGTAATGGATTTAATGAAGTAGAAATAAATAAAATGAACAAAATAAAATAAAAGTAAATGAAATGATTAACTTGCAACAAAAATAACAAATTCTGCTAAATGGCTGATAAACTTGTTTGAATGGAGTGAAAGAAAAATAGTTAAATATGAATATTGTGGTTCAATTTCCATCCACTAATTATTTTTATTTCCGTCATATTTATTTTGTTGAATAGATGTTTCAAGTTTGTCAAGAAAAAAAAAAGAAGAAGAGAGTTCAATTGACAGAATGAGAATCTCGTTTCTTGTGGTTTGCAATAAAAAGAGATACATTTCCCACAAAAAGAAAAGAATGCAATGGAAAAATAACTTTCATTCAAAGCAAAATATAAGAAATAAATAAATAAATTAAATGAATAAATAAATAATTTCGTGAGATCAAAGCAAAGCATTGTGATAATTGCATTCACAACAAATGAAATAAATTAACAAGCATTCAAATGAATGACAAATTCACCAACCTTGTGGATGAGACTGTTGTTTGTGGTGATGAGGATTTTGATGTTTCTTCACTTTCTTTCTCTTTTTGTCCACTTTCAAACACTTTTTTCAGTTGATTCACGCCAGTTTGTTTCATTTAATTCTCTTTCTGCTTGATATCAACCACAATTCAACGAGTCAATTCACAAACAACGATTTGCCTGCTTTGGAAAAACACAAAACAAAAAACACACAAAAAAAAGTGTATTTTCCAGAACTTTCGAAACACAACGGAAAAATAACGGAAATCACAAAAATATTTTCTTTGTCTTCCAATAATTTAAAACGATTTGTTTTTGCTCATTTTTGACCATTTATTTGCAATGTTCACAGAATTTTTTTGAACAAACAATTTCCAAGACAAGTTTCAAATTCTTTCAACTCCAGAAATGCAAGTTCTCGTCCTTTTTCATCATTTGGATTGTATATACTGTTTACAGTTAATACATTTTAATGACATTTGTGTTTGACATTTGTGTTGAATGACATGTGTGTTGAATATTCCAGGAAAATGTCTTAACGCGACGGTTATTTAAAGAATTGGTCGGTGAAAATTTGAGGTAAAAGTGAAAAATGAATGGACAGAATGGAAAGAATGGAAAGAATGGACATAATGGACATAATGGACACAATGGTGGGGCTAGTGCTTTCAAGGAGGGTTATAAATATTTCAAGGACGTCGCTCTTCCCTACAACGATGACACCATGGACACCATTGAGTTCTCTGATTTTCAGAAAACGACAAAATATGCAAACTCCCAACCCTTACTTAGAACCCACAAAGATTTGTTGTTATCCGAGTATTTGTTTGTTTTTGACATCGACAACAAAGTGAGAGGAAACTACAAAATCTGCGGGTTTTGCTTCATGTATGTTTCACTGATGATCACCTGCTTGGTTTTGAACCGATTTGATGAAGATGATGTTGGTGGTGGGAACAATATGGCGTACAAAGAGATAATGCATTACCTTGAGTTTTGGGGTAATTTTCTTTTCAGTATTGCCACCATATTCAGCTTAAGCTATTCCGTGAACATACCAATGATGGTCTCTGTGACGTCAGAGGAGGGGCAGCGTACGATAATGACTTACGAGAACAGACAATTACGATACCAATACTTCATTATATTTGCAAGTATAATTTTCAATGTCACATCAACATTTGTTACATCGATGCTTATAACAATCGATCTGGAAAGATATAAGTTCAGCTCCCATGTCATTGAGTATTTCAATGATTTTCTGCAATCATGTATGGACTTAATAATTTGGCTATTTATTTGGGGCAATTACACTCCAAGGTGGGCCTACTCATCGAGACAAATTGCCACACTTGTGTTTATGTCCCTTTTCGTGGTATTGTCAATATTATTGTTGGTTTTATGGGCAAAGAATCATGAAAAGTATGAAACCCTTTGTCACTACATCGAATTTCCAGTGGAAATTTACAACTCGGTGGTGATTGGTTACAACTGCTACGTAACTATTTGCCAGTTACAAAAACTCAAAGCTGGAAAAATCAACGGTGTTCCCTATTTCCAACCCATCAGAAGTGATGAATCCTTATTATGAAAAAAAAAATAATAAATAAAAAAAAAAAATCACTTCTCGACAAAATAAAATTAATCTCACAATTTGTTAATTTTTTTTATTTTTTCCAACAAAAAAGAAACAAAATCACTGCACCCTCCGTCAACAATCCGCTCAAATAAATCGTCTTTCTTTCTTTCTTCTTCATTCTTTCATTTTCTTCTCGTTTTCGTTTCAATGTCCTTCCTCCTTCATTTCCAACTTCATTTTCATTTGTTCTCAATTCATTCCAAAATTGATGCTTTGTAAATGATTTTCAATTTCAAACAAAGAAAAGTCTGATTCTTTCCCAACTTCGTTTCCCTTTTGAAGGACAAAACAAGAAAAACCAAAAAGATTTCCTTTATTTTGGAAAGAAAGAACAAAGTAAATAAGAATAAAACAAAATGGAGAATCAACAAAATCAAATCAAAAAGAGGGTAAATATTGACAATTTTTCAAGTCAAGTCAATCTTTACAATACGTCCAAGTAATCTATGTTTATTTCTCTCTTTTATTTTGTGTTTGTTATTTCCAAACTTTTTCACAAAATGATTTATTTATTTGTCAAAGTTATTTCAAAAAAAAACAAAAAACAATCAACTTTTCACAAATTTTTGAACAAGTTTCCAAAACAAAATGTTCATTGCATTTGAAAATATCACATTTCCTCTTGTGTTCTTCCAGTTTGATTGTCACAATAAAAACAACAAAAGCTTCAGGGTGCAAAAACACAGCACATCACTTCACAAGTGTCATTGTGTGATCAAATGTCTCCTCATTTCAGCGAATTCACAAGTGAATGGTTAAGCTGGTATTTTTACACTCCGCGCTCTCATTGTTGAATATCATGGTGAGCAGACTGGAAGAACAAGAAGAAATGCAACTTTTCCAAATGTCAGGCTTGGCAATGGACATCATTCCACAATGACCGAAAAGTCTCATCAAAGGGTTCTTCCAAAACAAAACAATTCAATTTGATCTTCAAAGGTGAGAGTGTTGGAAAGTGTTGCATTGTGTCCTTCAGATGTTTTTTGAATGGTTGACCTTCACCAAAAGTCCTTTTGAAAGAAAAAGAGAAAAAGTGAAAAAAAATCAGAGGGTGAAAAAAAAAGGGAAAAAAGGATGATGGAAAACACATTGAGAAAGTGCCAACCATAAATTGAGTTCTTGATTTTCAAGTGGATGTTGCTGTGGGTGTTGCTGTGGTATTCCTGGTTTTGTGATCAAGGACAGGCAAAAAAGAAGAAAAAAAAATGTGAATGATGAATGAAGATTGGAAGAAAACGAATGAAGATTGGAAGGAAATGAATGAACTCACCAAAGTCAAAGATAAACTCGCTGATGATTGATGATTGATGATTGATGATTGATGAGGATGAAACAAAGTCAAAAAAAGTTCAAAAAAAACAAAAAACAATGAAAAACAATGAAAAGTTCAAAAAGCTCAAAAAACAATGAAAAGTTCAAAAAAAACAATGAAAACATCCTGCAATTTTTTTTTATTATGTTTTCGCGCGAAAAGGACACAAAAGGGC
>JADMIO011421322.1_pt1 | contig 14503 bp, 11 predicted proteins | sample 8958161 | NCBI WGS metagenome assembly JADMIO01 (sample SAMN16585339, study PRJNA669376) | soil metagenome | isolation source: Crop rotation soil | place: USA: Cullars Rotation, Alabama | collected 2011 | reverse complement strand
ACCTTCGACGTGACAACCAAAGGGTACGTGAATGCCTCGCGGTTGTTGGTACGCCGCGGGATTCTGACGATTGCTTTGATCGGCATCGTCGTCGTAGCGGCCGGACTCCTGGGCACGATACTTCCCTCTGGATTCATTCCGGAGGAAGACCAGGGGATTATTGGAGTCAACGTTCAGCTTCCGAATGGCGCTGCGCTCGAGCGTACCAGTGTGGTGTTGAAGAAGGTTGAAGAGATTCTGGGTAAGGTCGAAGCCATCGATTCGTACCAGACGATCGGTGGGTATGGCGTGGTTACCAATACCTACCAATCGAATTACGGCACGCTTTTTGCCCGGCTGAAGCCTTGGGAGGAACGCAAAGAAGCTTCGATGAAGGTTAGAGGAATCATGGCAGGACTGATGCCCCAGTTTGCGGCTATTCCAGAGGCGGTCATCTTCCCGTTCAACATTCCAACGCTGGCAGGCTTCGGCGCCGCAGCCGGCTTCAATTTTCTCATCCAGGATCGCAGCGGGTCCATGTCAGTTCAGGAACTCGGTGAACACACCATGAAGTTCATTGCCGCGGGAAGGCAGCGCCCGGAGCTGGGAAACATCTTCACCTCCTTCGACCCCAGTTACCCTCAAGTCAAGGTGGAGCTGGACCGGGAAAAAGCTCGTACTCTGGGAGTGCCAGTCAATGAGGTTTTCCAGGGAATGTCTGCGGCCATGGGAGGAACTTACGTCAACGACTTCAACCGTTTCGGGAGGCTCTACCGTGTTTATGTGCAAGCCGACGCCGCGTCTCGGCTGAAGGCACGAGATATTGGACAAATTTATGTCCGCTCCAACAGGACGAACGAAATGATTCCCCTGTCCACGCTGCTCAACATCAAGGAAATCGCCGGTACCGAGCTCACCACTCGTTTTAACCTGCTTCGTTCCGTGGAAGTTCAGGGAGCGCCTGCCCGCGGCTATACCTCTGGCCAGGCCTTGGCGGCGCTTGAGCAAGTGTTCCAGGAAACGATGCCCAAGGAGATGAGCTTCGCCTATTCTTCCATGTCCTACCAGGAGAAGATCGCGCCACCCGCGACTCCCACCTTTATCATGGCCATCATTTGTGTCTTCCTCTTGCTGGCAGCGATGTATGAGAGCTGGCGCTTGCCCTGGGCGGTCTTGCTGGGGTCGCCACTCGTCGCCTTTGGAGCATTCCTCGGGGTCTGGCTCACAGGCTACGACAACAACGTCTATGTCCAAGTTGGTCTGGTGATGCTGATTGGCCTGGCGGCTAAGAATGCCATTCTGATCGTGGAGTTTGCCAAGGCGAAGCACGAACAGGGCTCGTCGCTGGAGGAGGCAGCCCTCGAATCGGCCCGCCTACGTTTTCGGCCGATTTTGATGACGGCGTTCGCCTTCATTCTCGGTGTCGTGCCTCTGATGCTCGCCAACGGGGCTGGGGCGGGCGCTCAGAATGTGATGGGCACCGCGGTGTTCTGGGGCATGTTGATCGCAACGGCGCTGGGCGTCTTCATTATTCCGGGGAACTTCACGTTCGTCGAAGGCCTAGGCAGGCGTAAAAGGACTGAAAGCCTGCCTGTCACCACCGAAGTCCGGGCCGAAGGAGCACATTAGCGGCAATAACTTTCTTAGCGCAGGTTTATGCAATTCATTCATACCCGGAGGTCGGAAATCCAAAGCGCGAACTCAAGCGGGTCGCGCTGGCTGGCACTTCGGACTTTCCAAGAGGATTTGGCGGAGGAAGAACACTTATGAGAACCACTCGCGGCTCTGACCGCTTCACGCACAAGTGCTCCATCAAGGCTTGGTTCTGGGGAGCCTGGTCGCTCTCCATCATGGTCCTTTCTACAGGGTGCGCCGTGGGGCCCAAATACAAGCGCCCGGATTATCCGGTCCCGGCCAGCCATCGGTCTGAAACCGCTCTTCCTGCTGCTCCCACGACTGCGGCCACGGCGACGCTCGCGGATGTAAAATGGTTTGATCTTTTTCGAGACGAGAAACTCCAGGAACTGATCCGAACAGCGCTCAAAGACAACTACGACATTCGCATCGCGGCGCAGCGTGTCCTCGCAGCTCAGGCGTTCGTCACGGTGGAGAAATCGGCGCTGTTTCCATCCGTTGATGCTGTGGCCAACGCCGATCGGCAGCAAGGGGTCAACCGCGGTCTCAGTTCGGTATTCGCCGGTGGCAGGATCCTCTGGGAACTCGATATCTGGGGCCGCATTCGTCGCTTGACCGAAGCCGCGCGCGCCGAATACCTTTCTCAGGAGGCGATTCAGCAGGGTGTGATTCAAAGCTTGGTAACCGGAGTGGCCAGTTCTTACTTTCAACTTCTTGAGCTGGACCAGGAACTGCAGGTAGCGAAGCAATCCTTAGTCTCTCGCCAGGGTTCTCTTCGTCTGGTGCAGGCCCGGTCGACAGGTGGATTGTCGAGCCAGTTGGAAGTTGACCAAGCCACCAGTCTGGTGGCCTCTGCGGCATCTACGATAGCCGATGTGGAGCGTCAACGCGAGCAGACGGAGAACTTTCTGAACACCCTGCTCGGTCGTAATCCAGGGCCGGCGGACCGCACGAAAAGCCTGGCCGATCAGAAACTGGCACCGGAAGTACCCGCCGGACTGCCTTCGGCACTCCTGGACCGGCGGCCTGACATCCGGCTGGCCGAGCAGCAACTTGTCGCGGCCAATGCCCGCGTCGGAGTGGCGAAGTCCCTGTTCTTTCCCTCCATCAGCCTCACCGGGTCTGGCGGCTATCAGAACTTCCAAATCTCCAACCTGTTCAGGTCAGACGGGGCAGTGTATGGCTACGGCGGCAGCCTAGTGCAGCCCATCTTTAACGCGGGCGCCTTGTGGGCCAACTACAAGGCTTCGAAAGCTCAGCGTGAGGCGGCGATTCTGAGTTATCAAAAGAGCGTTCTGGAGTCCTTTCGGGATGTGGCCGATTCCCTGATCGGCTATCAGAAGGCCAAGGAATACCGGGCTCAACGCGAGATTTTTGCCACCACCTTGAGAAACCAGTTGCGCCTGGCCAATATGCGCTATGAAGGGGGTGTCTCCAGCTATCTGGAAGTGCTGGATACCGAGCGGCAGGCGCTGGATGCAGAGCTGACCTACGCTCAAGCTTACCTGGGCGAGTTGAATTCCGTCATCCAGGTGTACAAAGCTCTCGGAGGCGGTTGGACGCAATGAACGGCTCAACCTGCAAGGCGAGGGACCGTACGGTTCCTTCACACTTGACCCTTTCTCCCTTTGCGAAGCGTGCATAAGGGGCGATTGAGAGTGGCTCCAGACCTCCTACCGGAGACGCGGTGAAGCTTTCTCAAGGTTTCGATGCCCTTGGAAAAGGGGGACAACCGTAGAAACTCCTGGGTCAGGTTCGAAAACCTGACCTACCAACAGAATGTACAGGTCGACTAAACAAATACGAGCAGGCGGATGAACGCACTAACCAGGCTGTCGCTTCACCAGTTAGCCCAAAGGAGAGGCGCTGTATGAGCAAAACCGCTGCTAACCTCGTGGCTCGTTCCGACGCGGTTGCGGGCGGGTATGTCCGAAAGCGGTATGCGATCCTGTTCTATTTACTTCTCCTCACTTTTGTCGCTTCGCCCGTCCTGGCGGCCCTGCACCGCAAACCCATCGTCGTTGAGCTGTTGCTGGCGACGACCCTCTCGGTTGCCGCGGTTCCGATGTACACCGCTAACGCGAGACGGATTCTCTTTGTACTTGTGGCCATCGCCCTGGTAGGACGGTTCCTCACTGCTTCTTTTGGTGAAACATTTTCATCCATCAGCCATGGGATTTTCACGCTGGTGGGTCTGCTCGCGGCCGCCAATGCGCTGCGTTCTGCCCTTCGTGCTACCTCTATCGAGAGTGAACACATTTATGCGGCGCTTAGCGCTTACTTGTTGGCCGGACTCTCCTTTGGTGTTCTCTACTGGGCTTTGGAGCGCGGCTTGCCCGGTTCGCTGTACTATGGTGGAGCTGCTATCGATCGCTTCTCAGAAGCGGACGGCGTTTACTTCAGCTTCGTGACCCTCGCGACCCTCGGCTACGGAGACTTCGTCCCCAAAAGCGAGGTGGCACGCGGCCTGGTTGTCGTCGAGGCGGTGCTCGGCCAGCTCTATCTCGGCGTGATGGTTGCTCGGCTGGTCAGCCTATATGTGTCGGGAACAACAGCCAGGAAACAGGCTGGCCCCGAGGTTCGATGAAACGAAACCCGCTCGCCTAACGTTTGGCACAGCCTTCACGGGCGAGAAGTTCAGCATTCTGCTTCAGAAAGGATCGACATGAAACTCAACAAAGTGATTAAGAGGTCCCAGGACTTAGCCAGCCCCTATTGTGTAAGCAATGGCCGGCAGTTTCGTCTGAAAGACATCGATCCTGATGACACGGGCGAGTTGAAATCGGAGGACAAGCCACGTGCCAAAGAAGCGCTGGCCGTCGGCGTGGAAGCTCTCGCCACCTTGCAGGATATGCTCTATGCGCAGGATCGCTGGGCTGTCTTACTCATATTTCAGGCCATGGACGGAGCGGGCAAGGACGGAGCTATCAAACATGTCATGTCCGGCATCAACCCTCAGGGTTGCCAGGTGGCGTCGTTCAAAGCACCGTCGGCAGAGGATCTGGATCACGATTACCTCTGGCGCTGCCAGAAGCATCTGCCGGAGCGCGGACGCATTGGCATCTTCAACCGATCCTATTATGAGGAAGTGTTGGTCGTGAACGTCCATCCAGAGTTCTCGCGAAGCAAAAACTCCCGCCCGAGCTAATTGGAAACCGCGGAGTATGGCGGGATCGCTATCAGGACATTCGTTGTTTCGAGCGCTACCTCGGCCGGAACGGAATCCTGGTTCGGAAATTCTTCCTTCACCTTTCCCGCAAGGAGCAGGAACGTCGCTTCCTGGAACGTCTCGACAATACGGACAAGAACTGGAAATTTTCGTCTTCCGATGCTGCTGAACGCACTCATTGGAAGGAGTACATGAAGGCCTACGAGGCGATGATCCGTAATACTGCCACCGAGTGTGCGCCCTGGTACGTCGTCCCCGCAGACAACAAATGGTTCACGCGGGTCGTTGTGGCTGCAGCCATCATCGATGCCCTGGCATCCCTGGATCTCACGTATCCCGAAGTAGATGAACCTAAACTCAAGGAGCTAGCAGCCGCCCGCAGTATGCTCGAAACAGAGGAAACAAAAAAGGCCGTCCCAAGCGCGGCTTCTTGAAAACGCAAACGGTGAATGAACAGATGTTCATCCAGCGATGTCGGCCCCTATCCGCAGATGGGTAACCCGCGTCGAGGGCTGATGGAGATGGGACGTTCACGGAAAAGACCACCAATGGGTACACCGAACCAAGCTATGGGAGCGTTGCTAGGTGAGTGATACCAAACCGAGGAGGATTCAAATGGCACTGCACGGTTATCGAGTCCTGCAACTTTCGATGCTGGCGTTGATTTGCGGGCTGGTATTTCCACTGAAGGCTTCGGTAGAGCGGCCGCCCTATAGCCGTCACCAGCGGGCATTCTATCTGGATCCCAATCAAGTCGCTTTCGTTCGACCGGGGCTGAAGTTCACGATTCAAGGTGCGGGGCTGACTCCGGACTTCAAGCCCCACGTCACTTTCAAGATCACGGACGACAATGGCTTGCCGCTGGACAGGGAGGGAATTTACACACCGGGTACCGTCAGCACCAGCTTCGTTTTAGCTCGCATCCCCAAAGGTGAAAGCCAATACGTGGCCTACACAACACGCACTCAGACCAGTCCGATCACCGGAGTCAGTGCCATCCAGGCTGCAGCCGACTCCGGAGGAACCTATGAGCGACTGTCTGAAGGCGTGTATCGCTATACCTTTAGCAAGGCCATTCCCACAGACTACGACAGGACGGTGACTCACACCCTCGCGATGTACGGGTCGCGAAATCTGACCGAATTTGGTCTCGGTACTCAGTACGACAACGCGGACTTTAGTGGCGTACCTAACGGCAGTCCAATCACGGTAGTTCGTGATGTCGTCCGAACGGAGACCTGCAACAAGTGTCACGACCCGCTTTCAGCGCATGGGGGCAGCCGGCGCGAGGTGCTGCTCTGCAATACTTGCCACACGCCTCAGACATCGGACCCCGACACGGGCCAGACCGTCGACTTCAAGGTGATGATTCACAAGATTCACTCGGGACCCAACCTGCCGAGCGTCCAGGCCGGAAACCCTTACATCATTATTGGGAACAATCAGAGCGTCAATGATTTCTCTCATACCACTTATCCACAGGAGATCAATTACTGTCAGGCGTGTCATGACGGCACCGCCAGCCAGGACATCAACTGGCTGACCAAACCAACGCGAGCTACCTGCGGTTCCTGTCACGACGACGTTAACTTTGCCACCGGACAAGGTCATGCCGCTGGACCGCAGCCCAATGACGACTCCTGCTCGCGCTGCCACATTCCGGAAGGCGAGTTGGAGTTCGATGCCTCGATCAAAGGAGCCCACACGGTTCCACGCTACTCACGCGATCTTCCCGGCGTTAATTTCGAGTTTCTAGGCATCTCAAACACCAAGCCAGGAGAGCATCCGGCCGTCTCGCTGAAGATCACCGATAAGCAGGGGTTCCCGATTGAGACCTCGCAAATGAACTCATTGAGCCTCCTCATTTCCGGGCCAAATACTGACTACGCTTCCTACTGGAGGGAGAGCGCCTTGTCCACACCCAGCCAGAACGGCATGTTGACTTACACGTTCCAGCAGCCTATCCCAGCGAATGCCAAGGGTAGCTATTCCGTCGCCGTTGAGGGATACCGGCTCATTAAGTTGCAACCCGGCACGACCACCGAAGTCGAAGTGCGCGACGCTGGCTTCAATAGGATTCTCCCTTTTGCGGTGACTGACAGTACTCCGGTAGCTCGGCGCTCGGTGATAACCACAGAGAATTGCAACACGTGCCACGGCACATTGGCGAAGCACGGCAGCCAGCGTTTGAATGTCGAGTACTGCCAATTTTGCCACAACGCCAACGCCACCGATGCCGAGGATCGACCCGCCGATCAATTGCCGGGCCAGTCCATCCACTTCAAAACCATGATCCACAAGATCCACACCGGCGAGGACTTGCAGACCGACTTCACCATTTACCCCGACGACAATTTTAATCACGTGAAATTCCCCGGTGATCGCCGCAACTGCGTGAAATGCCATGTCGAGGATACCCAGCAGTTGCCTCTTCCCAAGGGTGCGCTGCCCACGGTGGCGCCACGGGACTACATCAATCCGATGCAGCCGGCGACGGCAGCCTGCCTGTCATGCCATTCCTCGCAGGAGTCAGCTTCGCACGCCCTGGTCAATACTTCGACCTTGGGAGAATCCTGCACCGTCTGTCATGGCCAGGATGCCCAGTTCTCCGTCGACAAAGCTCATGCCCGCTAGAGTAGACTCCAATCGACCTTTCTTACTGGCTGTCAGCAGCCACTGGGTGAGCCTTACGGGGCTTGCTTTGGCACTGACGGCCTTGATCTCATGGATGTTTGTTCTGCCCGTCCACGTTCGCGGGCACGTCGGCAACCCTTACATCGGCGTGCTCGTGTTCATCATCATTCCGGCAATCTTCTTTCTCGGACTGGCTCTGATTCCGTTAGGTATCTTCCTCGGCTGGCGGCGAATAAAGAAAGGTGCGGCTCAAGCTATCACCGACCCGAAGCTGGCCCTTCGCCGGCTGGCAATCTTCCTCGGTTCGGCGACGCTCGTGAATGTGATCGTAGGTACGCAGTTCACTTACCGGGCCGTAGAGCATATGGAATCGGTTCAATTCTGCGGGCAGACATGCCACGTCATGACACCAGAGTTTTCTGCCTTTAAGAACTCGCCTCATTCACGCTTGCAGTGCGTCGATTGCCATGTGGCACCGGGCGTCGAGGGCTGGGTGGCCAGCAAAGTGTCCGGCTCACGGCAACTGATGTCAGTCGTCCTGAACAACTACCCGCGGCCAATTGCCTCGGCACTTGAGTCCGACAGGCTAGTGCCTTCCAACCAGACCTGCGAGCAATGCCATTGGCCAGAGAAGTTCAGTGGAGCCGAGTTGCGTGTGAAACTCAAGTACTCTGAGGACGAAGGGAACACCGAATCGCAAACCGTGTTGACCATGCTCATTGGGGGAAACAAAGTCAGGGGTATCCACGGCTCGCACTTCGGCAACGGGGTGAAGATCCGCTTCGCGGCGGCAGACAAGAAGCGCCAGAATATTCCCTGGGTGGAGGTTGAGAACACGGTAACGGGTCTGAAACGCGAATACCTGGCCGCAAAGGAGACGCGGGAATCTGTGAAAGGCCTGGCAATCCATGAGATGCAATGCGTCGACTGCCATAACCGCCCCACCCACACCTTTGAGTTGCCGGAACGCGCCGTAGACAACGCGTTGGCTCGTGGTGAGATCCCGGTGTCGCTTCCATATCTCAAGAAGCAGGCGGTCCAGATTCTCAAAGCGGAATATGCGAGTAATGCCGAAGCGACTGCCACAATCCCGGCGACGCTGACCGCCTACTATCAGCAGAATCACCGGGCAATGTTCGAGCAAAGGAGCTCAGAGATCGCACAATCAGGCACTGCTTTGGCTGCGATCTACAATCGTAACGTCTTCCCGGATCTGAAGGTGACCTGGGGCACCTATCCCAACAATCTTGGCCATACCGATTTCCCCGGATGCTTTCGTTGCCACGATGAACGAACCCAATCAGGAAGCGACCACACGCTGACCCAGGATTGTTCTGCGTGCCACGAGATGTTAGCTATGGAGGAGACGTCTGCCAAAATCCTTGAAACCCTTGGCTTGGCAGGCCGGTTGAAAGAAATGAAAAAATAGTGACCTCGTGAACGGGCTGTCAGACTTCAACGAGAAGTTCCCAGCGAATGAGATCGGGCGAACGCTTTGCTGCGCGTTTACGCGGCGTGCGCCTCGAGCGTTTTTTCGAATGATGATCGGTCGCTCGGGGCCACTAGCCAGCGTCTTTTTGTGCCGCCCGCAGGAGGATGGAGTCAATGGCCACTAATCGTCAGCGGGGCCTCCCAGTGCTGGATTGGCTCTTCGCCTATCAGAAAGAATGGCTGCCGTACGACTTAATCGCGGGCTTGGTGACCGCAGCAGTCGTCATTCCGAAAGCGATGGCGTATGCCACGGTCGCGGGACTGCCGGTTCAGGTAGGACTCTACACAGCCTTGGTACCGATGGCAATCTATGCATTAATCGGGACATCCAGACCGCTCAGCGTCAGCACCAGCACAACTCTCGCTATCCTAGCCGGGGCCGAGTTCGCACAGGTTGCCCCCAACGGTACTCCAGCGTCCCTGATGACAGCTTCAGCAACTCTCACCCTGCTGGTGGGGGCGATGCTGGTAGCGGCTTCGTTGCTGCGTTTGGGCTTCGTTGCCAATTTCATCTCCGAACCCGTATTGACCGGCTTCAAAGCCGGAATTGCGCTCGTCATCGTGATGGATCAGCTCCCCAAACTGCTGGGCATCCATTTCCATAAAGCCGGGTTTCTGCGCAATGTGCTGACAATTATTCAAAAGATTCCAGAAACGTCGCTGCCGACCCTGGTTCTGGGAGCGGCGACGATCCTTTTGTTGCTGGCACTCGAACACTTTCTTCCGAAGGCACCGGCACCCCTGATCGGAGTCGCGCTCGGAATCACCGGCGTGAGCCTCTTCGGCTTGCAGGGATACGGAATCGAACTGGTGGGCCAGATCCCGCGTGGCTTGCCCTCCATTACCCTTCCGGACTTCTCACTTCTTGAGGGACTTTGGCCTGGAGCGCTTGGCATAGCGCTTATGAGCTTCACCGAAACCATCGCCGCGGCACGGGCCTTTGCCAGGAGCGATGAACCGCCACTTCGCCCGAACCAGGAGCTGCTGGCGACGGGACTCGCGAATGCCGGAGGCGCCCTCCTGGGCGCAATGCCGGGAGGCGGAGGGACGACCCAGACCGCGGTAAACCGCCTGGCTGGTGCGCGAACACAGCTGGCGGAATTGGTTACCGCATTGGCGACTTTAGTGACCATGCTGCTGCTCGCACCACTGATTGGACAGATGCCTCAAGCCACTCTGGCAGCGGTGGTCATTGTTTACTCTGTCGGGTTAATTAAGCCGCAAGATTTCCGCGCCATCCTTGCGATTCGACGAACGGAGTTCATTTGGGCCCTGGTGGCCTTCACCGGCGTCATGCTGTTAGGGACCCTGAAGGGGATCCTCGTCGCCATCGTGGTGTCGCTGATCGGTCTCGCGCACCAGATAGCCAATCCGCCAGTCTATGTGTTGGGGCGAAAGCCCGGCAGCAACGTGTTTCGGCCCCGATCCAAGGAGCATCCCGAAGACGAAACCTTTCCAGGTCTGCTCTTGCTGCGGCTGGAAGGCCGGGTGTTCTTCGTCAATGCCCAACGGATTGCGGAGAAGATGAGGGCGTTGATCGAAGATGCCAAGCCCAAGGTCGTCGCCGTGGACCTCAGTGCCGTATTCGACATGGAGTATACGGCGCTCAAAATGCTGACCGAAGGAGAAAAGAGGCAGCGCGAGCGCGGCGTTGCGCTGTGGTTGGTGGGACTGAACCCTGAAGTGCTGGCGATGGTGCAGCGGTCATCACTGGGCAAGGTACTGGGACGGGAACAAATGTATTTCAACCTGGAGATCGCTGTGGCGAAGTACCTGGGATCTCGTTCCACGGCGCGCACCTCGTGACCTCGGTATGACAGAACTTGCTAGCGTTCGATGTCTTGTGCCTTTCAACCCATGCATTACAACGTCCGGACAACCGGGCCGCGCTGTGTTTGGAGAGTGAGTAAAAGGAGCGTGTCCCCGACGGGGACGAACATATAGTCCCGGGAGGAGCTCAGCGAGCGCCAGCCTTCGGCGGTCATCGACCGCCGCTACAACTTCTGAAGGCGGCTTTCGCCGGAGTTGGGCAGTCAGCCCCGTGTTCAGAATGTAGAAACTCCAGGCGTGGAGGTCAGCGACCGTCAGCAGGGATTCGATGTCACCAGGAGGCCGACTCGAGGGGCCCTGACGCAGATATCAGACGATCCGCAAGAAACACAAATTTATCGATGAACCTAGGGGTGCTTACAAATGAATCCTCTCACTCATAAAACTAAGATTGTGGCCACGATTGGCCCAGCGTCGCAGTCGCCGGAAACCCTCGCGCAAATCATTGACGCAGGGATGAACATCGCGCGGCTTAACTTTTCCCATGGCGAGTTCGCGAGTCACCGGCAGGTGATCGAAAACATCCGGGCAGCTTCTGCTCAGACAGGGCGTCGCGTTGCGATCATGGCCGATCTGCCAGGGCCAAAAATGCGCATTGGAAATTTCTCGGTGGAGAAGATTGAATTGAAACCAGGTGACCCGTTCACGCTCACGACAGATCCAGTGGTAGGCGACCAGCAGCGCGTTTCTGTCACCTTCTCGCGTTTGCCGCAAGCGGTGAAGCCGGGGAATCTGCTTTCATTGAATGATGGCTTCGTTCAATTGGAAGTCGTAGGGGTTCGCGGCAACGACGTAGTCTGCGTCGTCCGGGTTGGAGGCGAGTTGCGAGCCCGCAAGGGGCTGAACCTTCCCGACATCGACCTGGGCATCAGTGCGTTCACGGAGCATGATCGAGACTGTCTTCGGTTCGCCTTGGAACACGGTGTCGACGCGATCAGCCAGTCGTTCGTCGAATGTGCTGCCGATATTCGCACCGTACGGCAAGCAGCGAAGGAGCTGGGACGTGAGCCCTTCATCATCGCCAAGATCGAGCGAGCACGAGCCTTAGACCGCTTCGACGAAATTCTTGAGGCAGCCGATGGCATCATGATTGCCCGCGGTGACCTGGGAGTGGAAGTACCGATAGAACGCATCGCCGTCGTTCAGAAGAACCTGATGCGGCGCGCTAACCAGCGGGCCAAGCCGGTGATCACTGCCACGCAGATGCTGGAATCCATGACCAACCATCGGCTTCCCACGCGTGCCGAAGCAACCGATGTATCGAACGCCATCCTTGATGGAACGGACTGCGTCATGCTCTCCGGCGAGTCTGCCATGGGCAGCTATCCAGTCGAAGCCGTGGCGATGCTGGCCAGGATCGCTGCCGTTGTGGAGTCCACTCGGCCCCTTGTCCCTGTGAAAGAGATGTATGCGGGTCTGGACCTTCGCGGCAACATCCGGCCTCAGCATCTGATCGCGGTCAGCGTCGAGGCCAGTTTAGAGTATTTGTCCCCTGCGGCCGTGTTCGTACGCAGCTGCACCGGCTCCACCGCGCGGCGCCTAGCCGCGTTTCATCTGCCTGTCTGGATTGTGGCCGTCGGGAACCAGGAAAAGACCTGTCAGGATCTGCTTTTTTCGTATGGCGTCCATCCCCAGTACGAGGAGAGTACACCAGCTTCCTGGCATGCTTACGTTCAACAGTGGTTGCAGAGCCAGGAACTCCCTGGCGAGTTTGCCCTGGTCACTCACGGGCCCTTGGCCCAAGGCGACGAAGCCATCCATCGGATGGAAGTGATTGAACTTTAAGTCTGAGCCGGTATTCAAGCAGCAACCGATAGGAAGAATCTTGCTTTCTTCCACTATCCAGAGTCGCCATCATCCTCGATCTTCGGAGCAGCCGCGAGAGACACGCCAACGCAAATGGGTGTTGCTTCCAAGAGCATTTCGGTTTTTTTGCAGCCATCTTTAAGAGACACCCCATGATGGCATGCAGATCTCAACCCGGAGGGGAAACTTTATGAGTGCGAATGAGTCAGGACCCTCGGGCGTCAGTTTGGCCGACGAGGAAGGTGTGAAAGACGTACTGAGAGAATCAATCCTTGGATTGTGGGAAGTCGTCAACAATCTAACCCGACTTCGCCCTTCGCGCCATGACCGTTACCGCGTCACCATCTTCGGCTCGGCGCGTGCCAAGCAAGGAACACTCGCTTATGAGGAAACCAAACGCGTCGCCGCAGCATTGTCGGAACTGGGCTGTGACATCATCACAGGCGGCGGCCCCGGACTGATGCAGGCCGCCAACGAAGGCGCTGCCAGCGTTTCCAACTCCCCGCGATCCGTTGGTATCCGCGTGGAATTGCCGTTCGAGCAGGATGTCAATGCCTTCGTAACACAGGCGTTCGAGCATCGAACGTTTTTTACCCGTCTGCACCATTTCGTGCTGGCCTCGGATGCCTTTATCGTTGCGCCGGGTGGCATCGGTTCGGTGCTGGAGACTTTGATGATTTGGCAGCTACTTCAGGTGGGACACTTGCGAGGCACGCCCTTGATCCTGGTCGGCCGAATGTGGCCGGGTCTGGTGGAATGGGCGCGAATGTCGATGTTGTCGGTAGAATCACCGCTTGCCAACGCAGAGGATATGGCCATTCCTCAGTGCGTTCCAAACGCGGATGAGGCGATTACCCTGATGCGCCACTATCACGAAACTTGGGCGCGCTCCGCACATCCATAATGGAGCCCTGAAATTCTCGGTGATCATAGGATTCAAAAGGTGTTCTAAACTCGATGGTTCAAACAACGGGAGGTTCCCTTGAGGAGCATGCTAAGCTCGATTTTTCTGTTAACAGTTTTTGGAAGCACAACACTTTATGGGCAAGCGGACATAGACAATCTGAAAGCCGCCCATCGGCTTTTATGGCAAGCGGTTGAATCCGCGAATGTGGACCTGTTGGTTCAAAGGGTCCATCCCAATGCGCTCGGATTCTTCAAAGCGTCGCAGATGCCCATTGAGTTCTCCGCAAGCAAGAGTGTGCGGGAGATGGCGCCATCCCTCATGGTGGACCTCTCTCCATTTGTTACCGTAGCCCACGAGGTCAAGTACAGTGTCCTGGGGGACACCGGCGTCATCTGTGCGACCCTCGCCAGAACGCCGACTGCGGCAGCGGACAAAGACAAGAAGAAGCAAGGGCCTCAGTATAACCGCGCCACATACGTGTACTCTCGATCGGGTGACTCATGGCTGCTGGTCTCATGGCACACTTCGGAAACACCGCTTGTTCGCAAGTAGAGGAGCCGCCTGCTGTTGTGCGAGCCGACAATGAAGAAGATCAGCTTAGAAACCCGACGGGGCAGCGAAATATCCGGGCAGCCTCTGGGGAGGCAGGCCCCGCAAAGCATTCTAGCGTTTGCAGACACGACTGGGACTCTCTTGGAAATGGCTTTCAACCGGATGAAAGGTGGCGTTAGCGCGTACCCATCACGCGAGCGCGTGACCATCATGTTTGCGCGTGGTCATTACGCGAGATGGATTAGCCGCAAGGGTGGGATTACTCTTCGCCCCGCTGGCGTGTGCCTCCCGGTTGCATCTGTCCACCCCGTGTTGCAAATATTCAGTGAGGGAAAGACATGATCGAAGATAAGAACAAACAGCGGACTGTGCGAGTCGCGCTTCTTGCGCTGGCTCTGTTGTGCTATCCGACGGCAAGCCCTACGCAGGCAGCAGGCACAGACACTAATTCGGTGGCGGAGGGAGTGGCTCTCCTGAAGCAGCTGCTTCAAGAGAGCCTC
>JADMIO010988000.1_pt1 | contig 14504 bp, 9 predicted proteins | sample 8958161 | NCBI WGS metagenome assembly JADMIO01 (sample SAMN16585339, study PRJNA669376) | soil metagenome | isolation source: Crop rotation soil | place: USA: Cullars Rotation, Alabama | collected 2011 | reverse complement strand
GCGCCCGCCGCGACCTCGGAGACCTCGCCGGCGCCGCCGAGGAGCTGCGCGCCGCCCGCCGGCTGATGGGGAAAGGCGTATGAGAGCCGAAGCCTACACGCTGCGGGGCCAGCGCAAGCAGTTCGCCGGCCTGCCGCACGCCGCCCTGAAGGATTACGACGCCGCGCTGCGCCTGCGCCCTGAGGACCCCGACACGCGCTTTTGCCGCGGCATCCTGCGGGTCCAGCTCGGCCGCGCCCGCGAGGCCCTGCGCGACCTGGGCGTGGTCGTGGCCGCCCGTCCCGGGGACGCCCAAGCCTGGGTGTGGCGCGGCCTGGCGCAGCGCGCGGCGGGCTCGCTCGAGCGCGCGGTCGCCGACTGGGACCGCGCGGGGAAGGAAGACCCGGCCGCCGCGCTGCCTCTGCGCCTGCGCGCCGACGCGCGGCGCGTCCTGGGGCGCCCGGAAGAGGCGGTCGCGGACCTGAGCCGACTGCTCGCGCTGGAGCCCCGCGACCGCTGGGCCCTGACCGCGCGGGCGACGCTGCTGATGAGCCTGGAGCGCCAGCGCGAAGCGCTCGCCGACCTCGAGCGGGCGCTGCGCATCGATCCGGGGAACCCCGACCGCCACGTCCTGCGCGGGCGCATCGCGGCCCTGCGCGGGGACCTGCCGGCGGCGGAGCGGCACCTGCGGCGGGCTTTGCGGCTCGACCCGTCGGACGCCGCGGCCGCGTCGACGCGCGGGGCGCTGCTGCGCACGCTGGGCCGCTACCACGAGGCGGTCGCGATGTTCGATGCGGCCATCCGCGCCGATCCCGGCGACGCCTGGGCCGTCGCTTCGCGCGGCAAGGCGCTGCGCGTGCTGGGACGGGCCGGCGACGCGCTCAAGGACTTCGACCGGGCCATCCGGCTGCGGCCGGAGGAGTCCAGCGTGTACGCCTCGCGCGCGATGATCCACTTCCCGCTCGGGCGCTACGGCCGCGCCGCCGCCGACATGACCCGGGCCATCCGTCTCGATCCCGCGGACCACAACGCGTACACCTGGCGGGGGATGGCGCTGCGGGCGCTGGGAAAGGAGGCGGCGGCCCAGAAGGACTTCGCGGCCGCGCTCGCGCTCGATCCCAAGGACACGACGGCGCACCTGCTGCGCGGCCGGCATCTGGCGCTCTCGGGGCGCGCCCGCGAGGCCGCCCTCCATCTCGCCAAGGCGCTGGACCTCGCGCACGCCGAACGCCGGCTGCTCGAGCCGCTGCTCGAGGCGATCCGGCGGCGGCCGGACCTCCGGCCGAGGGTCGCGCGCGGAGAAGACCTGTCTCCCAACCGCGTACGCCTGGAGGCGACCGCCGCGGACCTGCTCGCGGCCCTCGAGGCGCATCCCGGCGCGGCCGGCCTGCACGCCGCGCTGGCGCGCGTGCGCTACATGTTCGTCAGGATCGGCAACGGCGTGGACGACCGGCTGGCGGCCATCGACGCCTACGACCGGGCCGTCGCCCTGGACCCCGGCTACGGCCGCGAGGTCCGGCTGCGGCACATGAACTTCGACCAGACCGACGGGTTCCTGATCGAGACCCAGGAGGCCGGCCGCGCGGCGCGCCGCCGCCCCGGCTCGGCCCTCGCGCGCATCATGTACGCCCAGGCGCTGGAGCACTCCGGCGACCAGGCCGCGGCCGCGGGGGAGCTCGAACGGGCGCTGGCGCTGGACGGCCGGTACACCTGGGCCGGGGTCCGCCTCGCCCGCCTGCACGAGCGCGCGAAGCGGCCGCGGCGCGCGCTCGAGGCCATGGACCGCGTCGTCGCGGCGTCGCAGGGCTGGTGGAAGAGCCATGCCTGGCGCGCCGAGGTCCTGGCGCGGCTGGGCGACGGCGCGCGCGCGCGCCGCGACTTCGACCGCGCCGTCGCGGCGGACCCCTCGGGCTGCGAAGCGCTGGCCTGGCGGGGAGAAGCCTGGCTGCGGTGGGGCCGGACGCAGGACGCGCTGCGCGACGCCGAACGCGCCCTGTCGCGCGACGGCGGGTACGCCTGGGCCCTGGGACTGCGGGGCGCCGTCCGCCTGCGCCAGGCGCGTCCGGCCGACGCCTTGCGCGACCTCGACGCCGCCCTGCGGCTGGACCCGTGGGACCTGGACGCGCGCGTGAGCCGGGCCGAGGCGCTCCGCCGGCTCGGCCGCCCGGGGCCGGCGCGCCGCGACCTCGAGACCGCCCGACGGCTGACGGGCGCCGCTTTCGACAGCGAGCTCGAGCGGGCGGCCCGCTGGGACTGGTCGGAGCCGCGATGAAGACGCCCGCGCACGCCGCGCTGACCCGGAGCCTGGTGATCTTCCTCTCGGACCGCTGCAACATGGCGTGCGACTACTGCCACCTCGACCTCAACCGGGGGCCGGCGACCGTGCTGGACCTGGCCGCCGCCAAGCGGGCGATCGACGAGCATCTCGCGCGGGTCCCGGCGGGCCGGGCCTGCTTTGTCCTGCTCGGGGGGGAACCGTTCGTGCACTATCCCCTGCTGCAGGGCATCGTCGACTATCTGCACGGCGCCGCTCCCGAAGGGACCACCGTGGCCATCGCGACCAACGGCACGCTCCTCGACGCGGACCGCATCGCGGCGCTCAGGCGGCGCGGCGCCGCGCTCACCGTCAGCCTCGACGGGGACGCCGGCGCCAACGACCGGCACCGCTCCCTGCTCTCGCCCGGCGGCGGGCCGGCGCTGGAGAGCATCCTGCGCCGGCTCGCGGGCCACGAAAGCGACCTGCAGGTGAACATGACCGTGTGCCAGGACTCGGTGGGGTCGCTGCTGCAGGGCGTCGAGACGCTGCGGCGGCGGGGCTTCTCTCTCGTGCAGTTCCAGCTCAACATGTTCGAGGACTGGTCGGAGACGGGGCTGCAGGCCCTCGAGAGCACGGCGCGCGGCATCGTGCGCTACTGCCGGGCCGTCGCGGCCGCCTCGTCGCGGCCGCCGGCCCTGTCCAACCTCTACGCGGTCGACCGCGGGGCTCCCGACAGGTCCTGCGCGGCGGAGGACCATCCCTACGAGGACCTGGTCCTCGGCGCCGACGGGCGGTACTATCCCTGCTACGGCCTGTTCGCGCGTCCCTACCGGTCGCTCGGGTCCTGGGCCGTCGGAGACGCCGATGCGGGCGTCGACTGGACCCGGCGCGCCGGGCTCCTGGGCCGGGCCCAGGAGTTCATCCACCCGCGCCTGGAGCGGCGCTTCCACTACCGCTGCCCCCGCGAAGCGTATTTCCACGCGCAGGTCACGGGGCGGGATCCGGAGGCCGCGGTCAGGGCCTTCCACCGGGCAGACAATATCCTCGGGGACGCCTTCAGTCCCCTGGACACCTGCTTCGCCGCGCCATGACCGACCTCCGCTGGCTGCGCCGGGAAGAGCGCCTCTGCGACCGCGGGCGCATCCGCGGCATGCGCGAGCGCCTCGAGCGGGCGCGGCTGCGATGGGGTCCCAGCGGCCGGCTCCTGCGTCTGCTGGGACGCGTGCGCTACCGCCTCGGCGACCGCGCGGGCGCGGCGCAGGCGCTCGGGCAGGCGATCCGCCGCGATCCCGACGTGGTGTGGGCATGGAACGAGCCGGTCGGCAGGCTCTATCATGAAGGCCGTTTCCGCGAGGCCCTGCGGCGCAGCGACCGGGCGGCGAGGGCCTCCGGCGCGCTCGCCTGGGACCACGCGCTGAACGCGGAGCTGCGCCGGATCCCGCAGCTCGGCCTCCGGGAGTCGGCGACCGGGCGCCTGGAGCGCGCCGTCCGCGCCGGGCCGCGCAGCGCCTGGACCCACGCCCTGCTCGGCCGGGCGCTCGGCCCCAGGGGCGGACTGGCGCGTCTGGACCGCGCCGTGGCCCTGGACCCGGGGTGCGGCTGGATCCGCGCGTGGCGGGGGCAGGCGCGGCGGCAGCAGGGCGATCTGCCCGGCGCCGGCGAGGACTTTGAACGGGCGATCGCGCTGGACCCGGCGTACAAGTTCGCCTACGCCTGGAGGGGGCAGCTGCGGCTGCAGCGCGGGCAGCTGCGCCGGGCCGTCGCGGACCTGGGCCGCTACATCGCCGCCGAGGAGAACCCCGAAGCGGGCATGGGAGGCAAGCCGCAGAACCCCCAATCCTCGTACAGCCTGTGTTATTGCCTTCGCGCCGTGGCTTTAGCTAGGATGCGGCGTCACGCCGGTGCCGTCGACGACATGGAGCGGGCGGTGCGCCTCAACCCCCGGCACGGCTGGCACGAGGCGGAGCGCGCGGGGCTGCCGCGCGAGCGGGTCGTCGAACTCCTGCGCCGCATGGCCGCGGCGCTGCCCCGGGACGGACGGCCGAGCGCCTGGCTGGGCGAGTATCTGCTCCGGTGCGGCCGCTGGGACGAGGCGGAACGCGCCCTGGAGCGGTCGGTCCGCCTGCGGCCGGCCTGGGCCTGGGCGCGCGTCTGGCGCGCCGAAGCGCTGTTCAGGCTGGGACGCCCCGGACCCGCCTTGCGGGAGTGCGCTCTCGGGGTCAGACTGGACCCCGGGTACGCGCGCGGCCACGCCTGGCTGGGCGCGTTGAAGCGCCAGCGCGGAGACTTCGCGGGCGCGCTGCGATGCCTGGACCGGGCCGTGCGTCTGGACCCGACCGCGGCGTGGACGCTCGCCTGGCGCGCCGAGGTCCTGATCAAGCTGGGACGGCTGGAAGAGGGAGTCATAGACCTGGATCGCGCCCTGGCGCTGGACCCTCGTTTCGCCGCCGCCTGGGCCTGGCGGGGCGAAGCGCGCCGGCAGCTCGGTGAAAGCGCCGGCGCTTCGGAGGACGTCGAGCGGGCCCTGGCGCTCGACCCTTCCTGCGCCCTGGCCTATCTGTCGCGGAGCCTCCTGCGCGGGGGGACCCGGGACTTCCGGGGACAGGTCCGCGATATGCGCAAGGCCAAAGAGCTGGAGCCCGCGTTCGCCGGTACAGGGGCGGGAGCCCCGCGGCCTTGAGGAGGACAACGGCCTGCCTGCTGGCCGCGCTGGCGTTCTGCGGCTGCGCCGCGCGCGGGGGAGGCCGCCCGGCCGACAGGGAGGCGCGCCGGCGGAGCTGCCTCCGGGATCCCGATATGCGGGTCTGGTTCGAGCAGGTGTCCGGGATGAGAGCCGAACGCGGCGTCCAGCGGGCGACGACGATCGAGGAGGTCCTGTGCTCGCGGGACGCGGGGCTCTGCGCCGATTTCGACCGCCAGAAGGCGGCCTTCGGCGGCGCGATGTTCAGCTCCGACGGCTGCGCCGAGGTCTCGCAGGAACTCCTGTTCCTGCGCTCGGTCCTCGAAGGACGGCCTGACTGGGCGTCCTGCCGCGGCAGCCTCAGCGCCGCCTATGGCGGGCCCCTCGGCGCCGAAGACGCGAGGGCGCTCTGCGGGCTGTGGGCGCAGGACTTCAGGGACGGCGGGGACCGTCTCTGCCGGGAGGCCGCCGCGAACGTCTATAATGGGAGGCGGATCTCCTACGAGGATTGCGGCGGACACCAGGTCTTCGCCCTGGGGGAAGCCGCCTGCGGCAGCAAGTTCAGCGCGGACAGCGGCGTGCTCCGGGGCTGCCTGTTCCGCGCCCGGATCGCGCGAGCCGCCTCGGAACGGGACCGGTCGCGCTGCGGCGCGGACATGACGTGCCTGGCGACGTTCGGCGACGCGCGCATCTGCGAGCCTGGCCCGCCGGGCGAGGATTTCGAGGGCTTCTGCCGTCGTTTCGCCGACTGGAACGTTCCTGTGGAGGGATCCTGATGAAAAAAGTACTGGCGCTGATCGTGGTCGTCCTGGGCGCGTTCATGGCGCTCCGATACCTCGAACGCCGCATCCCGTCGAGCGAGTTGCCGCCCGAGCGGCCGCCGGTGGCGGCGCCCGAGCAGCCCGTGGCCACGACGCCGAACACGCAGCCCGGCGGCCCGACCCTGCCGACCACCCCGGCGGCACAGCCGCCGCTTGTGCAGGCGGACACCGGGTCCGGGATAGAGGAGGTGGACGCCGTCCTGGCCTCCGTCGAGAGGTGGAAGACCATCCCGGACGCGTCCCTGCTCAGCGCCCAGTGCTCCGCCGCGCCGAAGGACAAGGTGCAGCCGCCGCCGAAGACGGTGAGCGATTACGCCGACAAGGCGCGCCAGTACTCGATCACGCAGCAGGAGGTCCTCTGTTCGGGCGACCTCGAGGGCTGCGCCCGCTTCGATCTTCTGGAGCCGCCGACCGGGGAGCCGGGCGCCGGGGAGTCCAAGGGCTGGACCGGAGGCAGGACGAAGCTGGACTGCATCCTGTCGGTCGTGGAGCTGCTCTACGCCAGGTCCGTCGGCGAAGGCAAGCCCAGCGACTATTACTGCAAGGCGGAGCTGAACTATGTCACGGGCACCGTGCTGCCTGAAGACGAGCTGGCATCGATGTGCAGGAAGTTCGCCAACGACTACCGGACCGGCTCGGACAACATGTGCAAGGAGCTCTCCTCGAAGCCGCGCAACGGCAAGAAGTTCGAGTACGAGAACTGCGCCGGGCCGCTGTATCAGGCGAAAGGCGAGCAGGCCTGCATCGACGGCATGGGCCGGGACAACCCCAACATCATCAACTGCATGCGGCTGGCTCGTATCATGAAGGCGGCCAAGACCGGCGACGTCTCGAAGTGCGACGAGACGATCTACCTGCACGGCAAGCCGCACTTCGCCGGGGGCCGGGACCCGCTGTGCCGGGCCGTGATGCAGGACCCCGGGGTCTGCAAGCAGCAGGACATCGAGGACAAGCAGGCGAAGGAATGGTACGCCAAGCGCTGCCAGGAGTGGTCGGTCGCCCAGGTGGCGGCCTGGATCAGCGACGTCGACACCAACGGCCAGGCCGCGCTGGACGCTCTGCCCAGGCTCAAGGAGCAGCTCGAAGCGGGCCCCGCGGACAAGCAGCAGAAGTTCGGGCCCAAGCTGGCCGCGGCGCAGGGCGTCCTGAAGGCCGCACTGAAGAAGAAAGAGGAGCTCCGCGCGCGGATGAACAAGGGCCAGCTCCCCGGCCAGAAGTGACCCGGCTGCCGCGCCTGGCGGCCGCCGCACTGCTCGCCGCGGCCGCGGGCTGCTCGGCGGCGCGCCCCGGGCCGCGGCCGCCGCAGCCGCCGCAGCCCCCGGGCGCGCCGGAGGCGGCCGCGGCCGCCGACGACGCCGACGCCCCTCGGACGCCCTGGACGCCGGAGGACGACGTCACCCTGGAAAGCTATCTGGCCGCCGTCCAGGGCTGGGAAGCCCCGCCGGACCCCGAAGGCCTCGCGCAGTCCTGCCGGAAGGACCCCCGCGTCACCGCCGGCTGGAAGCCGGAGCAGGACGGCATCCCTCCCGCCGCCGTCGAGCCGCCCGCCCGCCCGCCCGTGACCCGGCTGATCTCGGGCGCCATGCAGGACGTCCTGTGCCGGCGCGACATCAGCCGCTGCGCGGCCCTCGACCCGCTGGCGTCCCGCGAGAGCGCCGACCTGATGGCCAACGACCCCAACGACCCTCCTCCCGGCCATCGGCCGCTCCACGACGCCCGGTGGTGCAGCCGGCTGGCGACCGAGCTGTTCTATCTCCAGTCCATCGCGCGGGGAAGACCCGACCCGGACGACTGCGGCATCCTCCTGGACCTGGAGTTCCCCAAGCCGCTCACCGCCGAAGAGAAGGGCCGCCTGTGCCCGCTGATGGAAAAGGATATCCATACGCCGGGCGGGGACGCCCTGTGCCGCGAGATCAGCTCCCGGACCTACGGGGGCAGGAAGACGCCTTACGCGGACTGTTCCGGGTCCGGTCTTTGGTTCGCCCGCGGCGAGGAGTACTGCACCGAGCAGTTCGGCGCCAATGAGAACCTGTACATCTGCCAGCTCAAGGCGCGCGTGTTCAAGGCCGCGCGTTCCGGGGAGCTCGCCGACTGCCGCCAGGACCGCTATTGCGAGGCCCTGTTCGACGCGCCCACGGCCTGTGCCGGCGCGGCGCGGCGGGACAAAGGCCTCTCCACGCAGGCGCTCTGCGAGGCCTGGTCGTTCCACCGGGTCCAGGACTGGATCTTCGACGTGGACGCGCACGCGCGTCCCGTCCAGGACCGGCTGCTGGCCTTTCGCGAGCGGCTCGCGCGGGACCCGGACGCGGCGCGGCGCTGGTCCGGCCGCGTCGACAAGGCGATCGCGGCCGGCGGAGCCCGTATGGAGACGATGGAGCGGCTGCGCGAGCGGATGAACCGCGGCGAGCTGCCCGGCCAGAAGACCCCGGGCGGGGCCGTCGCGGAGCCGTGAAGATACTGGCGCTGGCGGCGGCGGCCGTCCTGGGATGCGCCCCCGCCGCCCGGCACACCCTCCCGGCGCCCCCCGCGGCGCCGGCGACGGCCAGCGACCGGGCGCGCGCGTTCGCGCGCACCCAGGAGCAGGTGCTCTGCACGCGCCGCATCGAGGACTGCGCCGGCCTCGGCCCTCTCGAGGTGCCGGGCCGGGTCGCCGCGGACCGCGAGCAGTACTTCGGGGACTGCCTCACCTCGAACCTGGAGATATTCTACGTGCGGTCCGTGGGCGAGGGTCAGCCCAGCCGGGAGTACTGCCGGCAGATCCTGGAGAACTCCCTGCGGGCGCCGCTGCGCGAGGAGGAGCTCCGCGTCCTGTGCGGGAAGATGGCCTGGGACTACAGGACCGGCGACGATTCCATGTGCCGCGAGCTGGTCGCCCGTCCTTACGGAGGGCGGACCGTCACGTACAAGGATTGCGCCGGGCCGAGGGTGTTCGCGAAAGGGGAGCAGGCTTGCCTTGACACGTACAGCGAAGGCCACGAAGACCTGATGAACTGCCTGAGGATGGCGCGGATCCTCGAGGCCGCGTCGACGCGCGACCCGTCGCGCTGCAGAGAGCGCCTCCATCCCGGGCACGCCCCCGACTTCGAGGGCGGGGTGGACCGGCTGTGCCAGGCCGTGATGGGGGACCCGCAGGTGTGCGGCGAGGGGCGATGACGCTGGCGCGCGTGCTCGAGACCGCCGGGCATGAGCGCCTGATCGAGGCGCTCTCCGCGCAGATCTACACCGGCCGGAGCGCGGCCTACGACCTGTCCCGCCACCGCGTCCTCAACGCCGCCCTCTACCGACGGGCGATCGAGAAAGAGCCAGACGGCGCCGCCGCGCCCTCGGAGCTCGCCTGCCGCGGCCGCATCCGCCGGCTCCTGGGCGAGCTGCCGGTAGCGCTCGCGGACCTGCGCGAGGCCGTGCGCCGGGCGCCCGGCCTGGCGGCCGGCCATGCCTGGCTGTGGGAAGCGACGCTCTCGCGCGGGCGGGCCGCCGCCGCGGCCGGTATCGACAAGGCCATCGCCCTGGAGCCGGACAACCCCTGGTGGCGGCTGTGGCGGGCGCTCAGCCTCTTCAACCAGGACCCGCGCCGCGCGTTCAAGGACCTGGAGCGGGCCCTGGAGCGCGGCCCCGGCAACGCGATGGCCCACGGGCTCATGGGCTATCTCCGGATCCTCTCCAAAGACCCCGGCGGCGCGATCCCCTTCCTCACCGAAGCCGTTCGCCGCGACCCGGGGCTGGTCTGGGGCTACCGCCTGCGGGCTGTCGCCCGCCACCGGGCCGGCGACCGGGAGGGCTGCCTGTCCGACTGCAGCCGGGCGATGCGCCTCGACGAGGTCATGGGCACCCTGTCGACGCCGCTGGGCCTCTTCGGCCAGCGCCACGACGCGCGCGCGATCCTGGCGGCCACCGACCGCGCGATCGCGCGCGACCCGCGGTGCGCCTGGGCCTACGTCTATCGCGGCGACACCAAGCGCGCGCCCGAGGTCAATCAGCTCAAGAGCGGCCTGGAGGACCTGGAGCGCGGCGTGGCCCTGGACCCCGCAAGCCCCTGGGCCTGGGCATACCTGAGCCGCGCGCGCAGCGCCGCCGGTGATTCCGCCGGCGCGATGGCGAGCCTGGACCGCGCGGTGGCTCTGGATCCCGCCTGCGGCTGGACGCGGGCGTGGCGCGGCGAGCTCAAGCGCCGCCTGGGCGACGCGGCGGGGGCGGAGAAAGACCTCGACCGGGCCCTGGAGATGTTCCCGGAATACGAGTTCGCCTATGCCTGCCGCGGCGGCGTCCGGCGCCAGCTGGGGCGCCCGCAGGAGGCGATCGAGGACCTCGACCGTGCGATCGGTCTCGATCCCCGCTTCGCGTGGTCCTACCATGAGCGCATGCAGGCCAAGCGGGCGTCCGGCCGCTACGGCGACGCGCTCCTCGACCTCGACGCGGCGCAGCGCCTGGACCCGAAGTACTGCTACGAGTTCAACCCGGCGCGGCTGCCGGACGCGGTCGCCGAGCTCGAGCGCGAGCTGTCGGCGCACCCGGGCAACGCGCTGGCCCTGGCGTGGAAGGGCGAGCTGCGGATGCGGCTCAAGGATTTCGCGGGGGCGGCGGCGGACCTCACCCGCGCGCTGCGCGCGGACCCCGGCCTGTCGCTGGCGCGCGTCTGGCGCGCCCGCGTGCGCGGGGAGCTCAAGCGCTGGGCCGCCGCGGAGCAGGACCTGGACAAGGCGGTGGAACTCGACCCGCGCTCGGCCGCCGCGCTGGCCTGGCGGGCCCGGGTCCGGCAGGAACGCGGGGACCTCGACGGCGCGCGCGCCGACCTGGAGCGGGCCTCGCGGCTGGACCTGCGGTGCGCCTGGATCCTGTGCTGGAGAGGGGAGATCGCGTTCCGCCAGGGCCGTTCCAAGCGCGCGCTGGAGAGCCTCACCCGGGCCATCGACCTCGACCGCAACCATACTGACGGCTTCCTCTGGCGCAGCCGCGTCCACCTCAAGGCGGGCCGGCTGCAGGCTGCGGCGGCCGACATCGACCGGGCGCTCGCCCTGCGCCCCGGCCACGCCCGGGCGCTGTATGTCCGCGGGCTGGTCTTCCGGGCCCAGGGAAAAGACGAGGACGCGGCGCGGGATTTCCGGGCCTCGCTGGCCGCCGGGGAGGGCCTCCTCGAGGAGGAAGCCGGGGAGATGCGCGCGTGGCTCGCCGCCCGCCCGGGCGCCGTCGACGTCGACGGGGAGGTGCTGCTCTCGCGCGCCGCGGCCCACGCCGCCGAAGGGCGGCATGCCGAGGCCGCGGCCGCCTGCACCGAGCTCCTGCGGCGGCGTCCCGGCCACCTCCCCGCGCTGCACCAGCGCATCGAGGCGTACCGCTGCCTGGGCGAGCACGGCCGCGTGCTGGAGGACCGCGAGACCATCGCGCGAGCGGCGCCGGCGGACCCCGCGGCGTTCGCCGACCGGGGCGAGGCCAAGCGCCGGATGCTGGATTTCGAAGGCGCCGCCGCCGACGCGCGCCGGTCCCTGGAGCTCGGCCCCAACGGGTCCGGGTGGATCCTGCTGAGCGAGAGCCTCCGCAACCTCGGCCGGTATCCTGAGGCGATCGCGGCCGCCGGCGAGGCGGCGGCCCGGGACCCCCGCCACGCGTGGGCTCTGGTCGTGCGCGCCAAGGCGCGCCGGCAGCAGGGCGACCTCGAAGGCGCTCTCGAAGACGTCGCGCTCGCCGCGCGCGCCGACCCGGAGGACGCGTACCCCGACGCCTGGGGGGGCGAGATCCTGCGCGCCGCCGGCCGCCCCGCCGAGGCCGTCGAGGCCCTGGACCGGGCCATCGCGCGCAGGCCCCAGCTGGCGTGGGCCATCGCCGTGCGGGGCGAGGCCAAGCGCGACCTCGGCCGGGTGGAGCAGGGCCTCCAGGACATGATGCTGGCCGTGAACATCGATTGGAGCTGCTCGTGCGCCTACGACTTCCTCGGCGCCGAGCCGCCGCGCGTGCGCGGCGACCGGGCCCTGGCCTGGGTGTACGGCTGGCGCGGCGGGGTGCACCGTAAGAACGAGCGGTGGAAGGAAGCCCGCGCCGACCTCGAGCGCGCGGCCGCGCTGGACCCGAGATGCCCCTGGGTCCTGGCGTGGTGCGGCGAGCTGCTCTCGCGCCAGGGCGAGCCCCGCACGGCCCAGCGGCTGCTGGACCGCGCGCTGGCCCTGCACCCGGAATACGCGCAGGCCCATCTCTGGAAAGGGCAGTCCTTCCTCGCGGCGCGGCGCCTGCCGCAGGCGCTGGAGGCGTTCGAGCGCGCGCTGATGTACGACCCGAAAGAGGTATGGGCGCTCATCGGCCGGGCGGCCTGCCTCGAACGGCTGCGCCGGGGCGAGGAAGCCTCGGCGAGCCTGGCGCAGGCGCGTACGCTGGCGCCCGCGCTTTTCGCGCGGCTGGAGCGCGCCGCCTGATGGACTACACGCTCAGCTTCTCCGGCAAGCCGCCGCTGCGGGTCAGGAGCTGGGGCAACTTCCCGGTCGAGCTCATGGCGTCGCTGGCCGGGGTCAAGCCGGTGGTCCATGTGTGGGTCGAGACCCAGGAGCTTCCCGAGCTCGAGCGCCTGTGCGGCGCGCTGGGGCTGAGCCAGCTGGTGTTCGGCCGGCCGGACGACCCCAAGCCCGGGGGCCGGCTCGAGGTCCTCGTCGGCAAGGACCCCCGGCAGCTCAAGGACACCTCCGAGGCCTGGTACCGGCCGCACAGCAACCCCGGCCGGGCGCTGGGCTACCCCGACTGCTGCGTGCGCTCCTACGACGCGTGGTTCGACGGCGCCGGCCCGCAGGGCACGCCCGTCGAGGACATCATCCGCCGGACCTGGCGCAACTCCGGCCCGGGGCCGTTCCCCTTCGCGCTCAACAACGTCTTCTACCACTACTCGCGGCGCTGGAGCGCGGGCAACGACGAGAAGCGCCGGCGGATCGCCGCGCTCAACCCCGGCCTCGACCTGAACGTGCTCAACGTGATCCCCTGGCATCCCTGCTCCTACCTGTGCGCCGAGAGCCTCCGCAAAGCCGGGGCCACCTGGAGCCTGATGCAGCGGGCGGCTCCGGCGCTGGCGGCCACGCTGAAGACCACGCTCGCCTGGCCCGTGCTGTTCTGGGACTGGAGCCGTTTCCTGGTCCTCCAGGCGGCGCGCGCGGCGCCGGGGGAGTGGCGGTACACGGCGGTGCGGCCTCCCTTCTCGCTGGTCGAGGAAGAGACCGCGGCGCTGGTGCGCGGCGGCGACCGGCTCCGGACCGCGGGCCGCGGGCCGCTGGAGGTCTGGAAAGGCTCCAGGCGCGTGGGCAAACTGCCGCGCGAGACCCTGCTTCTGGATTTCGGCGTCTGAATGGCGATCCCTTCCTTTATAGTGTGCGCGCTCCTGCTCCTGCCCGGCGCGGCCCGCGCGGCCGCGATCGAGGCGGACCTCGACCCCCGCGTCGAGCTCGCGGCGGTCGTGGATTCGCTGGACGCGAGTTCCGCGGCGGCGGAGGGGTTCGCCCCCGGCGACTATCCTTATGTCGCGGCCGCCCGCGCCCGCTTCGCGCGGTTCGGCGGCCATCCCGCGGTGCGCGCCGCCGCCCGCCTCGCGGCGCTGGGCGTGGACCGCGTCAGACGCGGCCAGATCCTGGCGCACCTGTCGCCGCCGCCGCGGCTGGAGGTCCTCGTCCCGATCCCGTATTCGTTCCTCGAGACCCGGGAGGTGCGGCGCGGGGTCGAGGCCTGGCTGTCCGGGCTGCGGTCGTTCGCGGAGGAAGCGGACTTCATGGCCTTCTTCGCGGCCGAGCGCCCGTCGACCGACGGGGCGGTGCGCCGCTTCCGGGCCTCGCTCGAGCAGGTCGGCTACCTGGGCAAGATCGAGCGCTACGCCGGACTGCCGTACGCGGGCAGCTACCGGATGCTCCTCTCGCCCTTCTACAAGATGGGGGGGCAGGCCAACAGCGTGGTCTTCCGCGACGACGGTTCCTACGACATCGAGACCATCGCGGGGCCCGACGACGCGCGCGGCGCCCCGCTCGATTTCCTCACCACGGAGATCCCGTCGACCATCTGGCACGAGCTGGGACACGGCCTGTTCGACACGCTGGCCGACCTCCACTCCGAGGAGATCGCCGCCAGGGCCGGGCTCTACGCGGGCATCCGGCAGGGCGGCTGCTACGGCGACTGGCACCAGTGCGTGAAGGAGCACGTGGTGCGCGCGGTCAAGATCCGGCTGATCGCGCTCGAGCGGGGCGACGCGGCCATCCGCCAGGAGCTGCGCCAGGAAGGCGAGGACCACTTCCCGTACCTGGCCGCGATGATCGAGCGGCTGCGCGAGTACGAGTCGCACAGGAAAGAGTATCCGACGCTGGCCGATTTCTACCCGCGGCTGCTCGAGGTCTTCCCGCCGGCCCCGGCTCAGCCGTCCCCGGAGCCGGACGTCTGGCTGGCGGCGCGCGCCCGCGGTTTCTCCGCGCCGGGGCAGCTGGCGCGCGCCATCCGCTACCTCGACGCGTCGCGCCGGCCGGACCTGCGCAAGCGCGCCGGCCTGGCCTACCTCGCGGGGGACTACGCGTCCGCGCGGCGGGACGCCGCCGCGGTCCTGGCCGCCGAGCCCGGCGACGGCGAGGCCAGCCTGGTGCTCGGCCTGGTCGCGGGCGCGCAAGGCCGGGCCGCCGAGGCCCGAGCGGCGTTCGAGGCCGTGGAGCAGCGGTGCGCCGCGGCCCCCGGCGGCGTGGCGGCCGTGACGTGCCGCGAAGCGCGCCGCCAGCTCGACGGCATGGCGCCCGCCGCGGCGGCGGTCCCGGCCCCGTCCCGCCCC
>JADMIO012423481.1_pt1 | contig 14506 bp, 10 predicted proteins | sample 8958161 | NCBI WGS metagenome assembly JADMIO01 (sample SAMN16585339, study PRJNA669376) | soil metagenome | isolation source: Crop rotation soil | place: USA: Cullars Rotation, Alabama | collected 2011 | reverse complement strand
TTTGAAACGCAAGGCCGAGCACGCCGTTAAAACCGCAGGGGTTTGTATTAACAGGCTGCCAGTTGTAATTAATATGATCTGTGCTTGTGCATTCCCACAAACCGCCAAAAGGTCCGCCTGTAAACAAGTGGTTGGGATTTGCAGGATCGATCACTATTTTATTTAGCTGCGCGGTTTCAAATTCGCTTCCCGTAAGGTTGTTATTGGACACTGGTCCAACAAAACCCCAGTTGCCGTTTTGGCTGTGCACAGAACAGGCAGCAGCAAAAAGCAAAAGAGAGATCTTGGTTTTTATTTTATGTAACATAACGTTGTTGTTTTAGAGATTTTCAAACTAAATAAATTACTTCGTGCCTTCTAACTTTAACAAACGTTCGTTGAGTTCTTTGTTTTGTTTTTCTAATTGTATAAGATAAAGCGTTAATTCTTCTATTTTTTCCATTTGCTTTGCAGCCATTTGCGAAAGATCAATGCCTCCCTGCTCTTTTAACTCCTGTGCAGAAGGTACGCCGGGCAAATGTTTATTTTCTTCCACATAATTTTTTACTTCGCTCAAGGGTTTCAGTTTATAATTTTTATCAAAAACATAATCTGCCCAGTCTGTTGTGTTAATAAGCGCCACTTTTACTTTTTCAGTTAAAATACCGGTTTGCACATAAAGTTTGTAACCGCTTGGTAATGTAACTGAAGCCGGATCTCCGATGAGTGTTGTTCCGTTTACTGTAAGGTTTGCCGTAGGGTTTGCTGTGTTAACACCCACTTTTCCGTTGTCATTTAAAAAAAGTATGTTGTTTGTACCGGCAGCGCCTGTAGATAAAAAAGGTTTCCAGAAATTTAATCCGCCGTAAGTGTAACCAACATCTGCTGCTGTTTCATATTCAATTCCGTATTGTCCGTACAAATTTGTACCCACTGTTCCTCCAATTAAAATGTTTGCACCGCCAACGCCTGATACGGTACCCTGCACCAGTATGGCGCCGTTGTTCATATGCAGCATTTGCGAGGGCGCAGTTACATTAAGACCTAAAAGCCCGCCGCTGGTCAGTGTCATTTTTTGTGTATTGTTTGTCCAGAAAGAAACATCTGCAGAATTGGTGGTGCCAATGTGCATTCCGTTGGTTAAGTTAGTTGACAGCACGCCTAATCCTGCACCGTATATTCCTGAGGTGGTGAAAGAGCTGTTATAAGAAGCCATGCTCATGCTTCCTGCGTTTGTTGTTCCAATGTAAATTGTGCTGGCCGCTGTACCTGAGGTGTTGTTGTAAATGCGCTGAAAGGTTGCAGCGTTCTGGTTTTTTTGAATAGAAAAATGTTCGCCGCTTATAGGGGCTGTTCCTCCATAAATAACTGCCGACCCGTTATCGTAGAGCTGCGAGTTTTTAATGGTGGTAGTGGAACTGAACATGGGGATGTAATTTGTTGTGATGGGCGTTCCGGCCGTAATATTTTGCGCAAAATTTACCTGTGCAAAAAAAACAAAAGCTGGCACTGCAACTTTTGCTACGTTTAAGTTTAAAATAGATGTTTTCATTTTGGCTGTTTTTTTGTAAAACTATTGCAAACAAATTTTACCTCGCCTGAGTTTTATTGTACGGTAAACTTTTAGTCTTAAACTGCAGCTAAAATTTAGTGAAATGCACTTATCCGTATGGCGGATGAAAAAGGAAAAAAATTCAGAAAAATATATTTTCCCAATTTGCAAGACAATAAAAGATTGAGTGCGAAGACTCTGCGTTTTGAATCGTGTTTGAAATTTAGCGAAACACACTTATCCGTTTAGCGGATAAAAAATGAGAGGTAAAAGAAATGATCAGGAAAAATAAATTTTATTACAGCGAAAGCGCAGTAATAAGCGCCTGCCTTTTTTCGCGCGATACGGGGATCTGTGCGTTGTCTTTCATAACAATATACCCGCCGTCTGACTTAACAAATTTTTCTACGTGGTCAAGGTTTATGATAAAGGCTTTGTGTGTTCTGAAAAAATTGTGCGGGTTAAGTAAACTCTCGTAATCTTTAAGTGTTTTTGTTGAGGTGATCTTTTTTCCGTCAGTTAATATTACGTTGGTGTAATTAGAGTCTGCTTCGAGCCGCAGAATTTTTTCTGTTTCTATATACAAAATTTCGTTCTGGCTGCTTATGGTCAGGCGCCCCGTGTTTTGTACCCTGCGTATGGTCTCAAGCAATTCGCCAATATTGCCTGTATTGTTTTTTGTTTTAGACTCCAGCTTATTTACTGCAGCCACCAGTTCTGCCACAATAACCGGCTTTAATAAATAATCTATGGTATTGTATTTAAAAGCCTTTAAAGCATAATTATCAAAAGCAGTTGTAAAAATTACCTGGAACGACAGGTGTTTAAGTTTTTCGAGCAATTCAAAACCACTCATTTCGGGCATTTCAATATCCAGGAAAACCACATCGGGCCGCAGTTTTTCTATCAGCTCAATTCCTTTATGCGGAGAGGTTTCTGCAGCAATTACAGAAAGGCCCGCACAGTTTTCGCTGATAAGGTGCTGAAGTAATTCTACCCCGTTTATTTCATCATCTACAATTATCGCTTTCATCATACTATTGTGTTTTTTAATTATTTATCTAAGGCAATAAAAATACAGATCCTTGTACCGCAGGCCCTGCCCTGGCTGTCTGTTTTATCTTCAACCGTAATGCCTGACCCGTTTTTTTGCAAGCCCGCCATTTTTATTCTTTCTTCTGTAACAGACAAACCTATAGAGCTGTGCAGCAATTGTTTTTTTTGTTTGAGCTCTGCGGCTTTTTTTCTTCCTATTCCATTATCATCAATAGTACAGATAAGTTTTCCTGCCTGTCCGCCGGGCAGCTCATCTTTTTTTTCAATGCTTACGCAAAGCTCTCCCATTACACCGTTAAGCGGCATTAAACCGTGCAGAATTGCGTTCTCAATATAAGGCTGCAGAATTAATGGCGGAATAAAAATGGTAGTTGCCTGCAGGCCGGCTTGCATATTAAGCTTAAAAATAAATTTGCCGGGCGCCCTTAGCTGCTCTAATTCTACATACAGCTGCAGGGTCTCTAATTCATTACTAAGCGCAATGGTTTCTTTTTTAGAGTTTTCGAGCACGTAGCGGATGAGCCGCGCAAATTTTGCCAGGTAATCCTGCGCGGTGCGGCTGTCGCTCTTTACAATATAATTTTGTATAGAGTTAATGGCATTAAAAATAAAATGCGGGTTCATTTGAGAGCGCAGCGATTTCATTTCAAGTTCTGCCAGCTGTTTATTAAAAATTGTTTTTTCTTCTTCTTTTCTTTGAATGCCTTTTAAGCGGTAATAAAACAGCAGGTAAACAGCGGCTCCTGTAACAACAATTAAAAGTGTAATGAACCAGGCGGTTTTCCAGAACGGTTTATGAATGCTGAAACTTATTACAGCGCTGTTCTTGCTTTGCGTGCCGCCAAATGAAATGGCCTTTACATAAAACGTATAATTGCCCGGCGGTAAAAAAGGGTATTGCAGAGAGGTGCTTTGCGTAGCGTGCCAGGCGGTATCAAGCCCGTCAAGCTTATAGGTGTAATACAGTTTTCCTAAACTTTGAAACGAGAGACCGGTGTACGATATTCTTACGTAATTTTCATTGCAGGCAAAACTGCGTATACTGTCTTTGCTATGAGAAATTTCATTTACAGAAAACTGTGTTATATATATCTGCGGCTCAACCTCAGCATCGTTACTGCTTAACTCGTAGCTCAGCAAGCCCCGGTTGGTAAAAAGCCAGAGCGTGTTTTGTGTTTTTTCTATCTTAAATACTTCAAAGCTGAATTCGTTATCTGTAAGGTCAAATTTAAGCACCTGCCAGCCCTCGCTGCTTTTTTTTACTTTGCATATTCCGTTCTTTGATCCTACCCACAGGGTGCCATCCTTATCAATATATATGCATTTGCAATTGTTAGATGCCAGCCCGTTGGCGGTTGTTAGTTTAGAATACTTACCGTCTTTGCAAATGATTATTCCGTTTCCCCTGGTTGCAAAAAAACGCGTGCCGTCCGCACCTTCTTTAATATCCTCTATAGCGGTTTTTAAATATTCATTTTCGTTGCCGTGATAAGTGAATTTATTTTTTTCATAGCTCCATAAACCATTTAAGCAACCCAGCCATATTATTCCTTTGGCATCCCTGTAAAAAGAAAATGTTCTTGACGGAAGTGAGGAAAGAGTTTTAACATAGTCGTCCGTATCATCCAATGTAGCTATCCAGTACCGGTCAAGAAAATAACTTTTTTTGTTTACGGTATCTGCTGAGAAAAAAAGAGGAACGAAGGGCCCGTTTTCGGTATAACGTATTTTCTTGAATGCATGTTTTTCTTTTTGCCACAGGTATGCCATAAAACTGTCGGGCACAGATGGGTTGCCTGTTGCAATAAGTGCAGGTGAAACGCCTGAGTTTTCAAAAACCTCACTTACCTTTTTATCTGTTATGCTTACATTGCGTATAAGCCGGCCCGGAGACGCAATGTCGAGCGTGTTTATTTTTGTGCTGATAACAATATGGTCTGCGCCTATTTTTTCTATGTTATATTTTTTTTGAGCAATAAGTTCATTTGTTTTCTGGTAAGAGATAAAACGCGCCGGCGAAGAGTAGTACACCCCGTTCTCAAGCGTGGTAAACCATGTTCCGCCCTCGCGGTCGTACAAAACATCTGTTACAGAAAAACCATCCAGTATGCGGGTAGTATTTTTCCAGCTTAAAAGATCATCTTTACTGCACCTCAGCACTCCTTTGCCATACAGGCCCAGCCAGGTATAATCTCCTCTTTGTTTTAAAAAGAGCGTTTGCGCCTCAGAAAGCTGGTGGCTGCTGAGCAACAGGCTAATGCTGTTTTTTTGAAGCAGGAAAAGTTTTTGCTTATCGGCTATAAGCAAAGTGTCAGGCGCCGGCATGCAGTAAAATACATGCGTGGGGTCAATATCCGGCACTTCCGTGTTTTTTATAAAGCGTTGCTTTTTAAAGAGAGAAAAATAAGTGATACGCTTTTTTAACTGGCCCGAAATTCCGCTGCCCGAAATTAAATGCCCGTCCTCAATTTCCATTGCATAAGGGCCCGGGTTGACCGGGATTTTTTGAAAACCTGCGCTGTCATAACCGGGCAATAGCTTAATAAACCCGTCATTAAATCTTAATCCGCACCAAACAGTATCTCCGCTATCTACATAAAGCGAGACCATGATAGAATTTTTCATTTGTCCAAAAATGATCTCGTTTGCGCCCGCTCTGTAGATAGAATCGTTTTGCAGGTAGCACAGCTTGCCCGAGAGCGAACGGAACCAGAGGCGTTTGTGCCGGTCTTCAAATATTTCAAAAATCACATTGTCTGCAAGGCCGTCTTCTGTTGTGTAATTCTTAAACGTATACCCGTCAAAACGGCTTACACCATCGTCAGACCCAAACCATATAAAACCTTTAGAGTCCTGGAAAGTGCAGTAGATCTCAGAACTGGGTAAACCGTTTTTTACCCCGTAGTTCTTTAAAACCAATTGCTGGGCTTTTACAGGAAAAGAAAAAACAAGAAGAAAAGAAATAAAAGCCCGGTACATAATAAAGTAAAATCTTTGCAGGCCTGGCTTCATATAAAGGTTAACAATAAAAATCCCCAACTCATTTTCTTTTTTACATGAAAATTAAGATGGGGTGATTTACCTGCTAAGATATGAATTTAATAAATTAAGGGCGGGCTTTGGTATTACTAAAAATACAAATGCCCGGCGAACCGGGCATTGTACCTGTACGGGTGGTTTACGGGCTTGCGCCCCTGCGTACATTATTTTAAGTAACTGAATAATTAAGGTTAAGAAAAGAACAAGCGTTTATTTTATAGTACAAAGATAAAATAAATTTTTGAATTGGTTTTAAATTAAAGAAACATTTTAAAAGATAGGGGCCAGTAATTAATAATTACAGTGGTTTTAAACATATTCCGGATAAAATAAGGGCCTGGGAAATTAACGTTTGATACTCCCAAAAAATTAAAAAATGCAGCAGAATTGCTCAAAAAAAAATCCGGATTAGAAAATAAATGCTATTTTAGCTCTCGAACCACCCGTTCTGTGCCCGGATCTGATAGATTCATGGCACAGATCGGGTTTTTTCGTTTATATAATTGCCTTAGAAAGAGAAATGAGGAATCTGACCAAAATTGCCGACCGGGCGCATGATCCTGAAAAGAAGATAAGAGAGATCATGGAAGACCGCTATGCAAAAAAGAAGGTTCTGTCCGCCAAAAAACCGCTCAATTCCTTAAAAGAAAAGGAAATTACCGCTGCCGGCTCTAAAAAGCAGGGTAAAGATGACGGTATTGCCGGAATCCTTAATTCAACTATCCGTTCTAAGGATAATTCTTTGCATTCCATTCACCTGCAAACAGAAAATCATTCGGGAAAAGATTTTTTAAAAGAATCTGAGTCCTGCCGTAAGCTGGTAATTCAGATGATACACCTGGTGGGTAAAAACATGTTCAAAGAAGCGGGCGTAACCGGTATGAAAGCCATGAAAATTGCCGAACGCAACGAGCTTTTTGCAGAGCAGTTTATTGTGTGCGAGCAATACATACTGGGCAACGGGTTTTACGGAAAAGATTTTGGGGTGGTAATGGAAAAGATGAAAGTGTGCATGGAAAAAATGCAGCTCTTTACCACCGTTAAAATGCTTTTTTACGAAACAAGAAAACCGGGCTTAAGTGGTGTGCTTCCGTCAAAAGCCCAGCTGGAAGAGTGGGAGCTAATGGCGGGAGCCATTGACCGCAAGAGAAAAAAAATAAATTCAGAAAGGGTAGAGTATTATTATCACCTGGCCAGGCTGCACATTGCCCTGTACCGCTCAGATACGCGCAAAGTGCTTTTGTATATTTCAGAACTAAACAAAGCGCTTTTAAATAATAAGGTGTTTGATGATGATTTTCTTTCTGGCAATGTAAAAGCCTGTAACGCGCTGGTAAAAATACTTGAGGGGCAAAAGAACGCCGCGCAAAAAATACTGGGCAGCTTAAGCGAAGAAGAAATAAAAAAATGCGCCGTTGATGATTTTTTTATTCTTGAAAATATTTTTGTTTCTGCCCTGCATTGCTCTTTGCCCGAAAAGCTCAATACCATTTTGCTCACCATTTCGTTCTCTTCTGCGCTTAAAGAAAATGCTTTTCTTAAATTTAAATGGAATTATTTTAAAGCAACGGCCCTGTTCTTTTCTTCGCAATACGCCGCCGCAGAAAAATCGCTGGCAGAAATAAAATTCAGCCGTAAGCCGCATTGCTGCCAGGAGGTGTACAGCATTGTGCTTAATATAATGTGCATTGCAGAACAACAGAAATGGGAGATCCTGAACATGCGCTCAGAGGCCCTAAGAAAATTCTTTTACCGCAGCGCAAAATATTTTGAGCATACGGATAAAAGGCTTTTAATTGTTTGTGGTATTATGAAAAACCTGGCCGCATCGCGTTTTGATTTTGACAAGATCCGCCGCGAGCAAAGCAATCTTATTAAATTGTTAAAGGAAGGAGAAGGAGAACTTGCCTGGAAACCTTACGGCCACGAGCTGGTGCGTTTTGATAAATGGATAGACAGCAAAGTTGTACGTAAGAGAGGTTGATTTTTATACGTTTGAATGCGGATACCTGTATTGTTTTACTTTTAATTATATTATATGGCGTTAATACCCTGTACAAATTGTTCTCATCAAATAAGCGATAAAGCAACACAGTGCCCTAAATGCGGCGCTGCAGCAAATCAAAAAAAAATAAAGTGCCCGGAGTGTGATATGGAGGCAGATTTAAATTCTCCCTCTTGCCAGGAGTGTGGTTTTGAATTTGGCGTAGTTGCCCAACCTGTTATTGCGGCGCCTTCTGTGCCGCAGGCCGAAGCTGTTAATCCGCCATTACAGAACCAAACCATTATTATTGATAATTCCGGAAAAAAGACAGGGCAGCCGGCAAATGAAGAAATTGTTTATTATACAGATAATTATGGGGTACGTGTTACAAACACAAGGTTTATTGCTGGTACCGCTACGTATCCAATGGCCGGTATTACTTCTATTCGTACTATAAAACTCCGCAAATCAAGAAGCGGACCTGTTTGGTTAATTGTATTAGGCTGTATTTTTCTCATTGCGTATGGAGCAGGGTTGCTTTTATTAATTCCGGGTATAATATGGATCTGTCTTATTAAAGATAACTATGCCGTCAGAATTTCAACTGCAGCTGCAGAGTCTAATGCAATTATTTCAAAAAACCCGGACTACATTGAGCACATAAGCCGTGCAATTAATGAAGCTGTTATAAAAAGAGGGTGGTAATGAGATTGTGTTTTGTAAAACAGGATAAAAAATAATAACCTGAAGCAGAGGCGCTGATTGTTTAGATGAATCAGTTGTCTTATAAAAAATGCATCAGGTTTAAAATTTATTTTAAAATAATAGTAACGTTAAAAATCAAAAACCTATGCTACAAGGAATTGACATATCGCGCTACCAGAACGTAAAAGATTATTCGCCCTTTAATTCATCGGGCCTTGCCTTTTGTTATATAAAAGCAACAGACGGCACCACACTTGTTTCAACCGCATTTGCTGCTCAATGGGCAGGTGTTGGCAAAACTTCTGTTATGAAAGGGGCCTACCATTTTTTCAGACCCGCACAAGATCCTAAAGCGCAGGCAGAATTTTTTATAAATACCGTTAAACCCGTAAGTGGAAAAGACCTGCCGCCTATGCTTGATATTGAAACGTCTGACGCCTCTGTAAACGTGCAAACATATGTTGCCAATGTAAAGACCTGGTTAGATACGGTTGCCGCCGCATTTGGTGTAAGACCCGTAATTTATACCGGCGGTCCTTTCTGGAAAACCTACCTGGGCAATTCCGCACTCTTTACAGATTCTCCCTTATGGGTTGCAAAATATTCAAGCACACCACCCGCAGTTTTTGGAGGCTGGCAAAAGATCAGCATCTGGCAATACTCTCCGCAAGGAAATTTTGCCGGAATAAGTCCTGTAGACTCTGATTATTTTTACGGAACACTTACAGATCTCTGGAACCTTGCCGGCCTAAAAACAATTTCAAAGTCACTTACTTATTTTGATAAAGTGGTTGCGCTGCAGGAAAAATTAACTGCACTTGGTTTTAATACGCAGGGTGTTGATGGAAAGTTTGGCAACAATACAGAAACTGCTGTAAAGAATTACCAGGCAAGTCAGAAAATTGCGGCAGATGGTATTGTAACACCGGCTTTGTGGCAAACTTTGTTTGGTATAAAAACTGTTTAAACTAATTGCTTCTTATATAAAAGCCCTTCCTGTTTTTTAACGGTAAGGGCTTTTTTATTTTAGCAAATTTTAAATGTTGAGCTTGTTTTTACACGGGTAAAATACAAAAAAAGCCAAATTGCATAAGGCTGCACAACATCTGCAAATAAGCCTGCGTTAATTACACACACAGCAATTACAACACAACATTTTACGCCTGCATTACCCCGGTAACAGGTCTTAAGAGCAAAGTAAAATGCAAGAGTGTAAGACGCCCGGTGTTGTAAGCAAAGCATACTAAGGTAAAAGCGCAAGCTAACGTTCTTTGCAGTTTAATTTTTAAACAGTGCTACCTGCGTTTGCAAATGAATTCAAGACGAAACGGGCAGACATCATCCCGGTACGAGATGAATTCAGAACGAGACGTCCAGACATCATCCCGGTACGAGATGAATTCAGGATGAGACGTCCAGACGTCATCCCGGTACGAGATGAATTCAGGACGAGACGTTCAGACATCATCCCGGTACGAGATGAATTCAGGACGAGACGTTCAGACATCATCCCGGTACGAGATGAATTCAGGACGAGACGTTCAGACATCATCCCGGTACGAGATGAATTCAGGACGAGACGTTCAGACATCATCCCGGTACGAGATGAATTCAGGACGAGACGTCCAGACATCATCCCGGTACGAGATGGTCTTTTCGCACAATATGCTGATTGCCAGGTGGTATTTAATAAAAACAAAAACGACTGAACAGAATATTTATAAAATTTTAAGTTAATTCTGAAGCAGAAATTGATTTAGTGATTTTTACTTTATAATAAAACAAACCATGCAGCAGGCTTGTTCTGCATTTTTAAATAAAAGAAAACGATACGCAAAACAATAAAAACCAAACCGCCTCCGCCGGGCTACTGCGGCTAAGATATGATAAGAACCTACTAACTTTTTTAAAAGCCGCATATAGTTGAAGTATTAACCCGCTCTGCCCTTGCGTTGTTGCAAAAACGTATGGTTAGGGCACAACCCAAAAACCAAATGTTTAGAAAAAACGCGGTATTAAGGCTCTCAACGCTTTCTATACCCGATAAAATAGCAACTGGTAAGTTCATTGTAGTGTCAAATGACCGGTAATGCAAATTTTGCAACACCGGTTCCGGCTCTAACGGCAGTAACAGCTGCCATTAGCGCGCTTGACACTGCACACACAACTGCAAAAGGCGGAGGGACCGATGACACCGCTAACATGCATGTTAAGGAACTGATCTTTGACTTGATTCTAAAACAACTTGCCGCTTACGTAGAGGCAACTGCCAATGCTAACCCCATTGCCGCAGATGCAATTATATTAAGCGCAGGCATGGAGGTAAAACAACAGGCAATACGGGGCGCACAAGATCTATGTGTGAGCCGTACAAAAACGCCTGGCGAAGTAAGGCTGGCTGTAAAGTCTGCCCCACGTTGCACTTTTACCTGGCAAATGAGTACCGACCCTTCGCAGGAAGAAGGTTGGAGCACCATTGCCACCAGCACACGCGCGGTTTTTATTCAATCAGGTTTAACACCGGGAGTGAAATACTATTTCCGTGTAAACAAAATTGATAAAGACGGCATGGGCCCATGGAGCAGTGTATTGGATATAATGGCTGTTTAAATTTTCAAACAGTTATTCGTTCAATGAATTGCTTTTATTTTACTCTGCTTACATTAAAATCCCTCTCGTTGCTTTTGTGGCGAGGGGGATTTTTGGGTTTGTGGTGGAGGAGAAACTTTTCGCCCTCGCCTGTTTTAGAGCCATCTATAAAACAAAGGGTTTTATTGGAAAATATTTTTCTGAAATTTATTTTTTTGTAAGAAATCCATCAAGTCGTTCTTCCCTTGCAAAAAAATAGAGGCTTGCCATAGCAAAAAACCATAATGCCCATTGTTCCCAATAAGGAATTTCATAATCATGTTTGCATAATTTGTACGCCCAGTAAAACCCGTACCAACTATAAAAACGAGCATAAATCCATTTTATTTTTGGGTAAAGCCAAAGCATCTCAAATTGTTTGCGCTTTGACAGTTGATTAATTTCTTCCTCGGATATTTTCATAAATTATATTTTATTAATAATATAAAGAAAGCTCATTCGATTGGTGGCAACTTAGTGTCACTTAAACCTTTCGAAAGATTCTCATCCAACTTATCTTGGATTTCTTTGGCTGAACGATTAATAGCTTCTTCAGAATGTAGAATTTCATTTAATTTTTCAATTTCAAAAACAGCTAAATCTAAGTTTTTTTTGAATTCTTCCTCATTTGGAAAATGCACAAACACAAGTCCTGGAACTTTTTTTACGTTTTTGGCGATATTCTCATCAAAAGAAACATTGGAAACAATAATGTGATATTGCTCAAGTTTACTCACCGGAACAATTTTACGTATTGCATGTTTTATTTTCCCATCAAAACGAAATCTTCCAATATGTTCGTTGACAAAATACTCGGTATGAATTCTAATGTTCTTTGGGAGCCAATGGTAGTTTGCAATGTGCACATAATTAATTCTCCCCCTTGCACGTTTCACCTCAAGTTTATAATGTTTTTTGAAAAATGAATTTTCAGTTGTGACTCTTTCTATCATTTGGAAAAACGCAATAGGTGCGAATTCCTCTTTTACTTTCTCAAGATTTTCTCTTAAATAATCATGCGCATGATTGTAAATAAATGTTATAATATATAAGTTTATTACCATAACCCACAGTATCGTTTTTAAAAGTCCACTTAGATGAATGTCACTGGAAAGCAGAAGTGCAATAAAAGCTATTGTCAACAGAGCAAAATACTGTTGTGCTCTATCCCGATATTCTTTTAACTCCTTTTCGTTATCTGAAAAGTTATTCAGCATCCCAACAAACCATGAAAACTCCTTATTTGGATAAATATTCCCATTGTTGTAATCAATTATTCTTATCATTGTAAGTGCCACCAGAAAAATTTCTCTTTTATCTCTGATGTCATGAACTAATTTGGTAAAAAAATATTTTTTTGCTTTTAGTGCGAGTGCAGAATTTTTGTCTATTTTGCTATAGAGCCAAAAAATAATTCCTATCGTAAAAGAAAACAACCACAACAAGCCGATTGGGATGTAATAAAGGATGCTGTCCAGATACATCCAGATTATCACCCATCCGATTACCATAAGGGTAATGAAATATATGATTTTGCTAAGGGTAATGCCTTTCGGAATCGGATTTTCAATCAAATCTTTAATGGGATAGTTCGTTTTGTAAAACAGATTAACCAGCAAAAGCGTCAGAAAAAGCTTTATGAACAGTATAATTAAACGCTCTAATTTTTTCGGTTCCTCAGTTAGAAGTTTGGCAAGATTGTACATAATTTGCTCCTTTTAATATACGTATGCGCGTGGGAAATTAACAGACGTATTACGTCAAAACATGTCGGTCCAAAAATTAAATTTAATTCTTTCCATTAAAGTATAAGGTGCTGTTTGTGTATATAGCTAAAATAGATGTTAGAACACATTTCTGATGAATCGTGATATTCCGCAAAATTCTTTGACTCCCTGTAATTTGTAAAATGCTTTCCAACTATTAATTTCTCTCGTCGTTGGAAAAAAAGTCTCTTCAATAAAAAATCCCGTTTGGTTATAGAGAACAATTCTTTATGGTCAAACGGATTGTTCACCCCGCCAAAATATTCTTTTTCTCTCTACTCAAAACCTCCATTCATCGATTCTATAAATTTATCTTATCCGTAATACTGCTAATTGAAATTTCTATTTTGTTTCTGCTTTTAAAAAATCATCAAAACCTTTTTTTACCTGCTTAAGTTGTTCGTAGATCTTATTAAAGCGGTTTCTTTTTCTGCGCATGCTTCCTAACAGAATGGCTATGATAAGAGGGAGGAGAGAAAAGAAGACACAGAAGATCTTAAGGGCTATCATAAACGCTGTAACATTCTCATCATGCAAGGTGGCATGTATGTAATTGCCCTGGCCTAACTGCCTTTCTGCTTCAATAGGATCTGTTGGAATTAAAAGTGCAAGAATTAGTAAGCACACAAAATTTAAATAGAAAAATAGCTCGCCCAGTATGAGCAGTATTTTTTTAAAGTAAAAGGCAGACCTGCCGGCTTCTGTAAGCGCAATGGCTACAGACACCTCATTGCTTTTACCCGAAATAAAAAGCAAGGCTTTGCCGTATTTGTTTTTTTCTTCTTGCTGCAGATCTGAATTGGTCTTATTTCCTGTATTTTCCATTTTATCCTGTCAATGCATTGCTAGGTATTCATCTTTCATCCGCCATAGCCCCGCGCCGGCAGAAAAAAAACAACCGCAGCCCAATTCTTAAACCACCCTTGATTTTAGAGGTATCAGGCCACGGTGTTTTACTATTTGTAAATTCAATTTTTAGTTAGTCGTTTTTCGTGTGTTTTGAACGTTCCGGGTTTGCCAGGGATTCCGAAAAAATAGAATCAACGAACAATAACTAACGAACTTTTATTTCCCGCAGTTCGGGGTGGGACAACACCCCTCATAATTAATGAACGGTTCGGGTGACTCACAATTAGTGAACGAAAGAACAACTAACGAATAACAACAAACTTTTATTTACCGCAGTTCGGGGTGGACAACACCCCTCATAAACTATTAACTAAAGGAACACTAACCAACAACAAACTTTTTAACCAACCAACCAACCAACAACTGTAAACCGAAAACTGTAAACCGAAAACTGTAAACCAAAAACGATTAACAAATAACAGATAACTCACTTCACATACCCGTTAAATTTCATAGCAATAGTACTGACCATACAATCCCAATAAGGATAAAACTCAGCTTTTGCAAAATTGTTTTCCCATTGCAGTGGCTGCAGGTTATCTAAATTGTCTTTGCCGCCTTTTGTTATGGGTTTAATATGATCTATTTCCCAACCCATAGACAAATAGTCTGTTGCCTGGCCGTACATGCTGCGTTTTATAAGGGCGCCGCAATGATCTTTGCGCACCAGTTCCGGATCAAAGCCGGGTGCAGGTGTTGCTTTTTCCCATACTTTTTGCACTATCTCTTCTTTAAATGCGGTGCCTCTTGTTGTTTTGTTTCTCATGAAGCGTTCTCCTTTCTTAAAATTCATACTTAAATACGCATCAACCGTGGTGGCAGAAGTGCCAACCTCTTTCCAGCACAGTGGGATCCGAAGCTTGGAATTCACGTGACTTGAAGTCGCGG
>JADMIO011283477.1_pt1 | contig 14508 bp, 12 predicted proteins | sample 8958161 | NCBI WGS metagenome assembly JADMIO01 (sample SAMN16585339, study PRJNA669376) | soil metagenome | isolation source: Crop rotation soil | place: USA: Cullars Rotation, Alabama | collected 2011 | reverse complement strand
CTTCTGCTTCGGCTCCTTTGAATTCCTGCACTTTGGCGTAAGCCTGTTTTATGAGACTCAAGCTTTCCCACATTTCGCCATTGCGCACGAGGAAACGATCGTAACAATCCCCGGTGCTGCCAACAGGGATAGTGAAATTAAAATCTTCGTAGCTGCTGTACGGTGTATGCACACGTACGTCGTAATCCACACCTGCAGCACGCAGGTTCGGACCGGTGAAACCATAGTTCAATGCACGTTCACCAGAGATCGGTCCAACACCGATAGTGCGTTCCATGAAGATGCGGTTACGGCTGAAAAGATTTTCAAATTCTTTCAGTACACCTGGCCATTCTTTGATGAATTTCTCGAGTTTTTCAAATGCTGTTGCATTGAAATTTCTTTCAAAGCCACCAATGCGGCCTATGTTGGTAGTAAGGCGTGATCCGCAGATCTCTTCATAGATCTCGTAGATCAGCTCACGGTATTGCATAAGGTATAAGAAGCCCGAGTATGCCCCGGAGTCTACACCCACTATAGAGTTACAAATAAGATGATCAGAAATGCGCGCCAGCTCCATGATGATGATGCGGAGATAATCTACACGCTTCGGTGTTTTGACGCCAAGAAGTCTTTCGCAGGTGATATGCCATCCCATATTGTTAATGGGTGATGAGCAGTAATTCATCCTGTCGGTGAGTGGCGTGATCTGGTAAAGTGGTTTGCGCTCTGCAATTTTTTCAAATGCGCGGTGAATGTATCCAACAGTCTGGACAGCATCTACAATACGTTCTCCATCCAGTTCCACGATATTCTGAAACACACCATGCGTAGCCGGGTGTGTTGGACCAAGGTTGAGCGTGGTCGTCTGTCTCTCTAAACTGCCTGCTGGTAATTTGATGTGTTCGCTCATCTAAAAGTTCAAATGTTCAAAAGTTCAAGAGTTCAGTTATTCTAAGTTCCAGGGTCTTAGCGCCTGGTCCTCGTTGTTATCCTTCAATATTTTGTTCAAGTTCTGTCATGCCGGATCTTTCCCTGTCGCCTCCCACCGGGCCGCCTCTTCCAAACATTTCATCATCTTTATCTATCCTGGTCTGATCTTCAACAGGAAACTCTTTGCGCATAGGAAAATACTCCATTTCATCCACGTTCAAAATTCTTCTGAGGTTAGGATGGCCCACAAAATTAACCCCGTAAAAGTCATAGGTTTCACGTTCCATCCAGTTTGCTGCCTGGTACAAAGCCGTCGCACTATAGACATCTGGTTTATTGATATCGGCGTAGACTTTAAAGCGAAGGCGAACATTGTCTCTGAGATTGTGAACATGGTAAACTACGGCAAGTTCTCCGCCCTTATTATCGGGATAATGCACCGCAGTAAGGTCATTCATAAACTGAAAGCGAAGCGTAGGATCATCAAAGAGGAACTGCAGCACTTTTAAATTGATTTCTTTGGGAGCTGCAAAGCTCAGCATGCCATAGGTATCTTCCCATGCAAAAAGTTCATCACCGAATTTCTCTGTAAGCTTTTGCCGTACTATCTCGTTAGTCAACATATTCTATAATTGAAGGGGATAGAGGAAGAAATAAGGAGTAAGAAATTTGTTTTTCCTGGTCCTTATCCCCTAACCACTTTCTGCTTTATGCTATTGAATTCCATACCCCGTCATCAAATCCTTATACCTGTCGCTATGCCTTCTTCTCAGGGATTCTTTTCCTACCAGATCCTGCACGCGCATGAAACCATCTAACACAGCCTCTGGTCTTGGCGGACAGCCGGGGATATACACATCAACGGGAATGATCTGGTCAATACCCTGCAATACAGAGTAAGAATCAAAGATCCCACCGCTACAGGCACAGGCTCCCATGGCAAGGACCCAGCGAGGTTCTGCCATCTGGAGGTAGACTTGTTTCACTACAGGCGCCATTTTTTTTGCAATTGTACCCATTACCATCAGCAGATCGCACTGGCGTGGGGAAAAACTCACGCGTTCTGAACCGAAGCGGGCCAGATCGTAATGTGAAGCCATGGTAGCCATGAATTCGATACCACAGCAACTGGTTGCAAAAGGTAAGGGCCAGATGGAGTTCTTTCGCGCAAGTCCAACTACATCGCTGAGCTTTGCGGCAAAAAATCCTTCGCCACCATAGCCTTCGGGGCCTTCTACTACGCCAATTGGGGTTTCCAATGGCTTGTCTGTTATATTATATTGTACCGGACGTGGCATAATTTATAGATTTTACAAACACAGGTCATTCTTCCCACTTAAGGGCTCCCTTCTTAATAATATAAATAAAGCCGCACAGGAAGAAGCCTACAAACATCACAACCGCTCCAAAGCCATGCCAGCCTAGCTCGCGAAAATTTACGGCATACGGATAAAAGAAAATAACCTCCACATCAAAGAGCACGAAAAGGATCGCAACTAAAAAATATTTGATGGCCATAGGCTGGCGGGCATTGCCTTGTGAAGGAATTCCACTCTCAAAACTGACGAGCTTATCCTGTGTGTTTCGTTTTGGACCAAGCATATGCGTTATGGCCATGATGCCGCCTACAACAGCAATAGCAAAAAACAACTGAATGCCGATGGGGAGATAGTTATCCGCACTGTTCACATTATTCACCGCCTGGAGCAAGAATAAACCCATAGAAAAGATTTTCGATTTTGGATTTATGATTTAAGATCGGATCGCAGGTTTGTTACCAAAATTGGTGCTGCAATTTCAATCACGCGCAAAAATAAAGAATAAGGGTAAGAAATTAAAAATGAATAAAATATGGAAATAAAGATGGGAGAAAATTCTCAAAGTGTTACATTCCGGCAGATAAAAAAAGCGCTAGTTTTAAACTAACGCTTTTCAATTTTGTGATGGACCTACTGCCATCTACTCCGGCAGGCCTACTTTTTCCCGGGCTTCGTACCCGTAGTCTTCTTCGGCGTGGTTGGAGTAGCAGGATTTTTTGGTGGAGGAGCCATCAAAGCTTTCTTGTTATTCAATGCATCTGCATCGGTTGGTTTTATTACCAGTATCTTATCAATGTATTTCAGCGCCTCGTTTTTATCTTTTTTGATGTTGTAATAATATGCGACAAAATACCTGTAGGATGGGATGAGCTGCTCGATCACTTTGGCCGTATCCGCAGCGGTTTTAGCCGTGGATAGTGTAGCTTCCCCAAGCTCGATCACTTTCAGGAAGTGAGGATTGGCAAGACCCATTGTCATTGAAGTATCAATCCCCCAGCTCGATTTTGCCCTCATGTATGGGCCAAATATATCATCCGGATATTTCTGGGCATACATTCCAAACACAGAATCTGCAGCCGGGTAGCTTCCCCCTTTGTAAAGATTATATCCCGCATTGTACAGATCGAGCTTACCAAAATTCTTTTTAACCCTTAGGATCCCCTGGTAAGCACGTCCAGCGCCAACATAATTTTTCTGGACCATATAGGCATTTGCCAGGTCGGTATAGTATCCTACCTTATTCTTTTCGAGGGTATCACGTTCCACTGCTTTTTCAATGTAATTAGCAGCAAGTGCTTCATTGCCCGGGAATTTCAGCAAAACACGGCCATAGGTACTGTAATCCCCTCCGCCAAGTTTACCGGTGTCCTGTTTTAAGAAAAAGGTCTCAAACCACTTCTTAGCGTTCAGTGAATCATTCAGTTTGTCGTAAGCGTAGGCTTTCAAACCAAAGAGATTAGGGTAAGGAGTCGTTCCGCCCTGGGCTATACATTCGTCTGCTTTTGTCAAAGCCTGCTGGAATTGCGAAGAAGCATAAAGGATTGAAGCCTGGTAGTAACAATTTTTCGGGTCTGCATCGGCTACAGCAATATACTTATCGAGGTATTCTCTTGATTTATTTACATCAATACGATAAAAATAATCATATAACCAGAAATAAACCGGGGCAAAATTGGCGTCTGCAGCAATGGCATCATTATAATATTTCAGGTAGATACCCTCCTGACCACGACCCTGAGTCTGGTATATGCGGCCGGTCATGAAGAATGCGCGTGCATTTTTAGGATCGAGGGCAATGGCTGACTGGTAGGCTATCTGTGCGTTACCACCATCCGTAAGTTTACGGTAAGCATCTCCCAGGGTAAGTAAAAAGGATGCGTTCTTTTTGTCGGCTGATGCCAGCTTTGCTTTTTCAACCGCATAAGTAGCATCACCTGCTTTGGTGTCTACGTTTGCTCTTGCCACTGCATTGAGCACACCCGCATCTTTTCCTTTAGACAGGCTTATAGCCGTTTCAAATTTATTTCTTGCTTCATTAGCCCTGTTCTCGATGAGGTCGATCTGTCCCATTCCTACCATCAGCATAGAAGAAGAAGGACTTGCTGCCAGGCCTTTCTGATAAGCGGCTTTCGCTGCATTTACATCTTCTTTGCCCAGATATGCCTGTCCGAGCCAATAGGCCGCTTCTGCATCACCTGGATTTGCAGCCAGGATCTTACTGAATACATCAATCGCACTATTGTATCTTTCATAGTACAGGAATTTTTTACCGTCGTCTTTACTCTGTGCAAACAAAATGTTCGCGAGCAAAAAAGCCGGCAATACCAACATTAAAGTTTTAAATTTTTGCATCACAAATAAATTTTTAAAAGAGTTCATAGTACTGGGTTCTAAGTTCTGCTTTCTGTGTTCTAAGTTCTGAGTTCCAGGTTCAATATTCAAAGAGTTAAACCTTTAATTCCGAAGATGAAATAAAAACTGATGTTCATAAAGTTGCTTCGCGTACGGTAAGTCTCATCTTCGTTGGACCAAGATACGCTCTCCAGAAAATTAATTGTCCTTTTTCGAATGTAAGCCAGTCTGTAAAGCCTGAGCCCAGTCCTGAATAATTTTCTTTGAGCACGTAATACAAACCACGTACCAAGGGGTAGCGCTTCGTTACGATGTTGGCCTGGTAAGGTTTTACATAAGGTTTGCCTTCACAGAGATCGCATTGCACTGCCATTATTTTAACTTTTTTCAAAAAACTTAACTGGCTTGAATCTTCTTTATTTCCAATCCAGCTTACTCCTACCAAACCAATGGCATTTTCATTTTCTGCCACATAATTGATCACTTCCTGGCTGCTCTTTGCGGCGAAAACATTTTTAGTACTCATTGGTTTTCCTCTCAGAATAGAATCGACTGCAAAACGCACTGTGCTGGTTGCACTCAGTCCATCAAAAACCAGCTTTTCTTTATCGCCTGTATTTCCTTCCAGTAATCCCCTGAGCTTTGCCATACTCATCACGGTGTCGCTGGCTTTATTATTTACGACCAAAGCAATGGCATCGTTTGCCACTTTGTCCCATTGTGGTACATAACCAAGAGAATCCTTATAAAAGTCTTCTTCTGAATCCATTAAACCTCTGGTAATGATAATAAGCCTTGTACTGTCTTTGATAAGATCTTTGAGGCATTCTGCCTCAGGCTTGTAATGAGCGATGATCTTCGCTCCCGGATTAGTTGCTTCAAAGACCTGTATTTGCGAATCGATCACCGGCTTGAATGACTCATCCACGCTGATGTGGATGGTCCCGGAATTGGCAGTATCAAGATCGGTTCGCTTGTTAGCTCCGTTGCAACTTTGCAGAACTAAGACGATCAGAATTGCAATAGTTTGCTGAGGCATCCTGTAAACGAGGTGCTTTAGCAAATGTTTAAGTATTTCAATCTTTTTCAATAAAATAATCTTTTTTGATCCCACGATAAATTCTGAAAGCCCCGTACAACATTACCAGCCCGGCAAATCCTTTTGCAAAAGGAGAATCGATAAAATCTGTATGAAATTTCAACTTTGAAGCAAACAGGATCACCAAACCTATGCCGATGTATAAAATACCAAATCCCCAGTCGCGGATACTCTGCATGAGGATGTACTTTTTTTGCCTGGGTGTGTATTTGTCTTCAAATTCTTCGAGACTCATCAATCGGGTTTTTATGGGGCAAGCAAGATAAGGAAAAGTGAACAGTTGACAGTGGAGAGTTGACAGTCAATCAAGCGGCCAAACCTTCGAACTTTCAACTGTCAACTCTCCTGGTCAGTTATTCTGAGCTCCTGAACTTTACAGGAACTGTATAGAATACCGAAACATCTTCCCCACTGGTTTTACCGGGTATCCATTTCGGCATTTTTTTCAGGACACGGAGGACTTCCTGGTCAAAGGCATCACCTCCGGATTTTATGACATCGAAACCTTTGAGAGTTCCGTCGTAATTCACTATAAATTTTACCCGAACGGCTATTTCTGAGCCTTCATCAACCGGTTCCGGTGCACGGAGGTTGCGTTCTAAAAATTTAATGAAAGCATTCATTCCTCCGGGATATTCGGGCTGGATGTCGGGATTAGCTATAGGAATATTTTTGTCTACTACCGGCTTTGCAGGCTCCTCTGGTTTTGCGGGTTTATCACCACCATCACCTGGATCTTTGCCGGGAACATCGCCCGGATCCGGTGCATCACCAGGCTTGGTTCTGTCACCTGGCAATGCTTTATCTGCCATATCAATGTCAGGGATCGTGGAGTCTGCTTTATGATCCTGAACGATCAGGGGTTTATTGATGTTGACTGTTGCAACAGATGTTGCAACCTTTAATTTTACCTGTTCTTTTGGCTTTGGCTTGGGAGTTTCTGCCGGTGGCATTTCGAGTATGTTTCCTTTTTTAAGGTCATCGGAGCCTACACCGTTTTTTCTTTCAGGAGAAATAATAAAATAGCTGGCCAGGCAAACCAGCAAAGCCATACCCAGCATGGAGATCAGGAGCCGCCTGTTGTAATCCCTGCGTAGCTCATAGGCTCCGTAGGCTTTATTTCTGTTTTCGAAAATAATATCCAGCAGATTGCTGGAAAGAATAGCAGTCGCTTTCATAATTGGTCAAAGTTTAAGTGTATGAAACTGGCTATGAAGGAGCCAGGGCAACTGCGCGCGAAATTTAGATGCACCGTAAAGGGCTTTCCATATTTATAAGGATCGACACCGGCAAACTGATCAAATGATTGATTGAATTCAGATCCAACATGATTACCGATTCGTTATGCAATCGTTAGAAGATTATCTTTGCAGCCATTCGAGCGAGCAGGTTTTTGAAAATATAAAATCCGGATTAATGAACAATGAAATGATCATTCAATCCATCCGTCAATTTCCCGGTCGCATTTGTACATCGTAAATCGTAATTCGTAAATTGAAACCTTCTCTTCCCCAGGGTACCCGCGACTTCCCGCCTGATATTGTCAGGAAGCGCAAATACATTTTCGACACCATTGTAAGTGTCTTTGAGCTTTATGGCTTTGAGCCGTTAGAAACTCCGGCCATGGAGAACCTCGATACACTTATGGGTAAGTATGGTGAAGAAGGCGATAAACTGATCTTCAAAATTCTTAATAACGGTTTAGATAATCCGGCGAAGAAAGAGGCTTCCCTGGAAGGCTTCAACAAAATTTTAGAAGGCAAGAACAACAAAGCCATTACCGAGCGTGCCCTTCGTTATGATCTTACCATTCCTTTTGCCCGCTTCATTTCCATGAATTATGGCAAACTAACGTTGCCCTTTAAACGCTACCAGGTGCAGCCGGTATGGCGTGCCGACAGGCCGCAGAAAGGCCGCTACCGCGAGTTCTTTCAATGTGATGCAGACATTGCAGGTAGTGCTTCTCTGCTGCATGATACTGAACTTGCCTTGATTTATGTGGAAGTTTTTAAGAAGCTAAAGCTGCCGGTTGTGGTGAAGATCAACAGCCGCAAGATCCTGCAGGCACTTACGGAAGCTACCACAGACCCATCCAGGATCTTCGATATTACTACGGCGATCGATAAACTTGACAAGGTTGGTATTGATAAGGTGCTGGATGAACTCAAGGAAAAACAGCTCAATGAAGATTCCATCACTGTGGTGAAACAATATCTTGAGGTGACCGGAACAAATACAGAGAAAATTTCTGCCATCAAGGAATTACTTAAAACAACGAACAGCATTGAATCAGGAATAGAAGAAGTACAATACCTGGTGGACATGACAAATGCCGGTGACACTCTTGAATTCGATCCAACGCTGGCCCGCGGATTAAACTATTACACAGGGATCATCTACGAAGTGAAAGCCAGGAATGTGCAGATGGGCAGCATTGGCGGCGGTGGCAGGTACGATGATCTTACCGGGCTTTTTGGGGTTCCCAATTTACCAGGTGTCGGGATCAGTTTTGGTATCGACAGGATCTACGATGTGCTGGAAGAACTGGACCTTTTCCCTGAAAAAGTGCATAAAGGCACGCAGGTGCTGTTCTTCAACCTGGGAAAAAAGGAAAGCGAATATGCTTTTGGACTGATGCAGCAGCTTAGAAATGATGGTATTGCCTGTGAGCTTTACCATGAGACGGCTAAAATGGACAAGCAATTCAGGTATGCAGAGAGAAAAAATATAAAGTGGGCCATCATTATTGGCAGCCGGGAAATGGAGCTGGAACAGCTGGTTATCAAGAACCTGGAGAGCGGGGTACAGGAAACTAAAGGATTCCGGGAGATTCGGGCCAGTTTGTAATAACTGTGAGAGAAAACTCCCCCGTGGTGTATGAATCAGACCACAAATCACAATTCATCCCAAATTATTCTCAATTCATTCGAAAATAGCAGACAGGCCTCTTTTTCTTGGGTTACCTTAATGCCGGGTTGGAATAAATAGCAGCCCAAACGATTGAAAATTCATTTAAAAATCAAATACAACAAAACAATTTTATGAAGTCACTCTTAAAGCTGGGGTTTGCCCTGATCACCGGCGGCTTACTCTTTGCCTCGTGCAGCAGCGAAAACAAAGAAGGGAAAATGGTGCCGAAAGACGCTGCTTTCGTGATCCATGTAGACGGTAAATCACTCACTTCCAAATTAACCTGGGACGAGATCAAAGCAACCAACTGGTTCAAAGAACTCAGTAGCGACACCACGATTGATGCGGTGCAGAAAGAACTCATGCAGGACCCGGGCGTAACGGGTATCGATGACAAATCCGATTTCCTGATGTTCATGCAGATGAGCGCAGGCGGAGGAGGTCACATGGTGATCCAGGGAAACATCAAGGATGAGAAAAAGTTTGAAGAATATTTCAAGAAAGTCACCAAATCAACTCCAACCAAAGATGGTGATATCAGCACGCTGAATATAAAAGAAGATGGCGTTCTTTCCTGGAAAGGAGGCAAATTCGTAGTAGTTGCGAAAGCCGATATCAACAGAACCAAAAAGTGGGATGATATCACCACCGATTCTACTCCGGCAACCTCTACTCCAGCCGGCGATAGTAAAAGTCTTGCCCTGATAGCGAAGAATGTTTTCGATCTTAAATCCGATAACAGCCTGGCGAAAGATGATAAGTTCAGCGAGATCATGAAAGAAGAAGGTGACATCCACATTTATTACAACCTGGAGCAAATGATGAAGACTTCCATGGAAGCCAGCATGGTGGGTATGATGAAGCTCGACAAGATCATCAACGGAACGGTTTCAGGCTACGCCATCAATTTCGACCAGGGCAAGATCGTAGTGAAATCACGCTTCTACCCTAGTCCTGACCTGGCCGACATCTGCAAAAAATATTCGGGCGGAGAACTCGATGAGACGATGATAAAGAGCATTCCTTCGCAAAACATTGCCGGTATGATGGCTTTCAGCATCAATCCGGAAGCGATCCGTGAAATGATAAAACTCACCGGCATGGACGGTATGGCCAATATGATGCTGATGCAGGCTGGTGTGAGCATGGACGATATCATTAAAGCCACCAAAGGTGATATGCTGCTCTCCGTTTCTGATCTTGATATGTCTTCCGATACGGCTACTTATGTTCCTTATGCAGACACAATGCCTGGTTACAAAAAGCCACAACAGGTAAATGTATTGTTCGCTACCAGCATTGGAGACAAACCATCCTTCGACAAACTGATGAATGCTGTGAAGAAAATGGCCGGCAACGATATGCCTTCTGATATTGCCATGAAAAACAACGACAAATATTTTGCTGTTGGAACAAATCCTGAATCTGTAAATAAATTCCTGGCTGGGGGCAATACTACCCCGTCATTCTGGGACAAAATGAAAGGCTCCGGTTTCGGTATGTTCATCGATCTTCAAAAGATCCTGAAAGCTTTCAGTATCACGATGACGAAAGACAGCTCTGCTAATGTGATGATGAATGAGAGCATCAAATTCTGGGATAACGTCACCTCATGGGGAACAGGATTTGACGATGGTGCGCTGACCTCGGTGCTCGAGATCAACCTGATGGATAAAAACACCAACAGCCTTAAAGGCCTGAATGGTTACATCGACAGGATGGCCGTGGTTGCGATAGCAGAAAAAAAGAAGAATGAAGAAAGGTGGAAGAATTCGCCGGATAATGAAATTTTCAGGGATTCCATCGCCCCTCCGGCGCCCGTTCCTGCTCCATAACATTTTTATGAATAATTTTAAAACCCATAAGGCTTACCTTATGGGTTTTTTATAAGATGAATATGCAGATATCGCTTCAACATGTTGTTCCCGCATACCTTGAAGAAGAAAAGGTAAAAGGTTCTGAAATATGGAACAACGATATTACTTTCAACCAGGGAGAGAAAGTACAGATCATCGCGCCATCCGGCAGTGGTAAGACTTCCCTCGTCCATATTATTTACGGCAGCAGGAAAGATTTTTCCGGCAGCCTGTTTTATGACCAGACCAACACGAACATACTGGACATCGAGGGCTTCTCCGGCTGGCGCCGAAACCGCATCAGCGTGGTGTTCCAGGATCTGAGATTATTTCCCAACCATACTGTAGAGGAGAATCTTGTCATAAAAAAACAGCTGGATGAATATGAACCCGCTGCCAGCATAACGGATATGGCGAAACGCCTTGGAATTGGCAATAAACTTAAACGTCTTGCCCGAACCTGCAGTTTCGGAGAACAACAACGTGTCGCCATTATCCGCGCACTTCAACAACCGTTTGATTTTTTGTTGCTGGACGAACCTTTCAGCCATCTCGACGATAACAACCGGGCCATTGCCATGGATCTCATGCTGGAAGAAGCAGCCAAACGAAACGCCGGCATACTTTACGCCGACCTGAAGAAAACCGAATACTTCACTCCCGATAAATTTTACAGGCTTTAATTGCGACCTATGAAGTTATCTTATAAAAATATTGAGAGCCTGCTCAACACCGATAAGAGCCGTGTGTCCCGCTGGTTGAGCTATACCGGGCTTTTCATTGGTGTCTTGCTTTTTCTTACCTCAATACAGATGTTTATCAACATTAACCAGTTACTGAAAGGAAGAAGTCCGCGCAAGGATGGTTATGATTATATCTCCATCACACGCAATATCACCAATGAGAACATGGGGCAGGACAACAGTTTTAGCGAATCGGAAGTAAGTGAGCTGAAAAAACAGGAAGGTATTGATGATGCCGCTCCACTTATAGGAAACAAGTTTCTTGTGAAAGCTACAGGAGGTTCTTCACTGCCATTCACCACGGATCTTTTCCTCGAAGCTATCAACCAGAATTTTATAGACACGGTTCCTCCCACTTTTACCTGGAAGGAAGGACAGAATGAATTACCGATCATTGTTTCGTCTGATTACCTGGAATTGTACAACGCTGTGTTTGCTCCAAGCCGCGATCTGCCGCAGATCTCTGAGAAAACAATGGGCTCAGTAGTGATCAACATAGAATGCTACGGGCCTGGCGGCAATACCTCTTTCCGTGGGAATGTAGTGGCTTTAAGCGACAGGATCAGCACCGTGCTTGTGCCTGAGAATTTTCTAACCTGGGCAAACAAACAATTTGCCAACAGTATATCAGCAAAGCCTACCCGAATTTACATCAAGACAAGGGATGCAAACGATCCGCAATTACTGACTTACATCAAAGAAAAAGGATACAGGATCAATTCCGATAAAACGAAATTCGGCCGGGTAAAATCGGTGTTGCAAAGTATAGTCAGTGCGCTGGGCATTTTTGGGATCCTCGTGATCGTGCTTGCCCTTCTTCTCTTTTCTTTTTATTTGAAACTGATGATCGCCAGAAGCCGGGAAAATCTGCAGTTACTTTTGTTGCTGGGATACTCCCCAAAATGGCTAAGCAAGTCTGTTGCAAAAAAATGGTTGCCGGTTTATTTACTGATCATCCTGGCTGCTTTGCTGGCGACCTTCTTCATGCATTTCTCTTTTGTAAAAATGTCGATCGCGGATAGTTCTTCGCTTCCGCTGTTCCTTCACTGGTCAGTAATGAGCGCAGCACTGCTGCTTGGAGTGATGAGCATGTATAGTAATTACAAACTGGTTAAAAAAGAACTCTACAAGATCGCATAGATATATGTGCTGGATACAGCAGTCAGGGGTTATTATCACAGTTGTTTACTGCTTACCTGCTGCTGTTTACTGTTGTGTATGCTATAGTCCTTCGTAAATTATTGCAGATCCCTGCCCCACTCCAACACACATTGTTGCCAATCCGTATTTGACCTCCCTTCTTTTCATCTCGTACAGCAAAGTTGTTGAAATACGCACACCACTGCAGCCCAGGGGGTGTCCAAGTGCGATGGCTCCACCATTCACATTTACCTTTTCGAAATCCAGTCCAAGATCGTGGATGCAGGCAATAGATTGGGAAGCGAAGGCCTCATTCAATTCCACCAGGCCGATATCATTAACGGTGAGGCCTGCACGTTGCAGGGCTTTGTTAGCTGCCGGTACCGGCCCGATACCCATGATGGCAGGATCGACACCAGCAACGCCCATGCTCACAATACGCGCAAGCGGAGTTAAACCAAATTTGGTAACCGCATCTTCGCTGGCCAGGATCATCGCCGCAGCACCGTCATTTATTCCTGAAGAATTTCCTGCTGTCACCGAACCGTCTTTCGCAAAAGCGGGTTTAAGCGTTGCCAGTTTATCCAGTGTGGTTTGCCGTGGGTGCTCATCCTTTTCAAAAATGATATTGCCTTCTTTCCCCATAGCCACGGTAACGGGCACGATCTCCGAAGACCATTTATTTTCTTTCAATGCTTCGAAGTATTTCTGCTGGCTTTCGAAAGCAAACTCATCCTGGGCTTGCCGGGATATGCCCCATTGTTTGGCTACATTTTCGGCAGTTTCTCCCATTGAATAAGGATAATATTGTTCAGCGAGCTTTTTGTTAATAAAGCGCCAGCCAAGCGTGGTATCATAAGTTTCATGATTCCGGCTAAAAGCTTCGGTTGCTTTGGCCATCACAAAAGGTGCACGGCTCATGCTTTCCACCCCGGCAGCAATATAAATATCACCATCCCCGTTGGCAATGGCTCTTGAGGCATCCATAATTGCCTGTAAACCACTGGCACAGAGGCGGTTGACAGTATTACCCGCAACGGTAACCGGCAATCCTGCCAGTAAAGCAGCCATACGGGCTACGTTACGGTTGTCTTCGCCGGATTGATTGGCATCCCCGGCTATCACCTCTTCTATAGTGTTGGGATCGACCTTTTCGTTTCGCTTCACAATTTCACGGATCACCGTAGCGAGTAGGTCATCGGGACGGACGGAGCTGAGGGCGCCACCATATTTACCGATTGGAGTGCGGAGGGTATCGATCACATAGACTGGTTTCATTGCTGAAATTTGAGCGGCAAATCTAAGTGGTTTTCCGCGGTGGATAGTTGTGGCCACCACATTTTGAAAACTTCACTGGTGGACCGCGGTAATAATTAGTCGTTAGAAAGCCCGTAAATCCTTGCCTTTTAACTATTTGACCCCATATTATTGACCTACCTTTGCGCGATGAATTCGAAGCAAAATATCCGGCATTTATCCCTCGACGAGCTTAAAGCCTACTTTGAGAAAATCGGCGATAAACGATTCAGGGCCATGCAGGTATATGAATGGATCTGGAAAAAAAATGCGCATAGCTTCGATGCCATGAGTAATCTCAGCCTGGAGCTCAGGGAAAAGCTTAAAGAGCATTTCTCCTTACCTGCTTTAACCGTGGATATGACCCAACTGAGCAGCGATGGCACCGTAAAGACCCGTTTTCGTACACACGAAGGTTATGCCCTTGAGGGAGTTCTTATTCCCACCGAAAGCCGCCAGACAGCCTGTGTTTCCTCGCAAATCGGTTGCAGCCTGAGTTGCCGTTTTTGTGCCACCGGCACAATGGAAAGAAAGCGCAACCTGGAATTCGACGAGATCTACGACCAGGTGGCTATGATTAACAGCGAGGCGGAGAAGAAAGGCAGCAAACTCTCCAATATTGTTTTCATGGGAATGGGAGAACCGCTGCTTAATTATAAGAATGTACTCCGGGCCATTGACCGGATCACAGCCCCGGACGGCCTTGGTATGAGCCCAAAAAGAATCACTGTTTCAACTGCCGGTGTGGCCAAGATGATCCGACAGCTTGGCGATGATGGGGTTCGCTTTAATTTAGCCCTTTCTCTTCATGCTGCAGATGACCACAAACGAAATGAGATCATGCCAATCAATGAGAGCAACAACATTGAAGCCCTCGTGGA
>JADMIO011621162.1_pt1 | contig 14510 bp, 16 predicted proteins | sample 8958161 | NCBI WGS metagenome assembly JADMIO01 (sample SAMN16585339, study PRJNA669376) | soil metagenome | isolation source: Crop rotation soil | place: USA: Cullars Rotation, Alabama | collected 2011 | reverse complement strand
CGACGCTCTTCCGATCTCACAGGAAGTGGAGGCTATGGCTGGCGTATCGAACGCAGCGCCTCTGGTGCTCGCGATGCCGTTGCGCGGCCGTGTGCTTGTGTGGTCGGCGCACGACGAAATGGCCCATCACCGGCGCTTCGACTACGCGCTGCCGCCGCTGCGCGCTTTCGGCATGGTCAGCAATGCGGGCCGCTATGCCTACGACCTCGTGATCGTCGATGACCAAGGCCGCATGTCGACCGGTGATGACACCGTTTCAGAGACCTACCTAGGTTTCGGCATGCCCGTGCTCGCGCCGGTGAGCGGCACGGTCGTCGAAGTCCGTAGCGACATGCCCGACAACGGGGAATGGAATCCGCAAACGTTGCCAACCGATCCGAACGTGTTGTTCGGCAATCACATCGTTATCGAAGCGCAGCCCGGCGTGTTCGTGGTGTTGGCGCATCTCAAGCAAGGTTCGCCCACTGTGCATGAAGGCGAACGAATCCGCGAAGGTCAGCAACTGGCAAACATCGGCCATTCCGGCAGTTCGCTGTTTCCGCACCTCCATGTGCAGGTGATGGACGGGCGCGACTCTCACGCCGAAGGGCTGCCAAGCGTGTTTGAAAACTATGAGCGGCTGATTGGTGATCGCGCGGTGCGCGTGCGGCGCGGGCCGCTCGAAACCGGCGACATCGTCCGCGCACGTTAAGGATGGTGCCCCAAGTCCGACTCGAACGGACACGTTGTTGCCAACGGCAGATTTTGAATCTGCTGCGTCTACCGATTCCGCCATTGGGGCAGGCCAAGAGCGAGGGGCGGAGGGTTAAAAGGGCCGCCTTCCCGTGTCAAATCCCGGCGCGCAGCGAAGGCCGCTAGCCTTTGGCGCGGAGCATGCTAGGGCTCGGCCCGAATGCTGAACGGCCTCAGAGACCGCACCATCGCGCTCGCGCGCAGCCCGAACGCCGAACGCGCGCTGTTCGCGATTTCGTTTGCGGAAAGCTCGTTCTTTCCGTTGCCGCCCGATTTGCTGCTGGGGCCGATGGCGGCGGCGGAGCCGGCCAAATGGTGGCGCTATGCGCTCGGCTGCACCATCGCCTCGGTGCTCGGCGGCATGCTGGGTTACGCGATCGGGCTTTTCCTCATGGACACGATCGGCCAGGGCATCCTCAACGTGTTCGGCTATACGGGCGCTGCCTACGACGCATTGGTTCTGCAATATGCGCAATACGGCGTCTGGGTGATCCTCATCAAAGGGCTCACACCCATTCCCTACAAATTGGTGACGATTGTCTCCGGCGCGCTGCACTTCTCATTTCCGATCTTCGTCGCCGCATCGATTGTCACGCGTGGGGCGCGCTTCTTCATCTGGGCGTTTCTGTGGAAGCAGTTCGGCCCGGCGCTCGCGCCGGTGATCGAAAAGCGCTTGGGACTTTTCCTGTTGCTTGCTGCTGTGGCGATTATCTCCGGTTTCGTCCTCGTGCATTTCCTCCATTAGGGGAAAGCGCGGCGGCGCGCCGCAGATTGTCGCCATGGTTTAGGTCTAGAGTGCGTTCATGCAGGCTTTAGCAGAGCAGCTTCGTCCGCGCTGGCCCGTCGTGGCGCTCCTGGTGTCCGGCGCGCTCTTGGCTGGCGCGCATGCGTTCGAGACGTTCGGTCACTTGCGTCCTTGCGCCATGTGCTTGGCTCAGCGCGAATGGCACTGGGGCATTCTCGCTGTCGCGGCGCTAGCGCTGCTGTTTGCGCGCGGGCCAGTGGCAGCGCGCTGGGCGGCGTGTGCGCTTGGTCTTGCCTTCCTCGGCAGTTTCGCAATGGCCGCCTGGCACGTCGCGGTGGAGCAGCACTGGGTGATGGCGCAGTGCGAGGTGGGCAATCTGGGTGATCTCACATTCGACCCGAACGCTGAAGTGCACGCGCCGAATTGCGACGTGATCGCCTGGCAGATGTTCGGCATCTCGATGGCCGGCTTCAACGCGCTCATTTCTGTGGCGCTCGCGCTCGCGAGTTTCTTCGTGGCGCTCGCGCCAGGACGCAAAGCATGAGCCGCGCAACGCCCGCGATGCCTGGTGAAACTGTCACTGAGCGCCGGCTCGCGGAGATGATCCGTGTCGATCACGCCGGCGAATATGGCGCCGTGCAGATCTATCGCGGACAGCAAGCCATCTTCGGGCGCAGCGAGAAGAAGGCGCACGCGTCACGCATCATCGCTGAAATGGAAGCGGGCGAGCAGGATCATCTGAAAACGTTTGATCGCCTGATCGCGGAACGCGGCGTACGGCCGACCATCATGGCGCCAGTCTGGCGCGTTGCCGGTTTTGGGCTGGGCGCCGTCACCGCGCTCATGGGCGAGCAGGCGGCGCACGCGTGCACCGAGGCCGTCGAAGAAGTCATCGAAGAGCATTATGGCCGCCAAAGTGAAGTGCTCGAAGGCGTGGACGGCGAACTGAAGAGCGTTGTGGATCGCTTCCGTGAAGAAGAGATCGGCCACAAGGAAACGGCGATCGAGCAGGGTTCGCGGAATGCGCCGGGCTATGAGGTGCTTTCCGCTGTGATCCGCTTCGGCTGCCGCGCCGCGATCCGAATCTCCGAAAAACTATGAGCGTCCCAACGTCGGTGCGCGTCGCGCGGCGCGAAGAGAATGCCGCGAATGCGGCTGTGCTCACGGATGCCTTTGTCGATGAGGCGGGGCTGAATTACTGGCTGAAGCAAGGCGCAGTGAAGGAGCGCGCACGGCGGCGTTTCTTCGAAGCTGTGGTGGATGACGCTGTCCATCCCGAGCGCGAGCTTTGGGTTGCCGAGGACGGCGGCGAACGTCTCGGCGCCGCGATTTGGCTTTCGCCCGGTAAGAAGGCGTTCAACTTTTCCTTCTTTCAGGAATTAGCGCTGACGCCAATGATGCTATCGATCGCGGGCCTTAAGGGCATGGCGCGCGGTTTTGCGCTAGCCGAGAAACTTGCGGAATATCACCCGAGCACGCCGCATGCGCATCTTGTGTTTCTGGGTGTCGCCACCACCGCCCAGGGACGAGGCGTTGGATCGGGATTACTGAAGCACACGCTCGCGCCGCTCGATGCGTCCGGGACGATCGCCTATCTCGAATGCTCGACCGAAAGAAACGTGGCGCTCTACGCGCGCCACGGATTTGAGATCACCGGCGAGTTCGATCTGCCGGGCCTGCATATGTGGGCGATGACGCGCCAACCCCGCTAACCGCGCGGCTTTTCGCCGGTGCTTTGTTCTTTAGTGTTGAGCGCGTTTGCCAGTCGCGTCTTAGCGCTGCCGGGCTTGAGTGGTTGCTGCTGACCTTCATGCGGCGCCCAGCCGGTGGCGGTGAGAATTTCAAACGTCGCGCGCACGCGGCCATCGCCGTCACTGAAGCGTTGGCGATAGATCTCGAAGGCGCGCGCGAGGATGCGGCGGCTCAATCCACGCGCCCCGCGCTCCGCAAAAGCCGCCGTCTCCCCCATGGCCCGCAAATCGGCGAGCAAACGCATCGGTTCGCCGTATCGCACCGTGACGACGTCGCGGTCGGCGGCGGGCAGCGCAAAACCCGCGCGCTGCAAAAGGCCAGCAATGTCTTGGAGATCGGCGAAGGGCGAAACACGCAAAGAGGCGCCGCCCGTGATCTCGGATTCCGCTTCGATCAACGATTGGCGCAGCTCGGTCAGCGTGTCGCCGCCCAGGAGCGAGGCGAGCATTAAGCCGTCAGGCTTCAGCGCGCGCCGGAGCTGAATGAGCGCACCGGGCAGATCATTGGCCCAATGGAGGACCAGCGGCGAGACGATGAGATCGAAGGTCTGTTCCGCGAACGGCATGCGCTCAAGATCGACTTCGAGGCGTCCAGCACCGATGTCCGCTTCAACAATGCGACCGACGCGCGCCGCCAACGCTGGGCGCGCGCGCACCGCGTCCGCGAAGAGCCCGCCGCCGCCCAAAGAGAGCGCCAGCGGAAATTCGCGCGGGATCGCCTCTAGCCGCTCGGCCAAATCCTCCGCGGCGCGCGCATGCAAAAATGCGGCATCGCGGAAGCCCGCAGCAACACGGCGCTTGCGCGCGCGCACGCGGCGTGGCTCGAATGGGCCGAGGGGCTCAGGCATGACGTCATCCTACCGCGCGGCAGGGGCGTTCCGGAAACGCGGCGTGATCTCGCGGCTGTCGGACTTGATTTGGCCGCCGCGTTCGCTTCTCTCCGACGCCATCGTCGACCGGCCCGGCGTGATCGAGCCGGCGCTCTGGGGCGAACTCAAGTTCCTGGCCGACCCGCAATGCAGCCGCTGTGGGTTTCCGTTGCCGGACGATGTTGGCCCGCAAGCCATCTGCGGTGCGTGCTCGGGACGGAAGCCTGCCTACGACAGCGCCCACGCCGCGCTCGTCTATGACGATCACGCCCGCCGATTGGTGCTCGACCTGAAACGAGGTGGGCGGCGCGATGGGCTGCCCGTGTTCGCGCGGTGGATGGGTTCCGCGGCCGCCGAAGCCCTGGCCAAAGCCGATTTCTTGGCGCCAGCGCCGATGCATTGGACGCGCCTCGCGGCCCGCAGCTTCAACCAAGCGGCCTGGCTCACCCAGGCACTCTCCCAGGCGAACGGCAAGCCGTGGCGCCCTGGTGCGCTGCAACGCACAAAACGCCGTAGGAGCCAGGAGGGGCTCTCCGCTTCAGAACGGCGGCGCAATGTTGGCGGCGCCATCAAGGCCAGTCGGTGCACCGGCAAAACCGTTCTCGTGGTTGACGATGTGTTCACCACGGGGGCCACTCTGGAGGCCTGCGCCCGTGCATTACGTAAAGCTGGGGCTGCAGAAGTGCATGCAGTCACCCTGGCGCGCGTTGTTAGGCCAATTGATATTTCTATCTGACAGAGTTGAGTCGGATATGCGGCCCGTCACCGTCTACACCCGAGCCTTCTGCCCGTACTGCACCCGGGCGGTTAAGCTCCTGGAGCGCAAGGGCGTGTGCGTGACCGAGATCGACGCAACGGGCTGCCCGAACACACGCCAGGAAATGATGACCCGATCCGGGCGTTTTACCTTCCCCCAGATTTTCGTCGGCGATACCCATATTGGGGGATGTGACGAGCTGCACGCGCTGGAGCAATCTGGCGGGCTCGATCCGCTTCTTGCAGGGACCTGATGCGCAAGCTCCGCGCCGCCGCCATTCAGCTTCGCTCCGGCATCGAGCCCACGGCCAATCGCGCGGCGGCGATGCCGCTGATCCGCGAAGCCGCCACCGCCGGCGCGCGTTTCATCGCGACGCCCGAATGCACGATGGTGCTCGATCGCGACAAAGCGCGGATGCTGGCGACGGTGAGCTCGGCGCAGATTGAGTCCGAGATCAAAGCGTGGGGCCGCGTAGCTCAGGAATTTGGCGTTTGGCTCTTGCTCGGTTCGGGCTCTGTCCCTGCCGGCGATGGCAAGGTCTACAATCGCTCGTTCTTGTTCGACCCCGATGCGAAGATCGCGGCGCGCTACGACAAGATCAACCTGTTCGACGTGACGCTGGGAGGCGGCGAGACCTATCGCGAGAGCGACACGTTCGCAGGCGGCCACCAAGCGGTGATCGCTGAAGGCCCGATGGGCGCGAAGTTCGGGCTGACCATTTGCTACGATGTGCGCTTCGCGCCGCTCTACAGCGCTTTGGCGCGGGCGGGCGCTGAAGTGATCGCGGTACCTGCAGCTTTCACTGTGCCGACCGGCCAAGCGCATTGGGAGACGCTTTTACGCGCACGCGCAATCGAAACGCATTGCTTTGTCATCGCGCCAGCGCAGGGCGGCAGGCACGAGGATGGCCGCTCCACGTATGGCCACTCGGTGATCATCGACCCCTGGGGCAAGGTCATCGCCAAGCTCGACCATGACGAACCGGGTTTCATCGTCGCCGATCTCGACCTAGATCAGGTCGCCGCGGCGCGCGCCAAGATCCCGGCGTGGCAGGGTGGCAATGCGTTCGAAGGGCCATGATCCGTTACGATCTCCGCTGCGATAACGGTGACGAGTTCGACGCGTGGTTCGGGTCGATGGCCGATTACGACGTGCAGGCTGAGAAGGGCCTGATCGAGTGCCCGCACTGCGGCTCGAAGCACGTCGAGAAAGCGCCCATGGCGCCGGCCGTGGCGACTAGCCGTTCGAAGGAAGCGCGCAAGGAACGCGCGGTCGCAATGGCGATGGCCGCAAAGGTGCGCGAGCACATCAAGGACAATTTCGATTATGTCGGGGACAAGTTCGCCGACGAAGCCCGCAAGATGCACGCGGGTGAGAGCGATGAGCGCGCGATCTGGGGCGAGGCAACCCCAGAAGAAGCTCAGGAATTGGCCGAGGAGGGGATCGCCGCCGCCCCGTTACCGCCGGAACTCGCGCCGAAGGTCGATCGCAAGCTCAATTGAGAATCTCTCGCAACTTGTTGCGGGTCGGAGACGAAGGTTGGAGCGGTCTCGTAGCGGACCTTTGGCCCACTTGCGGCGGCGCAATAAATCGTCCATGCGCGATCCGCGAAACGGACCTCGGAAATGACGAAGATTCTCGTCGACGGCGCGGAAGTCGACGTTCCTCCAGAATTGACGTTGCTGCAGGCGTGCGAAGCCGCCGGCGCCGAGATTCCGCGCTTCTGCTACCACGAGCGTCTGTCGATCGCCGGCAACTGCCGCATGTGCCTGATCGAGGTCAAGGTCGGCGGCAAATCGGGGCCGAAGCCCATCGCCTCGTGCGCACAGCAAGTCAAAGACTTGCCGCCGCCGCGCGACAATCTGCTGAACGAACTCGTCACCAAATCGCCCACTGTGAAGAAGGCGCGCGAAGGGGTGATGGAGTTCCTGCTGATCAATCACCCGCTCGATTGCCCGATCTGCGACCAGGGCGGTGAGTGCGACCTGCAAGACCAGTCGATGGCCTATGGCCGCGGCGGCTCGCGCTTCCCGGAAAATAAGCGCGCGGTCGAAGAGAAGTTCATGGGCCCGCTGGTGAAGACGGTGATGACGCGCTGCATTCAATGCACGCGCTGCATCCGCTTCGTCACCGAGGTCGCAGGCGTGCCGGAAATCGGCGCAACCGGCCGCGGTGAAGATATGGAAGTGACGACGTATCTGGAGGCTTCGCTCACGAGTGAGCTTTCGGCCAACGTCATCGATCTGTGCCCCGTGGGTGCGCTGACCTCGAAACCCTACGCCTTCAACGCCCGGCCTTGGGAATTGAAGAAAACCGAGACCATCGATGTGATGGATGCGCTCGGCTCGAACATCCGTGTCGATGCGCGCGGGGATGCGGTGCTCCGCGTGCTGCCGCGTGTGAACGAAGAAATCAACGAAGAGTGGATTTCAGACAAGACACGTTACGCCGAGGACGGCTTGAGCCGGCAACGTCTCGATCGCCCTTATATCCGCGAAAACGGCAAGCTGCGCGCGGTATCGTGGGACGAAGCGCTTGCGGCGACGGCGAAGGCGCTCTCCAAGGGCGGCGATAAGATCGGCGCGATTGCGGGCGACCTTGCCTGCGCCGAGAGCATGAAGGCGACACTCGACCTCTTCCGTGCGCTGGGGTCACCCAATCTCGATTGTGCACAGGACGGTGCGCGTTTCGGCGAGGCGAGGGGCTCGTATCTTTTCAATTCCACGATCGCCGGCATCGACGAAGCCGACGCCATTCTCTTGGTCGGGGCCAACCCGCGCTTGGAAGCGCCGGTGCTGAACGCACGCATTCGCAAAGCCTGGCTGCGCGGCGCGCGCGTCGGTGCGGTGGGTGATCTGGGTGATTTGAGCTATCCGGTCGAGAGCGTTTCGCTCGACAATGCAGACGCGATCGCGGACATCTGGGCCAAGGCGCAAAAGCCGATGGTGATCGTCGGCGCCGGTGTGTTCGCGCGCGATGACGCCGATGCGATCCTGAAGAAGCTTGGCGATATTGGCGCCAAGGGCAATCTGGTTCGCGAGGGCTGGAACGGCTTCAACGTCCTGCACAATGCCGCTTCGCGTGTTGGCGCGCTTGATCTGGGCTTCCTGCCGGGCGGCGGCGGCAAGGATGCGAAGGCGATGCTGGCGGGTGGCGTTGAGACGCTGTTGCTGCTCGGCGTGGATGAAGTGGATCTGCCGAAGAATGGCACAGTCATCTATGTCGGCACGCACGGGGACCGCGGCGCGCATCGCGCTGACATCATCCTGCCGGCGGCTGCTTACACGGAAAAAGACGCAACCTGGGTCAACACCGAGGGCCGCGTCCAATACGGGCTCCGCGCCACTTTTCCGAAGGGCGAGGCGAAAGAGGATTGGACCATTCTGCGCGCGCTCTCGGCGCTCATGAACAAGACGCTGCCGTATGACTCACTCGCAGCGCTTCGCGCGAAGATGATCGCCGAGCATCCCACGTTCGGCCAGGTCGACTATGCGCCGGGCGCAGCGACGCCGTTCGATTTGGGCGAACTCGGCGGCAAAGGCGCGATCAGCAAAGCGCCGTTCGCGAGCCCGGTCCAAGACTTCTATCTGACCAACCCGATTGCGCGTGCTTCGAAGACGATGGCCGAGTGCTCGCGTCAGCGCGCGATGGCTGGCGCCAAGGTGGCGGCGGAATGAACCCGAGCGCCGACTACGTTCCGTTGATCAACCTCCCAGTCGAATGGGAATGGGCGCTGATGAAGACGGGCCAAGTGCTCGCCATCATGATCCTGCTGCTGCTGACGCTGGCCTTCATTCTCCTGTTCGACCGCAAGGTTTGGGCGGCGGTGCAGCTGCGCAAGGGCCCGAACGTCGTCGGCCCATTCGGCCTCTTTCAGTCCTTCGCGGACTTCTTCAAGTTCGTGTTCAAGGAAATCATCATTCCCGCCGGCGCGAACAAAACGGTGTTCATTCTGGCGCCGCTGCTTTCATTCACGCTCGCCTTCGTCGGTTGGGCGGTGATCCCGTGGGCGCCGGGCGTGGTGATCGCCAATTTGAACGTTGGCATTCTCTATCTTTTCGCCATCAGCTCGCTCGGCGTCTACGGCATAATCATGGGCGGCTGGGCTTCGAACTCGAAGTACCCCTTCCTCGGCGGCCTGCGTTCGGCCGCGCAGATGGTGAGTTATGAAGTTTCGATCGGCTTCATCATCATCACCGTCCTGTTGCTGGTCGGCTCGCTGAATCTAACGACAATCGTCGATAGCCAACGCGAGGTTTGGAACGGCTTCCGCTTGTTCGACTTCCGGGAGTTTCCAAACAACATCCTAATCGGCGTGGTGATGATCGCGTCGCTGGTGATGTTCTTCGTTTCGGCCCTAGCCGAAACAAACCGTCCGCCCTTCGACCTGCCAGAAGCGGAGTCCGAGCTCGTGGCGGGCTATCAGGTTGAGTACAGCTCGACGCCGTACCTGCTGTTCATGATCGGGGAATATCTGAACATCGTGATCATGTGCGCGATGATCACCATCCTTTTCCTCGGCGGCTGGCATTTGCCGTTTGTGTCGATCGAAAGCCTGGGTCTGAATCCGTTCTGGACCGGCGTCGTGGCCATGGTCGTCTTCTACGTGAAGATCTGGGCCATCTTCTTCCTGTTCGCGATGGTGAAGGCCATCGTGCCGCGCTACCGCTACGACCAGCTGATGCGGTTAGGTTGGAAGATTTTCCTGCCGACATCGCTCGTGGCCGTGGCAGTCGCCGGATACTACGTAACCTTCCTCGCGCCGCACGCGGCGACCACCGTGGCCGGAGGCTAGGCATGTCTCGCATTCTGCAAGCGGCGAAGGGCGCGCTGATGCTCGACATGCTGGGCGGTTTCGCGCTCGCCATGAAGTACATCTTCAAGCGCAAGGCGACGGTGAACTACCCGTTCGAGAAGGGGCCACTCAGCCCGCGCTTCCGCGGCGAGCACGCGCTCCGGCGCTACGCTAACGGCGAAGAGCGCTGCATCGCCTGCAAGCTTTGCGAAGCGATTTGCCCCGCGCAAGCCATCACCATTGAAGCTGAGCCGCGCGAAGACGGCTCGCGCCGCACGACGCGTTACGACATCGACATGGTGAAGTGCATCTATTGCGGCTTCTGCCAGGAAGCGTGTCCGGTGGACGCCATCGTCGAAGGCCCGAACTTCGAATTCGCGACCGAGACGCGCGAAGAACTTTACTACGATAAAGAACGCTTGCTCGCGAACGGCGACCGCTGGGAGCGCGAGATCGCCAAGAATTTGGAGCTCGACGCGCCCTATCGCTAGGGCGCGCCGTATTGCCTCAAATTACTGACCGCCCATTGCTGCGGCCAAACTCACAGCCAACAGATGCGCATGCCCGCCGCTGTGGGTGGTGTAATAAAGCGTGCTGCCATCGTGCGAAAGTTCGGGGCCGTATTCGTATTCGTCTGTGTTGACACCCGCGCCGAGATGGATGGCGGGTCCCCAACCAGCGCCTTGGCGCCGCGCCGCGAACAGGTCGTCTTTGCCGAGGCCGACCGGATCGTCGGAGCGGTGGAAGAGGATCAGGCTTTGGTCCGGCGGGACGTACATCGTGGATTCCGTGTGCTCCGTGTTCAAACCGACAAGAGGCTCGACGCGATATCCGCCGGCGCCGTCCGGCGTTGCGCGATACATATCCGGCATGGCTCCGTTAGGACTATCGGCCGGGCTGAATGATGGTCGGGGACCTGCTCCGCCGGCGCGCATCGAGGTGAAATAGATTACGCCGCCATTGACCTCGCTGACATCGATCTCTGCCGCCGGCGAGTTGATCGGCGCCGGCAGCAGCGTTGGCGCTCCCCAATTCGCCCCATCCCAGCTCACGCGCCAGACATTGCTGTCGTGGCTGTCACCCTGAGACGGCTGACCATTCGCGTCCCACGACGCTACGAACAGCACGCTGCGGCCATCCGGCGCGAAGTGCGGCGCCGTGGCCTCGTTGCCGCGTGTGAACGGCGCTTCGACGGGATCACTCCAAGCGCCATTCACCAGCTGGGTCATGAAGATGTGGTGGTGGCTGTAATCGGGTTGGTGGCGGCCGAACAGAATGACCCTGCCGTCCGGGCTGCGGGTGAGCCACGCCGCGTCCTGCACGCTCGTGACACCAGCCGGCAATTCAGCCCAGTTGATCTCCGAGGCTTGCAGGCCCGCAGCGGTGGGAGCGGATGTGGCGCATGCCGAAGTAAGGAACGCACTGGCCAACACGAGATTTTTGAGCATCAGAGGTCTCCATGGGAATGATTTTACTGCGTTCCACCTTCGACCTGGCTGCCAAATTCACCCGCACGACCTGCCAAAATTTTTCGAGCTGACCGAACGGGTTCTGAGCATCCGAGGTCTTCCATCAGAGCTGCTGGTGGAGTGCTATTTGCGCGCCTTCGGGGGTGAAACGAGTTGTTCCAAGCCCCTCCCGTGAGCGTTCCTAACAATGGAGCGGGACCTGCCGCCCGCCGTGCCGACATGTCGATTGGTCGTGAGTTTCGGCGGGGCGAGGAGCGTGCGGTGGTTTGTCGCCGCGCTGGGCGCGGAGGGCCACCGCGCGCCGAAAGAACCTAGAACCCCGGCCACGCTGCCGCTAGAAGCGGCGCGGATGATTTGGCCCGAGCGAGAATCGCTTGGCGCTGGGTGTTTGTCGGGCGCCCTTGGCGGCAATCCGGAGAGACGAAGCTGATGCTGGCGGCGATCGCCTTCTATGTGCTTTCGGCTATCGCGATCGTTTCGGCGTTCGCGGTGATCGCCGCGCGCAATCCCGTGCACTCCGTGCTGTTCCTGATCCTGACGTTCTTCAACGCAGCGGGCCTGTTCGTTCTGCTGGGCGCCGAGTTTTTGGCGATGCTGCTGGTGGTCGTCTATGTCGGCGCCGTCGCGGTGCTTTTCCTGTTCGTCGTCATGATGCTCGACGTCGACTTCGCCGAGCTGAAGCAAGGCTTCTTATCGTACGCGCCGGTCGGCGCGCTCGTCGCAATCGCGCTGGTGGGTGAGATCGGCTTGGTGGCGAGCGCCTCTGTTTCGGCAGGCGGGGCGCCCATTGCCTTGGCGCCGGAGACGCCCAGCACAATCACCAATGCCGAAGCGATCGGGCGCGTGCTCTACACGGACTATCTGCTCGTCTTCCAAATGTCGGGCCTGGTGCTGTTCGTCGCCATGATCGGCGCGATCGTGCTGACGCTTCGCCACCGCGTTGGCGTGCGTAAGCAAGATATCCACGCGCAAGTGGGCCGTCGCCGCGCCGAGGCAGTTGAACTCAAGGACGTGCGGCCAGGGCAGGGGCTCGGCTGATGGAAATCACGCTCGCCCACTATTTGTTCGTCGCCGGTGCGCTCTTTACGATCGGAGTTTTCGGCATCTTCGTGAACCGGAAGAACGTCATCATCATCCTAATGTCGATCGAGCTCGTATTGCTCGCGGTGAACATCAACCTCGTGGCGTTTTCTGCGTTCTTGCAGAACATCCAGGGCCAGGTGTTCGCGATGATCGTGCTGACGGTTGCCGCCGCCGAGGCCGCAGTGGGTTTGGCGATCCTCGTCACGTACTTCCGCAATCGCGGCAACATTGCCGTCGAAGACATCAACCAGATGAGGGGCTGACGCGGTGCAGTTTTCACCCGAAGTCCTGATCGTCGTTGGCCCGCTTCTGGCGGCGGCGTTCGCCGGTCTGCTGCAGCGCTACATTGGCGACCGTGTCGCCATGGCGGTGACGACGGCGTCTGTCGGCCTATCACTCGCACTGTCGATCCCAATCTTCGCCGATTTCGTCTGGGGCGAAGGGCACGCGCGGCTGATCGAAATTTTCCGCTTCATCGATGTGGCGGGTTTCACCTCCACCTGGAGCGTCCGCATCGACACATTGTCGGCGGTGATGCTCGTCGTCGTGAACACGGTGTCGTTCCTCGTTCACGTCTATTCGATCGGCTACATGGCCGAGGATCCGCACCGGGCGCGGTTCTTCTCGTATCTCTCGTTCTTCACCTTCGCGATGCTCGCGCTGGTGACGGCGAACGACTTCCTGCAGCTTTTCTTCGGCTGGGAGGGCGTGGGCGTCGCCTCGTATCTGCTGATCGGCTTCTGGTATCAGAAGCGCTCCGCCAACGACGCGGCCATCAAGGCCTTTATCACCAACCGTGTCGGTGACTTCGGCTTCGCGCTTGGGATCATGGCCGCGTTCTTCTGCTACGGCTCGATCCAGTACGACCAAGTCTTCGCCCAGGCCGCCGCGCATCCCGACATGATGCTGGGTGTTGGCACGTTCCAAGTCCGCGCAGTCGAGGCGGTCTCGTTCCTCTTGTTCATCGGCGCGATGGGCAAGTCGGCGCAGTTCTTCCTGCACGTGTGGTTGCCCGACGCGATGGAAGGCCCGACGCCGGTCTCAGCGCTCATTCACGCGGCCACGATGGTGACCGCCGGCGTATTCATGGTCAGCCGTTGCGGCGATCTTTTCCAGATGGCGCCGTATGCCTCGGGCTTCGTCACAGTGATTGGCGCTACTACGGCGCTCTTCGCCGCCACGGTCGGCGTGGCGCAAAACGATATCAAGCGGGTCGTTGCTTACTCAACCTGCTCGCAGCTCGGCTACATGTTCTTCGCCGCCGGCATCGGCGCCTACAACGCGGCCATGTTCCACCTTTTCACGCACGCCTTCTTCAAAGCGCTGCTGTTCTTAGGTGCAGGTTCGGTGATCCACGGCCTGCATCACGAGCAGGACATGCGCAACATGGGCGGCGTGCGCAAACCCATGCCGATCACCTGGGCGATGATGACGATCGGCACTTTGGCGCTGATCGGCTTCGGCATTCCTGGGCTCGGCGGTTTCGCCGGCTTCTATTCGAAAGACGCCATCATCGAAGGTGCCTTCATGTCGAACGCCATCGGTGCGCAGTTCGCGTTCTGGTGCGGCATCACCGCGGCGTTCCTAACGAGCTTCTATTCGTGGCGCCTGGCCTTCATGACCTTTGAAGGCACATTCCGCGGCAGCCACGCCGCCGATCACGCCCATGGTCACGGCGAAGAGGGCGCGCCGGAGCCGGATGCGCACGCGCACGGCGATCACGGCCACGGCGCTGCGCACGCGAAAGCCGACGGCTCGGCGCCGGCGCATGAATCTCCTTGGATTATGCTGGGCCCGTTGCTCGTGCTCGCGGCAGGTGCCGTCTTCGCCGGCGCGATCTTCGCGCCAAGCTTCCTCGGTGAGGGCGCGCACGAATTCTGGCGCGGCGTCTTTCCGTTGCATGGCGGCGAAGAGCATCATGTGCCCGCGGCCGTCGCTTGGGCGCCGCTCGGCGTCACCGTCGCTGGCTTCCTCGTCGCCTGCTTGTTCTATCTCTGGCAGACGGGCGCCGCGAAAGCGCTGGCGAAGGGGCCAGTGTGGGCCTTCCTCTACAACAAGTGGTACTTCGACGAACTCTACGACTTCATCTTCGTCAAAGGCGCGCGTGCGCTGGGCGACATCATGTGGAAGTGGGGCGATCAGAAAACCATCGACGGGCTTGGACCTGATGGGGTCGCCGCATCATCGCGCTTCTTCTCGCGCGCGCTGCGCCGCGTGCAGACGGGCTTTGTCTACCATTACAGCTTCTTGATGCTGATCGCGGCGGTGGCGTTTGGCGCTTACGCGATCCTGGCCGGCGCGGGGAGCGG
>JADMIO010607286.1_pt1 | contig 14513 bp, 8 predicted proteins | sample 8958161 | NCBI WGS metagenome assembly JADMIO01 (sample SAMN16585339, study PRJNA669376) | soil metagenome | isolation source: Crop rotation soil | place: USA: Cullars Rotation, Alabama | collected 2011 | reverse complement strand
TGGCGGGAAGTATTACACACCCGCCGAGAGCCAGGCGTTGCTGGATGATCTGATTTACCGGCAGACGCCGTATTCCGAACGTGTGACGAAGGATCTTTGGGATATGCCGGTGAATTTCCTGCTGATCATTGGGTTGTTGAGTGCGGAGTGGTTTCTACGGAAGCGTGAAGGTTTAGCTTGATTTCGCCGCAGATTTACACCGATTTACAACGGATTTGATGATGAGGCGTCACATAGCATCGATCGTTCTCGTGTTGTTGGCAGCGTCTGCCGTGTCGGCGCAGAGGGTGGATCCGAATAAGTTTGCGGTAATCATTAATGGACCGGGCGGGGAGCCCGCTTACGCGAAGCAGTTTGAGGAATGGACTAAGCAATTGAGCGGCGCGCTCGCGGAACGGTTTGGGTTCGACGGTAAGAATGTCAGAGTGTTGTCGGATAAGTCGGCCACCGCTGAGGAAGTTAAAAAGAGCTTTGCGACGCTCAAGTCTCAGCTCGATGCAAACAACGTTTTGTTTGTCTTTCTGATCGGTCATGGGTCGTTCGACGGAAAGGAAGCGAAGTTTAATCTCGTCGGCCCCGATCTCTCCGCGTCGGAATACAACGTACTGCTTTCGTCGCTGCCGACGCGTCGCGTAGTCGTTCTCAACATGGCGAGCGCGAGTGGCGAGTTCATCAAGAGTCTGGCCGCGAAAGGACGTATTGTTATTACCGCCACGCGCAACGGCCAGGAGACGAACGCTACGCGCTTCGCCGGATTCTTCATTTCGGCGCTGAATGCCGCTGACGCGGATACAGATCAGGACGGACACGTTTCCGTGCTCGAAGCTTTTGTTTATTCAAGCCGTCTAACCGGTGATTACTACAAGCAGGCCGGAAGGCTCGCCACCGAACATGCGCTGCTCGATGACAATGGCGACGGCGTGGGCCACGAGAAAGCGGAAGCAGGCGAAGGACTACTCGCGCGCGCGACTTACCTCGATTCGCTCAGCGTCGACGAGGCCGCCGCGAGCGCCGCGACTGTGAAACTGCTCAAGGAGCGGACGCGGCTGGAAGGCGAGATCGAGCAACTGATCGCTCGCAAGGCAAACATGGCCGAAGCCGAATACGAAGCGACTCTCGAGCGGCTCTTTATCGAACTGGCAAAAGTGAATCGCTCTATCAAGCAAGCGGGAACGTAAAAAATGAAGTATTACTCTCGCGCAAAGGCGCAAAGGCGCAAAGGAAGACGCAAACCAAGGCTCAACTTAGGGTCTACTTTGCGGCTTTCTTTGCGCCTTTGCGTCTTTGCGGGAGCACTATTTCTTGCACTTGGCGCCTTTGCGCAAACACCTGAGCCGCGCGGGCTCGCCGAACTCAAAAAGGGCGATTACGACAACGCCTTCAAACTGCTGAGTGCACATCTCGTCACAAACCCAAACGACGTCGTCGCCCAACGAGCACTGCTGCGCGTCTACATCGATACCGGTCGCTACGAAGAAGCCGAAGCAAACGCCCAACGTTTCCTACAAAAGTCACCTGAAGCAGGCCCGGTCCGTCATGAGCTCGCCGAAGCACTCGCCGTCACCGGCCGCTACACTGAAGCCATCACCGAATTCGAACGCGCCGCGGGAGACTCCGAAAAGTCCGACAAGCTCGAGAGCGATCTGCGCCGCGCGGAAGTGCTTGATCTAATTGGCCAGCAAGATCGCGCTAAAGCCATCTACGAATCTTTCGTCAAATACTTTACCGACAACAATCCCGAGAGCGCCCGGGAACTAACGTTGATCGCCCGCGCGCTGATCCATCTCGAACGGTTCCAGGACGCGAACGACATGTATCGTTCGGCCATCGAAGCTGACTCGGATTACTTCGAAGCACAGCTCGGCGCCGCCGAACTGTTCACCGAAAAATACCAGTACGGCGATTCCGCGCTATTCCTCGAAGACGCATTCAAAATAAATCCCAACAACGCCCGCGCATACCTGAATCTCGCGCGGAATAAGCGCTTCGAAGTCGATACGCAGATGACCGCGGCAATCGACAAAGCACTCGCCATCAATCCAAACTTCGTCGATGCCATCGCGCTCAAAGCCGCAATGGCGCTCGAAGCCAGCCGCCTCGACGAAGCGGCCACCGAACTCGACAAAGCCCTGAAGATCAACTCGCGGTCGCTTGAAGCGCATTCACTCCGCGCCGCAATGTTCTACTTGCAGGATCGTGACTTCGAGCCTGAAGTCGCCGCCACCCTCGCGATTAATCCCAAGTACGGCGGCGTCTACAACACGCTTTCTCACTACGCCACCATCACGCGACGCACCGAACAGGCAGTGCGGTTCGCGCGGCGCGCCATCGAAATCGCTCCACGTTTGTGGGACGCACATCTGAATCTCGGCATGGCGTTGCTGCGTTTGGGCCAGATGGAACCGGGCCGCGAAGCAGTCGAAAGAGCCTTCAAGGGAGATCCGTTCAACTTCTGGGCGAAGAACACGCTCGATCTGCTCGACTCTATGCGCGACTTCAAGGAAACGAAGCGCGGCGCGTTCATCATTAAAGCCGCGGCGCAGGAAAGCGATGTGCTGTCGCCCTACGCCGCGAACCTGCTCGAAGAAGCCGCGGCGAAGTTGACGTCGAAATACAAGTTCACGCCGAAAGGCCCGATCTTTATCGAGATCTTTAACAACCACGCAGACTTCGCAGTGCGCACTCTCGGCATCCCCGGACTCGGCGCGCTCGGAGTATGTTTCGGGTTCGTCATCGCTCAGGATTCTCCTTCAGCGCGTGAGGCCGGCGAGTTCAACTGGGGCAGCACGCTCTGGCACGAATACACTCACGTCATCACTTTGCAGATGACTGATTATCGTATTCCGCGTTGGTTCTCGGAAGGACTTTCCGTTTACGAAGAGCGACGCGCGCGGCCGGGTTGGGGAGATGATTGGAATCCGCTGTTTGTGCGCGCGTTCACCGAGAGGCGCTGGTTCAAGATGGCGGATCTCGATGCCGGTTTCCAACGTCCGAAAACTCCGCAGGACGTTCCCATCGCTTACTTCCAGGCGTCGCAGGTGTGTGAGTTCATTGCTGAACGTTACGGCTTCGACGCGATCCTGCGCATGCTTGCAATGTATCGCGACAAGGCGCGCACACCCGACGTGCTGCAACAGGTTTTGAAGTTGAGCGAGAGCGATTTCGATCGCGAGTTCTCGGCGTACATCGAAGCGAAAGTGAAACCGTTGCAACAGGCGTTGAGCACGCAGAGCAACGTCGTTGCTTCGCTTTCGAAAGAAGAAGTGCTCAAGCAACTCGCGACTCAGGACACGTTTGCGCTGCGTGTTCGCGCGGCAGAGCTGCTGGCCGCAGACGGCGACATACAAGGTGCCGTCACGCATTACACACGCGCGCTCGAGCTCTTTCCGTACGTAACCGGCAAGGGCAACCCGTACGAATCGCTGGCCAAGCTGCTCGAACAGAAAGGCGATCAGGAGCAGGCAGCAAAGGTGCTCGACAATTTGGTGAAGAATGACGAAAACAATCTCGAAGCATTGAAGACGATCGCGCGCCTGCGTCTCGCGCTCGGAGAACGCCAGCAGGCGCTCGACGCTTTGCAGGCGAGCTTCTACATCAGCCCATTCGATTACAAGTTGCACACGCAGGCCGGTGAATTGAGTATCGAGTTGAAGGATTATGCGAAGGCGTTGAGTGAGTTTCAGGTTGTGCTGGCATTGTCGCCGCCGAACGTTGCTGAAGCGAACTACAATGTCGCGTCAGCGTATCACGCGCTGGGCCAACAGCCCGAAGCGAAGCGCGCCGTGCTGCGCGCACTCGAGGCTGCGCCGCGCTACGAAAAAGCACAGGAGCTGTTGTTACGAATCGTGGGACAATGAGCCACGGATTTACACAGATGAACACAGATTACTTTTTTTGTTTTAATCCGTGTTGTTCGTGTCATCCGTGGCTAATAAACGAGGAAGCACATGGCGGTTGACCAATTAACCATTACCGACGAGCAGTTGCTCGACAAACTCGGTTCAGCGCGTGAGCGCCTGCTGCGCGAAATCAGGAAGGCGATAATCGGACAGGATGAAGTTGTCGAACAGGTTCTGCTCGCACTCTTCGTCGGCGGTCACTCGATCATCACAGGAGTGCCCGGCCTTGCAAAGACACTGCTGGTACGGACCATCGCCAACGTTCTCGACCTCTCTTTCAAGCGCATTCAGTTCACTCCCGATTTGATGCCCGCCGACATCACCGGCACTGAGATCATCGAAGAAGATCGCGCCACCGGTCATCGCGCCATGCAGTTTATTCCTGGTCCAATCTTCGCCAACATCGTGCTCGCGGACGAGATCAACCGCACGCCGCCGAAAACGCAGGCGGCGCTGCTCGAAGCAATGCAGGAAGGTCGTGTGACAGTGCAGGGCGTTAGTTACGATCTGCCGCGACCATTTCACGTGCTCGCCACACAGAACCCGATCGAGATGGAAGGCACGTATCCATTGCCTGAAGCGCAGCTCGATCGTTTTATGTTCAATGTGAAGATCGGTTACCTCCCGGAAGAAGAAGAAGTGGCGGTCGTCAAGCAAACAACTTCTCCGCAGGATTACGATTTCCAGCGACTGATGTCCGCCGACGAGATCATCGCGTTTCAAAGACTAGTGCGGCAAGTGCCCGCTTCGGACACGGTGGCGCGCTATGCCGTGCGTTTGGTGAATGCGAGCAGGCCGGGAACGACGTCCGCGCCTGATTTCGTGAACAAATGGGTGACGTGGGGTGCGTCGTTGCGCGCTTCACAGTTTTTGATATTCGGCGGCAAAGCGCGCGCGATACTGCGTGGGCGGTATAACGTTTCGTGTGAAGACGTTCGTGCTGTCGCGCCGGCCGTGCTGCGACATCGCGTGCTGCTGAACTTCCAGGCTGAAGCTGAGAAGGTGGATTCCGATCAGGTAATCAAACGACTCATCGAGACGGTGCCGGAACCGAAGAGCGGACTCTAATCTATGTGGCCGAAGCGCAACAAAACAGTTGACGAGCAGCCGCCGGTCGCGCCGGCGCCGGTGACCACGCCTGCGCGCTTTCTCGATCCGGAGCTGCTCGGGCGCATCGGCTCGCTCGAGCTGCTCGCACGAGCGGTTGTTGAGGGTTTCATGTCGGGCTTGCATCGATCGCCGTTCACGGGCTTCTCGACCGAGTTCACCGAGTATCGTCAATATAATGCCGGAGACGATTTGCGTTATCTTGATTGGCGTTTGCTCGGTCGCACTGACCGCTACTTCATCAAGAAGTATCGCGCTGACACAAACACGCAATGTCACCTGCTGATCGACACCAGCAATTCGATGAACTACGCGCACGCGAGCTCAGTAACAAAGCTTCAGTATGCGCAGTTTCTTGCGGCGTCGCTGGCATATTTGCTGAGCCGCCAGCAGGACGCGGTTGGCTTGGTCGCGTTTGCAGATAAGATCCACACGCACGTTCCGGCACGCAATCGCACGGGGCACATGCGTACCATCTTCGGGAATCTTTCAATGCTCCAGGCTGGTGGCGAAACACACCTGGGTGAGTCGCTGCACCAGCTCGCCGAAATACTGACGCGGCGCGGCATCGTCGTGATCATTTCTGACTTCTACGATCAGCCGGAGCGGTTGCAAGAGGCGTTTCAGCATTTGCGTTTCAAGGGCCACGATCTCGTTGCGTTTCAGGTGCTCGATCAAAATGAGTTGGACTTTGATTTTGAGGATCCAGTGATATTGCTGGAAGACGCTGAGACGCAGGAACAGATGCCCGTGCTCCCCGATGTCGTGATGGGCGGTTATCGTGAACGCATGCGCAAGCATGTCGATGGGATGCGGCGTTGCGCGGCGGCGAACAACGTCGACTATGAATTGCTGACGACGAAGCAGCCCCTGGATTTCGCGCTGTTCTCGTTTCTCTCCCGTCGCGCCGGAAAATAATTATGAGAATTCACTCTATGCCTAAGAAGAACTGTGTGCCTCAGAATAGAACAAGTCAGGAAGAGGGGCTTGCCCCCGCTCTTAGAGCCTTCGCAAGCGGGGGCAAGCCCCTCTTCCTGACTTGTTCTATTCTAGTTGGCTTGTTCTGTTCTGGGGTTCTCGGAGAAACCAAGTAGGGTTTTATGTCATTCCTGACGCCATTGTTTTTCCTCGGCGTCGCGGCGCTCGCGGCACCCATTCTCGTGCATCTCGTGCGGCGCACGCGTGCGCGTAAGGTGCAGTTTCCGGCGCTCGTATTCGTCCGGCAGGTGCCACAGCGCACCATCCGGCGCCGCACGTTGCACAACCTGCTGCTCTTGCTACTTCGCTGTCTCGCGATCCTGTTGATCGTGATCGCGTTCACGCGTCCGTTCTTCAACAGCGGCAGCGCTGCGAGAGACAACACCGCCGCTGGTGCCACAGTCGTCCTGATCGACAACTCTCTGAGCATGCGTCGCGAAGGCTTGTTTGCCGAAGCACAGCGGCGCGCTCAGTCTGCTCTGGACGAAGCACGCAACGACGAACAGATCGCGCTCGTGAGTTTTGACAAGCGCTACACCGTCGTCAATCGCTTCGTCGCCGACAAGAACCGCGTGCGAACCGGTCTCGAGACTCTGAGCGCCGGATTTGACGGAACCGATTACGAACAAGCACTGCGCGGCGCCGAATCGTTGCTGAGCGAAAGCGACACGACTGGTCCAAAACGGATCGTCATGATCTCCGACTTCCAGGCGCCTGGCTGGACGCCTGCAAGCGCGACTTTCAAACTCTCCAACAATACACAACTCACCACCCTCGACGTGGGCGGCAACAATCCACCCTCAAACGTCGCGATCACAAACGTCGAAGCACGCGGCGTTGTGTTCGGGCAGAAGTATCTCGACAACCTCGTGGTCCACGTCAGCAACTTCAGCGACACGCCACGCGATCACATCCAGGTCGACTTTCAGATCAACGACCAGACGGTCGAAAAGCGCGACATCAGTTTGAACAGCCGCGATTCGCGCGTCGTGGAGTTCACGGGTTTCAATCTGAACGAGGGCGCCAATCGCTGCACCGTCGACGTAGTCAGCGGCGACTTCGCGCCTGACAATCGTTTCTACTTCACGTTGCGACGCGAAACTCCGGCGAAGGCGTTGATCGTCGAAAGCGCTTCGCGTGGCCGTAGCGACAGTTTGCACCTGCAAAGCGCGCTGACGACGAACGAAGATCTGCCGTTCACTTTCACGCTCAAGAGCACCGGCTCAGTCGATCCGACGAGCATCTCGGATTACGCACTCGTGGTTTTGAACGACACCGGACCGATCTCACCAGCGCTCGCGGATTCGCTCACAAAGTTTGTCAACGCGGGCGGGCAGATGATCGTCTCGACTGGCCCGCAGACACAGTCTGACAACTTCAATACGTCGCTGCAGCAAATTTCGCCGGTCAGGCTGCGTGAAGCTGTGCAGACTAAGACAGGGGAAAGTGTCGCGATTACAGAGGTGAAATTCGATCACCCGATCTTCGAAGTGTTTCAGGAGAGCGGGCGGCTGGCTGCTGCAAACGTGATTGGTTATTTCCGCTCCGAGCCACGACAGAACGCGGCGGTGCTGGCGCGTTTTGAAGATGGCAGTCCGGCGCTCGTCGAAGCACGCACGGGCAAAGGACGCGTGCTGCTGTTTACGTCGTCGTTAGGACCAAGCTGGAACGATCTGCCGCTCACGCCGTTGTACCTGCCGTTCATTCATCAGATGGTGCGTTATGCGGGCATGCGCGAAGAGAGCGCGTGGTACGGTTTGGGCCAGACGTTTACAGTCGGCAAGAAACAGGAAGCAGCGGCACCTGCGATCGATACTCCAGGCGGCGCGAGGTTGTCGGGAAACCGGCTCACACCAGATGGCGACCTTCTCGTCACGGCGCGCGAGCCCGGCTTCTATCGTTTGCGATATAACGCGGCGCCGGACTACGCGGCAGTAAACTCCGACGGCGCTGAAGGTGATTTCACGAAGTTGAACTTTGGCGAGTTCGTCGCGGGCGTGACTGGAGGCGCCGGCAGCGCCGAAGGCAGCGAAGCCAATCGAAACTTTACCAACGAAGAAGTTGAAGGCCGGCAAAGGGTCTGGTGGTCGTTATTGCTGGTCGCGCTGCTGCTGTTGCTGGCCGAATCCTTCCTGGCACGAAGGACGAAGATGGTGAAAATGATAGGTTAAGCCACGGATTACACGGATGAACACGGATAAAAACAAAAAATGTAATCCGTGTTTATCCGTGTAATCCGCGGCTAATTAAGGGGAGAGATCATGAGCCCTGAAACTAATCTCTTACAGGATCTCCTGCGACGCGCGCGCTCGCGGCGCCAGCTTCTGCTCTCGCTGCGAGGCGTGGCGATCAGTGTTGGCGTCGTTGCCGTTCTGCTGTTACTCACAGGTTGGGCTGCCCATCGATATCGCTACAACACCAGTGCGCTGCTTACGTTGCGCATCGGAGCGTTGCTCATGGTCCTCGCCACATTCTATTTCGCCCTGCTTCGCCCGCTGTTCAAACGGATCAGCGACGCGCGGCTCGCACGCCTGATCGAAGAACATTCACCCGGCACCGAAGATCGACTCGTAACCGCGGTCGAGTATTCGAACGGCAACGGCGAATCGCGCATCTCGCCTGCGATCGTGAGTCGTCTCTACCAGGACGCCAACAGCACTTCGGCGATGCTCGACATCGGCAACGTCATTCGCCGTTCTCGACTCATGATATATGGCGGCGCCGCGCTCGCCAGCTTGCTGATCTTTGCAGGCGTGCTGAAATGGGGACCAAAAGAGATCTCCGAAGGCGTCACTCAACTGGTCACGCCAACGACGCTCGCAGCCTCGCCAAATGCGTTGAGCATCAAGGTAAAACCCGGGACAGCAAAAGTTCCCAAAGGATCCGATCAGGACATCATCGCGACCCTCGTCAACTTCGATTCGCAACAGGTAACCATCTTCGCTCGCCCACTCGGTTCTAAAGACGACTTCCAGGGCCAGGTGATGGAGCCCGCGAAAGCAAAGACTGACTTTCGCTTCTCGATCTTCAACATCCAGGATTCGATGGAGTACTTCGTCGAGTCGAACAGCGTGCGCTCCGACGTCTTTAAATTGAACGTCGTCGATCTGCCGTTCGTCAAACAACTCGATCTGACGCTCAACTTCCCCGCTTTCACAAACCTGCCGACAAAGACAGTCGAAGACGGCGGCGACATCGCTGCATTAAAAGGTACTGTTGCAACCGTCACAGCCAAGCTATCGGGCAAAGTGCGCGCGGCACGCATCGTCTTTCCTGACGGCAAAAAGACGGAAATGCAACTGCAAGGCTCTGACTTCGTCGGCCAGCTAACCGTCGGCGGCGATACGAGCTACTACATCGAGCTCGTCAGCGTCGACGGCGAAGCGTATCGCGGTTCAAACGAATACGACGTCTCCGTGCTCGCAGATCAACCGCCAGTGATCTCGTTCGACAAACCCGGACGCGACAGGAAAGCAACGAACCTCGAAGAAGTATTCACGCAGGCGCGCGCCGAAGACGATTACGGCGTCGTCTCGATGGACCTGCACTTCTCCGTCAACGGCGGCGAAGAGAAGACGGTTAATCTCCAGCAACTGAGTCGCGAATCAGCGCGCTCGCTGACCGGCGCCTACACGTTCTTTCTCGAGGAATACAATCTCAAGCCCGGAGATTTCATCTCCTACTTTGCGAAAGCACGCGATGCGGGTAGCGAATCAACCAGCGACATTTACTTCATCGAAGTAAAACCTTTCGAGATGGAGTACAAGCAATCGCAACAGGGCGGCGGTGGCCAGGGTGGAGACCAGGAACAGAACGCACTATCCCGCCGGCAAAAGGATCTGATCGCGGCCACGCACCGGCTCATTCGGGAAGGTGACAAATACACGGATCAGGAACGCAGGGACGGTTACGAAGCAGTCGCCGCGGGCCAGGAGAAGCTGCGTACTGACACGCTCGAGTTTCTCGATCGCATGGGACGCCGGCTCGGCGAGATTGATGAGAGTCAAAAGCAAGTGGTGGAGATGGCCGAGCACTTGAAGCAGGCGGCGAAGGAGATGGAAGGCGCGCCGCCACCGTTGCGCAAAGAGGCGGGGAAAGACGCGCTGCCACCTGAGCAACGCGCGTTACAACGATTGCTCGCAGCCGACGCGATCTTCCGCGAAGTCCAGGTCGCATTTGGAAATCAGAGCAACGGCGGTGGCAGTGGCGGCGAACGAGAGCAACAGGAACTGGCCGGCTTGTTCGAGCTCGAGCTCGACAAGATGAAGAACCAGTACGAGACCGTGCAGCGCGCGCAACAGCAGCAGGCCGAAAAACAGAAGAGTGAAGCCGAACGACGCCTGGAAGAACTGGCGCGCCGGCAACAACAAGCGCTCGAGGAACAACGACGACGCCAGCAGGGTGCCGCGAACGGATCGAGCAGTAATCAACGTCAGCAGCAGGAGCTGATCGAAGAGACGCGCAAAGCAGCGCGCGAGCTGGAACGTCTCTCGCGCGAGCGTCGCGACGCGCAGATGCAGGAGTTGAGCCGCCAGCTCAATCAGACTGCCGACGAAATGCAGAAGGCGCAGGCGTCGGCGCGCAACGATTCCGGCGAGTCGATCTCGCAAAACGAGCGAGCGCTGGAGCGCCTGCAACAGGCGCAGCAACGTCTACAACAGATGAACGGCGCGAGCGGTCAACGTGGCGGACAATCGGGATCGGCGGGACGACAGCAACAGATCTCCGATTTGCGCCAACGCGCGGCGCAGGCAGCTTCGCGACAACGCGAGATCGCGAAAGACATGGAGAACCTCGCGCGCCGCGGCGGTCAAAACGCGCAGGATGATAACTCGAAGAAAACCCGCGAACAGCTAGCGGAACGGAAAGACACGCTGGCCGACACCGTCAACAATTTGCAGCAGGACATCGAACAGTCGGCGCGTGGGATGAGTGGGGGCAGCCAGGGTCAGCAGCGTGCCGCGCGGCAACTGAAGGAGGCGGCGGATGCGCTGGCGCGCGATCGCATCGCGGATCGTATTCGTGAAGGCAAGCAGTCGTTGAATGCCGGTCAGCAGCAAGGCCAGCAGCAGCAGGGTCAGCAGGGCCGCGGTAATGACGAGCGTGCGATCGAACGCAGTCTCAACAACCTTTCCGAACGCCTCCAAGCGGCAGAACAAAGCGCGCGTGGCGCAAACGGTTCGACGGCGGAGGAGAACCTCGATCGCACGCGTCAACTCGCGGACAACCTTGATTCCTTGCGCCGCCGTTTGGATGAAAGAGCATCGCGCCGCAATGGGCAGCAGCAGGGGCAGAATCAGGGGCAACAAGGTCAACGAGGTCAACAGCAAGCTCAGCAACAGGGACAGCAGCAAGGTCAGCAGGGACAATCAGGACAGGAAGGTTCCCAAAACAACGGTCAACAGCAAGGTGGCCAGCAGGCCGGCGGCTCGCAAAACGGCAGCCAGTCGCTGGGCAACAGAGATCGTGGCGGCGTCGATCGCTCGGGAACAATGGGTGGCGACTGGGGCGATAGCCGCCAGCTTCCCGCCGAGATCCGTGAGCGACTAAATGAAGCGCAGGATCTGCGACGCGAGTGGGGCGCGACCGGGTTGGGCGCCGGCAGGCTCGACGAAGTGATCGAAGAATTGAAGCGACTCGCGGACGGCAAGATGGAGGGCGATGCGGCAACCGCCGCGCTGCTCAAAGCCGATGTCGTCGAACCGCTGCGCCAACTCGAACTGGATTTGAGTCGTCAACTGCAACAGCAAAGCGGTCGAACAAACCTGCGCCTGCGTGACGAGGGCGCGGCGCCCGAGAAGTATCGCCGCGCAGTTGAAGAGTACTACCGGAAGTTATCGGGAGGACGTCAGCGGCAATGACCAGGAAGAGTCACAAAAAAGCACATAAGGCACAAAATAGAAAAGCGTCATTTGTGTCCTGCATTATTTTGTGCTTTTTGTGCCTTTTTGTGGCTTTACTAATTCCGACTGTGGCGCAGCGACCGTTCGACGGGTTTCGGCAGCGTCGACGGCCCACATCTGAGTCGCCGGCGGCGGGCGCTTCGTTCGGAGAGTTCACGTTCGTCCGCACTATCTATCAATCGCCGATGCGTGGCTACGGACGCCGCGGCTACGGTTACGGTGGCGGCACATGGACCACTGACTACCCCGAAGCCGACAACAACTTCATCGTCGGTCTGCGCGAATGGGCCGGCACAAATTTGAAGATCGCGCCGCGTCCCGAAGCGCTCGAGATCCTCGACGATAGGATCTTCGACTATCCGATCATCTACGTCGTCGAACCCGGCTTCATGGAACTGGCGCCTGAACAGGCCGCGCGGCTGCGTGAGTACATCATGCGCGGCGGTTTCATCTTTCTCGACGATTTCTGGGGCGAGTACGAGTGGGAGAATGTTCAGGAACAGTTTCACAAGATCGTGCCGGAATATGAGATCAAGGACCTGCCTCTGAGCCATCCGATCTTTCACTCTTATCTCGACGTCGAAGAAGTGGTCCAGGTGCCGAATATCTACAACGCTCAGCGCGGCATCACTTCAGAAAAGGGCGGTATCGTTCCACACTACATGGGCGTTGAAAACAAGAACGGACGCCTGGTCGCGTTCATTGCGCGAAACTGCGACCTCGGCGACGCCTGGGAGTGGATCAACGATCCTTCTTATCCTGTGAAGTACGGACTACCTGCGTATAAAGTCGGGATCAACGTCGTGATCTACGCGATGAGCCACTGATTTACTCGGATTTTTTACGGATCTGTTTCCTGGCACTCATCTGGCGTCGCAACAACTTCGCCTGTGACAGTATCACTTCATCCATCACTTCTGTGCCTCCCGTGGACATCCACTGGGCCATCGAAGCCACAAATAACTCCTTTAAATACGCAAACGAAAAGTTCTCCGTCTTGCGCACCACTGCCGCGGCTCCGCTCTGCGTCACGCGCAACTCCGGCTGCAGATCTCCGTTCCACTTCTCGATGTACGCGAGACGCTCCGCTTCAGCCGGCAACTGAAAATAGTACTTCCGGTCAAAACGGCTGGGACGATCGAGAATCGACGAGTCGAGCTTTTCCGGGTGGTTGGTAGTGGCGAGCACGACCACACCCGTGTTTGAGTGAAAACCATCGAGCTCGTTGAGGAAGAACGATCGATTCTTGTTATCGATCATCGAATCGAGATCCTCCAGTACGACGATGCAAGGCGGCTTCATGCGCGCGCGTTTAAAGACTTCCGCCATGTTCTCCTGTTCCGTTCCGTACTCTGATTTGAAGCTGCGCACGTAAAGGCACGGCTCGCCGAGCTGGTTTATCAGCGCTTTCAAGGTGTGGGTCTTTCCGTTTCCGGGTGGACCAATGAATATGGCGCCGCGCTTCCACGGAATCTTGTATTGCTCGTAGAACTCACGCGAGTTGAAGAACCGCTGGAAGTCACTTTCAATCTGCTGCTTTAGTGACGCAGGCAGGACGAGGTTGTCGAAAGTCGCGGACTTGATCGAGTCGAAGAGTTGTTTGTCTTTCTCGAAGTATCCATCTTGATAGACCAGGATTTCTCCGCGCACTTCGCATGACCACTCGCAAACTGTATCAAAGAATTTTTCCGCAACTTTTCTTTCGCCGGCAACGATCCACTGGTGACGGCGCCGGCGGCAGTCTTCTGTAAATGTCAGCAGCACGATGTCGAGTAGCTGGCCTTTCCAGAGAACGTTCAGCCACGAGTTTTCAATTCGCTGTTTCAGCTTTTTGCCCACCCCGACCCACCTCGTCGTGACGTGGTGAAAGATAGACTTCTCCTCTATCACCGAGCAACAACCGGCGCGCGCGAAGGCCTCCAGGTCGAAGTCCCAGGCCTGCCCCTCAAGAATGGTTTTTCCGGGATGAAGCTCCGCCAGTTCCCGCCCGACGTGATACGAGATGTAGTCGTTGGGTTTGTAGAGCGCGTCTCTAATAAAATTTTCTATGCTCATAGTTTTAAACACACATGGAGATACAACGTCAGCCCGATTAGAGCCGACACGACAACACGATTGTCCTTTCGGACTCTCGGTTAGACCTGGATACACTTGGAGGTCACGACCGGGATGGTCGCGAAAGGATTAAGAGAAGCGATAACAGGTGCGAAGCATAGCTTTGATCCTACTTCCTTGAAATGGATTGGGCAACATACAGCAGGTTTGAATCACAGTCAACCCAAAAATGGAACGGGGGAACAGAACAACAAAAGATGGATGGGGAATAGAAACAACTCAGAATAGAAACAACAAGTGGATGGGGGAACAGAACAACTCAGAATAGAAACAACAAGTTGGATGGGGGGAACAGAACAACTCAGAATAGAAACAACAAGTGGGATGGGGGGAACAGAACAACTCAGAATAGAAACAACAAGTGGATGGGGGACAGAACAACTCAGAATAGAACAAGTCAGGAAGAGGGGCTTGCCCCCGCTCTCCCCCCCAAACAGCGGGGGCAAGCCCCTCTTCCTGACTTGTTCTATTTCTACTGACTTGTTCTATTTCTACTGACTTGTTCTATTTC
>JADMIO011435054.1_pt1 | contig 14514 bp, 10 predicted proteins | sample 8958161 | NCBI WGS metagenome assembly JADMIO01 (sample SAMN16585339, study PRJNA669376) | soil metagenome | isolation source: Crop rotation soil | place: USA: Cullars Rotation, Alabama | collected 2011 | reverse complement strand
CGCCACCTGCCGTTGCACGTCCTGGGCGGGCGGGGGGGGCGCGGCGGCCACGGACCGTTGCCTGGCCTGCGGCTGGGCCACTGGCGCAGCGGGCGCATCGGCCACCTCGGCGGACGCCATCGCGGGCGCGGCATCCTCGGCCGCCGGTGCCTGTGCAGCATCATCGGCCGGTGCGGGAGCGACCTCGGCCAGCGCCGGCGGGGTCGGGGCGTCGGGCTTGAGCTGCCAGGCGATGCCCACCGCAAACACCACCGACGCGGCCAGGCCCAGCGCGGCGGGCAGGCGCGACCGCGGCCGGCGCGTGACGGGAGCGGCAGCCTTGGGCGGTGGCGATACAACGTCCGGGTCGCCGGCAGGGACCGCCGTGGCCACCGGTGCGGACTGCACGGCCGCCCGTGCGGCGGCCAGCACCGCTTCGTCCAGCGCGGCCGACGGTGCGCTGGGCGCGGCGCGGCCGAGCAGGCGGGCCAGCGCGCGTTCTTCGGGGGTCAGCGGATCGGAGCGGTTCATTCCGACAGCCCCGCGCGCAGTTTGTCCATCGCATAACGCAACCGTGACTTGACCGTTTCGCGGCCAACCCCGGTGATCTGTGCGATCTCTTCCAGGCTCAGTTCCTGCTCCAGCCGCAACTGCAGTACCTCGCGCTGTTCATCCGGCAGCTGTTCCATCGCCAGCTGCAGGCGCCGCCGCTCTTCAAACTCGGACAGCTGGCTTTCGGGGGTGCGCGTGTCGCTCATCCGTGCCACCCGCTCGTCGGCGTCGCCGGGCGCTGGCGGACGGTGACGCGCGGCGCGCCAGTGATCATTGAGCCGATTGTGGGCGATCCGGAACAGCCACGTGGTGAAGGCGGCATCGGGCTGCCAGCCGGCGCGCGCGGCGATCACCCGCTGCCAGACGTCCTGGAACATCTCGTCGGCCAGCGCGGCATCGCGCAGCTGGCGCAGCAGGAAGCTGTACAGGCGGCTGCGGTGACGCGCATACAGGGTTTCAAACGCGCGCAGCTCCCCGCCGGCCCAGGCCAGCATCAGCGATTCGTCGGTTGGCAGGGCAGCGGCATCCACGGCGCACAGGGTAAGCGCTGGGCGGCCGTCCGCATAGCGGGGCGGGGCGGCGACGGCAGGCGACAACAGGGGCGCGGGCACGGGGGGCATGACCTGTTCAACGTCCGAAAGCGCTGAACGGGGTTGTGGGCTTCCATTGCCCCCCGCCCGCCGCGTTATGCTCAGGGCACAGGGGAGGTGCCGGGCATCCGGCGCCAGAAGAGATCAGCATCGTGTCCAGTCAGGTAGCGACATCCGTGCGGCATTCCGATCATGACGCGGTGGTTTCCGCTGCGCTTGCGCAGGCGTTGGGCGCGCTGCTGCCCGGCGATGCGCAGGTGGCGCTGGCCTGGTCCGACCCGGGCCTGGGTGAAGGCTGCCAGGCCGATCCCGCCCCCGCGCAGGACCCCGCCGCGCTGCTGGAGGCGCTGCTGGGCGGTGCCACCGGCGCCGAGACCGCGCTGCGTCGCTGGCAGGACCACGGCAGCGAACTGGCGGTGCAGGCGCAGACCGCCGACGGCGGCGTGCCCGACCAGGCCTGGTGGGACATCGCCCGGCAGGCATTGCAGGATGCGGTGGCCCTGGCCCGGCAGCGGGCGCAGATCCGCTCGCTGGAAACCTCCAAACGGCTGCAGCAGGCGCTGTACGAGATTGCCGACTTGGCCGGCGCAGACCTGGAAATGGCCGACATGCTGCGCCACTTCCACCGGGTGCTCAATTCGCTGATGTACGCGCAGAACTGCTACATCGTGGAGTATGACGACGTGCGTCGGCGGGTGCGTTTCCTGTACTTCGCCGACCAGCGCGACAGCTTCGTGGCCGACCCCGACCGCAGCTACGAAGAACACGAAATGCCGCGCAGCCTGACCTTCGCGCTGCTGCGCCACGGGCAGCCGCTGAGCGGGCCATCCAACGAGCTGCTGGCGGCGATGAACGACGAATACGACCCCAGCCGCGGGCCGGAAAGCCTGGACTGGCTGGGCGTGCCGATGCTGCGCGAGGGCCGCGTGTGCGGGGCCATCGTGGTGCAGAGCTACGAGCAGCGGGTGCGCTACAACGAGGCCGACCGCACCCTGCTGGGCTACGTGGCCCAGCACATCCTCACCGCGATGGACCGCCGCCAGGCCCAGGTGCAGCTGGAGCGCCAGGTGGAGCGGCGCACGCTGGAACTGCAGCGCGCCAACCGCAGCCTGCAGGATGAGGTGGTGGAACGCCGCCGCGCCGAGAAGCTGCAGCTGGCGTTGTTCAACATCGCTGAAATGGCGATGAGCGCCGAAAGCCTGGCCCAGTTCTACGTGCAGGTGCATGGCGTGGTGGGCACGCTGCTGGATGCACGCAATTTCTACATCGCGCTGGTCAACGAAGGCGGCGACGGGCTGGATTTCGTGTACTCGGTGGATGAGTACAACGCGTCGCGCGCGCCGCGTCCGTTCAGCCAGGGCCTGACCGAGTTCATCGTGCGCAACCGGCAGCCGCTGCTGGCCTCGCGCGAACACATCGACGCACTGCGGGACGCCGGGCGGGTGCGCGAGTTCGGTGCGCGCTCGCATTGCTGGCTGGGCGTGCCGCTGTTGAGCGACGACGACGTGGTCGGGGTGATCGTGGTGCAGAGCTACTCGCCGGAGGTGAGCTTCACCGCGCACGACCAGCGCCTGCTCACCTTCGTGGCGCAGAATATCGGCAACGGCCTGGCCCGCCAGCGCGACCAGGAGCGCCTGCGCAACGCGCACGCCGAGCTGGAAAAACGCGTGGACGAGCGCACCCGCGAGTTGGCCGAGGTGAACGACAAGCTGCTCGGGCAGATCGGCGAGCGCCTGCGCGCCGAGCAGCGCCTGACCCATCAGGCCATGCATGACGCGCTGACCGGGTTGCCCAACCGCCTGCACCTGCTGGACCGGCTGGAAGATGCCATCGCGCGCGCGCGGGTGCCCGACGGCCCGCGCTTTGCGGTGCTGTTCCTGGACCTGGACCGCTTCAAGCTGGTGAACGACAGCATCGGCCATGCGGCCGGCGACCAGATGCTGGTCGAGGTGGCCAAGCGGATCGTGTCGATGATCGGCCCCGGCGACGTGGTGGCGCGGCTGGGCGGCGATGAATTCGCCATCGTGCTGCAGTGTGACCACGGCCTGGACTCGGCCCGCGAGTTCGCGCAGCGGATGCTGGTGGCGCTGGAAGAGTCGATGTGGGTGAAGGGGCGCGAACTGTTTCCGTCCGGCAGCCTGGGCATCGCGATGTGGAACCCGCGCTACCGCAATGGCGAGGAACTGGTCCGCGATGCCGACGCGGCGATGTACCGGGCCAAGGCCCAGGGCAAGGACCGCTGCGCGGTGTTCGACGAGGCCATGCGCGAGGAAGCCCTGCGCAGCCTGGACCTGGAAGCGGATCTGCGCCGGGCGATCATCAACCGCGACTTCCTGCCGTATTACCAGCCGATCGTGCGGCTGTCCGACGGCGCGGTGGTGGGCTATGAAGCCCTGCTGCGCTGGCGCCACGAACGCCGTGGGCTGCTGCTGCCCAGCGCGTTCCTCGATCTGGGCGAGGAAAGCGGGCTGATCGAACAGGTGGACTGGCTGCTGTACGAAGACGTGATCGGGCAGCTCGCGAAGGGGGGCGAGGGCTATCTGTCGGTGAACGTGTCGCCGCGGCATTTCCGTTCGGCCGATTTCAGCGCGCGCCTGTTCGGGCTGATCGAGGCGGCCGGGGCCGACCCACACCGCCTGCGCCTGGAGATCACCGAAGTGGCGCTGCTCGACGATGGCCCGCGCACGCTGCGCATCCTGCAGGCGCTGCGCGAGCGCGGCGTGCTGGTGCAGCTGGATGATTTCGGTACGGGCTTCTCGGCGCTGTCCTACCTGCACCGGTTCCCGATTTCGACGTTGAAGATCGACCAGAGTTTCATCGCCGGCCTGCACGGCCAGGACATGCAGAGCACCTACGCGCTGGTGCAGGGCGTGCTGTCGCTGGCCCGCACGCTGGGCATCGAGACGGTGGGCGAGGGCATCGAAAACGATGCCCAGCGCCAGACCCTGCTGCAGCTGGGCTGCGACTACGGCCAGGGCTACCTGCTGGGCCGGCCCGCGCCCATGGACACCTTCGCAGGGTAGTGCCGGCCGCTGGCCGGCACCCCCACATCACCGCATCACACGGTCACACCAGGGCGGCGCGACGCTTCTCGTCGATCCACTTGGATGCCTGCGCCGGCTCGTACGCGCGCATCCAGTCCAGCATGGCGTCGATGTCCGAGCCGTACCAGAGGTCGGCGCGCTGTTCCGGGTGCAGGAAGCGCTCTTCGACCATGCGGTCGATCATGCCGATCAGCGGTGCGTAGAAACCGTCGACGTCCAGGAACGCGCACGGCTTGTTGCCGATGCCGAGCTGGCGCCAGGTAAGCATCTCGAAGATCTCTTCCATGGTGCCGAAGCCACCGGGCAGGGCCACGAACGCGTCGGACAGCTCGAACATGCGCGACTTGCGCTCGTGCATCGAGCCGACGATCTCCAGCTCGGTCAGGCCGCGGTGGGCCACTTCCCAGTCGGCCAGCTGCTGCGGAATGACGCCGGTCACTTCGCCGCCGCCGGCCAGCACGGCATTGGCCACGGTGCCCATCAGGCCGACGTTGCCGCCGCCATAGACCAGGCGCAGGCCGTCGCGGGCGATGCGGTCGCCCAGCGCAATGGCGCGTTCGGTGTAGATCGGCTTGCTGCCGGGGTTGGAGCCACAGTAAACGCAAATCGACTTCATTGGATCTTCCTGTGTTCGGGAACGGGTGCGGCGGAAACGAAAAAGCCCCGCCGATGACCGATGTTCCGGCCTCGTGACGGGGTTCGTTCCGCGAATGCGGGAGGGGATTATCGCGCGTTCCCGGCGCGGAGGCCAATCGGCCCATCGCCGGTAGAGCCGACCGTTGGTCGGCTGCCCTTGCCCGGGTAGAGCCGACGGTTGGTTGGCTTCCGTCTCGCGGCACCGGCCATGCGGGTTCACACCCGCACGGCTACGGGCCTCACGCCGCCTGCGACTGCTCCCGGCGCGGGCCTTCCTTCAACGCCCGGCCCACCAGGCCCACCAGCAGGTCCAGCTCTTCGCTGTCCATGCCGAAATGCGGGGTGAAGCGCAGCGAGTTCTCGCCGCCGTGGATGACGTTGATGCCGTGGTTGCGCAGCCATTCCTCGGTGGAACCGGCGCCGTAGCACTTGAACTGCGGGGCCAGCTCGCAGGAGAACAGCAGGCCGGTGCCCTGCACCTTGGTGATCAGCCCGCCCAGGTCGGTCTTCAGCTGTTCCAGCTTGCGCACGGCTTCGGCGCCGCGCTCGCGGATGTTCTCGCGCACCTGCGGGGTCAGCAGCGACAGGGTGGCGCAGGCCACGTCCAGCGCCCGCGGGTTGGAGGTCATGGTGTTGCCGTAGATGCCCTTGCGGTACAGCTGCGCGGCATGCTCGGTGACGGCCAGGACCGACAGCGGGAACTGCGCCGCGTTGAGCGCCTTGGAGTAGGTTTCCATGTCCGGCGCGTCCAGGCCCTCGAAGCCGGGGTAGTCCACCAGCGACAGCACGCCATGCGCACGCAGGCCGGCCTGGATCGAGTCGATCAGCAGCAGGCTGCCATGCTGGCGGGTCAGCTCGCGGGCCAGCGCGTAGAACGACGGCGGCACCGAACGGCCCGGGTCGCCTTCGCCCATCACCGGCTCCAGGAACACCGCCTCGATGAACCAGTGGTTCTGCTCGGCCTCGGCGAAGACGCGCTTGAGCGCTTCCTCGTCATACGGGGCCAGGGCGATGACGCTGTCTTCGCCGCGGTAGCTGGCCAGGTGCTGGGTGTAGGTCTTGCGGCTGGAATCGGAGTACAGGCCAGGGCGATCGGTGCGGCCGTGGAAGCTGCCCTTGATCACCACCCGCTTGATCTTCGCGCCGGCATGGCGGGCGCCCGGGTCGGTCTGCAGCTTGGCGTTGACGTCGGCGATGCGCGCGGCCAGGCCGACGGCCTCGGAGCCGGAGTTCAGGCACATGAAGTGGCTGAACGGGCAGCCGCCGCGGCGGTGGCCGATTTCCTTGCGCAGGGCCTGGATGAAGCGCTGCTGGGACAGGCTGGGGGTCATCACGTTGGCCATCACCTGCGGGGCGGCCATCGCCTCCATCACCGCCTCGGGGGTATGCCCGAAACCGAGCATGCCGTAGCCGCCGGCGTCATACAGCACCGCACCCTTCAGGGTGACCACCCAGGAACCGCGGGCGGCGAGGGCGACATACGGGGTTACCGCGTCGTCGGCATAGAAATTGACGAAACCGTCCTGCATCGCATCGATCTGGGCGCGTTCGTCGGCGGCCAGCAACGCGCCCAGGTCGGCGCGCACGCGCTCGAATTCGGCGGCGGCAGCGTCGATCGCGGCAACCAGGTGCGGGTGGCCAGCGGCCAGGCGTTCCAGCGTGGCGTCATCCAGGCCGGCGGTAAGGCGGGTGCCGGGCTGGGCGCGAAGGGGGGCGAGGCGTTCGATGAAGCTCATTGCAGATCTCCTGAAACAATTGGCGGCACGGCGCAAAACGCAAAACGCGCGTCTATTCGCGCGCGCTCGGGGTATTCCTGCTCGTGCATCTGACTTCCAGCCCGATGCTATCACGCGGTTTTTCGCGCGATAACCCCGTCAAAACTGTTGCATAGCAGCATTTTGCGCGACGTTCGGTAAAAGCTGCGTTGCCACCGAGGGCCAGTCGTACAATGGCCGACATTGCCTACACGTTGCCGTGCGCTGCCTTGAAGAAGTCCGATTTCAACTACGAACTGCCGCCCGAGCTGATTGCCCAGGCGCCCCTGGCCGAACGCTCCGCCAGCCGCCTGATGCTGGTGCCGCAGGCGCCGGCCGCCTTCGACCACCGCCACGTGCGCGACCTGCCGGACCTGCTCAACCCGGGCGACCTGCTCGTGTTCAACGACACCCGGGTGATCCCGGCGCGCCTGTTCGGGCAGAAGGCCAGTGGTGGCCGCGTCGAGATCCTGATCGAGCGCCTGCTCGGCGCGCAGCAGGCCCGTGCCCAGGTGGGCGCCAGCAAGTCGCCCAAGCCCGGCAGCCGGATCGCGCTGGACGCGGGCGGCGAGGCCGAAGTGCTGGGGCGCGACGGCGAGTTCTACGTGCTGCAGTTCCACGTGCCCGAGGCGCTGGAACAGTGGCTGCTGCATGCCGGCCGGTTGCCGTTGCCGCCGTACATCCAGCGTGAGCCGGGGCTGGACGACCGCGAGCGCTACCAGACCGTGTTCGCCCGTGAAGTGGGCGCCGTGGCCGCGCCGACGGCCGGCCTGCATTTCGACGAAGCGCTGCTGGCGGCGTTGAAGGTCAAGGGGGTCGACTTCGGCCACGTGACCCTGCACGTGGGTGCCGGCACCTTCCAGCCGGTGCGGGTGGATGACCTGACCGACCATGTGATGCACCGCGAATGGCTGAACGTGGGCGCCGAGCTGGTCCAGCAGGTCCGCCGTACACGCGCCGCCGGTGGGCGGGTGATCGGGGTGGGCACCACGGTGGTGCGCGCGCTGGAAAGCGCGATGCGCGACGGCGAACTGCTGCCGTATGCCGGCGAGACCCAGATTTTCATCACGCCCGGGTACCGCATCCGCAGCGTGGACGCGATGGTGACCAACTTCCACCTGCCGGAAAGCACGTTGCTGATGATGATTTCGGCATTTGCCGGGCAGGAGCGGGTGTTCGAGGCCTACCGGGCCGCCATCGCCGAGAAATACCGCTTCTTCAGCTATGGCGATGCGATGTTGTTGTTCCCGCAGGCGTGAGCTGAGGGCAGCCGGCCGACCGGCAGCCGACCGACCGGCAGCCGACCAACGGTCGGCTCTACGTCGGTGAGCGCGCGACCGACCAACGGCCGGGTCCAGGCAGGACGGGGTAGGTGCCAGCCGCTGGCCGGTACGGTTGGCGGGTCGATCCGGCCTCGTCCGGGCCCCGCCGGCCATGTCGGCCGCTTTTCGGCGATAATCGGCAATTATTTGCCCGAATCCCGCTCCATGTCCCGACTCCAGTTCCAGCTCCAGACCACCGACGGCCGTGCCCGCCGGGGCCGCCTGACCTTCCCCCGCGGCACCGTGGAAACCCCGGCCTTCATGCCGGTGGGCACCTATGGCTCGGTCAAGGGCATCCTGCCGGAGCAGATCCGGGCGCTGGGCGCGGAAATCATCCTGGGCAACACCTTCCACCTGTACCTGCGGCCGGGCCTGGACGTCATCGCCGACCACGGCGGCCTGCATGGTTTCGCGCGCTGGGATGGCCCGATCCTGACCGACTCGGGCGGTTTCCAGGTGTTCTCGCTGGCCCATCGCCGCAAGATCACCGAACAGGGCGTCACCTTCTCCTCGCCGAACGACGGCGCACGCGTCTTCCTCGGGCCGGAAGAAAGCATGCGCATCCAGAAGGTGCTCGACTCGGACGTGGTGATGATCTTCGACGAGTGCACCCCGTACCCGGCCACCGAGCCGGTGGCGCGCACCTCGATGGAGCTCAGCCTGCGCTGGGCCCAGCGCAGCCGCAACGCGCATGACGAACTGGGCAACGACGCCGCGCTGTTCGGCATCGTCCAGGGCGGGGTGCACCACGACCTGCGCAGCCGCTCGGCCGAGGGCCTGCAGAAGATCGGCTTCGACGGCTACGCCATCGGCGGGCTGGCCGTGGGCGAGCCCGAGCACGAACGCAATGCCATGCTCGACCACATGCACCCGATCCTGCCGGCCGACCGCCCGCGCTACCTGATGGGCGTGGGCCGCCCGGAGGATCTGGTCGAAGGCGTCGCCCGTGGCGTGGACATGTTCGATTGCGTGATGCCCACCCGCAACGCCCGCAACGGCCACTATTTCACCTCGGCCGGCACCATCCGCATCCGCAACGCGCGCTACCAGCGCGACATGGACACCATCGAGCCGGGCTGCGGCTGCCACGCCTGCACCAGTGGCTATACGCGTTCCTATCTGCGCCATCTGGACCGCTGCAACGAAATGCTGGCCCCGATGCTGGGCACCATCCACAACCTGTATTACTACGAGAAACTGATGGCCGACATGCGCGCGGCCATCGAGGCGGGAACCTTTGCCGCCTTCCGTGAGTCCTTCTACGCGGCCCGTGGCATGGCCACGCCGGCGCTGTAAGGGCCCGGCGCAGTTCAAATCGGCGCGCAAACCCTGCCAAACGGCCCAAGGACGAACTCCCGGGGCCATGGCATACTTCGTGGCTGACCCCCGTTTCGCGGCGACTCCCCGGCCCACCTGGGCGGGGCGCCTCCCAACCCAAGGACACAAGATGAACCTGATCGCTTTCCTGATTCCCGCCGCCCACGCCCAAGCTGCCGGCGGCCAGCCGCAGGGCGGCATGGGTCTGACCACGCTGCTGTTCCCGATCATCCTGATCGCGATCATGTACTTCCTGATGATCCGCCCGCAGATGAAGCGCCAGAAGGAACACAAGGCGATGCTGGAGAAGATCAAGCGCGGCGACGAAGTGCTGACCAACGGCGGCATCGCCGGCACGGTCACCGACATCGGCGACAACTTCATCACCCTGGAAGTGGCCGACAACGTGCGCATCCGCGTGCAGAAGGGCGCCGTCGGCAACGTGCTGCCCACCGGCACGCTGAAGTCGGCCAACTAAGCCACTCCTTTCCGAAGCACAACCGCGGCGCCGGGATGGGCGCCGCGCGGGACCCAAGCAATGCTCGAATTTCCACGCTGGAAGTATTTCCTCATCCTGATCGTGCTGGCGCTCAGTACCCTGTATGCGCTGCCCAACGTCTATCAGAAGGACCCGGCCGTCCAGATCACCGCCAACCGTGGCGGCCAGATCGACGACGCGCTGCGTGACCAGGTGCTGGCCGACCTCAAGAAAGCCGGTATCACCACCATGGGCGCGGAAAAGGAAGGCGACAGCCTGATCGTCCGCCTGCCGGACCTGCAGGCGCAGGCCGCCGCCAGCGACACGCTGCGCGACAGCGTGGGTGAGAACTACGTGGTGGCCCTGAACCTGGCCTCGACCGTGCCCGAGTGGCTGGCCAAGCTGGGCGGTCGCCCGATGGTGCTGGGCCTGGATCTGCAGGGCGGTGTGCACTTCGTGCTGCAGGTCGACCAGAAGGCCGCGCTGGACAAGCGCCTGGATGCCTACGCCGAAGACGTGCGGACCAGCCTGCGCGATGCCCGCGTGGCCTACCAGTCGGTCGAGCGTCGCCCGGACAACAGCATCGTGGCCACCATCAGCCCGTCGGCCGGCGAAGAAGCGGTCACCAAGGCGCGTGATGTAATGGCCAAGGCGCAGCCCACCCTGGGCTACAACGTCACCGGCAACCGCATCGCCATCACCGTGCCGGAAACCGAGCTGAGCCAGATCGCCAACGGGGCGATCGAGCAGAACATCAATACGCTGCGCAACCGCGTCAACCAGCTCGGCGTGGCTGAGCCGATCATCCAGCGCCAGGGTGCCGACCGCGTGGTGGTGCAGCTGCCAGGCGTGCAGGACACCGCCGAAGCCAAGCGCATGATCGGTGCCACCGCGACGCTGGAATACCGCGCCGTGGTCGACGGCAACGCGCAGGACGCCATCACCAGTGGCCGCATCCCGCCGGAAGCCAAGGTCTACCAGCGCCGTGACAACGGCGGCCCGGTGCTGCTCAACAAGCGCGTGATCGTCACCGGTGACCAGATGGTTGCCGCGCAGGCCACCACCGACCAGAACGGCTCGGCTGCGGTCAGCGTGACGTTGAACAACGTCGGCGGCCAGCGCATGTTCGACTTCACCAGCGCCAACGTGAACAAGCCGATGGCAGTGGTCTACACCGAGCGCATCCCGACCGTGACCATGGTCGATGGCAAGGAAGTGCGCAGCTTCCGCGTCAAGGAAGAGGTCATCTCGGTGGCCAACATCAATGGCGTGTTCGGCAAGAACTTCCAGACCACCGGCCTGGAGAAGAAGGAAGCCGAGGACCTGGCCAAGCTGCTGAAGTCCGGCTCGCTCGCCGCGCCGATGGACTTCGTGGAAGAGCGCGTGGTCGGCCCGAGCCTGGGTGCCGAGAACGTGCAGAACGGCATCACCGCCGTGGTCTACGCGTTCCTGTTCACCCTGGTGTTCTTCAGCGTGTACTACCGCATGTTCGGCGTGATCACCTCGCTGGCCATGCTGTTCAACCTGCTGATCGTGGTGGCGGTAATGTCGATGTTCGGTGCCACCATGACCCTGCCGGGCTTTGCCGGCCTGGCGTTGTCGGTGGGCCTGTCGGTCGACGCCAACGTGCTGATCAACGAGCGTATCCGTGAAGAGCTGCGGGCCGGCATGCCGGGCAAGACCGCCATCGTGACCGGTTACGACCGCGCCAGCGGCACCATCCTCGACGCCAACCTGACCGGCCTGATCGTCGGCGTGGCCCTGTACGCATTCGGTACCGGTCCGCTGAAGGGCTTCGCGCTGACGATGATCATCGGTATTTTCGCCTCGATGTTCACTGCGATCACCGTATCGCGCGCCCTGGCGACGCTGATCTACGGCCGTCGCAAGAAGCTCCAGAACGTGGCCATCTGACGGGACGACTCGCACAATGAAACTGTTTCCGCTGCACATCCTCCCGAACGACACCAAGATCGACTTCATGCGCTGGCGTCATGCCGCCATGGTGGTCACCCTGCTGCTGTTCATCGGTTCGATCGCACTGATCGCCACCAAGGGCTTCAACTACGCGCTGGATTTCACCGGCGGCACCCTGATCGAGGCCCGTTTCGAGCGCAAGGTGGACGTCGAAGACGTCCGCGCCAAGCTCGAAGCCAACGGCTTCGAAGGTGCCCAGGTGCAGAGCTTCGGTGGCAACACCGACCTGCTGATCCGTCTGGCGCCGCAGGGCGAGCACGCACCGGGCACCGGCAATTCGGCCAGTGACCAGCGCACCGCTGCCGCGGTGGTCAAGGCGATCTCGCTGAGCGACAACCAGGCCACCATCCAGCGCAACGAGTTCGTTGGCCCGCAGGTTGGCAAGGACCTGGCGATGAACGGGCTGTACGCCACGCTGTTCATGCTGGTGGGCTTCCTGATCTACATCGCGTTCCGCTTCGAGTGGAAGTTCGCGATCACCGCCAGCATCGTGGCCCTGTTCGACCTGCTGGTGACGGTGGCCTACATCTCGGCCACCGGCCGCGAGTTCGACCTCACCGTGCTGGCCGGCCTGCTGTCGGTGATGGGCTTTGCCATCAACGACATCATCGTGGTGTTCGACCGCGTCCGCGAAAACTTCCGCAGCCTGCGCGTGGAGCCGCTGGAAGTGCTGAACCGGTCGATCAACCAGACGCTGTCGCGTACGGTGATCACCGCGGTGATGTTCTTCCTATCGGCACTGGCGCTGTACATGTACGGCGGCACCTCGATGGAAGGCCTGGCCGAAACCCACATGGTGGGCGCGGTGATCGTGGTGCTGTCCTCGATCCTGGTGGCCGTGCCGATGCTGACCATCGGTGCCCTGCGCGTGACCAAGCAGGACCTGCTGCCCAAGGCCAAGGACATCGAAGCGCTCGAGCGTCGTCCGTAAGCCACCGGCTGCATGAAGTACCTGAAAAGCCGCGCCCTGCGCGGCTTTTCTTTGTCTTGAGCAAAGGGCAACAAGCGTCCTGGTTGCGTGCGAGGGAGGGTGCCGGGCAGCCCGTGCAGGACACGCCGTCAACCCATCCTTGGGGGCTCGTGGGCGCCATCCATGGCGCCCAACGGTCCTGCACGGGCTGCCCGGCATCCTCTGCACCGTTCATCGCGAACCGGCCGAAAAAGGCGAGAGGCATCCACCGCATCAGCCCGCGTTGGTAGAGCCGGGCTCTGCCCGGCTGCTCTCCTCCCAGCAAGCGACCCACTGTCTGGCGGGGGACGGTTGGGCACAGGCAGGACCGTTGGGCCGCATGGATGCGGACCACGAGCCCCCAGGGATGGGTTCACGGCGTGTCCTGCCTGTGCCCAGCCGTCCCGCGCGCGCGCTGACAGTAGCGTCGCCATACACCCCCGTCGGTTGTGAAACACCGCCCCGCACACTACGATCCCATGCGTTCCGCGCAGCCGCCCCGGTGGCGCGCACCGCCCCTTTTCATCGCGCAGGCCCGGCCTGCGCCAGTCCAAACGAGGTTTCCATGGTCATCAAACCGCGTGTGCGCGGCTTCATCTGCGTCACCACCCATCCCGTCGGCTGCGATGCGGCCGTCAAGCAGCAGATCGAGTACATCCAGTCCAAGCCGAAGATCGCCAACGGCCCCAAGAAGGTGCTGGTGCTCGGCGCCTCCACCGGTTACGGCCTGGCCGCGCGCATCACCGCCGCCTTCGGCAGCGATGCCGCCACGCTGGGCGTGTTCTTCGAGCGTCCGGGCACCGAAACCAAGCCCGGCACCGCCGGCTGGTACAACACCGCCGCCTTCCACAAGTACGCCGGGCAGGCCGGCCTGTACGCCAAGAGCGTCAACGGCGATGCCTTCTCCGATGAAGTGAAGGCCAAGGTCATCGAACTGATCAAGCAGGACCTGGGCCAGGTCGACCAGGTGGTGTACAGCCTGGCCGCGCCGCGCCGCAAGCATCCCAAGACCGGCGAGATCATCAGCTCCACGCTCAAGCCGATCGGCGCGCCGATCACCCTGCGCGGCCTGGACACCGACAAGGAAATGATCACCCAGACCACCATTGAGCCGGCGACACCGGAAGAAGTGGCTGGCACGGTTGCGGTGATGGGCGGCGAAGACTGGCAGATGTGGATCGACGCGCTGCTGGAAGCAGGCGTGCTGGCCGACGGCGCCACCACCACCGCCTTCACCTACGTCGGCGAAGAGATCACCCAGGCCATCTACTGGAACGGCTCGATCGGCGCGGCCAAGAAGGACCTGGACAACAAGGTGCTGGGCCTGCGCGAGAAGCTGCAGGCGATCGGCGGCGATGCGCGCGTGTCGGTACTCAAGGCCGTGGTCACCCAGGCCAGCTCGGCCATCCCGACCATGCCGCTGTACCTGTCGCTGCTGTTCAAGGTGATGAAGGCCAAGGGCACCCACGAAGGCTGCATCGAACAGCTCGATACGCTGTACGACATCGTCTACGGCGGCAAGGCCACCGGCACCGCAACCGAGCGCCTGCGCCATGAACTCACCGACGGCGACCGCCAGGTGGAACTGATCGACGACGCCGGCCGCCTGCGTGCTGACTACAAGGAAATGGCGCCGGACGTGCAGGGCGAAGTGGTGGCCCTGTGGCCGCAGGTGACCAACGAGAACCTGTACGAGATCAGCGACCTGGCCGGCTACAAGGCCGACTTCCTGCGCCTGTTCGGGTTCGGCGTGGACGGCGTGGATTACGACGCCGACGTGGCCACCGATGTGCAGATCCCGAACCTGGTCGACATGGCCTGAGCCGGGGCGCCCCACGAGGGGCACGCCTGAGGTGTACTGCAAACGCCGGGATTACCCGGCGTTTGTCGTTTTTGTCTGCGGCGGTTGCCCGCGT